>Ga0315287_10000183_pt1 | contig 54366 bp, 39 predicted proteins | sample YL17G11_0_MG_FD_205037 | JGI IMG/M metagenome (GOLD analysis project Ga0315287, IMG submission 205037) | Sediment microbial communities from Yellowstone Lake, YNP, Wyoming, USA - YL17G11_0 | ecosystem: Environmental > Aquatic > Freshwater > Lake > Sediment | place: USA: Wyoming | collected...
GGGGGGGGGGGGGGGGGGGGGGGGGGGGGGGGGGGGGGGGGGGGGGGCCGCGCGGCGGCGCGCGCGCTCTCCTCCCCTCCCCCCCCCCCCCCACACACACACACCTCGCGCATGCGGGCCAGGGCGTCGTCGTCCAGGGGCAGGTGCCACTCGCCAGCCGCGTCGGCGCCGGCAGCCAGGACGGCTTGCAGCGCCGCCCCCCCGGCGTCCAGGTCCGACTCTGTTTGGGACACGACGGCGTCGACCAGGCGCATGACGGACGTGGCCAGGGACGAGAGCTGGGCTTTGCCGGCCTGGGGTGAGGGGGGTGGGGGGCCGGGGTCGGTTTTTTTTCTCTCTTTTTCGCCCGCCTCCACCCTCCTCTCCCTCCCCCCACCTCGTCCGCCGTGTCCGACCGGGCCGCGACGCGCACCCAGAAGCGCTGGTCGAAGGAGAGCAGGTTCTCGGCCACGAGCTTGGAGAGCTGAAGAGGGTTGCGGGTGCGAAGAGGGTTGGGGTGAGGGGTGGGACGTGGGCGGTTGGCGCGCCTGGGCCCAATGCCGGCCCACTGGAGCGCCGCATTGGAAGTCTGGACCCCTGGCCGGGCCGCAGGCGCGCGGCGACAGCCGCGCGCCCACGCCGGCGGCCAGCCGTCGCGCGCAGCGCGGCGCGGCGACCCACAATCTACCCCCGCCCCCCCTTATTAACCTCTTGCGGCCCGCCGCAGTCCAGCATCATGTCGATCAAGCGGTCGTTGGCCGCGACTTCGGAGAGGGAGGACGGGCCGGCGGGCGTGGGGTCGGCCGCCCTGGGGGGGGGGGGGCGGCTGGGGCGAGGCGCTGCCGGCCGGGCCGGCCTCACAGGGCCAGGGCGGAAGGCGGGGCGTGGGAGGCGCATAGAGGGGGGCCGGGTCTGTGCGCGCGGCCGCGGACGCCGCCGTCACACCTCGCCACCCCGCCCGCGCCTCTTCACCCTCCCCGCGATGCGCCCGCATCGCGGCTGACGCGTCTGGGGACCGACCGAGCCGGGACTCGCCCTCGCTCCGAGCGTTGACCAGGCATGCGGCGCGCGCTGGCCGCGCTCGCGCGGGCACCAGCGCCCCCGACGGGCATCCAGACGGGACTGCCGACCCGCGCGACGGCGGGCTGCGCGGGCGCCAGGCCTGCGTGGACCGCATTGTGCTCGTGGCCGCTCGGCGCCGTGCCTGCGCCCGCCGCGCCGCTTTTCGCCGCCCGCCGCGCTTCTGAGCAGCTCCCGACATCGTTTGCGGCAGCCGGCGTCGTCCGGGCGGCGTCGTCGCAGGTGGGCAAAAACGGTGGCGCGCGCCCTCGCGCCGGCCCGCCGGGCCCGCGCGGCGCCGCGCCCCGCCGACGCGCGCCCCGCCGTTCCCCAGGCCTCCTCGCTCGCCCCCGACGACGGCTCCTACGCGCCACCGCCGTCCTACCCGCCAACCGCGCCGACCGCGGCCCCGGGCGACACGAGCGTGTCCGAAAAGGCGGCCGCAGTCTTTCGCTCGGCGTGGGCCAGGCTCGAGGCCCGGCTCGGCGACCGCCTCGCCGCCCCGCGCGAGATCGTGTACCTCATGGGGGCGCCAGGCGAGGGCGGGGGGAGGGGGGAGACGGGGGAGAGGGGGGAGGAGGTGCCCGCCGCCCCCCCCGACCCCCCCGCCCCGCCAGGCTCCGGCAAGTCGGCCAACCGGCAGTGGATCCTGGACACCCGCGGCCTCACTCGCTGCATCACGATGTCGGGCCTGCTGGCGTCCAACCCGGCCATCGTGCGGTTGATGGCCGCGGGCGACCTCGTCCCAGACGCGCTCGTGTGCGACGCCCTGCTCGCCGCCGTGTGCGACCCCGACGCCGACCCCGCGGGGTTGCTCGTCGACGGCTTCCCGCGCACGGGGCTGCAGACGGAGCTGCTGAAAGCGTTGCACGACAAACTCGCGGCGCTGCACGCGGCGTCCGCCGACACCGCCTCCGAGTGGCGCTTCCCGCGCCCGTCCTTCAAAGTGGTCGTCCTCTACGTCGACCAAGACATCTCCATCGCGCGGCAGCTGTCGCGCGCTCGCACGGCCGCGACGCACAACGCGCGCGTGCTCGACGCGGGCGTCGGCGAACTCCACGCCGTGCGCCCGACCGACGTCGACGCCAAGCTCTGCGCGAGGCGGTACTCCATCTACAGGCAGCATTTCAACACGATCTGCCGGCTCAAGAGTGAGACTCGAGACGAGAGGGGAAGGGGTGGGCCCGCCCGCGCTCCCCCCCAACCCGCACGCCCGCGCCCGCGCCCCGCCACCCGCCCGCATCGACCGCCTGCCCGGCAGCTCCCCCGCGGCCACCGTGCCGCACTATAACCACGCCCACCACCCCACACCCCACCCCCCAGACTATTTTTCGTTCTCCATCATCGACGCGTGCGGCTCCGTCGCCGACGTGCGGTCGCAAATAGAGCGGGAGCTCCGTTATCAGTCGTCGCTGGACTTGGACGCGTCCACGTACGCCGCGATCCGCCACCTCCCGCTCGCCGCCGACCTGGTGCGCGAGGCGCGGCAAGCGCTCGTCGCGTCGCTCGACAGGCACAACAAGCGGCACGGGCGCCAGTTTGGGGAGGTGGTGCGCCTCATCACGGCGGAGGTCGTGCCGCTGCTCCGCCGCTGCGCGCTCGCGGGGCACGCCGAGTACGTGACCTCGTCCCCCATTCTCGCGTCCCCGCGGGCGCAGCGGATGCTCGTCGACGTGCTGACCGACCGCGGCTTCGCGGTCGCGCACCGCGCGCGCGTCGCCACCACGCCGGCGTCCGTCGACCTCGCCACCGGCGCGATAACGTGCGACACTGTCACCGAGCAATCGTTCCGGGTCACGTTCGACCGGGGCGCGGCGGGCGCGGTGCGCGACGCGGGGGGGAGGGGGGTGGGGGAGGGCGAGCCCCCGGAGGCGCTCGGGGTCGGGACGGTCGCCCCCCCCCACGTCGACCACCAGGGCGACCCGGCGCCGGCGGTGCCGGCGGCGGAGGAGCGGGCGGGGTAGGGAGGCGTGGTTTTGTGGAGGGTCGAGCGCGCGGCGGTCGCTCGAGGCGTTCTTCTCGCGCCGGCCGCGCGCCGCGCGAGGCCCGCCCTCCCGCGCGCGTATCGTCAGGCGTTTCGCGTTTGTCGGTGGATGGGGGGGCGGGGGGGGCTTTCGCGGCGGGGCTCTCGACAGCACGTCGCGAGGCGCCTGTGCTGCACGTTCCTGTTGCTCTCTAACAATGCCGACTGCCCGCCCGCTCCCCCTCCCTACGCCCCCCCCCCGCCCTCGTCCATCAAGACGACGTACAGGAAGCCGTCGGGCGCGCGCAGGGCGGCGTGCAAAGGGGCGAGGGGGGAGCCGAGCGGCGCGTCGACGCCGGCCGCTCGGACGCGCACCGCCCTTCCCCGCCGCGTCAACGTGCCGTCAGCCAGCGCCCACTCCCGGTCGTCGCTGGCGCCAGACTGGGCGAGCAGAGCCAGCACGGCATCGGCGAGCGACGCGCGCGCGTGCGCGGGCGCCGAGAGCGCGGCCGCGACGCGGCCCCGGGCAGCCAGCACGACCCGCAGCGGCACCCGGTCGGTGGCGGCGCCGACGCCGGCGTCCGCAAACGCGTCGGCCGCCGCCGCGGCGTCGCCCGCCTCGGCCGCCGCCCACAGCGCGTCGGCCGCCCCCGGCGCGAGCGCGGTCAGCCGCGCCGCCCCCCCGCCGGCCACGCACGCGGCCGCCTCTTTGGCCGCATTGAAAAAGGACGCCCGGTCGGGGTGCGGGCCGTGCCAGGGGAGGAGGGAGGGGGCGGAGGCGGGGTAGGCCCGAAACCGGAGCGTGAGCCGCCAAGGCCCGTCCGCCGCCGTGTCGTGCCCCGCCGCTTCCGCCAGCACCAGCAGCGGCAGGTGCCACCGCAGCGGGTGGCCCGGGTCGGCTTCCGCCTCAAACCAGGGGGGGGAGCCGTCGGGGGGCGGGAGAGCGTGGCGGAGCGCGGGGGCGCAGCGGCGGCCGACGGACGGCAAGTATCCCCACGCGGGCGCGCACGCGTAGAGCGTGGGCGGGGGGGCGTGCGTGGCGGCGTCGGTGGGGGCCAGGGTGATGGCGAGCGGGAGCTAGGCGGGAGAGGGGGGTCGGTCGGCGCGCGCCATCCGGGCGCCCCCACCCGGGCCTCGCGCCTTGACGCACCACGCCGGCCGAGTTGACGCGGCGCGCGTTGGCGTCGGCGCTCCCGCCGCCGGGCGGGGCCGCCATGGGCCGGCTCGCAGTGTGAGCGCGGCCAGCGCCAGCGCAGGCCCCACTCTCGCGGCCCCCGCCGCCCGCGGCGCGGGCCGGCGCACGCCAGGCGCACCATGCCAAGTCCGGACGCGCGCGGCGCGGGCGCGCTGGACGCCGCGGCCGCGGCCGAGCTCGCCGCCGCGCTCGCGGCCGGGCCGCCCGCCGCCGTGCCGGCGTCCCCGTCCGACGGCGGCGACGCACTGCCACCGCCGCGGCCGGCGTCGCGCCTGGCGGACGCGGCCGCCGCGCTCGTCGGGCGCTATGTTTCCGCCGACGGCGGCGCCTCCCCCGCCCGCCCCGACGGCGCCGTGGCGCAGGGCATGGACTCGTTCCGGCGCACGCGGTCGCCGACCGAGGGGGCGCTGCCGCCCGCCTCGCCGCCGCCGCGGCAGCCGCGCGCGCCGGCCGCCGCGCTCGAGGCGGCGGCGGCGGCCACCATCCAGGCCGCCTACCGCGCCCACGCCCGGAGAATGGTCCGGTCGAGACCTTTCTCCCGTCTGGGCGCGGCGGCCGCCGCTCTCGTGGAACGCTACGTCGCAGGCGGCGCGGCCGCCGCGGCGCCCGCCGCGGAGCGGTTCCCCACCGCCGCGAGGCTCGTCCTCCATTTTGATGTGAACAAGACGATCGTCATGACGGACGCGGCGCAAGGAGCGGGGGTGGGGTGAGTGGGGGAGAGGGAGGGCGGCGGGAGTGAGGGCGGGGTGGGCGCGCCGGAGACCCCCGCGCCCGCCTCCACCCCCTCCCCCCTCCCTGCAGCTGCATTGTCAACATGCTCTTGTCCGAGTGCGCGTGGGGCCGCCTCGAGCCCGGCCCCGCGTGGGCGCCCGTCGGCAGGCTCGCGGGGGACCGACCCGCGGGCGACCCCCAGTTGATGACCTATCGATCGTTTCTCGACTCTTTTGCCCTGCCCGACGATGGTGGAGGCGGCGGGAGTGGCGACCGCCGCGCCTCCCTCGACCGCGGTGACCGCCCCGACCGCAAAGCGGCCCGTCTCGACCTCAAGCGCCGCTTCACGGAGCCCGGCCACCCTGGCGCCATGTTTCGTTCGGTCTTCGACGTGCTGACCGCGCGCCTGGCCGCGCTCGAGGAGGCGTGCTGCGCGGGCGCGCGTGCGGGCACGTGCGCGCACGGCCACGCCGTGCTGCGGCCGCGCGTCCTCCCCTCGTTTTTCAACCTGTTGCTGCACCTGCAAGCCCAGAAGAGGGACTTCACCATCATTCTGCGGTCGTTTGGCACCGACCTGCCGGCGGTCGTGGACGAGATCAACCGCTTCGCGTGCGGCCGCCACCCCGCCTACCCCCACGCCCGCCTGGACGGGTCCGACGGCCGCGTCGACGTGCGCGTGCCTCTGCCGGCGGCGGGCGGCGCGTTTGTGAGACGCTCATCGCGGCCGGATGGGTCCGCGCTGCTCCTGGGGGCGCCGCGGGCCTTGCTCGAGGCCGCCAAATACGGCAGAGCCGATCTGGATGCCGCCCTGGCCGCGACGCCGGGCGCGCGCCTCCTCACCTCCATGCCCGCCATCCACGCCGCCCTGGCCGCCCCCCCCCTCGACGGCGTCTCCCGCGCCCTGGCCGTGCGCGACTACTACCCCTTTTGGCGGGCGACAGGGGAGAGCGGGCGCGGCGGCAAGCTGTTCACGGTGGAGGGAGAGGAAGGAGACGCGGGCGACGCGCGCGGCGCGGACGCCGCGGCGGCCGCCACCACCGCCGCGCCCTCGGCCGACCCCCCCGTCTCCATCTTTTTCGACGACAACGTGGGCCACACGGCGGCCAACATCGTCGACGCGCGGTCCCCTCTCGGGCGCCGCATCCCGTTCGCCGACGCGCGCGCCGCCCTGGTCCGCGTGGAGCCCGTCGGCGCCATCCTGGACGACGCCTTTTTCGTGCGCGCGGTCCATGAAGCCAGTGCCGCCATCGCCGGCCGGGGGCGCGGGCGGGCGAGCGCGCGGGGGCGGGAACTGTGGCGCGCGGTCCGCGCGCGGTTGCTCGTTGTCGTCCGCCTGCGCGCCGCCGCCCGCCAGCACGGCCTGGCGGGAGGGGCGTGAGGAAGGAGGGACTGAGGTCGGCGCTGCAACGGCTGCACTGCGCGCACTGCGAGCCCAGGGGCCGGCCGCCGCCGGCGCGCGCGCACACCCGTCACGCTCGGCGCGTCCTCTGCGGCCTCCCGCCCTCCCTCCGCCCCCACCCCTCCCCCACCCGCCACCTCATGGAAGGCACTGGCCGCGGCAGGCGCGTGAAGGGGCGGGACGGAGCCGCCGCCGCCGCGGCGCGCGGTGGCCAGCGTCTGCGGCGCGCCTTCACCCCCTCCCGCCCCTCCTCTCCCTCCAGAGGCCGCGGCCGCGGGCGCGGCCGCGGGCGTGGGCGCAGTGGGGACGACAGGTGGGCGGTGAGGGGGTGGAGGCGGCCCGTGCCGGGCCCGGCGGCACGCAATGGGCGCGACGGCGTGCCGCAGCGCGCCCGATCCTCAGCCCCATCCCTCCGCGCGGCGCTCTACCGAGCTCGCGACCCCGCTGGAGCGCGCGGGCTGCATTTCGCGCGCACGCCGCGCTGCTGCGGCGCCCGTCGCCCTAACGCGCTCACCACCTCCTCCCTCCACAGGCCCCGCCCCCCGGCCGGCCCGCCCCCCGATTGGGAGTACGTCGCGCCCGACGGCTCCGTCCAGGGGCCCTACCCGCCGCCCCGTATGGTGAAATGGCTCGACGGCGGCTACTTCCCGGACGACCTCCAACTGCGGGAAGTGGGGCGGGACGGGTGGGCGTCGCTCGACGTCGTCACGGCCCGGCTGCGGCGGCAGGCGGCGGCGCTGGCGGGCGGTGGTGGTGGCGGCGGCGAGGCGGCGGCGGCCAAGCTGGCCGCCGCGCCCACCCCTGCCGCTCCCGCTCCTGCGGCCGACGCCGGCGACGCTGGAGGCCGCGGCCGGGGCCGCGGTCGCGGCCGCGGCACGTCGCGCGGCGGCCCGACCCCCCCGCCGAAAGCCGGCGGCGCGCCGGCCCCCGACCGCGAGGCCGCCGTCCGCCTCTTCACCGCGGGCGCCAAGCTCGCCACCGATGAACCCGTGTGGCGCTACGTCGACCCGGGCGGCTCGGTGCGGGGGCCGTTCCCCGCGCGGTCGATGCTCGACTGGCACGGCCGCGGGTTCCTGGACGCGTCCCTGCCCGTGTGCGGGTGCGACCGCAAGGTGTCGGCGCCCAACCTGCCGCCCGCCGCGCTGTATGCGCCGCTCGGGGAGCTGCTGAGCGCCGCGGCGGCGGGGAGCGCGCCCGCGCCCGCGAGCGTCGACGCTGTGAAGGCCGCGCTGGCCGCGCCCGGCGCCGCGCCGGCGGGGAAGGCGGCCACGAGCAAGCCTGCCGCCCCCAAAGCCGGGCGCGGCGTGGGCGGCCGGGGCGAGGCCGGGCGCGGGCGCGGGCGAGGCGAGGGCCGCGGCGACGGCGCGGGCCGCGGCCGCGGCCGCGGCCGCGCGGTCGACGACCCCGCCCGCCCGCGCAAGCCGCACGTGCTCGTGTCCCACATGGTGGGCTCGGTCTTCGCGCGCGTCCAGGGCATGCCCGAGCCGCCGCCGCCGCCGCCGCGCGAGCCGCGCAAGGCGGCGCCCAAGAAGAAGAAAGAGAAGGCGGGGGCCGCCAAGGGCGACACAGCCAAGGTGGAGGGCGCCGCCAGCGCTGCGTCTGCGCCGGCCGCTGCGCCGGCGGCCGACCCCGCGCCGGCGGCGGGCGACGCCGCCGCGCCGGCCAAGCAGGGTGGCGGCGGCGGCGGCCTCCTCGGCTTTTTCGGGTTTGGCGGCAAGAAGTGAGGCGGGCGAGAGGCACCCCTATCGAGAAACCCGCACGCAGTAAAAGAAGGAAAGAGGGCGGGACACGGGCGTCACGCGCGGCGGCAGCGGCCCTCCCGCTCTCGACTCTGCTCCACCTTCTCCGCCACCGCCGCCATCGCCCTTGCCACCGTCTCCCGGCACGGCGCCGGCACGGCCGACGCGGCGCGCAGGCGCTCGACTTCGTCGGCGAGCGGCGCGCCCGCGAGGGCGGCCGCGCGCGCAAACGCGGCGCACGCGTCGCCGTCGCGCCGCGCGCCCGCGAGCGCGACGCCGCGCCCCAAGTGCGCGCGCCAGTGCCCGGGGTCGACCGCGAGCACGCGGTCGTAGCCGGAGACGGCGCCGGCCCAGTCGCCGGTCTGGCGGCGGAGGGACGCGAGGTTGAAGAGCGCTTCGCGGTGGCCGCCGTCGGACCGCAGCGCGGCGCCAAACTCTGCGGCCGCGCCGGCGGCGTCGCCGAGGGCGCACAGGGCGCAGCCGAGGTCGACGTGCGCGTCGGCGTAGGCCGGGTCGAGCGCGAGCGCGGTGCGCAGCGAGGACGCCGCGTCGCGCGCCCGGCCGAGAGCGAACAGGGCCGACCCGCGGAGCTTGTGCGCGGCGGCGGACTTTGGGGCGGCGGCTGCAGCGTCGCCATAGGCCGCCTCAGCGGCCTTCAGGTCGCCGCCGGCTTCCAGGGCGATGCCCAGGTTGAGGCGGAGCTTGGGCAGGAGGGAAGAACGCGCGGCGGCCGCGTCGCTGCCCCCCTCCCCGCCCTCCTCTTCCCGCTCCAGCGATTCCAGGCCTTGCGCGTACGCCGCTTCAGCCGCTCCCGGCTGGCCGAGGCCGAAGAGCGCGTTGCCGAGCCGCAGCGCGGCGCGCGCGGCGAGCGCGGGCGCGGCGCGCGCGCCGGGCGTCGCCGCCAGCTTGGCCGCGCTGCTGTAGGCCGCGGCAGCATCCGCCAAACGTCCAGCTTCCGCGTCGGCCTGGCCCCGGGCGAGCAAGGTGGCGACGCACGCGTCTGCGTCGCCGGAGCCGGCGCGCGGGGGCGCGGGCGGCGTGCGGAAAGGGTCGCCGCTGGGGGGGCGGGGGCGGCGCAAGGACGCGGGCGTGACGGCGGCGGCGCGGGCCGGCGCGGGCGGCGTGGCGGCCGGCGACGGCGGCGCCGACCGCGGCGACAGCGACAGCGCGGCCGCGGGCGACGCGTCGGGCGGCGGTGACGAGCGTGACGCGACCCGCGACCAGCCGCCCGTGGTGGGAGGGGGTGGTGGTAGGGGGGCGGGGGCCGGGGCGACGGGCTCGGGCGTCGCGGGCGGGACGCGCGCGGCGGCGCGCCGCCGCCCGCGCGCGGCCTCGGCCGCGGCGGCGGCCACCGCCGCCGCCGCAGCACCGGGAGGCGAAGGCGCCGGCTGCGGCACGCGGACCTCATGGGCGAGCGTCGAAAGGCCGAGCGTCGCGGCGTCGGCGTCGGCGTCGCCCAGGCCGTCGGCGTAGGCCGCGACCAAGCCGGCCCGCGTCAGGCCGCCGCGGTCGACGTGGTCAGCGTACTCGGCAAAGAGCTGGGGAGGGGGGGGGAGGAGAGTCGTCGGTCGGCTCTGTTGCTCGCGCCTCGCCCTTCCCCCTTCTCTCTCCTCCTCCTCCTTACCTCGTCCAACACCGCCTCCACTTGATCCCGGGTCAGGGACACGCCGGGGTTGACGCGGGCGATGAAGGTGGTCAGTTCGGCCTGGGAGGGAGGGGGGCACGTCGGGGGATGGGCGCGGGCGGCGTCCCGCCCCTCGCCCCGCCTCTCGGGCGCCGTGCAAAGCACGCCGCCACCATCCCGGTCGCACCCGGTCCAAGCGGCCGTCGCCGTCGGCGTCGAACGCGAGGAAGATGGTGTCGGCCGCATTCGCGCGCCGCGCAGGCACGCGCCGCGCGAGCGCGGCCTCCAGGCCGCGCGCCACCTGCGCGGTGCGCATGGCGCGCCGCGACGGGGGGGGCGAGGGCGGCGGTCGGGGCGCGCGCGGGCGGTGTGGGGTGTCCGTCTGGGGCGGCTCGCTCAAAAGCGCGGACGGGGGAGCGATTTCTTCGGGGCGCGCCCGCCGCCCGCTGCCTGCCCGATTCGTGCAATGACGCACAATCGAGTCGAGCGGGGAGGGTGAAAGGCGCCGGCGCCGACCCGAACAAAGTGGCCGCCCGAGCGCGGGGCCCGCGCCGCGGCCGGCCGGCGGGCTGCGAGAGAGCGCGCGCCCCGGCCGCTGATTTCGCCCACGCCACCACTGGCAAGAGAACCTGACAGAGCGTAGTTGACAACGCAAAACAGGGCGAACGAGGCGCACTCCACCACACCCAAACCTCTCCTCCTCTCTCAGTGCCGCCGCGACCGCTCGCGCGACCGGCTGCGGCTCCGGCTGCGGCGCCGCCTGTCGCGGTCGCGGTCGCGGTCCCGGTCGCGGTCGTGGTGGCGCTCGCGGTCAGAGTCTGGAGGAGAGGGGGGAGAGGGGAAGGAAGGGGTTAGTCGGCCGCATCTCGCCACCACCCTCTCCTCTCTCTCCACCCTCTCCCCCACAAAAGCTCACCACGCCTCCGGCGGTCGCGGTCGCGGTCGCCACCGAGGTCCATGCCCATGGAGAGGGAGCCGGCGGCAAAGTCGGCGGCTGCGTGCGCGCGGCGGTCGGGCGGCAGCGCGTGCAGGGCGGGGGGGCCGCCGGGGCCGCCGGGCCTGGGGGACAGGGTGGGGGTCGTGAGTGTGGCCGCATCGTCGCGTGTAGTCCGCATGCACGGGCAGCGGCGCACGCGGGCGGCGCAGCCCTCTCTCGCCCCAAGCCCATCACCGCACATGTTTGTCGCAGGGCCCCCGCCCGGGTACCCTCCGCTCCCGTACTGCGCAGGCGGGCCGCCGTACATGCCTGGGTACTGCTGCATGCCGGGTGGGCCGGGCTGCGGCGGGCCGTAGCCGGGAGGCGCCATCATAGGTGGGCGTTGCTGCATGCCGCCGTGCGGTGGGCCGTAGCCCCCGGACGGCATGCCGGGCCGCATGCCGGGCATCATGGGGCGCATGGGCAGGCCGTGCGGTGCACCGTAGGCGCCGGGGCCGCCCGGGTGCGGCAGAAAGCCGGGGCGCGGCCCTTGGTGCGCCACAAACTGGCCCGCAGCCATGCCGGGAGGGCGTTGTTGCATGTACATTTGCGCAGGGGGGCCTGCAGAGATATATTGTGTGAGTGCGTTTGCGCAAATAGGCAACGGCGCAGCGCGGGCGACAATGCGACGCACGCGGACGGAGGTGATGGCACCGCCACCCCCAACTCCTCTTCCGCCCCCTCTCACCTTGACCGGGCGGCCCCATGGGGAAACCAGGCCGCGGCGGCCCGCGGGGATACTGCGGAGCAAGAGATTGGGGCGAGGACGTGGGCAAAGAGCGCGGCGGTCAGAACCCCCAAACTCCGCACCCCCACACAACCCTTTTCCGCACCGCAAACTGCAGCGGCCCGCGTGGGCCGCCCCCAAACCGTTGCGCCGCAACCGCGGCGCGCAGTTCGGGTGGCAGGTCGGGGTCGACAAAGACGGGCGCGCGACCGGCGCCGGTGTCGACCCGGTGGATGCGGTTTTGCATGGAAAACTCCATGCGGAAGCGGTGAATCTCCGCGCAATAGTCTTTCCATGTGTCGGGGTTGAGGTCGTAGTTGAAAAAGTCGGAGAGGTCGATGCCGGGCGCCTCCCAGGGAGGGTCGACGACTCTGCGGAGAAGAGTTGAGGGTGAGCAGGGCGTCGGTTGCGCGCGGCGTTTGCGAGGGGCGCGTTGAAGAGTGCGTGCGACGCATGGGCGCGGCGATGCTGCGAATGGAGGTGCGCGGAGTGGCCGGCGGCGCGGGCCTTGCCGCGCCTGCCGCGGCGCCGTGCTCGCCGACCCGCCACCTCCGCTACCCCGCTCGCCACCCCCGCTCCGTTGGCACGCAGAGCGTCCGGCATCAAAACACGCATTTGCGACGCGCCGGGCGCGCCAGGGCGGCGTCGATAAAAGTCGGTCGCCCTTGGCGGCGGTCGTGCTCCCCACCCCCCTCTCCTTTGGACTCACAAATCGATCGGCAGGTTGAAAATCTCTCCGTGCCCCAGGCTCAGGAACTCGCGGTACTCCTCCTGCGTCACGCGCGACTGGCCCGGCAGGCGCACGCGCTGCCCCGGGCGCGCCTGCGACGGGAGCACGGGCGGCAGGTCGAGGTTCACCTCGTGCCGCGGCAGCGTCGCCTTGGGGCGGGCAGGGGCGGTGGGAGGAGGCGGCGGCCGAGCCACAGGCGGCGGTGGCGGCGGGGCGGCGGCCGCGGCGTCGGCGGGCGCGGGCGCGGAGGGCGGCGGCGCGGGCACCGCCGCCGCGACGGCGTCCTCGTCGAGCGTCACCGCAAAGTCGTCGTCGTCGCTGCCCTCGCCGCCGGCTTTGTCGTCACCACCGGGCGCGGCGGGCTCGTCCAGGACGACGTCAAACTCGTCGTCGTCGTCGTCGTCGGGCGGCGGGGGGGGCGGCGAGCCCGCCTTGGGCTCCTGTGGCGGCGGCGGCGGCAGCGGGAGTGCCGCCGCCACCGTGGCCACCACCACAGGTTCCGGCTTGACCGGGGCGGGCTCCTCCTCGGGCGCGGCCTCGCCGTAGAGCTGGGGGAGGAAAGGGAGGAGCGAGGAGCGGGGTCGCTGGGGTCGCTGGCGGCGGCACCCCGCCCAGCCCCCGATCGACGCCGCCGCCCGCCTCCTCAGCGCGATCGCGCGCCACAACCACCACGGCACGCCCTCACCTCGGCCCAGAGCTCGTCGTCGTCGGCCATTGTCGCGGCGGCGGGCGCGAAAGCGGGCGCGGCGCCGGAGCTGTCGCTCGTCCCTCTGTACACCACTCTCGTGCGCGGCTGCCGCGGGGCGGCTGGCGTGGGCCACGGTGCGGCGGCGGTCGAGAGTGCGCTGCCGCCGGCTCGCCGGCCGGCGCCTCCACACCTCGCCAGGCCTTGCGCGCCTGCGCCCACCCACTTCCTGCCTCCCGGCCGCTCCATACACGACTCCAGCCCTCCCTGGCCTCGCCCCTCATGTACGACGAGGTCGAGATCGAGGACATGGAGTGGTCGGACGCGCTCGGCGCGTACACGTACGCGTGCCCGTGCGGGGATGTGTTTCAGATCACGAAGGTAGGAGTGCGGGTGTGGTGTGGTGTGGTGGGGGTTGGGGCGGCGGCGGCCAGCGCCGGCACCTTCCGCGCCTTGCGGCGGTTGGCGAGTGGCAGTGCCACCCGCCCGCACGGCCGCGATTCTCGTGTGGCTTTCGCGTGGGAGGCGCGGCGCGGCCGGCGGTGGCCGGAGCGCGTCGCTGCACGCGCATCGTCGCCGGCTCGGCCGCCCCGGCCGCTTTGCGCGCGCCCTGCGCCGCCTTTCGCCCGCGCGTGGTCATGCAACCCAACGCACACACCGCGTGGGCGCGGTGGCGGGCGCCGCGACGCAAGTCGCCCGCGTCACCACCGTTCACGGCGGCCGACGCCCGGTCGCCCCCCTTTTTTTTTAGGAAGAACTCGCCACCGGGGAAGACATCGCGCGCTGCCCCTCCTGCTCGCTGCTCATCCGCGTAGTGTATAATTTGGGTGCGGCGGGAGGGAGGGAGGAGGAGGGGTGGTGGAGGGTGCGCTCGCGGCAGCTTCATCCCGCCGCTGACGACGACGCCCTTCCTCCCTCCCTCGTCTCAGCCGACTTTGCGCCGGCCGCGTCCCCCGCCAAGCCGCCCTCGGACGCGGCACCGGTGCAGGTATCGTGAAAAGTGGTTGCGTGAGAGGCGGGCCGGCTGCGCGCGCGGGCTCGACGCCGCGCCGCGCCGCCGCCGGCCGCCCTTTTTTACCCTGCCGCCGTGTCGACATTGCCCACCATGCGTTCCGGGTCGACACCGCGCCCCCCTTTCGTCGGGGCGGGGCGAGGGAAGAAGAAAAGAGAGAGAGAGAAAGAAAGAAAGAGAGAGAGAGCCCCGTTCCTTGGCCTCCTCCCGCCGCGCTGAGGCCGCCCGCCCCGCGAGCGCCCTGTGATTCATGACCCTTGTTTCGATGCCTACGGCTGCGACGGTTTCAGAGTGCGTGCCGCCCGCGTCAGTGCTCCCCTCCTCTCCCTCTCACTGCCCCTCTCTCACGCCGCCGGCTGCTCCTCGGTCAGCAGCGCCACGATGGCGTCCACAAGCGCGGCGCCGCCGCCGGCGGCGGGCGCGCCGCCCTGCCCCCTCCCCCCCCCAACCGCGGCCGCGAGGTGCGCGTCGACCGCTCCCCTCAACCGCTTGACCAGGACCGCGGTGCGCGCCGCCGCCCGCACGCGCAGCCAGTCCCCCACGCGCACGACGCCGGCGGCGTGGTCGACGGCCAGGTCGCCGCCAAAGAGGAGCAGGGCGGCGGCCGGGACGGCGGTCGCATCGCGCAGGTAGGCTTTCGCCGTGCGCACTTTCTCCAGGTACACGACAAACGGCGATTGAAACGCTGACGCGGGCAGGGAGGCGAGCGAGCTCGACGGGTGGAGCGACACGGGGCCGCCGCCGTCGTGCCACGCCGGCCGCGCTGCAGGCCCTTTTTCCTCTGCGTCCAACACCGCCACGTTGGGGTAGAGCGCGGCGGTGAGCGCGGCTTTGACAACGGCCGGCTTGGCCGCGTGCGCGTTCCAGGGGGCGGCCGCGTCGTCGGCCCACGCGCCGCGCGGTCCGCCCTTGCCGCCCGCGCCGGGCACCAGGCGCGCGTCCGCCAGCATGGCCGCAAACTGCAGCCGCACGTCGGCCAGAGCTTGGAGCGCTTGCGAGTTCAAACAGCGGGACCGCGCGTGCGCCCGCGCGGCCCCCGCGCCCCTCGCGCGCCGCTCGGCCGCCCAGCCGTCAAATGCGGCGACCGCCACCAAGTGGTCCGACTGCTGCCCCGCGGCCAGCGTCCCCGACCCCGGCGCCGCCAGGCCGGCCTTGACGCGGGCGACGGCGTCGCCCGCGGCAAAGCCGGCGTCAAAGGGCGACTTTTCGGACAGGGTCGCCGCGATCGTGAGCGCGGGCGCGAGCACGCCGAGCAGGGCGCCCACAACGAGGAGCTTGCCGAGGTGACAGTCCAGGGGGAGGGAGGCCAGGTGGAGGCCGAGGGGGGTGAGGGTCTCGTCGACGGTGAGCGCGCCGACGGCGGCGAGCGCGGCGACCGCGCCATCGATTGCTAGGGAAGATAGAGGAGAGGCGTCGGCGACGTCGGCCAGCCCCACACATCACCAACCAACTCCCATCCCACATCGTACCTTTGGCGGGCGGCGGCTCGACACAGCCCGCGAGGAACGCGGCCGCGGGCCCGACGCCGAGCGCGTGGATCTGCAGCACCAGCTCCTCCAGCGGCACGCGCACCATCTCCGGCGCCTGAAACGCGCGCAGACGCGTGTTGTGCCGCCGCTTGGTGACCAGGGTGTAGCAAACACCGGGGCGCACGCGGCCCGCGCGCCCCGCGCGCTGGCGCGCGCCCGCGCGCGACACGAAGTCTTCGCAGAGCAGCGACATCCCCCGCCCCGCGTCGTGCCGCCGCTCCTTCACTTTGGCGGCGTCGATGACGTAGACGACGTCGTCGATGGTCAGAGACGTCTCCGCGATGTTGGTCGCCAGCACAATTTTCCGCACCCCCGCCGGTGGCCGCACAAACGCCTGCCGCTGGTCGGCGCCCGACACGGACGAGTGCAGGCACACGATGCGCCACCGGCCGTCGCGGCAGGCGGGCGGGAGGGCGGACAGGCGGTCGGCGAGGGACGCAATGTCGGCAAAGCCGGGGAGAAAGACGAGCACCGCGCCGTCGTCGTCGGCGCCCGCCTCGGCGTCGATGTGGGCCACGAGCTCCTCGATGAGGTCCAAATCCACCACCATCTCGTCCAGGCGGGCCATGTTGGCGGCGACGAATGGGGGGTGGGCGGCAAAGTCGGCCGCGTCGAAAAAGCGGTTGAGCGGCGGCCCGTCGCGCGCGTCGTCGCCCCACCCCGCCGCCACCGCCGCCGCCCGCCCGCCCGCCGCCTTTTCCAGGCGCTTGCGATCGAATGATTTGCCGGTTTCCCGCAGGCAGGCGCGGGAATCCGGGGCGAGGCGGTACCCGACGGCGGCGTGCGCGTCCTCCAAAAATTTGATCTCGACCGGGTGCGTCCGCCCCGCGGCCGCGAGCGAGGGCGCACCCCCGAAATAGTTGGCAAACAGGGACGCGTCCAGGGTGGCCGACATGAGGACCAGCTTGAGGGGGCGCCCCGCGGCGCGACGCGCCGGGACGAGCCGGCGGAGGAGTGCGAGCGCGAAGTCCGATTGCAGCCCCCTCTCGTGCACCTCGTCCAGGATGACGTGGCTCACGTCGCCCAGCGCGGGGTCGCCCGCCAGGCGGCGCAGGAGGATGCCGGTCGTGCAAAAGAGGAGCCGCGTCGCGCGCGTGTGGGCAGGGTCGAGGCGCACGTGATGGCCCACGACGCCGCCGGGCGCGCCTGGGGGCGGTTGGCCACGCTCGGCCGCGACGCGGTCGGCGACGGAGACGGCGGCAATGCGGCGGGGCTGGGTGATGAGGATGCGGGTGCCGCCGCCGGTTCCCTTTTCGATCGCCGCGTCGAGCAAAAACTGGGGCACCTGCGTCGTCTTGCCGCACCCGGTGTCGCCGCCGACGACCACGACGTCGTGCGCGTCGAGCGCGGCCAGCAGGTCGGCCTGGATGGCGGCGACGGGGAGCGCGGCGCGCGCGGCGAGCCAGCGCGCGCCGTCGGGGGAGGCCGCAAAGGCCGCGTTGGCGGCGGCCAGAGACGCCGACTCGGCAGCGACGGAGGCGGTGTTGATCGTCGGCAAGCGCAGGGTCGCATCGGGCGCGCGCTCGGGCTCGGGCGCGGCGGCGGGTGCTGGCGCACGCGCGCCGCCCTCTCCCTCCGCCGCCGCGAGCCCCGCCAAAAACTCGTCCCGCCCCGCGTCGCCGCCCCCGACGTCGCCCGCGTCGTCGCCCGGCCCCGACGCGACCCAAGAGACCCAGAGCGACGCCCACGGTTCGCCCAGGGACCTCAAGACATCCGCGCCGTCGGCCGAGCGGCCGCCGCCCGTCAGCCGCAGCAGCGCGCGCAGGCTCGCCCCGTTTTGCGCGTCCTGCACCGTGTCCCACCCGTCATCGGACACCGGCATGGCGTGCTCGGTGGCGCGCGGGGGGGCGACCGGCTTGGGGGCGCCGCGGGGGAGGGGGGGAGGGTCGACCGCGCACGCGTACCGCGTCGTGCCGCCGCGGTCGCCGCCCGGGGGCAGCTTGCGGAAGCGGGGCGGGGGGGCGCCCCGCTTGGCGCACAGCGCTTGGAGCAAGGCTTTGGGGGGTTTCGGCTCGGCGCGCGGCGGCGCGGCGGCCTTCGGCGCGCCCTTTTTCCTCAGCGCGGCCGCCGCGGCCGCGCCCCACGGCGCCAGCAGCTCGTCCACCGTGGGTGCCTTGACCGTCGGCGCGTCCCACGCCAGGCCGGGCGCGTCGCCGTCGCCGTCACCGGCAAAGAGGGCCATGCCCGCGCCGTTGTCGTCGGACGCCGAGCCGGAAGGCGCGTCGGAGCGCTCGCCCTCGCACTCGTCGCCCTCAAGCTGGGCGTCGGTCAACCTGAGCTCGCCCGCTTCGCGCTTGAGCGAGGCCATGAGCCGCCCAACCAGCCCCTGCCGCGCGCGGTCGCCGCCTGCTTTCGCGCGCGCGGCCTCGGCGCGCGCCACGCCCCACTCGGCCACGACGACCGCCGCCCGCTCAGCGGGCGGCATGGCGACCCGCTTGCGGGCGGCGGCGCGGGCGGCCGCGGCAGCGGGGTCGGCCCAGGACTCAAACTTCGAGTCGGCGACCGCGGCCGCGGCGGCGGCAGCGGTTTCCGGTGCGCCGCCGCCCTCGCCATCGTCATCTGACGATGATGACGTCGCCTCCTGCAGGTAGCGCAGAGTGTAGGCCTTGGAGGCGGCGGCCTCGGCCGCAGAAGCCGCGGCGGCGGACAGGGCCGCCGCGCGCTCCGCGTCGCGCGCGGCCGCCGAGTCGACGCTGCTCTCGCTCTCGCTCGAGGATGACGGCATGTCGCGCGGCCCACCCCTGGGCTTCGCCGCGACGACGCGGACCGGCCCCGCGGCCGCCGCGCGCGCGCGCGCCGCCCCCCGAAAACGGGCCGGCAGCGCGTCCGCAGGCGCGTGCAGACAGAGCCAGTCCAGGGCGGCGTCGGGCGTGACCGCGAGGCGGGCGGCCGTGAGCGCGCGCAGCGCGTCGCGCGCGGCGGCGGGGGCAAAGCCCGCGTCTACCACCGCGTCGTACGCGGCCGCCGCGTCGGCCGCGGTCATCGGTCCGGCCGGCGCGTCCGCGGGCAGGTCCAGCGTCTGAAAATGGTGGGCAGGAGCGCGGCTAGGCGCGCCGAACGACTTAAAAACTTCCCTCCCGTCCACCCCATCCCTCGCCTCCCCCCACCTGCAGCAGCTCCCGCACGCGTCTCTCGGACGCGGCCGTGACTTCGAGCGTGGACGCGCGGTGGCGCGACGCGGCGTGCGCCGCGGCCGCGGCGGCGGCCTTGCCCGTCTTGGACGGGCCAGGCGCCTTCCCCGTCTTGGGCGGCGCCATGGAGGCCGATGCGCCGCGACCGACGCGGGTCGCGGCCGCGGCGCCAGAGGCGGCGATGCGGGTGTGACAGGCGTCGGCGGTCGGCTGGGAGCCATGTCACTCTCGTGGCGCCCTCCCCCTCCACGATGGCCGACTCGATCAAGCCGCCGGCCGGCGGTCCCGAACCCCTGCCGCCGACGGGCGAGGGAGGCCTCTCTGACGCCGAAGCCACGGCTCGGCTCGCGCGCTTTGGCCCCAACGAGCTCGCCGACCGCACGATGTCCAAGTGGAGGGTGTTTCTGAAGCTGGTGCGGGAAGATGGGGAGGGTGGGAGGGCGGGAGGGCGGGAGGGCGGAGCGCGGGGTTGCGGCATGCGGGGAAGCTTTCCGCGACGCGCCGTGCGCCCTCCCGGGCGCCGCATTGGCATCCACGCCACCGCGGTGGCATTCAGCCCCCCATCGGCCCGACCCATGTGGCCCGCAGCCGGCGGGCGCGGCCTCTCGGGCGCCGGACCGCACGCCCCCCGAACCTTCTCCCTTTTCTGATCAGATGTACGCCCCGATGGCGTGCGCGCTCTGGGTCGCCATCGCGGTGGAAGCTGGCGTGGGCCACTACATGGACGTCGGCATCTTGCTCTTCATTCAGGTGCGGAGGAGAGAGGGGGCGGGCGCGTGGCAGGACCGCGGCTCGCCGACGCCCACCCCCTCCCACGCGCCCCACCCCCTCCCTCCCTGCACAGTTTGTCAACGCGTTCATCGCGTTTCACGAATCCACCAAGGCCGCCGACGCGGTCGCCGCCCTGAAATCGTCGCTCAAACCGCGCGCGACGGTCAAGCGCGGCGGCGCGTGGGCGACGCTGGACGCCGCGGCCGTCGTGCCCGGCGACCTGGTCAAGCTGGCAGCCGGCGCGGCCGTGCCGGCCGACTGCGAGGTGCGGTCCGGCACCGTCCAAGTCGACGCGTCCGCCCTCACCGGCGAGTCGCTCCCCGTCACGCTGACGCAGGGCGGCGCGGCGCAAATGGGGGCGACCGCGGTGCGGGGCGAGGCGGAAGCGGTTGTCACGGGGACCGGGGGCGACACCTTTTTCGGGCGCACCGCGTCGCTCCTCAACCAGGGCGGCGGCGAGCCCGACAACATCACCCGCATCCTCACCCGGGTCACCCTCGTCCTGTCCATCCTCGCGCTGTGCCTGTGCGGCGCGGTGCTCGCCTACCTGTTGGCCCGCGGCGGCGACGCGCGGGACGTCCTCTCTTTCGTCGTCGTCCTCCTCGTCGCTTCCATCCCCATCGCCATCCAAATTGTGGCCACCACGTCCTTGGCCATGGGCGCGCGCGAGCTGGCGGGGCATGGGGCCATCGTGGCGCGCCTGGCGGCGGTCGAGGAGTTGGCGGGGATGAACGTCCTGTGCTCCGACAAGACCGGCACCCTCACCCTCAACAAGATGGTCATCCAGGATGACGCGCCTCTGTACGGCGGCGGGGCGGCCGGGCGGGGGGATTTGCTGCAGCTGGCGGCCCTGGCGTCCAAGTGGCGCGAGCCGCCGGCCGACGCGCTCGACACGATGACCCTTGGCGCCGCGGATTTAGATGCCCTGACCTCCCACGAGCAACTCTCGTTCGAACCCTTTGACGCGGCGGTCAAGCGCACGTCGGCCGTCGTGCGCGAGCCGGGCGGCGCGGTCTTTGGCGTCGCGAAGGGCGCGGCCGCCGCGCTCGCCGAGCTGCTGCCCGCCGGCGACGCCGAATCCGCGGCCGCCGCCGCGCGCATGGCGGCCGACGTGGACGCGCTGGCGGCGCGCGGCGTGCGCTGCATGGCGGTTGCGCGCACCGACGGGGTCGCGGACGCGCCCGCGGCGGCCGCCGCCCCCTGGCGCCTCGCCGGCCTCCTCACCTTCCTCGACCCCCCCCGCCCCGACACCAAGGCCACCTTGGACCGGGCGATGGAGATGGGGGTGGACGTGAAAATGATCACGGGCGACTCGGCGGTCATCGCGCGCGAGACCGCGCGCGCGCTCGGCCTCGGCGTCCGCGTCGTCGCCGCGGACGACGTGTCCTGGCCCAAACTCGAACCCGGCGCGCCCGTGCCGCGCGACCTGGGCACGACCCTGGCCCCGGTCGCGCTGCGGGCCGACGGGTTTGCGCACGTCTTCCCCGAGCACAAATTCCTCCTCGTCGCCGCGCTGCACCAGGCCGGCCTCTGCGTCGGCATGACGGGCGACGGCGTGAACGACGCGCCCGCACTCAAGCGGGCGGACGTCGGCATCGCGGTCGCGGGCGCGACCGACGCGGCGCGCGCGGCGGCCGACATCGTGTTCACCACCGAGGGCCTCTCCACCATCGTGGAAGCGATCACCATCGCGCGCATGATCTTCAGGCGCATCAGCAACTTTGTCGTCTACCGGTGAGAGAGGGGGGAGGGGTGGGCGAGAGCGGGGGCCGTCGACCGCGCGACCACCCACACGCCTCCCCCCACTCCAGCGTCGCCGCCACGCTCTACCTCGTCCTCTTTTTCTTCATCTCCGCCTTTGCCCTCCCCCCCGCCAAATACTCGCGCGTCGCGGGCACGTCCCTGCTGCCCGCCGACCCCGCGGCTGGCGGGTGGCCGCCCTACTTTCAGGTGCCCGTCCTGCAGCTCATGCTAATCACCCTGCTCAACGACGGCACGTTCATCACGATTGGGCGGGACAACGTGCGCCCCAACCCGCGCCCGGACAAGTGGAACCTGCGCGCGTCGTTTTGCGTGTCGGCCGTGCTCGCCGCGGTGCCGCTCGCGGGGGGGCTGGTCGCCCTCTGGGGCGCGCTCGACTCGCACTCGCCCGCGGGGCTGTTTGCGCGGTTGGGGCTGCCGGGCATGGCGTACGAGAAAGGTGGGAGAGAAGGAGGGAGAGGGAGAGAGCGTGGAGGAGGGACGGGGTCGCGCGCGCTCCAGCACCGACCCGCCTCGCCCCCCTCCCCACCCTCGACACCCCCTCTTTCCAGTGACCATGCTGATGTACCTCATCATCTCGGTCTCCTCCTTCCTCACCCTGTACGCCGCGCGCGAGACGGGCCCCTTTTGGTCGTCGGCGCCGCACACCGCGCTGGCGACGGCGTCGGTCGCGTCGCTCACGATCACGACGCTGCTGGCGTCGTTTTGGCCGCCGAACGTGTTGACGGGCATTCCGTTGCTTGGCCTCGCGCGCCGCGACGCGCTCGCGCGCTACACGCTCTGGCCGCTCTGGGGGCTCCTCTGGTGCGTGATCCTCTTTCTCGTGCAAGACGCCCTCAAGGTCGCCGCGTGGCGCGCCATCGACCGGTTCGACCTGTTTCAGTACCGCACCGGCGCGCTCGTCGGCGCGCGCGGCGCGCACGATTTCGCCGCCGCCCCCCCGGGCGCGGGCGGCGCGGTCGAGGGCCGCCTGCTCGACTTTCGGGCGGCGGGCGCCGAGGGCGAGGCCGCGTCGCTGGCGCGCGCGTCGGTCGCGGCGGGGCGCGACCCGGCGCCGCTGCGCACGGCCGAGGCCGGCCTGCGCGCGGCGCGCGCGGCGGTCGGTGTGGCGCGAGATGCGCGCTTTGATGGGGCTGCTGTTGTCGTTGGCGACGCGGAAGCCGGTGGCGGCGACCCTGTCTCCGCTGCGGCGGCCGCCGCCGCGACGCCCGGCCTGACGGACGACGAGCGCCGCGCTCTGGAAGCCGACGTCGGCGGCATGCGCCGCGCGTCGGCCGCGCTGGAGACGGTGCTGAGCGCGGAGCGCGAGCAGCGCGGGCGGCGCGGTGGCGGGGGCGCGAAACCGGCGGCGGGCACGTGCGCGGAGAAATAAACGGCGAGACGGCCGGGGGCGACCCCTTGCAGCGGCTGGCGCGGCTGCATGGTGTCGCCGTCCACGTTGGGCGAGGGGGCGGGCGGCGCGCTGTGAAGAGAAGGCAGCGAGAGAGGGCGTCGAGTCGGTCTGCGACCGCGCACACTCGCCCCCGCCACCCTCGTCTCCCTCTCAATGGCCGTCCGTCGGGCGGGCCGCCCCCCGGCGGCCGGGCGGGCCGCCCCGGGCGCCCGCCGCGCGGTCGCGGCGCCGCACCGATGCGTCGCCCGCGCGGCGCGGCCCGCTGGGGCCGCGGCCGACGCCACCCCCACCGCTGTCGACACCAGAACGACGCCGCCTCAACCTGCTGGCGCCAGCGCCATCGACCCCGCGCCCACGACCGACGCCGCGCGCGACCTGTTTAGCTGGACGGCGCAGTGGTGGCCCGTGGCGGTCGAGGCCGACCTGGCGCGCGAGAAGCCGCACGCCAGCCGCCTGCTGGGCGACCGCCTCGTCCTGTGGCACGACGGCGCGGCCTGGCGCGCGGCGGCCGACGTGTGCTCCCACCGCCTGGCGCCGCTCTCTGAAGGGCGCGTCGACGGCCAAGGGCGCATCGTTTGCTCCTACCACGGGTGGGCGTATGGCGGCGACGGGGTGCCGGCGTCGATCCCGCAAGCCGCGCACGACTCGCCGCGCTGCGAGGCCGCCGCGTGCGCGTCGCGCCGGGGGGCGATTGCGACGCGGCCGGTGATGGTGGATGTGGGCGTCGTGTGGGTGTGGGGCGAGTCCGGGGCTGGCGCGGCGGCGGCCGCAGCCAGGTGCGGGCGCGGGGCACGGGGTCGGGCGCGCGCGGCGCGCGCGCCTCTTCCCCCCTCACCCGCCCACGCCACGCCTCCCCCCTTGCTTCCGACCAACAGAAGCACCCCCGCGCTGCGCGCCGCGCTCGGCGACGCCGACCCCGACGCGCGCGCCACGCTCACGACCCAGCAATTCTATGTGCGCGATTTTCCGGTCCCCTTTAACATCATGGTGGAGAACCTGATGGACCAATCGCACGTCCCTTTCGCGCACACAAATGTGGCCTCCAAGCGGGACTCGCCTTGGGCCGCCCACTTTACCGTGTCGCGCGTGGGAGCTGCGGTGGCGGCGGAAGGCGCCGACGGCGTCAGCTTCGACCTCGAGTGGTCGCCCGACGCGGCCTCGCCGCCCGTGACGCAGCGCGTCCGCTTTCGCCCGCCCTGCTACGTCGAGTACCGCACGCCGGCGGCGCCTGGCGCGCCGGACGGCGACTGGCGCACGCTGCTGTTCTTCCTGGCGGTGCCGCTCGACGGGACTACGACGCGCGTCTTCAATCATGCCTGGATCGTCGCGCCGACGCTCCCGCCGTGGGTCGCCGCGCTCGCGGCCGCGCGGCCGCGCTGGATCGACCACCTGCTGCTCAACGAGGTCTTCGATGGGGACCTCGCCTACCTTGCGCAGGCAAGCGCCAACTTTGCCGACGCGACGTCGGCGGCGGGCGGCAGCGGGCGCGACGAGGCGGCGGCGGCGTCGTCGCCCGGCTCCACCACCCCCTCTTCCTCCTCGTCTGCCTGGGCCAAAGCCTACTTCATGCCCGCGTGCGCCGACAATTCGGTCGTCGCCTGGCGCCGCTGGCTGCACGGGCGCGGCCGGGCCGGGCCGGGCGTGGTGGTCGCAGCGCGGCCGCCGCACGGCGTGCCACGGGCCGCGCTCTTCGACCGCGGCGCCTCCCACACAGCCCACTGCCCCTCGTGCGCCGGCGCCCTGCGCGGTGCGAAGCGGGCCGCCACCGCCCTGCGCCTGGCGGCGGCCGCGGGCGCGGCCGCCGGCGCGGCCGCCGCGCCCGACCTCGCGTCCGCCGTCCCCGCCCTCGCCGCCGCCGCGGGCGCGGTGGCGGCGGCGGCCGCACTCGACGCGGGGGCGGTCCGGTTTGTGTGGAAGGATTACGAGCACTGGAAGAGTTGACGTGGGGAGAGGGGGAAGGAGGAGTTGTTGTGGGGTTGGGTCGGCGCTGGCGCGGGCTGGCGCTCGCGCCGCGTCTGTACACCATGTTGAGAGTGGCGCACCGCAGGTGCACGCCCTCGCGGGCCGGAGCGGCTGTGGCGAGCGACAGCGGCGCGTGCGCCGCGCCCCGCCCACACCCGCCCGCCCTCCTCCTCCCACCATGGACGACCCCTCCCCCCACACCGGCACCACCATCGTCGCCGTGTCCTTCCCCGGCGGCGTCGTCCTCGGCTGCGACTCGCGCGTGTCGACCGGGGCGTACGTGTCGAACCGCGCGTCCGACAAGCTGCACCCGCTGGCCGACGCCGTGTGGATGCTGCGCTCGGGGTCGGCCGCCGACTGCCAAGCGATCGGGGACGCAGGTTAGGGAGAAGGAAGGGCGGGGCGGGGCGCGCGCATGCCCGATCGCGGCGCCGGGGGCGCGCCGGACGCCGCGGCGATGCGGCGCCTCGCCCACAATCACCCACGCGACCCTCTTTCTCGCCTACAGTGCGCCACGCGGCCGGCCAGCTCGCCACCGAGCTGGGCCGCCCCCCCACCGTGCGCGCCATCGCGTCCGTCGTGCGCTCCATCGGCTACACCAACAAGGACGCCCTTTCCGGCGCCCTGCTGGTCGCCGGCTGGGACGCCGGCGGCGGCGGCCAAATCTTCGGCGTCCCCATCGGCGGCGCGCTCGTGCCCCAGCCGTGGGCGACCGACGGCTCCGGGTCGACCTACATCTGGGGCTACCTGGACGCGCACTACCGGGACGGGCTGACGAGGGCGGAAGCGGAAGGCCTGGTCATCACGTCGCTCGCGCTCGCGGTGTCGACCGACGGCTCGTCCGGCGGGATGGCGCGCCTCGTCACCGTCACCAAGGACGGGCCGGAGCGGCGGGTGGTGGCGGGGGACAGGATGCCGCTCTACTCGGGCGCGGTCGAGGCGGAGGGCGGCGGCGACGGGTTGGTCGTCGTTTGAGGTGAAAGGAGGGGCGCGGTCGCGGGGTCTGATTTTGGGGCGCTGCAATGTTCCTGAGGGTGGAGCCGGGCGGCGGGAGGGCGCGGCGGCGGCCTGGGCGACAAGCGGCGGGCCGGCGGGCGCCGTCTTTTGCCTCTCCACTCCCGTCCCCGGGCGCCGCCCGGCCCGCCGGCCCACCCTCGCGGCCGCTGCCGCCCGCCAGACGCCGCCGCCTGAGGCCCCGCCGCCCCGCGCAATTCCGCGCACCGGCAATGCTTGGCCTTGGCTACTCGGAGCTCTTCCTTGTCATCACGGCGACCGCCATAGTCGTCGGTGAGAGCGGCGGGCGCGAGGTGGCGTGGGCGAGGCGCCGCCGCGAGCCGTGCTCACCCTCTCCTCTCCTCTAGGCCCTCGCGACGTCCCCAAGATCGCGCGCTCGATCGGCCTGGCCGCCGGGCGCGCCTCGGCCGCGCTGGCCGACGCGCGGGCGCGCGTCGTCGACGCGGCGGGCGCGGCCGACGCGGCGCGGTTGGCCGCCGACCTGCGCGCGACGACGCGGCAGCTGGACGCGATACGGGCCGAAATGAGGTCCGGGATGTCGTTGACCGGGGTGGCGGGGCGGGCGGCGGCGGCCGTGGCCGCGCCGAGCGCGGCGGCTGCCGCAGCTCCGCCGCGCCTGCAGCCCCTGCCGGTCTCCGCCCTGGCCGCCGGCCGCGTGCCCCACCGCCCGGCCGGCACGCCGAGCAGCGTGGTGGCGGCCGACGCGCTCGAGGAAGCGGCCGTCGCCGCGGCGGCGGCCGCGTTTGGCGGCGCGCGGGGCGTGGCGGGGGCGCCGCCGGCCGCGGCCGCGAAAAGGCGAGGCCGGTCGCCCAAGGCGCGGCCGGGATGAGGGGGGCGGGGAGGTGGTGGGCGTTTGGTGTCGCGTCGATCCGTCCCGGCAACCTTTTTTTTATATTTGTCTCTCCACCCGCACAAATGACATCCGCCGCCCCCCACTCTCCTCCCGCGCGCACGCGACCGACGCGCCCGTGCGACTCTCTCCCCCAAAACACGCGCCACGCCCGCCTGGGCGGGCGGGCGCCGCCCCCCCCCCTCGTCCCTCTCCTTTCTCGTCACGTGTCGTCGTCCGACTCGTCGTCATCGTCGTCGTCGTCGTCGTCCCGGCGCACCAGGCCAAAGCCGGCGGCGGCGGCGCCGGCGCCGGCGCCCAGGGACTCGAGCGCGCGCGTCGCAGCGTCGCCGTCGCCGCGCGCGTCGCCACCGCGCGCGGCCTCCGACCGCATCGCCTCGAGCTCGGCCGCGCGCGCCGCCTCGACCGCCGCCTTGGCAGCCGCCTCTTCCGCCGCGCGCGCGGCGGCCTCCTTGGCGGCCGCGGCTGCCGCCGCCTTGCGCCGCTCGTCGAGCGCGGCGGCCGCCGTGGCCTCCTTGGCCGCCTTTTCCGCGGCGCGCGCCGCTTCCGCCGCGCGCGCCTCGCCCTCGCGCTTGCGCTGCTCCTCCTCGCGGGATTGGAACTCGGACCAGAGAGCGTCGTCGGCGGGGGCGGCGGGCGCGGCGGCGGGCGCGGCGGCGGTGGCCGCAGCAGCGCCACCAGCGCCACCACCAGCGCCGGCAGCCTCCCCGCCACCCCCGGCCGTCAGGTCGGCCCAGGCCGCGGTGTTGGTCAGCGTCACCTCCTTCTTCGACGCGGTGTGCTTGATGATGCCCGGCGCGCCGCCCGGGCGCGTGGCGGAGACGAGGGTTGACATGCCGTCGCCGTCGGCGCCGCCGTTGGCGGATTCTGGGGAGGGAGGAGGTGGGCGGCGGTGGTGAGCGGGGGTGGCCGCGGCGCGCGCGGCCGCCCCTCTTCTCTCTCCTCTCTCCCATCCCACGCACTCGACGCGTCGGCCGCCTTGGATCCGACCTCGCCCTGCGACCCGGACGCGGAGCCGCCACCCGACGCCGCGGGCGAGGGCGCGGGCCCCGGCGCGGGCGCGGGCGCCGCCTTGGCCGGCGCGCCGCCACCACCCGTCGCCCCCGCGGTCGGCGGACGCTCCTTCACCACGTGCAGCGCGGGCAGGGCGGCGGCGGCAAACGCGTCGAGCGCCCAGAGCGTCTCCCGCGGCAGCGCGTCGACGTCGACCTCCACCTCGGCCTCCCCCCCAAGCCCCAGCCCCGGCACGCCCGCGGCCACGATGTCCAGAGCGGCAGCCAGTTTGTCGGCGGGCAGGGCGCCGAGGGCGGCGGACAGGCGCCGCTTTTCGTCAAACGTCATGTCGCGCTCGTCGCCGCGCGCGGGCCGCGGCGGCGGCGGCTCCCCGGCGGCGCGCGCGGCGTCGGTGAGCCGGCGCAGGTCGCGGTCGAGCGCGCGCGCCTTGAGAACGGCGGGCGGCGCGCCGGCCAGGTCGAGGTCTTCGTCCTTTTGGCGTTCCGCCTCGGCCGCCCACTTGGCCTCGACCCCGCTCCCCGCCCACTTGCGCTCCCACAGCTCGCACAGCGCGTCTCCCATGCGGCGCACCGGAGTTCCGGCCTTGTTGTAGGTGCGGCAGTTGGAGAACATGAGGCGGACGTCGTCCCGGAAGTCGTGCGGCCGCGCGTATGCGCGGCGCCCGCCCCGCCCCTCGAGGCGGGCCAGCGCCGTGCCCAGGTCCATGGGCGTCTTGATGATGTTCAGGTAGTCGGGGCACTTGAGGGCGACGGGGTCGACCGGGCGGTGGAACGGCGCGGAGTCGCGGTGGCGGAGGAGCGTGCGGCCGACCGTCGCGCACTGTTGCCAAATGAGGTTGACCCGGCGCTCGCGGTCGTGCTCGACGCGTGCGCGCTTGCCGGCGGGGCCGTCGGGCAGCGACGGCCGCTTCTTGCCCTTCGCCGGGCCGAGGCCCTTGCCGGGGGGGAGCGCGGCGCGCAGGTCGGCGAGCGCGCGCTCCACCGCCGCCCGCTGCTCGTTCAGGGTGGCTAGCTCGGCCTCCAGGGCGGCGCGCCGCTCGCGCAGGCGCGCGGCGTCGTCGGCCATCTGGGCGCGAGCGGGGGGCGCGCGGAAAAGGGGGGGGGGGGGGCGGGTCGAGCCCGGGTGCGCGAGATCGGGGGACGGGTGTCCTCGCCGCGGCGGGTGCGGTCCGCTCCAGGCCCCTGCGGCCCAGGAACGGCGCGCCGCGGCGCGGCGGCGCGCGGCGGCGGCGCGCGGCGGCGGCGGGCGCGCCCGCCGGCTGGCGGCCGCGCGCGGACGGCGCGCGCGCGCGGGTCGCGAGGCCTGGCGTGGGGGGGGGGGGGGGCGGGGCGAGCGCGCGAGTGACGGGCGCCGGCGCAGAGACGGCGGCGCCAGCGCCTGGCGTTCTGGCGTTTATGAGCCCCATTGGCCGCACGCCAACGATGCGCGCCACTCCTGCGCGCCACCCGGCGAGCGGGCGGTCCCCTGGCCGGCGGCCGGGTGTCGGTCGCCGCGCTGCCCGCCCCGCGGTCTGCTCCGCGGCGGCCGACAGGCCGCTCCGCGTCGTCATCACGGGTGGCACGCAGGGTGGGCATTGGTCGGAGGGAGGAGGGGAGGGGACGGCGGCCCGCGCGCCCGCGCCGGCCGACCCTCCTCTCCCCTCCCCTCTCCAGGCCTCGGCCGGGCGATGGTGGAGCTCTTTGCCGGCGCGGGCGACGCCGTCGTCTTTTGCTCGCGGTCGCCGGAGCGCGTGGCGGAGGCGGAGGAAGCGTCTGCAGGGGCGGCCGGCCGCGTGTCGGGCGTCGTCGCCGACGTCGGCGCGCGCGGCGGCGCGGCGGCCCTCGCCGACGCCGCCGCGTCCACCCTCGGCGGCGTCGACGTCTGGATCAACAACGCGGGCGTGTCGACGTTCGGCCTGCTAGCGGACGCGGGCGAGGAGGAGATCGAAAGCGTCGTGCGCGCCAACACGCTCGGCACGCTGCTCGGCGCGCGCGCCGCGCTCCGCCTCGCTGCCGCCACCGCCACCCCGTCCTCGCCGCTGCACCTGTTCAACATGGACGGCGCGGGGTCGGACGGAGGGGGGACGCCCCGCTTCGCGGCGTACGGCGCGACCAAGGCGAGTTTGGCTCAGTTGCACCGCTCGCTGCGCGCGGAAATCGAGGCCTGCCCGACGCTGAGCCAGGGCCTGGCCGCGGTGCACCGGCTGTCGCCGGGGATGATGACGACGGAGCTCCTGATGAAGGGCGCGGGCGCGTACGCGCAATCAAACCTGTTCATCAACGCCCTCGCGGAACCCGCCCCCGCCTCGGCCGCGTTCCTGGTCCCCGCCGTGCGCGCCATCGCGCGGGCGCCGGCGGCGTCGGGGCCGGCGGGCGGGCCGAGCGCCGCGTTTCTGACGCGGCCGAAAGCGCTCGCCCAGATCGCGGCGAGGCTCATTTTCGGGGCGCGCAAAGGGCGGTGGGTGGCGGAGGAGTGAGGGACTGGACTGTGTGACTCGATCCGATTTGTTGAGGGAGATGCGTGAGGTCGGGGGGGTGTGCAGGCTCGACGACGGCGCGCGTGCTCCCCACTCTCTCTCCCGGGCCCGCCGCCCGCCAATTGCCCCCCCGACACGGCGTCCATGCCGGCCGACACCGACCCGGCGCCGCCCCCGCCGCCGCCCGACTGGGGCGAGCTCCCGCCCGAGCTCTGGCTCGCCGTGCTCGCCGCGGCCGACCCCGCGGCCCGCCAGCGCACGGCGCCCCAGGTAGGAGAGGAGTGGGATGTGGGATGCGTCGTGGAGGCACGGGCGAAGGCGGCGGTGGTCGCAATGCGCGACGCGGACCGCGCGCCCTCGGCGCAGCCGACGTCGACCCGCCCGTCTCTGCCGCCAGGTCTGCACCGCGTGGCGCGACCTGGTGGCATGCCCCACGGCGCACCCCTTCCTGCACTCGCACGTCCTCATCGACGGCCGCCCCAGCGGCGACGACGGCGCGGCCGACGGCGCGCGCGCCGCCGGCCGCCCGCGCGTCCTCGACCCCGCCCGCCTCGCCGCCTGGCTCGCCCCCCGCGCGCGCGCCATTCGCTCGCTGGAGGCGGCCGACGTGCGCCTGCCGGCTGACGGCTGGCTCCCGGTGCTCGGCCGCCTCGCGGGCCTCGCGACGCTCACGCTCGGCGGCGACACCGCGCGCGGCCTCCCCTGGGCCGCCCTCCCCCCTGGCCTGCGCGCGCTGGCCGTGGTCGACTGCGAGGGCAGCCTGACCGAAGGCGAACACTTGGCCCACCTGCCGCGGGGCCTCACCTCGCTCGCGCTCGCCGCCGCGCGCGCGCCCGACGGGGGTTTGGTGCGGTCCGGGCGCCCCTTTTTGGACGGTTTCTCGCCCAGCCTGCTTGCGCTGACCGGGTTGCGCGACCTGGCGCTCGCTTCGCGCGGCGTGCGCGCGCTGCCGGACGGCATCTCCGCGCTCACCGCGCTCACCCGCCTCTCCGTCCGCCACGCCGGCCTCGTGACCCTCCCGCCCTCCCTCTCGTCCCTCACCCGCCTGCAAGAACTCGACCTGGCCGGCAACAAGCTGCTGCGCGGGCGCGGCGCGCGGCGCGCGGTCGCGCCGCTCGCGGCGCTCGCGCGCTCGCTGCGCCGGCTCGACCTCTCGGCCAACGGCTCCCGCGCGGACGAGACCGAGTTGCCGGGGTGCGTGCTGGGCGCTCTGACGGGCCTCGTCGAGCTGCGCGCGGCGCACAACGCTCGCCTGCGCGTCCCTGCGTCGCTCTCGTCCCTCTCCCGCCTCGCGCTCCTGGACCTCACGGCGTGCGACCTCGCCCACTACCCCCCCGCCCTCGCCGACCTGCGCGGCGTGGCGACCCTGCTCCTGGGCGGCAACCGGCGGGTGGCGGCGGGCGGGCTGCCGAGTTCGGCCGCGCTCGACCAGCTCCTCTCCCCGTCGCCACCCGCCCCCTCCTCCCCTGCCGCGTCCTCCCCGTCCACCTCGCCCGCGACTGGCGGCGGCTGGCCCAAAGCCGGCGCCGGCAGCGGCAGCGAGGCCGGGTCGCCGCCGCCGCGCGCCCTCGCGCTCCCGCCCCCGCGCTCGCCCCCGCTCCCGCCCGCCTCCTTTTCCCAGCTCGTGCGCGTGCGCGTGCTCGACCTCTCCCGCGCGGGCCTCGTCGCCCTGCCGCCCGGCGCGACCGCGCTCACTTCGCTCGTCGAGCTCACGATCCGCGGCGCGTCGGCCTACCCCGGCGCCGGCTTTGCGTGGGACTCGCTCGCGCACGTGCCGACGGTGCGGGCGCTCGACATTTCAGAGTCGCACCTGGACGAGTTGCCGAGCGCGCTGGCCGCCCTCCCGCGCCTGCGCGCGCTCGCCGCCGACGACTGCTCCCTCGCCCGCCTCGGCGCGTGCCCGCCGGGCCTGACCTCGCTGTCCGCCAACGGCAACCGCCTCGCCTGGCTGCCGGCGGGGGAGCTGGCGGCGGTGCCGGGGTTGGTCTGCGCGTCGCTGCGGGACAACCTCGCGATGCAGCTCCCCGCCGACCTGGCCCGCCTCGGCGCCCTCCCGTCGCTCTCGATCCTCGACGCGCGCAAAGTGGCGCGCGGGGTGGGCGGGGGCGCTCCCTGGAGCGCGCGGTCGATGTGGGCGCTCGCACGCGCGCACGCGGCGCTCGCGCGCGCGGCGCCGGGGCGCGACTGGAGCTCGGTGCTTTTGCTGTGACTTGAGAGTTGTGTGTGTGTCGACTGCGTGTTGAGAGAGAAGAGAGAGCGCGCGCGCGTGCGAGCGTTGCGTTGCGCGAGGTCGCCCGCGCGTCACAGCCGGCTCGCGGGCGCCGCCACGCCTTCCTGCCCCACCCCATACACCGCAGCGTGCGCTGCACGGATGCCCTTCTTGTCCACCTTGCCCGTTGCCTGGCGCGGGATGGACGGGACGACGAGGACTTTGTCGGGGACCCACCACGCCGCGAGCGCGGACCTGAGGTGCGCCTGCACCCCCGCCTCGGTCGGCGGATTGGCCGGGTCGGCCGCCACGACCAGCAGCAGCGGCCTTTCAGTCCAGCGCGGGTGGGGCACGCCGACGCACGCGGCTTCCGCGACGCCGCGCGCGTCGGCCGCCGCGGCTTCCACCGCTTGCGAACTCACCCACTCGCCTCCCGACTTGATGACGTCCTTGGCGCGGTCCACGATGCGTACGGTGCCGGTGGCGTCGATGGTGGCGATGTCGCCGGTGGGGAAGAAGAGAGGGGAGTTGAGCGCACCGGCGGCGGCGTCGGTCGCCGCGCGATAATAGCGGCGCACCACAAACGGGCCCGACACCTCCAGCTCCCCGCGCGCGACGCCGTCATGCGGCAGAGGGGTGCGGTCGGGGTCGTCGGACACGATGCGGGCGTCGACAAAGGGCGCGGGGCGTCCTTGCGCGACGCGGCGCTCGCGCGCTGCCGCGCCGGACAGACCGACCGACGCCACCACCGGCGCATTGAAGCTGCCGATTGGAGACGTCTCGGTCATGCCCCACGCGATGCGGGGTTCCACCCCTATCGCCGCGAGCGCGTCGGCGAGCGCGGGCGGGCACGCGGCGCCGCCAATGACCGCGACGGCGAGCGGCGGCAGCGGGCGCCCTTTTTGGTGTGCGACAAGGTCGCCAAACACGGTGGGCACACCCGCGGCCATGGTCACGCCGTGCGCGGCGACGGCGGCCGCGAGCGCGGCGCCGCTGACGTGCCGCCCGGGCAAGATCAAAGTCCCGCCCACCATCGGCACCGCGTGCGCCAGGCCCCACGCGTTGGCGTGGAACAGGGGGACGATGGCGAGGGCGACGGTGGTGGCGCGCAGGTCGAGCGCGTCGCCGTGGGCGGCCGCGACGGAGTGAAGGACGTTCGATCGATGCGTGTAGACCACGCCCTTGGGCCTCCCCGTTGTCCCACTGGTGTAGCACAAGCCACATGCCGCCGTCTCGTCCGACGGTGGGCGGGGCCAGGGCGGGAGCGGCGCGTGCGGCGCGCCGTGCGGCGGCGCGCGCGCAGCGCCCGACGCTACCAGGCGCTCGTAGCAGCCCCAGGAGCCGGGGTCGGCGTCGGCCGGCGATTTCCCTTCCGAATCCGGGACGAGCACGACCCAGTGGCGCACGCGGGGGAGGCGCGGGCGGAGCGCGCGCGCGAGGGGCGCGAAATCCGCGTCGAAGAAGACGACCACGTCGCCCGCGTGCGCCGCGACCCAGGCCAGGTCGGGGACCGCCATGCGGGGATTGAGCGTGTGGGCGACGGCGGAGGCGCCGGCGAGAGCGTACCAGAGTTCGAGGTGGGACGAAGAATTCAAGGCCAGGGTCGCGACATTATCCCCCGCTTTGATGCCCAAATCGGCTACCAGGGCGAGGGACGCGGCGTGCGCGCGCGCGCGGACGTCGGGCCAGGGGCGGACGAGGGTCGAGCCGTCGGCAAGCAGCGACACGCATCCTTTCGACCCCGTCCCGGTCCCCGCCCAACGCGCCGCGCGGTCCAGCAGGCCCGTGATGAGCAGGGGGGCGGCCTGGGGGCCGCCCGGGTCGCGGCGGCGGCGGAGCATGGCTCGCTGGCGGGGGCGGCGGTTGAGCGGCGGCGCCGCCCGGAGCGGCTAAAGGACCGCGGGGCCGGCGGCGCCCGCGCCGTGGTGAAATGCGCGCGGGGGAGCGGCGGGCGGGAGACTGCAGTCGCGACCGCTGCGACACGCCCCCCCACGCCTCCCTCTCCCCTCACTCAAATCAAGCTGCCGCCCGCCGCTTCTTGCCGCCGCCGGCCGCGGCGCCCTTGCCCTTGCCCCGGCCGCGCTTGCGCGCCGGAGACGCGTTTTCCGCGTCGTTGTCGCGGGCGTCGTCGCCGCAGCGGTCGCGCGCGCCTCCGCCCCCTCCTCTGGCCAGCGCCGCGTCCGCGTGCGCCAGGTCGGCTTCCGCGGCCTCAAGGCGGGGCCGCAGCCGGGCCTCGGCCCGGTCGGCGGCCGCGGCCGCAGCGTTGGCTGCGTCGGCCGCGTCGGCGCGCGCGGCGAGCGCGGCGGCCAGGGCGCGCAGCGCTGCCGGGTCTGCGGCAGCGGCATCGCCACCACCCCCACCCCCGCCCCCAGCCCCAAAGCGCCAGGGCGCGCGGTCGGCGGGCACGACCGCGAACGACGCGCCCGACACGATCCCTTTGGACGTCACCCGCCGCCCGTCCAGGGTGACGATGTCGCCGCACCCCGCGCGCAGCGACGTGGCCAGCGCGGTGCGGTAGGCGGTGGCGGCGTCGAGCGATTCGAACACGAGGGTCTGGCCCAGGAGCCCAAACAGCAGCCCCGCGCGGTGCCCCTTGCGCGCGGGCCGCACCAGGTTGAACGCGTACCCGCAGCAGCCGTCGGGCCAGGCGGTGGCGGCCGGCACGCCCGCCGGCTGCGGCCGCGGCGCGCCGCCGGCCGCGCGCGCGGCGAGCGCGCGCGCGTGCGGCAGCGGCAGCGGCAGCGGCGGGTCGGCGCCGTCGCAGGCGGCAGAGGCGAGGGCGACAGCGACGGCCCCGGCGCCGTCCCAGGCGGGCGGCGGGCCGGGGCGGCCGCCATACGCTTGGACGTGGGGGAGGGCCAACACGTCGGGCGCGGGCAGGCCGTCGGCCGCAATCGCGTCCGTGAGCGCGCGCCTCGCCCCATCGTCGTTCACCACGACGACGGCGAGCAGCCCGCGAAACTGGGCGGCGAGCACGGCGGCGAGGGAGGGGTCGTCGACCGTGGCGAGCCGCGCGAGAACCCCGACCACCCCGGGTCGGGCCAGGGCGGCATCCACGGCGCGCGTGGCAGGCTTGCCGGGGGGGCCGTACCGGCCGGGGCAGGCCGGGGCGGCAGGGGCGGCGGACGCGGTCGCCGCCGCGCGCGCCGCGCGCGGGGAGTCGGGCGCGCCGGGGCCCACCGCGCGCCGGGCGGCGGCCGCGGCGCGCGTCGCATCCTTGAGGTCGCGCTTGGTGGAGAGCGCGGCGGACGTGGCGGCCTCGAGGCGGGCGGCGAGCGCGTCGCGCGCTGCGGCCGCTTCCGCGCGCGCCGCCGCCAGCTGCCGCACCTCGCCCGCCCCCGCGCCGTCGGCGGTGACGACGACGGGCGCCGACCAGCCGTCGACCGCCACGCCCCGTCGGGCGGGCGCCATGGCGGCGACGAGGCGGGCGGGGCCGGAGAGGGGCGGCTGACGAACGCCGTGCTCGGGGGCCGCGAGCACGACCGCCCCGAAATAGGCGCGCCCGGCGGCGTCGCTGGTCACCGCCTCGTTCTCCAGGGCGGGCGCGGGCCCACCCCCACTCCCACTCTCGAGCCGCAGCGCGACCGCGACGCCCGCGGCCGCGACCGGGTTGCCGTGCGCGTCCACCAGGCGCAGCGCCAGCGACTGCAGCAGCGTGCGCGCGCCCGCGTCGCCGACAGCGGCCGCGGTGAACGTGTCGGTGGAGGGAGGCGGGTCGGGGGCGAGGCCGGCGGCGGGTCCGGCGATGACCGAGACCTCGGTCGCGGTCGACCGCAAGGCGCGCGAGGCGGCCGCGCCGTCGCCGTCGCCACCACCGAGCTCGGGCCGGGTCTCGACGTACTCGGCCGCGACCGAATAAGCCCCCGCGGCCGCGAGCGGCTCCGCGGTCGCGACCGCAAACGCGCCCGGCTCCCCAAACGGGGTCGCGTGGCCCACCGCCACCCGCTCTCCGTCCGGCCCCATGACGGTCAGCGTGAGCCCCGCGGCCGCGGCCGCGGCGGGCAGCGGCTTGCCGTCCTCCGTCGCCGCGTCGACGACCGCGGTCAAGCACCCGCCCGCGGGCAGGGCGCCCGCCGGCAACGCAGCCAGGCGCAGGGCGACGGTCGTGACGCCATTGCCGGCGGCGAGAGAGAGGACGGCCTCCCCAAACTCGGCCGCGAGCGCGCGCGACGCCGGCTTCGCCCGCACCGCGTACGCCCCCGCCCCGTCGTCGGCCGCCACGCGCACGCCGGTGAAGACGGCGATGCCGTCCTGCAGCGGGGCCCGGTTGCCGCCTGCTGCGGTGACGCGCGCAGCGCGGCCCGAACCGTCGCCCGCAAGCGCGCCGGGCAGCAGAGCCACGTCGGGGCCCGACACGGGCACCAGGTTTCCGCACGCGTCCACGACGCGCACGACGAGGCGCGGGAGGAGAGGGGCGAGGCCGACGGGGATGGTGGTGGGGGGGTCGACGGACAGGCGCTCGGGCGGGCCGGGCCCCAACACGACTTCCAGCGCGTCGGGCGTGAGCCTCGACCCGCCGCGCGCCCCCGCCGAGTCGCGGCAATGTAAAGCAACGCGCGCCACGGGCCCGGCCAGCACGGCGTGCACGGCGAGCGTGTCGCCGCCCGCCGCGCCGCCGTCGTCGGCGGCGGGCGCCCACGCCCGCTCCCAGGAGGATGGCTCGGCCACCAGCGCGCGCCCATCGCCCGAGCCGTCGACCAACACCGCCACGATGTCGGGGTCGGGTAGGTCGGCGCGCCCCGGCGCGCTCTTGGGGCAGCGGTTGCCGCGCGCGTCGACCGCGTCGGCCTCGACCGCAAAGGGGACGCCCACCGACACCGCGCCCTCGCCCGCCAGCCGCAGCGACCACTGGGCCGGGGGGCCGGCGACGCAGGCGACGACGAGGCCGGCCTCCAGGGTCGGTCCCCCCCCACCAATCCTCAACCGCACCCAAAACGCGGCGCCGTCGCCGACCGCGTCTGGCGCGTCGAGCGGCGGCAGCGTGGTGTCGCCCGCCGCCACGTCCACTTTCTTGTGCCCCCGCATCCAGGATACTTGCAGCTTGCCGGTGGCGGCGTCGGCCACGGGGCGGCCGCCCGCGTCGAGCGCGCGCGCGGCGAGGCCGGCGACCGCGTCGCCCGCGGGCACGCCCTCGAGCCGGGCCGCGGGGCCGTCGCCGTCGTCGGAGACTGGTAAAGGGTCGCCGTTGAGCAAGAGTTGGAGGATGGCGGGGGTGCGGGAGGCTTCGACGGCGAGCGGCAGAGAGAGGGGGACGGGCGCGCCGGCCGCGTCGACCGCCGCGGCGGCCGCCGGGTCGGCCGGCCGGCACGCGACGGTCAGCACGAACGGGTCGTCCGCGCCAGCACCGGCCACTGCGTCCAGGCCGTCGACGCGGGCGCGGCCGGCGGTGTCAAAGGGGAAGGTGGAGGTCGACGGCGCGAGCGAGCCGCAGGCGAGGGTCAGGTCAAACGCCAGCCCCGCGTCGGGCCAGGTGGCCGTGCCCCACGCGTCCAGCGCGCGCACGGTGAATGTGGGGAGGGGAGCGCCAGAGGGCAGGGCGAGGGAGGTGAAAGACGGGGGTAGAGCGCGCGCGCCGCGCCCGCGGCCCGCGGCGGCGCGCGGCCACGGGTGGGCGCCCACCAGCTCCACCTCGACCGGAGCGCCGGGGCGCAGGCGCAAAGGGAGGAGGGCGGGGGCGGGGAGGCCGGGCACGGTGGCGACCAGGACGCACGCGACCGCCGCGGGCGGCACGGCGGGCGAAGCGTCGGGCGCCTGGGCGCCGCTCGGCGAGTCAGCGGCCTCAGGCGACGCGGCCTCGGTCGCTCCCGCAAACAGGGCCAATGATCGCGCGCCGAGCGCGCCCGAGACGCGCACGCGCGAGAGCGCAGCGCCGCACGGCGCGGCCGCCGCGTCGGCCGCGACGACGAGGCCGACGGCCGGCGGGCCGACGGCCTCATCGCCATCGCCCACATAGTGCACGGCGAGCTGCACTGAGGAAGGATCAAACCCGCCCGGCGCGCGCGCCGCGTTGCCCCGTGCGTCGACAAAGGCCAGCTCCACCCCCGCCAGCGGCGCGCCCAGAGTGAGAGGGGTGGCGGCCGCGGTCGCGCGCCCGGGACCGCGCAGCTCGACCGCGACGGGGGGGCCGGCCTCGACGCGGACGGGCACGCGCGCAGCGACGGCGGGCGCGCCGGGCGGCGCGGGGGCCACCGAAAACTCGAGCTCGTACGCACCCGCGCGGCCAATGGCGTCGGCGGGGATGCGGGCAAAGCGAAAGGCGTCGCGCGCGGGGGTCCGGTTTTCAGTCTCGCACACGAGCACGCGCGTGGTGGCGGTGGTGGTGGGAGGGGGGGAAGAGTTGGCCGCCTCATCGGCCTCGGCCTCGGCCGCGCGCCCGCCCTTGCGCCCGCCCTTGCGGGAAGGCTTGGGGCGGGCGGCGGCGGAAGGCGCGACGGCTTCGGTCTCGCCCGACTCGCCGCTCTCGGCGGCGTCGCCCAAAAACCAGAGCCGCTGCACGACCGTCAGGCTCGCGCGCTCGCCCGCCAGCACGCACCGCGTCAGCGGCGCCCCCGCGCCCGACAGCACGACCGCCGCCGTCTCGGGCAGGGCGGCACCGGCGGCGAGGTCGAGCCCCGCGGCAAGCACGAGCGGCTCGAGGCGCACGCTCGCCGGTACGCGCGCCATCTCTCTCGATTCCGCGTCGGCGACGTCGGCCGCGGACGCGGGGCCTTCCAGGCGGCGCAGGGGGAGGTCGCGCGTGGCGGCGCCCCACACGGCGGCAGGCAGCGGCGCGACGACGACGCGGCCGCCGGCGTGGGGGCCATCGGACGCGTCCGGGGAGGCGACCGTAAAGTAAAGGATGCGCCCGACCAGTGCGGGCTTGGTGGCCAGGCGCACGGCGTCGCCGGCGGCGTGGTCGGCCGCGCCGACGCGCGCGCGCGCAAACGCGGTCACCCCTTCCCCGCACGCCACGCGAGCCGCCGCCTGGCCGGCGGCGTCGCAACGGTCGCCGTACACCGCCCGCTTGTCCAGCGTGGCGTGGCAGGTGGCGAGCCACTCGCGGAAGCGGCGCTCGAGCGAGCCGCGGCCGGCGGGCGCCGCGGCGGCGAGCAGGCGCGGCAGGTCGTCCCGGAACGTGAGCTTGTTGCGGGTGACCCGGAAACCCGGCCCAAAAAAGAGCGCTCCGCGCACCCGGGCAAAGGCGTCGTCGGGCAGCGCGTCGCGCGCGCCGCCGCCGCGCCGCGCGGCGACCGCGTCGATAAATGGCAGCGTGTCGACGCGCGCGCCGGGGATGAGGCGACCCTGCCAAAAACACTCCAGGCCGGGGGCGGGGCGCAGCATGGAAGAGGAGGGGCCGGGCGGCGCGTCGGCGAGCGCGCCCGAGCCGGCCTGCGTGAGGCGCGCGCCCCCTCCTTGCGTCAGGGGCGGCGCCTGAGTCATGTCGATGCCGGCGCCGCCCGCGGCAGCGGCCGCATCGTCATCCCCATCATCCTCGGGCACCGTCTCGTCGTCCGCGCCGCAGGGAAAGTACCAGAGGACGCCGCCGACGTCGCCGCAGCCGGGGACGTGGAGCGCAAACCGGAGCTCGGCTTTGGCCGCCTTGAGGTAGCGCGACTCCAGGTCGTCGACCACATCGGCCAGGCGGGTGGACCAGACGACGCGGCCGGCGACGACGCCGGTGAGGGCGATGTCCGGGGGGGGCGGCGCGCCGGGAAGAAGTCCCCCCCCCTCCTGGCCCCTGCCCCGCGCCCGCCCGGCCGGCCCGTGCACATAGTAGTGGTACAGATGGGCCAGCGTGCGCGCCAGCTGGCGGCAGCCCTTGTCCGCGGCGAGGGCGGCCAGCACGTCGGGCTTGAGCCGCGCGACGGTCACCCGCGTCCAGTGCGGCGCCGCGCCCTCGGCCGCCAGCCACGACGCTTCCAGCCCGGCGAAGGCCGGCTCCAGGGCGGCGCCGGGAGGTAAAGCGGCGGCGGCGGCAGTCGCGTCGCCCGCGTCGCGCGACGCGAGGTCGGCCGAGTAGACGTCGCCGCCCGCCGCGTAGCGCGCCTCCAGCTCGGCCGCGTCGAGCGCCAGCTCGCGCACCACGCCGTCGTTCGGCGACCGCGTGGTGACGCGCACGGAGCGGCCTAGGTAGAAGGCCGCGTTTTTGGAGCCGACGCCGAAGAACGACAGGTCGCCGGTCAGGTGGCGCGCCGCGGCGAGCGCCGACGCCGCGGGCTCCACCTCGGGCGACCCGTGTGGGGAGGCAGAGGCCGCGAGGCCGTCGGCGGGACCGCCTTCGCCCTCCTCATCGCCGTCGGCGGGGCGGTCGGCCGCGGGGAGGTTCATGACCGCCCACGCGCCGAGCGCGCGCGCGCCCATCCCGCACCCGCCATCCCACACCGACAGCAGGCCCGAAGAACCGGTGGAATTGGTGGCGATGGTGACGTCGACGCGGGGAGGGGGAGGGGGAGGGGGCGGCGCGCGACCGGCGGCGACGGCGGCCGCGGCCGCCGCTGCCGCCTTCTCGCTCGCCGCGCGCGCCGCCCTCAGAGAATTGTCCACCAGCTCCGCCACCGCAAACGCGATGGGCGAACGCCCTGACGCGGCGTAGTACTCGTAGTCGCCGGCGGCGGTGATCGTCTTGGGGTGGGGCTGAAAGGAAACGCGCTCCTGCAGAAACGACGAGGAGAGGGGTGGGGGTTGAGGGTTGGTCGGCCCCCTCTCGCCCCCCCTCTCTCCATCCTCCAAACCCTCTCCTTTCTTCTCCCTACCTTGGCCACGCCTGCCAGCGCGCCGGTGCCCGCGGCGACGACCCAGAGCACCTGCCCCGCCTGCGACCGCGCCAGGCGGGCGTCGGTGGCGCGCGCGCCGGTGGTCAGGTCGACGAGGTCGAACGAGGACTGAAGGGAGGAGGGGGGAGGGCGTGGGGGCGGGTGGCGCGCGCGTCGTGCGAATCGCGCGCGGCGCGCCGCGTGCAGCCGCCCGCGCGCCGCTCTCCACCACCCACCTCGTCGCCCAGTTCGAACGCGGTCGCCACCGCGGCCTTGACCGACGCCAGCGAGGCGGGCGGCGGTAGCACCGCCTCGTCGGGCGGTCCGCCGCGCGGCGCGGCGCGGCGGACGACCAGCGTCATTGAGGAGGGGAGCGGTGGTCCGCCAAGCGAGGGGTCGTGTGTGGGGAAGGGGAGGGGAGCCGCGGGCGAGGGCGGCGCGCGGCGCGCGAGTGCGCATGCCGGCCCGCGGCGCGCCGTCGCGCCCGCAGGCGACCCCGCTCGATGCTGCAACTTTGAGCGCAGCCTCTCCCTCTGAAACAGATGCCCTACACGGAGCCAGAGCCACAACAAAGGCGAAAAACCCCCCAACCACCGCCCCTCGACACTAAATCATGTTTTTTATGGGCGCAAACGTAAGCCGGTGAATCGCACAGGGCCCGTGCTTGACTAGGGCCGCGACATGGGCGGCGGTGGGGTAGCCCTTGTGGCCCTCAAAGCCAAAAACGGGATACTCTTTCGCGGCCGCCACCATGATCCTGTCGCGCGTCACCTTGGCCACCACGCTCGCCGCCGCGATCGCGGCGCACTTGGCGTCCCCTTTGACGATGGCTGCCGCGTGGCGGGTGCCCAAGGACCCGTCCGCACAGCGCGGCGGAACGCGGTTGCCGTCGACCAGGGCGGCGTCGAGAGGCGTCGGCGTCTTCAGGGCGGCGACGGCGTCGTCCATTGCTTGCATGGTGGCCTGCAGGATGTTGATGCGGTCGATGGTGGCGTGGTCGACGATCGAGACGCCTATGTAAACCTCGGGGTGCGCCATCAACGCCTCGTACGCCTCCTCCCGTTCCGCTTCGCTCATCTTCTTGCTGTCGTCCAGCCTGATCGCCCCGAGCGCCAAATTCCGGGGCAGCACCGCGGCCGCCGCGACGACGGGGCCCGCGAGGGGGCCGCGGCCGGCCTCGTCCACGCCTGTGGGTGGCGGTTGAGGGGTCGGAGAGATGGATGATCGCGTGTGTGCATTGGGCGGGCGTAGGCGGGGGCGCGGGCGACCGCTTGTCGGCCCACATCTCCGCTCATCCCTCACCCGCGACCAGCGTGTAGCCCTTGGCCCACAGCGTCTTCTCCATGTCTCTCCCAGGGCCAGCGGCCGCCGCCTTTTTGGTGGCGGGGTCGCGGCCCCGCTTGGCGGTGGGCGCGCCGCCGTCAGCGCGGCCGCGTTTCGCCGCCGGCGCGCCCGCCGCGGCCGCTGCCAGGCGGGACGACCGGCGCGCGGCGCGCTGGGTCGCCGCCATCATCAGAGGAGAGAGGAGGAGGGAGGAGCGGTGTGAAGAGGTGATTTCAGACCCCCTCCCTCTTTCTCTCTCTCTCTCCCTCTCTCCCTCACGACTCGCGCACGCGCGCGCGCGGCGGCTCCGGCGGCGCTTCTTTCAACCGGGCAGATATGGAGCCACCGGTGTCGTACCGGCGGAAGATCTCGACCGCGTGCGGCGGTAGGTGGGACCCAACCCGCGCCTTTGGAAAGAATCGTTTCACGTACAGCGCGTTGCGCAGCGCGTGGTAGTCGACCGAGTACGCGCCAAACGCGAGCCCGCGCGGGCCGAGCCAGGTGAGGATCCGCGCGATGAGCGCCCCGACGCGCGCCGGCGCGGGCGCCGGCCCGCGGCCGAGCCGCGCCTCGTCATCCGCCTGCAGCGTCGCCAGCACCAGGGGCTTGACCAGGGCCTGGCCCCAGGACTGGGTCGATTTGGTCTCGAGGGACGGGGCAGCGGCGGCGAGGAGGGCGGCGCCGGCCGCGTTGCGGACAGTGACGTGAGAATAACCATTCTTCATCTCCAACGCCCCTATCAACGGCGCCGGCACGCCCATGTAGCCGACGACGACGTCCGCGAGCGAATTCGTGTAGTCGAAGCAGGCGAGGCACGATGGGGCAATGACGTCGGTCAGGTCGTTCGAGGGGAGGGAGAAGTAGGGCACCCGGTCCGGGTTGGGGCCAGGCTCGGCGCCGGGCGCGGCGCCAAAGTGGACAGTGTAGTCGGGGAGGGGTGTGATGGGGTGGGCGGCGGTGAGCGGTCGACGCCAGCGCGCCCCTCGACCCCCTCCTTTTCTTTCGCTCCCTCGCGCACCCTGCGCAAACTCGTACTTGGTCACCGCCCCCGGGTCCGGCACCGCCGCCTCCAGAAAGGTGCGCAGCCCTTGGCGAGGGCCGTTGTCGGCGCAGTTCGTTCCCAGAACGTAAAGCGCGTCAAGGCCGAGCCGCGCCTCGACCGCGCGCACCGCCTGCACCTGGCAGCCGACCCCGACAAACAGCAGCCGCTTGACGTCGCCGGTGGCGGCCAACGCCTCCACCGCGGGCAGCAGGCGCAGGGTGGGGGCGAGGCAGGGCTTGACGCCGGCGGCGGCTTCCACCTCGGCGCGGGTCCACGCGAGGAGCGGCACGGGGGCCAGTGGGTCGTCGGGGGAGGACCCGACACAGGCTACAGCGTCCACGAGGCCGGACTCCAGGGCGGCGGCCGCGATGCGGGTCACGACCCCTGTCCACTGCGCGCCGTCGACCGTTTTGCGCGCGCGCGCGTAGAACGTCTCGTCCGTCACCCCGTACCGCAGCTCGTGCTCGCTCGTCAGATCCCGGTGGCGGCCGTGCACGGCGGGCTCGAGGTCGTGCGCTTTGGACATGCCTGGGAGGGAGGGGGGGGAGAAGGCAGAGGGGGCGGTGAGCCGCGCGCGGTCGGCGCGGCGCTCAACCCCGACCCTCCACCCCCACCCCTGCCCACCACCCACCCGTCCCCAGGAACGCGCACGCCTCCTTGACGTGCGCGATGAGCGGGGTGTCGCACAGGCCGCAGTTGGAGCAAAACGCGGCGGCGGGGTAGGGGCTGCCGGGCGCCACGGGGCGCGGGGAGGACGCGGCGCGCGGCGGTTGGGGGCGGGGTCGGCCAGTGCGTGTGTGCCGTGGGCGCGGGCGGGGCGCGGGCTGCTCCATGCTGCCTCGGAGTGACGACCGCGCCGGCGCCGCACACCGCGCCACACCCTGGCGGCCGCCATGCCCGACTGCGCGCACTGCGGCGGCGCCGCCGTGCTGCGCCGTCCCAAGGGCGGCGACTTGGTGGGTCTCGGGGGCGGGCCGGATGCTGCGCCCGCCGCCGTCGTCCGCATTCCCACCTCCCCTCCCCTCCTCCAGCACTGCAAGCCCTGCTTCTACGCCGCCCTCGAAGCCGAAGTGCACGACACAATTGTCCGCCACGCCCTGTTCGCCCGCGGCGACCGCGTCGCGGTCGCCGCGTCGGGCGGCAAAGACTCGACCGTCCTCGCGTCCATGCTGGCGACACTGAATCAGAGGCATGATTATGGCCTTGATCTGTTTCTGCTGTCGATCGACGAAGGCATCGCGGGGTACAGGGACGACAGTTTGGCGACGGTGCATCGCAACTCGTCTCAGTACGGCATGCCGCTCACCGTCCTCTCCTACGCCGACCTCTACAAAGGGTGGACGGTGGACGCAGTCGCTAAAGCGACGGGGACCGGGTCCAACTGCACGTTTTGCGGGGTGTTGCGGCGGCAGGCGCTCGACCGCGGCGCGGCCCTGACGCGAGCGGATGTCATCGCCACCGGCCACAACGCGGACGACGTGGCGGAGACGGTGCTGCTGAACCTGGTGCGGGGGGATGCCGCGAGGCTGGCGCGGTGTGGGTGCGCGACGACCGGGCAGAGGGCGGCCGACCGCGCCGAAAGACGCGGACACGGCGACGCCCCGACCCCGCCCTCCACCACCGCCACCGTGCCGCGCGTCAAACCGTTTCTGGTGACGTACGAAAAGGAGATCGTGCTGTATGCGCACCACAAGCGGTTGGATTACTTTTCGACCGAGTGCGTGTACGCCCCTTTCGCCGCCCGAGGCGCCCCTCGCGACCTGGTCAAAGACCTGGAAGCCCTCGACCCGGCCGCGGTGGCCGCGCTCGTGCGCACCGCGGAAGGGCTCGTCGCCGCGGGGACGGCGCCTGCGACCGCCGCCGGCGCGTGCGCCACCTGCGGGGCCATGGCGTCGGGCGACGTGTGCAAGGCGTGCGAGCTGGTGGCGGGCCTGGAGCTGATGGGGGGTGGGGCGGGGGTGCGGCTGGGAGGGAGGCGGCGCGGCGTGCCGCTCGCGTTTGAAGAGTGATCGAGGAGGGAGACCAGGGGGAGTGACGGGGACACGCACACTTGCAAACTGTGCAGCAGCATTGGCACCACTCTCACTCGCTCGCGTCATCGTCATCGGCGTCGGATTCAGAGTCGGCCGAGCCGCCTGACGCGTCACCGTCGTCTGCGTCGCCCTCGTCGCCGCTCCCGTCGCCGTCGCCCTCTCTGTCACTCTCCAAGAGCTTGCCCTGGGCCGCGACCGCGCTGGCGCGCCGGGCGCGGGGGCGTGGGGGTGGGGGGGTGCCGCCGTCGCCGTCGCCACCGTCCGACGCCTCGGCCTCGTCGCCCTCGTCGTCGCCGTCCGACGCCGGCTTGCGGGCCGGCTTGGCTTTTTTCTTGGCCGGCGGCGGCGGGCGCGGGGCAGCCGCGGGCGCGCACGCGCCGTCGCTCTCGCCGCCCTTGTCCTCCTCCTCTCCGTCGCCCGCCGAGTCCCATTCCTCCTCCTCCTCGTCCTCGCTCCGGTCCGCATACCGCGCCCGCTTCGCCGCCGCCGCCCGCCGCGGCGCGGCGCGCTGGGAGCCGCCGGGAGCGCCCTCGTCGTCCGTCGCGCCGCCGCACGGCGCGCGCTGCGACGGCCCGTCGCCGCCGCCGCCGCCCCCGATGGCGACCGTACCGGCGGGCGCGGCGTCCCAGTCGACGGCGCGGGCCGGGGCGGGGCCCAGGACGCCAGCGGGGAGGGGCAGCTCTTTTTCTGTGGGGTTGTCGGCCGCGCTCCCGACCCACGCCGCCTTGGCAAACAGGACCACGGCTTCAAGCACGTCTTCGCAGAGCACCCCGCGCGGCGTGGCGCGCAGCACGGCGTAGCGCGTTTTGGGGAAGAGGAGGCGGCCGCTGAACTTGAGGCGGCCGCCGCACGGGAAGTCGATGTACAGTACGGGCGTCGCGGTGTCCAGGCGGGCGAGGGTGCCCTGAAGAGAGAGAGGGCGGAGGCGACGGTGGGCCATCGGAACGCCGCGACCGCCCACGAGACGCCGCCGTCTTCTCTTCCCTCCACTCCTTCCTCCCGCCAATCCCATACCAGCTTCCCGGACGCCATGGGCTGGATATGGGCCGCGATGGCGAGCAGGTAGCGCCCACGCCGCGTCGAACTCTTTTTCACGACGTCCTTGCCGTCGGCCGCCGCAAGGACTGATGAAGAGAGGATTAAAAATGATCGGTGGGGGTGGCGCCGCGGCTTCAAACGCCCCTAATCGCGCCTTCAGGGGCGCGCGACGCCATTGCCGCCCCACCCCTTCCCTCCTTCCCTCTCTCTCACATTTGGGCGTGGGCAGTGTGACCAGGGGCACGCGGCGGGTGCCCGAAAAGACGGCGGCCTCGCCGCCGGCGGCCGCCATCGCGAAGAGAGTGTGCGCGCCCACACTCCGCCGCGCGATGCCGCCCCGCCAGCGCGCCGTCGTCGCGCTGGAGACCGGCGGCCCCGCGCCCGACGTTACGCACACGGCCGATGGCGGCTGCGTCGCTTCCGGCGGCGCCCAGGCTTCCTCCCTCGCGCTCGCCCGTGTCCTGCTTTCCTGCTTCTTGCCGGCTGGCTTCCCCGACTCGGTGGCCCCAGGGTACGCGCGCTACCAACTGTTCGACTCCTTGCAAGGCCTCTGCTCGTACGTGCGCGGCGTGGCCGCGTCGGCCGCGCTCCTGCGCGCGCTCGGCGTCGGCTCCGCGGCCGCAACACCGCTCGGCGCGGCAACCCAGTGGGTGCTGCGGGACGCGACCGGCATGGTGGCATCGTTGGTGCTCGCGTCCACCGCACGCATGGACGCCGATGCCAAGGCGTGGCGCCTCGCGGCCGACGTCGCAAACGACGCGGCGCTGGTTCTCGACGCCGCGTCCCCGCTCCTCGCCGGGCGCGCCTTTGCGATGGCTGTTGTCCTGTCGTCCATCGCGCGCGCTCTCACCGGCGTCGCGGGCGGCGCGACGCGCGCCGCGCTCACCGCCCACTTTGCGCGCGCCGGCAACGCGGCCGACGTCGCCGCCAAAGAGGGCACCCAGGAGACGGCCGTTACGCTGGTCGGCATGGTGCTGGGGTGGATGCTGGCAAAGGCGGGCGCAGCGTCGCCAAGGGGCGCCGCCCTTCTGTTCGCGGCGCTCACCGCCGCGCACGTCCTCCTCAACGTGGCCGCCCTGCGCTGCCTCGTGCTGCCCACGCTCAACCAATCGCGCGCCCTCATCGTGCTGCGCTGCTTTGCGGCGGGCGGCGCGGTGCCGACGCCCGCGGCCGTCGCGGCCGTCGACCCGCTCACGCCGCCCCCGCTGCGGTTTCTTCTGGGGCCCCGCCCGCCGCACGTGCTTCTCGGCACGTCGTTGGCGGCCGTGGCCGAGGGCGCCGGGTGCAGCGTGGCGGAGCTGGTGGCCGCCGCGCCGGCCGCCGCGCCTTACGTCGCCGCCCCGGCCCCACGCGGCGCGCGCGTCGCCCTGGCCGCCGGCGCGGCGCCGGCCGACGTGCTGCAAGGGCACATGCATGGCTTGCTGCTGGCGGGCGCGTGCGGGCCGGGGCTGGAGCGGCCCGCCAGCGCGGCGCGGTGGATGGCCCGCCACTGGCCCGCGCTCGCCGCGGCCGCCGAGGGCGCTGGCTGGGCGCTGGACCGGTGCGCGCTCGCGCCGGGCGACCGCCGGTTTGTGCTCGGGAGCGGCGCCGAGGAGACAAAAAAGGCGCGGTGAGGGGAGACGCGCGGCGCCGCCCCCCTCGCGCCACCACCAAACGCAGAGCGCAAACGGGGTGAACCAGTTGCAAACGGAGGGCGCGCGCGCCTCACACCACCCTCTTCGTCAGCGCTTGCCGCCCGCGCCGCCCTTGGCCTTCGGCGCGGGCGCAAACCCGGCCGCCTTGCCCTTCGCGGCGCCGCCACCCCCCTTGCCGCCCGCCCGCAGCGCCGCCTTCTCCGCGCGCGTCTTCTTGGCGCGCTCCCGCACCTCGCGCGCCGCCGCCTCGCGCGTCGCCTTGCGCGCCTCGGGCTTTTCCGACCGCCGCTTGTTGATCACTTCCAGCGACGCGCCCACGATGGCGCGGGCCGCGACGCGAGCCGTCGCCCGGCGCTTCTTGCGGGCGACCGTCGACTCGGCGTCCTTCTTGTGCGCTTTGCGGTAGGTCGCCGTCCAGGCCACCTTGGCCGCGCGCTTGCGCTGCAGGGCGAGGGAGCGCGACTTGCGGTTGATGAACAGGAATTGCTGCGGGGAGAGGGGTGGGGGGGGGCCGGAGTCGGGCGTGCGCGGCGGCCGAAGCGGGGGATCGCGGGCCGCCGGCCGCGCCGGCGCGCGGGGACGACGCCATCGGGCGCCGCGCCCGCCCGGGAGCAGTCGCGCTGTCCGCCCGCGTCGAGCGGGAGGTGGAACGGGAAGGCGCGGCCGCCGGCCGCCGCGCGCGCGCCGCGCGCGGCGGCCGCCCGCGCGCCGCGCGCCGCGCCACGCTCGCGACCTCACTCCTCCCTCTCCCTCTCACCTGGCCGTCGGTGCGCACGTAGATCGTGCCGCGGCCGGGGTAGATGCGCAGGCCGCTGAAGCGGCACGTCGTCGTCCTGGGGTGGGAGGAGGGAGGGGGCGCGTGCGTGAGCGACGAAGCCCGCGCGCGCGCCGAGGTGCGCGCAGAAGCAACGCGTGCTCCCCGCCCGGGCCGGCGGGGCGGGCGCGGGGCGGGACGCGGCGGCGGGCGCGCGATCGGGCGGCGCAGCCGCGCGCCGCGTGCCGCGCGCGCCCGCCGCGGCGGCGGCGCCCTCCCGCGGGCGGCGCACGGAGACGGGGACTCACTTGAGCACCATCGCGCCCGGTTTGGGGGGGGGGAGTGGGGGCGGGAGAGGCGCGGGCGCGCGCGCGTCACACCGCGCCGCCGCCGCCGACCCCAAACTCGAGCCCCAAAGACGCCGCCGCCGCCCTGGCGAGCTCCGTCGCGGCCCTCACCGCGTCCGCGTTGGCGGCGAGGGCAGCGGCGTCGGAGGGGGTGAGGAGCTGCTGCGCGAGGCCCAAAACTGTCACCGCCGCAAAGCCGCGGGCCAGGCACCACGTGTCCGACCCCGCGTCGTCGTCTCGAAACATGTCGCCTAGAGAAGGGGGGGAGGGCGGGCGGTCGAGGGAAAGCTGCGCGCGCGCGCGGCCCCTCGCGCCACTCCCTCCCCCCTGCTCCCACCTCCCACGTTCCAGAAGTAGCGCACCCCCGCCGTGCCCGGCGGCGGCGCGCCGCCGTCGGCCGGGCCGCGCGGCGAGTTGGGCGGGTCGCCCTGGGAAGGGAGGGGCGCGCGAGGGGGTGGGGGCGTCGCCGCCGCGCCGTCCTCCCCCTTGTGCCCCCCACGCCGCCCGCCCCCCGCCCACTCCACCCCCACCTGCTGCGTGCGCACGAACCGCTCGTCGAACCCCGGCCGCCAGCAGTGGCCGCCCTGGTGCGCGAGCACGAGGCGGGTCGCGGGCGCGGCGTCCTTTGCCGGGAAGTTGAGGTTGAGCACGCGCCCCGTCAGGGGCGACGGCGCGGTGGCCGGGTGCGCGGCGAGGAACGCGGCGACAAACGCGGCGCCCTGCGCGGCGGCGGAGAGAAAGTCGCCTCCATCTTTCGCCTTGTGGTCGTCCAGGGACAGGGCGACCGCGGGCAGGGCGGCCAGGGCGCCCTCGCGCGCGGCGCCGACGGTGCCTGGCGGCGGGAGCGAAGAAAGAGGGAAAGGGGTGTCGGGGCGGCGAGACGAAAAGAAGAGGGGTGCCGGGGGCGCCGCCGACCTCCCCCAACGCAGCGAACCCCCTCGTTGGCGCCCCCCACCCACCGGAATAGATGGCGTGGAAGCCGGCGTTGTCGCCCGCGTTGATGCCGGAGACGACGAGCGAGATGAACGAGGAGCCGGTGACCCCCCCGTCGTCGCCGCCGCCGCCGTCGCCGCCCGCCGCCGCCGGCCCGCCGGGCGCGGTGCGCCAGACGGGCGCGTGCAGGCCGACCATCACAGAGTCGGCCGGCGTGCCGTCGACGGCGTACGCTTCTTTCGCGCCGGGCACCCCTGGCAGGGGGAAGACGGCGAAGTGCTTGCGCATGGTGATCGCGTGCGAGAGGGCCGACCGCTCTGGAGGGGGCCGGGTGGCGGGGTCGGGGTCGGTGTCGGGCCGTGCCGGCGTCGCCTCTCCACCCAACCATCCCTCCCTCCCCCTCCCTCACCACCGCTCGGCGAGCAGACGTACACGTCGCAGCAGCCAGACGCGGCCAACGCCTCCACCAGGGCGCGCAGGCCGGCCGCGAAGATGCCGTCGTCGTTGGAGACCAGGACGGCGGGCCGGGGGGGCATGGAGGCGCGGCGGGGGCGCGGGAGGCGGCGGCGGGCGCGTGGGCCGTCCAAGCGGGAGATTGTGAGCGTGCGGCCAACGCTCTTCCCGGCGCTGACCACTCCCCGCGCGCCTCCGCGGCCCGCGACCGCCGCGCGCCTCCCGCTGCGCGCGCCCGGCTCGTGCGCGCCCGTCGCCTTGGCGCTGCCGCCCGGAATGTCAGGCCCCGCGCCGCCGCGCGGCGCGCGGCCGCTGCGCTCGCCAGCCGCGCGCCCGGCCGCTCCCGGCGACGCCCATGCAGGTGCGGACACGAAATTTGGGTTGCCTGCGCCCGGCCGCGGGCGCGGCCGCCCGCGCGGCCCGGCGTGGCACGGCGCGGCGCGCCCGCGTCAGCGCTCATCCTGCGGCCGCGCCGCGCGCGCCCCACGCGCCGCCCGCGGCCTCGCGCGCGCTTTGCTGGGGCGGGCGTGGTGTCGCGGGCGGGCGACGCGGGCGGGCGACGGGCGCGCATTGCCGCCGCGCGCGGGCGCCTGCGCTCCAACCCCTCGCCGACCTCGACCCCCCCCCCTCCCCCAGTCATGCGCCCCACGGCCGCCCTGGCCCCGCCGCCGCCCGCGCCGGCCGCTGGCGGCTCGCGCGCGTCCCGGGCGGCGGCCCCGCCCCGCCCCCCCAGCAGCGCGGCCCGCTCCGCGCGCCCCCCACCCCCCCCCGGCTCCGTCGACCTCGTCCTCTCCTCCGGCTTCCTCGCCTTTGCCCACCACGCCGGCTTCCTGCAGGCGGTCGAGGACGCGGGGTTGAGCGTGGGCGGGGTGATGGGCACGAGCGCGGGCGCGCTGACCGGCGCGCTCTACGCCGCGGGCCACTCCCCCGCCGCCGTCGCGCGCGAGCTGTCGGCCGTCCCGCCCATCCGCTACCTGCGGCCGGCGTGGCCGTGGCGCGGCGTCGCGTCGCTCGCGGGCGTCGTGGACCGTCTGCGGGACCTCTTGCCGCCCACGTTTGAGGACCTGCCGACCGAGTTTTGCGTCGGCGTCGTCGCAGCCGACGGGCGCCACGTCCTGCTCGACTCGGGGCCGCTCCCGGAAGCGGTCGCGGCGTCCGCCGCGATCCCCGGCCTCTTCGCCCCCCTCGCCATCGCGGGCGCCCCCCACCCCGGCCCGTTCCGGGACGGCGGCGTCGTCGACCGCACCGGCCTGCGCGCGTGGCGGGCGCGCCGCGCGTCGCAAGCCGCGTCGGCCGCGCGGCGCGGCGTCTCCCCCTCCCCCCCGCCTCCCGCCCTTGTCCACGTCATCCACCGGTCGTCCGCCCTCTCCGGCGACGATGACGTGGCGGGGACGGGGGAGCGGCGCGTGCTGGTCGTGCGGTCGCCGCGCGCGGGCGCCGCGCTGTGGTCGTTGGGCGAGTTCGACGCCCAGCGCGAGGCCGCCCGCGCGCGCGCGGGGCGCGCGGTGGCGGCGGCGGCGGCGGCCGCGTGGCCGGGCGTCGCGGCGCGGTGAGGAGGGTGTTTTTTTTTGGGGGGGGGGGGGGGAGTTTGAGAGCCGCGGCAGCAGCGACGCGAGAGCGCGTACCAATCCGACACCGGCGCCGCTGGGGCGAGAGAGGCGGTCGAGAGAGAGAGAGAGGAGAGAGAACCACGGCGCGAGCGCTCCGGTGTCGCGGCGGCGAGCGAGCGGCGCGCCACTCTGCCGGCCGCGCGCCAATACCCATTGATTCGAGCGCCGCACACATGCAATCACCCGGGCGCCACTTGATGAAGACGTCGGCGGGCTGCAGGGCGCGGGCGGCGGCGGCGGCGGCTCTCGTGGTGGCCGCGGTTGCGGTGGTCGCCCTGACGACCGCCTACCGCCCCGGTCTCCCCCCGCGCGTCATCGTGCAGTTCCACGTGCGCGGTCGGCGGAGGGATGGGGGTGGAGCAGGGCGCGCGGCCGCCCCCGCTCACCCCTCCCGCGCGCTTCCCCTCCCTCCCTCCCCTCAGCCCACCCCCGACCCCGCCGCCGACGCCGCCGCCCTGCGGTTCGCGTGTGCCCGCCTGCCGCGGGGCGCGTGCGAGGCCGTTTGGTCGACCGCGCTGCTGGCAGTCGTCGGCCGCCCCACCCCCGCGGGCCTCGCCGCGCTCGCGGCCGTCCGCCCGATCGCCTCGCTCGAGCCGGACGCGCCGGTGAGCCGGCCCGAGATGATTGCCTCCCGGCCGACGCGCGGACGGCGCCTGGCGCAGGCGCCCGCCGAGCCGGGCGCGCGCCTCGGCCAGCCCCCCTTTGACGCCCTGGCGGCGGCTGCGCATGCCGCGCTGAACGGTACCACCGCGGCCACGTCACCAGCCCGCCCGGCCGCCCTGTGGGGCCTGGCCCGCGTCTCCCAGCGGCGCCCGTCCCCGCTGCGCCCTGCGTTCGACCCCGCCCCCTACCCCCGCCGCGGCCTCGGCGTCCGCCTCTACGTCCTGGACGGCGGCGTCGACGACCACGCCCAATTCGGGAGCCGCCTCGTGCGCGGGCCGAGCTTTGTCTCTCCCTCTCCTCGGCCCTCGGCCGACGGGCACGCCACCCACGTCGCCGGCGTCGCCGCCGGCGCCGCTGTCGGCGTCGCGTCCGCCGCCACCATCGTCTCCGTCGCCGTGCTGGGCGGCGACGGCGGTGGCGCGGCGTCGGCGGTGGTCGGCGCGCTCGACTGGGTTGTGTCGACCCACCCGCCGGCGACGCCGGGCGTGATCCTCCTCTCCCTGGGCACCTCCGACGTCGCCGGCGTGGCCGCCATGGAGGCGTCCATTCAAGCAGCGGCGGCGGCCGGCCTGGTCCCCGTCGTCGCCGCGGGCAACGGCGGCCCGGCCGCGGACGCGTGCGCCGAGTCGCCCGCGCGCCTGGGGGGCAAGGGCGTCATCACGGTGGCGGCCAGTGACTCGGCCGCCAAGTGGGCGGCGTGGGGCGGGGGTGGCGGGAGGGGGCGGCGGCGGCTCGCGGCCGACGCCGCGCTCGGCGCGGTCGGTGGAGGCGCCTCCCGCGCGCCTCCTCCCGCCCGCGACCCCGTCTACCCGTTCTCCTCCTCTGGCGCCTGCGTCACCCTCTTTGCGCCGGGCGGCGACATTCTCAGCGCGTGCGGCGGCGCCCCCGGAGCGCGCTGCGCGCACCCCTCGTCCCCCGGCGCCCTGGCCTGGGCGTCGGGCACGTCCATGGCCGCCCCCTTTGTCGCGGGCGCGGCCGCGCTGCTGCTGGGGGAGGGGGTGGGGGCGGGGGAGGTCGCGGCGGCGCTCGCCGAGCGCGCGACGCCAGGCGCGGTCGACACCGCGGCCATGCTGCCGGGGACGCCGGACCGGTTGCTGTACGTGGGCGCCGAGTGACCGATGGTGGGCGTGCGAGAGAGAGCGAGTGCGCGAGAGCGCCGCCGCGGCGCCCGCTCGACGACACACCCCACCGCGCCCGGGAGGCGCTCCCGCCCTCCCGCTGCCCTCCTCCCACCATGCTGGACGACGCCCGGGCCGCCGCCGCGCGCGCCACCGCGTTCCTGGAGCCGGCGGCGCCCTACGCCGCGCAGGCGGCGGCGTCGGCGGCCGCGTTCACGCTGGGCATGGCGGCGACGCAGGTAGGGGATGTGTGTGGTGGGGTGGCGGCCGCGGAAGCCTGCCGCGCGCCGTGCCGACCCCCCGCATCGTGCCCCCTTCTTTCCAGGCCGCCTGCTTCGCCGCCCGCCTCTCGTGCGCCACCCCTCTCATCGCCCCCACTTTCGGCGCCCTGGGCGTCGCCCTCTCCTCCGCCCTGGCCGGCCAAGCGTCCCTCCGCGTGCGCCGCGCGACGCGCGCCGACGGGCGCGACCCGCCGCCCCGCATGTGGCGCAAGGCGGACGTCGTGTGCGATGCCGTCATGGGCGTCGTCCTGTTTCGGGCCATGGGGGGGAGGTACAGGGCGCTGCTGCCGTCCGACCTCGTCAAACCCGGCGCGTGCGCGGTCGAGTCGCTGCCCGCGCCGGGGTCGCAGTACGCGACCGACGTGGCCAAAGGGGAGCTGGCGCGGCTGATGCGGCGGTGGGTGGCGGGTGTGGGGTGGGTGGAGGGCTGGGCGGGGTTTCCGGCGCGCCGGCCGCGCGCGCCGACCCGCGCGCCGCCCCCCCCCCCCCCCCCCCCCCGCCGGCGGGCCCCCCCCCG
>Ga0315287_10000184_pt1 | contig 54363 bp, 102 predicted proteins | sample YL17G11_0_MG_FD_205037 | JGI IMG/M metagenome (GOLD analysis project Ga0315287, IMG submission 205037) | Sediment microbial communities from Yellowstone Lake, YNP, Wyoming, USA - YL17G11_0 | ecosystem: Environmental > Aquatic > Freshwater > Lake > Sediment | place: USA: Wyoming | collected...
CAGAGTATCACTAAGCATATGAAGGAGCTAGAACAACGCGTTGCAGGATTGGACAGACAGCAACGGGCTCTGGGTCTCGACTTTCACGCCGTGCATCAGGCCTGCTTGCAGATCTCCCGGGAGGTCAATTTCTTCACCAATCGGTGCGAAGACCGGGGGAACCGGATTCGAGACATTCTGGGGCAGGTACGGGATGGCGAGCACAGTGAAGCCACGGAAGCAGCCGCGGAGTTCATGCGTGCTCTCGAGTGCTCGGGCACACCGGTGGAGGGGATGAAGAAGACCGTATCCAGTGAGTTCCTAGCGATCAAGACGCCGAAGAAGTAGGTCAACAGTATACGTGCCGATCAGGCGACTGCCCACGGGTCGGTGTATGCCGATCGTGTAGCTCCTAGAGAGTCGAGAAGACGTTCTCTCGAACTACTCCCCGAACAGTTTATCCCTTGATCGTGAGCAGTGCCGTGCTGAGTCCGCCGAGGCCGGCTGACTTGGAGCGCTTTGTCAGGTCACGTGACTCTGTCACGGTGACGTCGCCAGTCCGGTTCAGAAGGCACTCCATGACCTTGCACCACTTGTTACCCGAGCCAACCGCTGTCTGGATCTCGGCAGTGGTTGGGGCAACCTGGGTGCCAGTGGTGGCTGGCGCGCCCTTGACGGCAACCATGGTCACGGTGCCCGTCACGTTCTTGCAGACGATGGCAGCCACGCAGGACTTGCCACTGGTGAGCCCGGTGAGGAACGATCCGGTGTGAATGTTGAAGTCATCCTGCAGCGCGAAGTTCTTCAGCACGCCGCCAACCTCGACCCAGCCTGCCGCGATGTTACCGGCATTCCACAGGGTGTTGCCGACTCCAGTGGCCTGCGTGGAGGGGGTGGTGGGGGCAACGGCCATGAGGCCCTCGACCACTCCCGAGCTGTCCGTCTTGGTGAGGCCGAGTTGGGTCTGGAGGGTGACGAAGTCGTCGGCGATGTCACGGAGAAGGGAGGCCAGAGGCGGTGTGGCATCGGTGCCGAACGGGACGAGCCCGGCGCCGCCAGAGAGATAGTTCTCAAGAATGGTTCCCATGATTGCTCTCCTGTCAACAGGAATTGAAGGTGGATATCCGGTCAGCATTCTAGGCGCTAATGAATCGAATGGTCAAGACAATTTTTGCGTGTATGCCGACAGTATGTCGGGGGTCGGTGTATGCCGATCAGTGTAAAGTGTCCGTTGGCGGGCAGAAGAGAAGGAGCGCAACGAAGGATGACAGAGAATCCTTCTACTGCTGGGCGGACTTCACCTTGGCGGCCTTGGCGGCCTGGCGTTGAGCCTCGGCGGCGAGAAGGGTTTGGGCTCCACCGAGATTCGTCTCCACCTTCTCGACGGCGTCGAGGATGGAATCCCTGATGAACTCCGAACGGGAGGAGTAGCCAGCGGGCCGCCAGGCGGAGTTGAGACGGTCGAGCTCAGCGCTCTCGAGAGTACCGTTGACCATCGTGAGCTTGCGCTCGCTACCATGGGCCAGTGCCTGATCGATTCTGGACATGATTTCTTTTTACCTCTTTCTGCTTGTGAGTTTCCTTACCATTTCAACCATGGTAAGGACAGCTGTGGCTGAGGCAGCCACTACGGATTTGACGAGCCGCCTCGCCTGTGAAGATAGAATGGCCTGCTCCTGTGCTACGGCTTCTTCCCTGGTGTCGTGCGTACCCAGGACCCGCTTACCATCCCGAGTGTACAAGACCCACTTTCTGCCAACATGCCTTATCATTTTGAGAGCCCGGGGCTAATCGAGAGACCGCCATAACATGGATTGGATGAAGAAAGCAAGCCTTAATTATGGGGAGTTGGCGATTCGTGCGTTGAATTTGCTGCATTCACGCTTGAGCCTGCTTTCCTGCCGCAGGAGATGCTGCACGTAGTAGATTAAGCATTCCTTGGTTGCATGCTCCCAGCAACACGTGAGACCTGGAGCCGCATCTTTCTCGCACTGTCCAAGACTCGCACCGCCAATGCGGACGGAAGGATGCACCGAGACACGATGAACATGATCACACTTAGTTTTCAAATTGATCCCCATGCGTATGTCAGGCGTCGGTCCTCCCACATACATGGCATGTCAACGGGTTAACCTCATGTTGGTCAACAAGCTTTTGCTTAGGCTTGTTCTCAGGTGGAGGGTGTAAGTAGAAAGCGCAGGAGGATGCCAACAGGTCAGTAAAAACCTGCACTTCTTCTTCATTGAGTGGCTTGCTTGTGACGGTCAATCTTCTCTTGTCTTTGGTAAGAGCGGGAATCAAACGAAACGATTTGGAGATGAGATGTACTGGTGGCCAGAATGCAGCATCTGCAAACGTTCGTAGGTTCTTACACGATTTACAAGTTACATCAGCAGTCTTCTCTGTCAGCAAGTGTTGTGGGACTGGCAGTAACCGGTGGCCTGCATGCCCGATTGGGTGGGAGTACGGTCGACATAGAGCTACGGCAGTACCGCGCCAGTCGTATACCTTGAAGTGGACAACCCTTTTCACTTGGATCTCCCCTACAGAACTAACTCATCGAGTTGCGGCAGAATAGACTTACACTTCCACTTGAGGAATCCCCATGCGTATGTCAGGCGTCGGTGTCGATTCAGTTGATTGCGGCAGTGTAAACAGTGCAAACAGTGTAAACAGTGCAAACAGTGTACGATAGAAACAGTCTCACGGTCTGCCTTTCCGATCTGGAAACTGACTCGCGATGACAGCGATCTCAAGAAGTCTGCGTTCATGTCTCAGAGCTTGGTCGAGTTTCACATAGGTAGCGACATGCTTCGTACCAGTGGCGACGTCAAAAATCTTGAAGTACACGACGCCGGTGTTGGTGGAGAGCTTGATCATCCTACAACTCGATCGGCTTAAACTTGATGCGAGGAGTGTCGGCTATGTTCTCCTTCGGGGAGCAATCGGTATCAGACAGTGACATGTTCAACTCCTCATTGTGCTGGTGCCCCCAAGAAAGATAGACTTCAACTGCATCGGCATCGTGAAGGGGAACATAGTCAAGCTCGAAGAGCCATGCTCCGAAGGATCGCTCCACCGAGCGCTTGCGATCGAGCCATTCTGCATGCTCAACGCGTCGGCGCTCGTAGAGCTCCTTGGCCTCCTTGACGGTCAGGTCGTTGGGGTAGTCGGCCAGACGCTCCCCTGGCCAGTTGGGCCTTTGCTGCTGCTTGTTGAACTCCTGCTTGGCTTGCATGTAGTGATCGAATGCCTTGCGCACGTCGGTTTCGATCCTGCTGTCTGATGCGTCATCCGGGGAGAGCGCGTACGTGTCACCGTGCCATTCTCCGCATCTGTAGTGCTGCACTCTGACTAGTCTGCGCATGGCTGCTCTTCGGTGATGAAGTAGCTGTTGACGTTCACATGGTGCTTCTTGCTGTTGAACCCAACGACTCTGCGCTGGACATGCTCCTTGCGGAGAAACCCCTTGAGCACAAGTCGGTCGAGCATGTTCCTTGTGTAGGGCTTGCAGTCCTTGAGCACAGAAGCTAGATTTTCGATGGTTGCACCAGGATGCTGCCTGATGAAGTCGAGCAGTTGCATTTGCTGTGGACTCGGAGTGTAGGTCATTCGGAAACAGTGCTCCCCATGTGTCAGCTCGGGCGTTGGTGTAAGATCAGCTCGGGAGAACGTGTCAGTTGCACGAGTTGTTCGACAGTGTAATCTTTTGGCCCTGTGAGCACTCCTTCAGGTTGGACCTGTCTGGCATCACCCGCTGAGCATTTGCCCACAGGGCCACTCAAGGTTCTAGCCGATGGCGCTGTAATTGACAATACTCTATTTTACTCAATCAGGTCCAAGGCCCAAATGCTGCGAGCAGATGAAGTCCTTCTCCAGAGAAACATCTTGCCATGAACCTCGCAGGTTGAAACGCTTTATCAGGTAGTGCACACGCTGGTTGGCCAGGTCGAGCTCCCGTGCGATCTCCCTCACGGTCATGTCGGGGAGTGCCCTGCGGATGGCTTCGTTTGTCAGCTCGCGGCAACGCATCGCCGAGCTCCACATCTCGATGCGGGCCGTTCTCGCCAAACCAAGGAGATGTTTAACTTCCTGTTGCATGTTCTGAATCTGGACTGCCGGTGCCGGTTAAGGAGTCGCCGTTGGCTGTGTGTGGTTTGCAGCACCGGCAGTCCATCATTCCGGTATGTTGTAGCTGAGATGCGCGCCTGTTGTCAAGCAGATTCGTTACGCCTTCTTGTTGCGTGTTTTTAGCTTGCATTTTGGTGCAAGGTATTGCAGAGTGGGCCGGTCAGCGTTCAGCAAACAGTTCAAGTATTGAATCGGAAAAACAACTGGTAAATCGCCGGCTTTGCTGTAGAATTTAGCACGTTTGCCGACTTTTATGTTGACATTACACAGCGGTCTAATATAGAATGAGGGCGGTTTGGGTGGGTTGAGGTTTGTATATAGGGGCTTTCCTGAGCAATACTGTAGACTTGAAGAGGAAATCCCGAAATGGACGAGCAGAAGAAAGCAGTGATCATCCTGCTGAGCGGTGGTCCGAAGAGCACCCGAGAGGTTGGAGCATTGCTCTACGACGTGTGTGCGAGGAAGTTCCTCGTCAAGGCTCCTGTCAGCTCGGCTGCGGACAGAAAGAAGGCCTGGGCCAGGAAGCTGCTGTCACGGATGGCAGGGGAGGGTCTGCTGCAACGACGGGAGGATGGACGCTTCGAGGTGACCGAGAAGGGTAAAGAGGGTTGAGAGTGATGGACATCGTAGCACTCATTGGACTGATCGCGGTGATGCTTTTGTTTGACAAGATACTCGACTGGTTCCGCCTGCAGAGAAGGGAGTAGTTTGCTATGAAAAGAGATGACGATGAAGACACTGCGATCCCCATGGAAGGGGCCGAAGATGAAGAAATCGAGGAGGGCAAGGACGAGGGAATCGACGGAGGTATCGATGATGATAGCACCGTGGCACATGCACATCTGCGCCGGTGCATAGCAGAGCTCACAGCGAATGAGGCTGGGGTGGAGGGAACGCGCATCCACACCACGGATGATGAAGGACACGCTGAAGTGTTCTTCGACACGGTGGAGGAACTGATCTCTTTTCTCGCCGAGGAAGTGGAGTGCAGCTGGTGCGCCAGCGCACCCAGGGAGGATGGAGACTGGGTCTTCGACCAACCAGACTTCGAGACGATGGCCCGTGAGCAACTAATCCAGAGCGAACACGCGAAGACGGTGCTACCGCCGGACTGGCTACTAGAGCTCTAGGTCATGAGTATGTAAAATTCTGTGTAAGTTTATTTGATTGCGCGAAGTGTCAGCAATGCGGGCCAGAGTGTTCCATCAGTAAACACTTCCCTTTTGGAGATTCATTCGAAAATGGCTCCTAGAGACAATTCCCATGAGGACATACGCTACAAGCTGATTGGTAAACAAGACAAGAATGGAAACGACTACTTCGTTGGCTACTCGACGCACCCCGTGATGCTCGATATGTCGAACGCGGTGTTCTTCTTCTTTCCGTATGGTGACGAAGGAGATGCCAGATTCGGCGGCGAGCTCGTTATCAAATATAGGGAGAGGAGAGCTGTAATGGCTCGAGGGGAGGGAGAAGAGACAGCTACACCATGCCGAGGGCAAAGCAGGGAGGGACTACTGGTGGCGGTGAAGGAGCTTCTTCGGTTGCGCTTCGATGTGCTGGAGGCAGAGTTGGAAATGGTAGACGACATTGATACATCTGAGCGGTTGACCGAGCTGCTGGTGAAGGCCGCTACCGTGGGAACGATGGTTGCCTTCATGAAGGAGCTGCGGACGTGAAGTCGCTAGCACTGTGCTGTCGGTCCTTTCCGTTGCGCTTTGCGCCAGAGGAGCTCTGGGAAAACTATGAGCATTATGTTGTGGGGAGCAGCGATAGCGATGATGCGTTTGGACGGGGGCCGATACGGGATATAGCAATACTGGCTCCAATGCTACGCTATATCGGTTTTCGCGCCGGAAACCCAAACGGTGTCTTATGGACTTGCAACATAGAAGAACCACGGCATCTGTACACGTGCATTCATCTGACGAGGGAATCCGGACTCTGTCGAATACAGCACTGGAAGCCAGACATGTGTCGCATCTACATGAACTGCGAGTATCCCGATTGCGAGAGCGGTTGCAATCTCTCTAAAGAGATCCGAAGCGGATTCGAGTCGTGGCAGCGTAGTCCGGACTTGCAAGCTTCAGGACACCATTGACTTCGGAGATGGAGGAGGATTCATCTGGCCACTCACAGGCTTTGGAGACATCGGTGACTTGCAGGTCGTGTGTGTGGAGCGTGTCGTGGACAAGATGTAGGATGGGAGTGGGGTCGAAAGATCTGCAGGAGTAGATGTCGAGATGGAACTCATTGCGGAGCGGCCAGGTGTGAAGAGCAACGTGCGACGTGGAGAGACAGGCCAAGCAGGAGATGCCCCCTTCATCCTCGAAGGGCTCGCGGCCAAGCTTGGCGACTTCGAGCTCGACACGATGAAGTTGCGGTTGGCCAAGAATAGCCATGCCGGCGGATTGGATGATGGAGTAGATGAGCTGCTTGATACTGGTTTCGTCATCGAGGATGCGGCGTTCGGCCTCGCGGCCGAGGATCTTCAGATGCTTGGCCATTTGGGGTTATTGCTCCTTCTCTTCACGTCGTTGCGAAGACACCTCGGTTTCTGGTTTCTGGAATCTGTGAATCTGCTTTTGTTTGACATCTACAGGAAATGAATCGAGAAAGCAAGGAGATAATCGATGACGGATAAAGAAATCACGGTCAAGGTGCGCATGAGTTTTTCGGTCTCGCCGGACTGCGGTGTGGAGATTCCATCGCTGGATGGCACGGTGCACCTCATGCCCGTTGCGGTGCAGAGCAACGACGCCTACTCGGTGGTCTCTGTCATCCTGGAGCACTGGAAGAAATCTCTGGCGATTGGCGGAGACGTGCAGGAGATAGCAGGGCCCGCCTTGGCCCAGGCGATCGATGCTGCCCGGAAGTCACTGGGCATCGAGGGGCAAGCGTTAGTCAGTAAGTAAATGTGGTAAGACACGTCACACAAGGAATGGCTGGTGAGTATTGAACCAACAAGCGCTGGTTGTGGCATGGAAGAAGCTGTTGGAGGATTGGCATCGTGCAGAGCACGCATCGGAGCTCGAGGCGTCGGTTGCTTTTATCCCAGGGCTGGGGATGGTACGAGAATGTGAGGGCTGCGGTTGCCTGGTTCATGGCGCAAGACTCAATTGCAAACGCTGTACAGGGGAGCATGACACTGCGCCATCTCACGCAAGGCTCAACGGTAGCATAAGTGTCGGGGACGAGCTGATCTGGTGGTACTGGGGTGTACGTGAACGCGTGAAGGTCATCAAGATGGACGAGGCATCCATCCTGCTGGAGACTGAAAGAGGTATACTGCGCTGGCATCCGATCGACCATGTACGCGATGCCTGCATGCGCGATACTGAGCGACCCCCAACACCGATAAAAATGGAGAGCGGTGGAACGCCATCGACACCGATAAAAATGGAGAATAGCGAAACGCCACCGATAAAAATGGAGAATAGTGGAACGCCACCGATAAAGCCTGAGGGCAGTGTAATGGAGAGTAGCGAAACGGCTTCAAAGGACTCTACACGGTTTCATTATCGGAAGACATTGCGTATTGTGCTGGAGGCCAATAGTGATTCTGCATTAGACTGGTTCAACAAGGAGCATGTCAAGGCAGTTATGGAGTATACGACACCGGGGGACACCACATTTACACTCATCATGGAGAAATAGGGCACAGAAAGGCAGCAGGCTTCCAGTGCAATATTCTTCCATTCATGGATTTGCGTGGTTAGCTTTTTTTCGACATTCCGCGGATAGTGATGAAACATGGCTGCACAGATTACAGAATTTGAAGCTAGGATAGAAGCAACGATGGTGGAGGCGGTGTTGTTGTCGCCATCAGCCGTAGCACTTGCTACGTTGCAAGGGTCCGCTTCAGTGAATCCACAGAAGATCGCAAACGCAGCAATCTCGGCAGTCGACCAGGCGTTAAAAGAACCCGGTGTGCTGGTGCGCATCGCTTGCGATAATCCGATGGATGCCATCGTGATGTCCGTTATCTTGGGCAGATTGTGCAGCGCGCTTGTGGGTGTGAGCAAAATTGCGGAGAAGAGCACGAAGACGTTCCTCGAACTGGACAACGGCTCGGCTATCTACATCGCGTTGAAGAGAAAAGTGTAGGGTGAATAGTGAAACGGCAGAATCGACGCACTATTTTTCTTGACACACACGCCACATTGGGCATAAAATATGGGCGGTTGGGTGGGAATAAGGTTTGTATGGGGGGTATTGTTCCTGTAGTTAGCCTGCGATTCTGCACAGTTGACTCATTTGATCCCCATGTGTCAGCTCGGGCGTCGGTGTCGATTCGTTAGAAGTGATGTGCCAGATCGGGCGTAGCGAGCGGGGGGAGTCTTGAACACTGTCTCTGCCAGCTCTATGCCGAAGCGGTTGAGCGAGGAGACTGCTGGTGACGCACGAGGCGATGAAGGTCACGATGAAGGTCACGGTGGAATTCGGGATGTCTTCCGTCAGATCAAGCGGCGAAGTCGAAGGCGGTGAAAGCAGAGGACATGGAGAAAATCGAAAGGGTGTGCTGGTTGCGACTGTTGCGTTGCTGGTGACCTTCATGCTAACGCTTTGTGTCCGTACTGGCCTGACGCTACACGTGATGCTCACGCTGCTTCAAGGAAGGAAGACAACATGATTGAGCAGAAGACAATGCCTGGCCGATGGAGATTAGACAGAGCGGCGGACATCAATGAGATGCTGCTGGCTGTGGCCGACCTGGCGGAGGAGCGAGGAGACACGCTACTGCCAGTGGTGTTGCGCAAACTGGCTAGCGGGCACATTGAGGCAATAGAGTACACCGCGACAGGGGAGCATTCCTACGAACTTGTGCAGCGTTGGACAATACGGATTGTGCAGTTTGCAGCCAGGATTATGTAGCAGGCCAACAGTATTTAATATTCTGTGCGTTCCTTGCTGCTCACTCGGTAGACGGTTCTCGGTAGACGGTTCTCGGTAGACGGTTTCTCGGTAGACGGTTTCAAAAGGCTTTTACAAACTGTTTCAACAAGGAGAAGCGAAAATGAAACTGACAGATGAAACGCGCAAGGAACTGTCGGAAGAGCTGGACAAGCTACATGCAGCGATGGGCACACTGGAGGAGGAACTACCCTATGAAGTAGTTGGGGACGATGGCGCCATGGCGTATCTTGCCAACAAAGAAATGATGAAAGAGTTTGCTGACTCGTTGGAAGAAGGGGGAGTGGATAGCGAGTCGTTCATGCTTGCGGTGAAGGAACTGGTGGCGGAGTGGAAGAAGCTGAATAAGGCAATCGACAAACGGGTTGGCGTGTTGCAGAGAGAGACCGCAAAGCTGGAAAAGAAGTTGGAGCTGTAGATTGACGCAGTGCGGCATGAATTCTGGAAGTTGCGGAAAAATTTGTGGAATTTTGGAAAATGGACAAGTGAAGGGAGAGCTCTCTATCCGCATGGGCTCCGCTACAACTCCACACTCCGCCCCCCACCTCCCACTAGGATAGATCCTATGGGGATCCATCCCATGACGATAGATCCTATGAGATAGATCCTACAAGGATAGATCCTATGAGATCTATCCTAGTAGAATAGATCCTACAAGGATCCATCCCATGACGATAGATCCTATGAGATAGATCCTATCGAGCTATCCTACCTCTCGAGCTACCATACCGATCGTCGGCTGACATCACCCGACATGTGAGAGAAAAAATTCCTCAATGAATTCAACGATGTGCGTTTTTCGAGATCGTATATAATGTCAAAAAATTCATCAATGAAATCGCTGAGTTGCACGCGTATCCACATCTCCCGAAATGTACGGCGCTGTAGTTCCTGAATGCAAGTTTCATTCCAGCTTACCAGGGGAAAGGACATGGCGCGTCGAAAAATAGGCCTTGACAAACGTCCCTACCTAGAGTAGAATTTTCTCATGACGTCGACCGCACAAAATTCCTTGGTAGCGCGTGGCACGTCATACGTGGTGTCCTACCACGTGGTGCTAGTGGGCATGGGTAATATATCTCGGTCCGTTGGACGGAGCGGTCAAACCGGGCAATCCCCGGGTACGGCGACAACGTAACCGCGTTAGCGTGTGGGCTGTAGGGGTCTAACGGAGCACGAGGGGTAGCACGGTCATGGTTTGCAATCACAACCCTGGCGTGCAGAAACTACACACCTTTTAACCGACCAATATCACGGTACATGGTACCGTGCAACAACGTGGTGCTTGGCACCATGACGGAGAACAACATGGCACACACGGTCAACATCGGCACGGCGCCGACACTGCTGGTCGTGCCACGCAGTCGTGCGTGGTGCACGGTGGACATGTCCGGAGTCACGGCACGTGTCAGTGCCGTGCTCCGGCTGCGTGGTCTGGTGCACACCGGCCAGCTGGCCGACGACTGGGCAGTTGCAGCTCTGGCACGGGCGACCGTGCTAGCTGCCGAGTGTGATTGTCTGCTTGGGCCAGCGGATTGACCGCTGGCCCAACCGACGGGATCCACAGGGGATCCATGCATGGTTCAACCCCATGCCGTCGGTCCAAACGCTGGCATGGCCAGCACAACAGTAGGGCATGGCCCTACACAGGAGTACACCATGGCAACCAAGCGCACCTATGATAGCAGCACCGACGACTGCGGGTATTGCCTTGTCCTAGCAGACAAGGTTGTGGCGACGTGCCGCGCGAAGGCACGGCATGCAGCAGAGGGTCGACGGGGCAACAAGTGGTTGTTCGTGGCTGTGGCCAGCGCAGTGGCGCGGCTCAAGGACGAGGCACTGTACCGGGGCGCATACGCACCCCTCGAGGAGGCACTGGAGCTCCTGAGCGGGACTGGTACCATCCAATCCTGCTAGGGATCTTGCGACGGTTGGAGCTGGGCTCCACACCAGGCGTCATGGCCTGGCCGTCGCGCCGATCGGCAATTGTGCCGCAATTACGCTGGCTTGGCCAGCACAGGAGAACACATGAGATGCGAGCAATGCAACCGTTTTCTGCCAGGCCGTGGTCCGACATGGGCCATGAAATGCCAGTGTGCCAAGTCGCAAGAGATGGCATTGGCGGAGGTGGACTCTGCCACGTTGGCCTTGCTGGCCAAGCGTGGCTTGCGTGAGACGGCGGTGCTTGCAGCGGCCGAGTTCACCCGTCGTGAGGTGCTCACCAGCCCGTCGTGCACCGAGCACGACAAGGGTTGGACGCTGGACCCAATGGTGCACACAACGTCGGATGCCAGTACAGGCAAAGCAGAACGTTGTTTCTCCTGTCGCAGGCGTGTGGACTACGAGCACGTGCTCGGTGACAAGGGTTGGGCCATCTGGCAGGCGCTCTGTCGGATACCACACCACACTATCCGCGCCAGATGTGGCAGTATCACGTTGCGTAACTACGCTGGCAAGGCGTCGGCGTGCCACGACGGGCAGTGTGTGCATCGCGTGGCCATCAATATGGCCACAGGCGAAGTGGTCGACGGTGGGTACATATCCACGGGTGAGTGTGCCATCAATGAGCGGTCAGAGCGCAGTGGCAAGATGGACCTCACCACGTGCCCGACCAACGTGGTGGTCGGGTGGTTCAAGTACGCGTACGGCTCGCCGTCGCTGACACTTGAGGTGCCAGACGGCATGCTGGCCAAGCTGTAGAAGGCCATGTGTATGTTTTGCGTAGCACGGTCTAGCGCCACCAACAACAAGCTGGCCATGGGCTGGCAAGGAGTCGAACATGGTTCAACTGCTGGCAACGGTTACGGCACGTGACCCACGCACGTGCCGTACTACCGACACGTGGGAGTTGAGCAGTGCCGAGTCGCACGAGCTACTGCTTGCGGCTCGACTGGCACGAGTAGGCGTGCGTCGCGGTAGCACGGACACGCCTACTGTTGCCGAGCTGGCGGACGCTGCCGCTGCCGTGGCGTACTGGGCAGTGGACGGAGAGCAGTACTGGGCTCTCGGCCACTGGCTTGCCGATGTCGTGGCGGAAGGCGGTAGGGTATTGCTGAAGTAGGGTATTGCTGAAGTAGGGTATTGCTGAAGTAGGGTATTGCTGAAGTAGGGCATTGCAGTCTTATACCAACAGTATGTAAACGGGGAATGGTTCCGAACGGCGCAGTTGCATACTGTTGTTCGACACTGGCGAGTCGGTCGCCTAGCAGGTTCAAGCCCTGCCAGTGTCACTAACGAAGGGGAACCCAACACCGAAAGGAGCTATCGTTATGAACGAACACAATGCAGAGTCGTTGGTGGATCTTGTTGCCCGTAGGGGCAACGAGATGGGGCACGGCGTCTTGTCGGCTGTGCTCGCCGTAGCAGCTGACCTGGCGCTTGCCGCAAACAGGAACCACCTGGCGGAAGCACTTGACGAGGCGAGCGATACCGCTCACCGTGGCCATGCCATGCTCGCCGTGCACATGGCAAGGACTGCCATGGCGCAGTGGTCGTTCACTCCGTGTGCCGCAACTCCGAGCGCTACGGCTTTACCAGCACGAGTTCCCGAACAGTGGATGCTGACAGAGGTGGACACCAACCAACAGCTCAGGGTAACACTGAGCTATGTGGATGGACCGCTCAACGCGCGTGTCAAGCACGATGAGCGCATCACCATGATGTTGGGCGAGGCGTTGGACGTGCTGGCAGCGCCAGCTGTCGGCGTGCGTGCTATGCGCCTGAAGTCCGCTCTGGAGTCGAACCATGCAGTGGCGCAACTGCTTGCCACGCGCAATGCCATGGTGCCAGCGGGCACGGCGTTGGTGGCACGGTTGCGGTACTTAGCGGCGCTGTCGCCGTCACGCAATGACGGTGGGTATGGTCGGCAGGTGAAGCAGTTGGCCAACAAGCTGGATAGTGCGCTGTCCGCACCACGTACAGGCGTTGCAGAGCTGTCGACGCTGATAGCGTCGGCCAAGCAACTGGCGCAGTCCATCCGCTCTGGCTTGGCCCGACGTGTGGCGTATGCTGCCAAGTGTATGGTTGATAGCGGCGTCGACGAGACCAAAGCGCTAACCGAGGCGAGGTCCATGGTCAATACGTGGATGAACACTCGCATCCGCGCCAACCGGCTACCGTTGCCAGCGCAGAACAGCATACTGATGACAGAACCATCACCCGTGCGGTATGCCGTAGTAGGCGCATTCGACGCGCACTATTGCGCTTGCAAGGTGGAACCAACGGTAGAACCGACCTACTTGCCGGACCGCACAACGTGGCGCGCAATATGTCGGATATCGGCACGAGCGGCGCACCCGGATCTCGTAAGGGACTGGATCCCTCGCTGGCGTGCATACGCTGGCATGTTCCATGCTATGCCAACAGTATGTAACCCACAAGACGGGCGAACGGCGACTAGCCCACAAGACGGGCGAACGGCGACCAGTACCAGCACCAGCATCACGCCAACCGCATCCACGCCAACCGCATCCACGCCAACCGCTACACTGTCGGTCGTTGTGGTCAACGACCGACACCGCGCAATCTGCTCATGCTGTGGCCTGGCCATGCCACTCCGCATGGAACTGGCCGTAGCAAAGGCATTGCAGCACAACGTGGTTGACTGCCCCAACTGCGGGGGCTGCAACAAAATACTCTAGACTATTCGTTGGCATATGTTGGGGAACGGTGGTTACCTGCATCGCATATGGGGACGGCGCCTTTCGGCGCCGTCCCCCATTTTTTTGTGCCTTTTCCGTAGTACTACTCGGCATGTTCTACCAGACCAGAAAACCGCCAGACCAGACCAGGAATCCAACGTCTTGAATTGATTCACTAATTCGCTAGAAGGCCCTTCAGGGGCGATTGCGGGCGCCATAGGTTTGGACCAAGGGGATTGGACGTGTTGACGATTTTATGGTCATAGGTAAGGCTCTAAAGCGTTTTGGCGCATGGTTCTGCCCCATTCCCTCGGTCGTTTTTGCCCTGGTTTTGCCCTGGTTTTGCCCCTCGGCACCTAGGGGTCAGCGGCGCGAAACACATGCGAAACAGGCATGGAACACATACGAAACGCATGCGAAACGCATGCGAAACGCATGCCCCTTGTCTGGGGTAAGTAGGACTAGTGGTGTGAAAATCCTGAGTAAAATCATAGGGTTAAATTGTTTTGACAAATGGAGAACATCGGCTAAGCTTTTGATTCAATTGGTTTTTTCCCTCTGATGCAGAGGGCAACCCGCACCACATGGTGGTGCGCAGACAGGAGTCATGGACATGGCAGACAAGACCTTCGACGAGCTGGTTGCGGACGGCATCATCAAGATGCAAGTCAAGGCGACGGTGGGTCGGGACGCGACCTACCAGAGTGCTGCATTCGAGGTGGCCTTGCAGTCGGCCGACCTCAAGCGCAAGGTGGCCAAGCACAATCGGCAGACCACCATTGCCGACAAGCTCGACGAGCGCATTGCCTTGCACGAGGCGGTGCAGTCGCGGCTCGCAACTAACCCCTCGCTCCTGATGGCTCTCAACCCCTCGGAAGCCAAGCGCCAAGCTCGCCTGGCCGAGAAGCAGGCCGAGCTGTCGGCCAAGGCCGTGGTCGCCGCTGCCCCATGCGCCGACACCACTGTCGCGACTGCCCCTGTGGCTTCGACCACTTCGACCACCAAGGCCAAGGCCAACAAGGGCAAAAGCGCCACCGCATAGTCAACGCACATACAAACCCGAAACGGGTGACACCGTCACCCGTATGCCAGGGATGGTACCTTGGCACTGATGAGGGAGCCACGCACTCTGATGCTAACGAAGTCTACCATGTTCGTCGAGTACCAGCGCCTCATGACAGAGGCGAGCTACGCTGGCTCGTCGGCTGGTAACGCAACGCCCTCGGTTGCACTGCTGGCTGACATAGATGCTCGGCGGCTCACGGTTGCCAATGCGCTGACAAGCGAGGCGAATGCCATTCGCCGTCGGATGCAGACACTTGCAACACAGGCCAATGCACTTGGCGTGACCTACAAACCATCGGCCGATGACATGGCCGACCTTGCCAGCTTGACATCGGCCATTGCCGACTTGCGCCGACTGGTGCGCTCTTTCGCTACAGACCGATCCGACATCGCCCTGTCACGTGGTAGGGCCAGGACTACCATGGGCAAGACAGCCAAGCGTGGCACGCCCAAGGTGCTCGGCGGGCCGGTCACTTCCACCGTCCCCCGTGCCTTCACGGGCACCAATGAGCCCACGCCGTCCGACTACCTGGTGTGCCCCCGATGCGGCGTGCGCTATGACTGCCACACAAGTTGCACACAGTGCACCTGCGGTGGCACACTGCGGCACGATTGGACCAGCCCAGCCATGTCAGAGCGGCAGGCCGTGGCAACTTGCCGTGCTACCGAAGCCACATACGAGCACACTGTTGACGATACTGGCATCTGGCAGGGCACGGTTGCCATTGCCGGTAACCCACTGCTGGCAACTATTACAGCAGCATGCTGCGCCCAACACCCGGCACAGCCAGACGTGCTAGCCGCTGCTCACGAGGAGCACTGCCAGTCACATGCGGACTGGCTTGCCAGTCACGCTCGTGCGGCACGCATTGCAGCCAAGCGCCCTCGTGGCAAGCGAGGTGGCAGACGGGGATAGATGCCCCGAACTTGCGTGCTCTGACAACTTAATACCGCGCTCCTGGCCCTCATGGGTTACAGTGCAGCCGCGCTTCATGGCTCCCCGCCAGTATGTCAACATGCTGCGGGCTAGCGCCACGAACGTATACCAGAGGATCGGGCTAGCGCCACGAACGTATACCAGAGGATACAGCCCTGTTAACTCCAGGAACAAACAGTGTATCCTCCAGTATACTTCTACCCGTGCTTGTCGAAGCACAGCAGAACACGGCAAAGCACGGGCTGAAGCACGGCAAAACACGGGTGGAGCACGGAGTGACACAGTGCTGGCACAGTGAATGGCACAGTGCCGACACAGTGCCGAGCCATCTCCGTGTAAACACATGGCTAAGCCGCCCATGTGTCATCCCTTGAGTTCTGCGGCTTGAACGCCACAGACAGCCGGAGTGGGAGGCGTGCAGCCTCGGACTGCGCCGACTGGCAGACCTGCCTGTAGAACTGGACCACTCCAGTGATGGCGATGAACCGACAGGCGCAGCCCAAACGTATCACGACAGCCTGTAGCATACAAGGGCTCCCCGCCAGTATGTAAACGGGGAGTCTACAAACGCCACGAAGACGTGCGCGGACTGAGACGGCAAAGCGCCATACAAGCCGAAGCCGAAGCCCGGGCTGAGACCTCATCCGATATGGGCTACCTGGGCTCTGTTTCGATACGACGATCACCCAGCTGTGGACTTTTTTGTGTTGGGTGGACAGCCGGGGGTTGTCTTCGCCCACCCTGTCGGCTTCATGTGCAAGACAGCTGAGATGCCGTTGGCAGCTGCGCTTGCGCTGTGTGCGCGAGCCGTGAAGTCGACTATCTTCCCCGCCAGTATGTAAACGGGGAGCCGACAAACGGGGAGCCAACAACGCCGGTACTCCGCTACTCCGACACAGCCGGTACTCCGGCGCACAGTGGCATGTCTTGGCACACTGTGGGGAGCTGAGGCTGTGAAGCCGGTGCTGACTGCAATGTCGAATGAGCAGACTGGCCGGGCGTTGGAAGCCGTAGCCAAACTGCATGCTGCGTTGACCTGATTCCTGCAACTCCCACAGGTGAAGAGGAGAACAGTAATGCGGCGTACTATCAGAGTCAGATATGGGTTGACAACAGAGGCAAGCGTGGCACCCGTGTGGTCTACGACTACATGAACGGTTACTACTCGAGGAGTGGAGAGAAGTGAAGAGCATAGCAGAAACACTAGACCACGCAGACTGGTGGCTTCATCAGTACATGGGTCTTCACTGGATCATTCGTAAAGATGGACTCTCCTTGGTTAAGTGGTTTCAGACTAAACTCGGCAGGCAGAGCCGATGCTTAATCACCCATCGTAGATATTGGGTTTGGGAGAGACCAAACTGGACGCTGTTTGTTCACAACATTGGCGGGATCTCGTTCGAAGTCCCTCCCACGTCTACTAAAGCAGAAACTAAAGCAGCCTGGGAAGATTTCCTGACCTCAATAGGAACAAGTGGAAAAGAAACTGCACGAGAATGGAAAGGGAGAGGTCACCGAATGACTTTGGGAGAGGTCACCGAATGACTTTGAGAGAGGCTATAAAATACCACAAGGAGCTAGAATCTCTAGAACACTCACTGGCAACATCCGGGCAGATTCTACCTCCGGCAGTCTTCAGCCACGCCCAACTCTGCAAGTGGCTGGAGGAACTCCAACAACTACGAAAGCTAAAACGGGAGGTCAAGAAGCTGGGCCTTGACATTGATGGAAGTTGAGCAATGGATCCTGGACAGGAAGTTTCCTGTCGATGACCCTTACAGGAGCACCCACAGTGACACTGAAACAAGCAATCGAACATTACAAGGAGCAGATTCTCTTAGCACCTAGTCCTGCTGCTGAACGATACTACTTGAGATTGGTGAAGTGGCTGAATGGTAATGGTCTGGCGGTAGCACGTGTTGATTCGTTCGGGGATGCCTACCTGCTCAACAGGATGGGAGCCCCAGTAGCATACGAGGACGTATGCTACGTTGAGAACATGGTTCTCGACGGCTACGCCATTCGGTACGGCGTGACCGTCGTTCGCGATCGGCGTGGGAAACCAGTCGCAGTGCTGCATGCACTGTCGAAAGGATGAGTGCTCAGTGCTGCATGCACTGTCGAAAGGATGAGCGCTTCCCCGCCAGTATGTAAACGGGGAGCGCGCGAACGGGGAGCAAAGGCTCAGCTCATGCTGCAAGGCTCAGCTCATGCTGCAAGGCTCAGCTCCCCGGGCAACCGACCGGTACTCCGACCGGTACTCCGACCGGTACTCCGGCCGGTACTCCGGTATTCCGGTATTCCGGTACTCCAAAAGCCCTCAAGGAGAAGCAGAAATGGCACGAATTGTCACGACAGTGGCTCAGATTGAGTCACGAGCCGAGAGAGTCTCGGCACTCGTTGAGTGCAGAGCCGAGTGTGAATGCGCGAAGGCTTCGCGGGAAGAGTTCACACGCTCGGAAGCGCGGGCCATACAGCAGGCCATGGAGCACGATGAGCGTGCGCTGCAGGCTGAGCAGCGGGCCGAGAACATGCGCCGAGTAGAGTGGGAGAGGGACGAGGACAGACGCGCTGAGTACGAGCTGAAGTGCTACACACGCATGCTCGGCAGAACACCTGCCTTCAGCAGCGGCCGGAGAAGCCGGCAGACGCTGCAGAGATGGGCTCGGGCGAAGCGCGCCGAGTATGCCCGTGCCTACAGGCGCACGTCCGTGTACGTGGTGGGGAAACCGCATGGTACCGGAGCGGCGTACTCCTCAAACTGTGGGGAAACTGTGGGGAAACCGGACCAGCCTGATAGATTCAGTAGCGAAGACTACACGTTCTCGAGCCGAGGATCATCCATGGAGGAGAGAGTGATGGACAAACACGACCTCGAGCTGCTCGATGAAGAGCAGCGAGCCGAGCTGGAATTCACCATGTTCGGCGTGAACAGCGTTGTCCGTCCGACACATGCAACCATGACAGCAGCCGCACTGTGCTCCTGTATGGAGCCGCGAGCCGAGTACTCGATCGAGAAGTGCGAAGTGCGAATACAGACTGGAACCGCTTCGACTCGCACCGTTCGCGAGATGATGCATTTGGGGAAACCGGAGCACAAACCGGCTTCGCCGGAACTCAAGTTCTGATCCCCGCCAGTATGGCACCCGCAACGTAAGCCCTCCGAGATGAGGAGAATAGATGATCAGTGCAATAGTAATAGCACTTATTGTACTCAGCATAGCAGTACTTGCATGGGGAGTGGTGGAGACTCGGCGCACGGCAAAGCGGACAGCCGAGCTGGAGAAGACCATGGAGCAAGCCATGGCAAAACTCGGTCTGAGTGAGGAGCGCTTCGCTCGAGCCCTGAAGTCCGCCGTGGACCATGCGTTTCATGCCTCCACAACAGGAATTCATGCGTCCACAACAGGAATTCAAGCCGAGCTCGATTCAGCCGAGTGGGGCGTAAGCCCGCAATAGCAAATAGATTCATGGTGGAACAACGGCATACCCGTAACACGTTCTATTTTTCTTGACACAGCAACTTGGCATAATGTAAAATATGGGCGGTTGGGTGGGAATGAGGTTTGTATGGGGGATGCCTTCGTTTCCCCGCCAGTATGTAAACGGGGAGTGCGCGAACGGCGTACTCCTCAAACTGTGAGGAAATCGCAACCCAGCGACATCGTTAAGCCTTGTTCCCCGCCAGTATGTAAACGGGGAGTGCGCGAGCGGCGCCCAACCAGAACAGGAATCCGTATGCGAGCGGCGCCCAACCAGAACAGGAGCTGTCCACAAGAGGCCTACGTCGTCGAGAAGAAGTAGCCGACAGCGAATAGCTGAGCACTCCTTACCTGTGATAGAACTCCTTACCTGTGATAGAACTCCTTACCTATGCTGGCACTAGAACTCCTTACCTATGATAGAACTAGAACTAGAGCTCCTTACCTATGATAGAAAGAAGTAGCCGACCAGAATAGCTGAGCCCTTACGTTCCAAAAACGACGATTCTGAAAACGCAAATTTGGAACGTACCAACTCAGCGAGTTTAGTCGACTTCCTGCTGATTTGGAAGAAGTGTGCCAGTTTCATTTTGGAACGTACTAGGTATCTGATTCTATTCATTTTAGGTACCTGTTTTGGCCTTACGTTCCATGAAATGTGCTTTTGACCCTGTATAAGAAGGAGCGGAGCGCATGCGCACCGAGCAAGAAATAAATGCAGCGTTGCTTGCTGCTCTGCCGAAGGCCGTGTGCTGTCGTCATTGCCAGTGGAACATGGGGATTGTTCCGTGGGCTGCGCTGACACTGTCACAGGCACGGCGAATAGTTCGGGGCATGGGTTGCCGATTGCCCGGGGAGCGGCATGAGCTGAGCCTTGGCAAGTTGGAGTCGAGAGAGCTGTGGCTGAATGGCTGCACGCTCTGGTTGACGAACCAGCTTGGCGACCTGTCATGGCACATCGGGAAGTCGGGCTATGGCCCAAGCCAGTTCGTGTTGAAGGTGGTCTGAAGTTCGGAATGGGCTTGACCGAGAACCCGCTCGCTGGTAGACCGGAATAAGGTGCACAAGATGCAGCAAGAAACAATCCTGTCGAAGACTCAAGTCGAAGCCAGGGAAGCCTGGTGGATTGAGTACGAAGCCTGGCGGCCATACCTTGGGGGCTTGAGCCGTGGAGCACGGCGGGTCTGGGATGCCACCGTTACAGCATCGATCGAGCGGCTGGCAGCCACGGCAGCAGTGGATTCACCGCGCAGCGCAGGCTATGCGCCAAGCCTGGGCTCGTATGCTTGCCAGGTGGAGGGTTTTGAGGTTGCTCGGGTGGCGGGGGTGGCACGCAGCACGGTGATGAAGTACTGGCGGGAGATCATGATTCGTGGGTTCGGGCTGATGTCACGGAAGAGGCACGGGGGGGTCGTCTCGCTGCGCTGGCCACGGTTGGTGGCAGAAGCCACGGCGCAAAGTGCTGCAGCGAAGGAACAGGAAGCCTGGTGCAAGGCCGCATCGCGGGAGGAGAATGGATTGCGGCTAGAGGTTCGCCCGCAGTACGGCAAGGCAGGGAAGTACTCGGTGTCGTGCTACCTGGGCGAGGTAGAGAGTCGAGAGGCGGTGTCGGTTTTGGTTGACCGGCTGCTGGAAGCATTGTGGGGAATGGGATGCTATACACCGAAGCCGAGCGCGCGGTGGCCAGGCAAGCGGCTGTGCAGGAGTACGAAAAGCTGCAGGCTCTCGAAGCTGTGCCAAAGTTCGGCCTGCTGTTCCGGCAATAGTTCGGAAAGGGGAACAAATGAATAGTGGAACGCAGATGCCATGTAGTTTGCCGGAGGCCGTGGCCTCTGTGCAGATGATGGTCGAGCATTCGCAGCGACTCATCGAAAAGTATGCCGAGAACGGTGGAGACTTTCCTCCGGTGTACTTCGTGTTCACGGTGGACAGAGGGGTCGATATCATCGGTTTCTCATGGTCGAACGAGAAGGAGAAGGACGGTGCTGCAACAGCCATGCGATTGACGGCTGTGCAGTTGCAACCGGCCGGCCTGTGGGGTGTCATGCTCATCACCGATACGCGGTGGTGGGAGGTCGATGCCGACCTGGCCAGCAGGCTCGGCCTGTCGCAAGAGGAGCTGTCCAGTATGCTCCGTGATGCACCATGGAGGATCAAGGAATTCGGCAAGCAGACCGAAGCGCTCGTGGTGCGTCTCGAGACGTACATGGGCGACTGGGGTGTCGGTCTGATGTACGACAGACTAGACGGGAACCGGATCTCATGGCATCCGCCGCGTGACATGATCACGGGTGTGCAGAGCGAGGGAAGACTCGTCAACCTGCTTCCGCCACTGCCGTACTGCGCCGGACAGGCATGAGGGAGGACTAGCAATGAAACGACTATGGATTGCTTGTTGCCTCGTTGCATGTGGGGAAGGACAGTTGGAGGGCCTGTGGGATGCAACCCTGGCCGATGCGACAGTAGCCGATGCAACCCTGGACATGAAACTGGTGTCTCCGAAGAGAGTGGACGCGACCACGACCAAGGACAGTCGACGCAAGGATAAGGGCTCGCACGACGCGCCGAAGCCGGACATGGCGAAGCCTGACATGTTCAAGCCGGACATGGCGAAGCCGGACAAACTTGTATTCAAGCCGGACATGTTCGTGCTCAAGCTGGACACACACAAGCCAGACGTTAGGTTGCCAGACATGAGACCTCCAGACATGAGACCTCCAGACATGAGACCTCCAGACATGAGAGCTTCAGACACGAGACGGCCTGATACACGTTCGCCGGATACTCGTCGGCCCGACACTCGTTCTCCTGATACTCGATCTCCGGACACGAGGCGACCTGATACGAGAACTCCGGACACTCGAACTCCAGACACTCGACTGCCGGACGACGCAATGCTGCCGGATACGCGCAGACCGGACACGAGAACACCGGATACACGAAAGCCGGACAGCCAGAAGCCACCGATCTGCGGTAACAACAAAGCAGAGCCGGGAGAGCAATGCGATGGAACAGACCTGCGGGGAGAGATGTGCCTAACTATGGGCAATCATCTTGTCCATTACCATGGTCCTTTCTTGCTATGCGACTTGTCGTGTCACTTCTACGTGAAAAACTGCTGGGAGTGCGGCAATGCAAACAAGCCAAATGCAGATCCTGCGACAATGGTGCTCGAGGGCTACGAGGAGTGCGAGTTTTCACACGACGCCGTCACGAACAAGGCGGTGACGTTGTGGAAGGACGGCAAGAACACGTGTGCAGCGTGGGGGCTCAAGGGAACCAAGTTGTATTGCAAATACTCCGCCTGCCTCGTGTATTGCCTGTGATGGAGAACTGAGATGTTGAAGAGAACATACATCCCGAAGGTTGGATCGTCGGTGAAGCTTCGACTGTGGGAGCACTACAACCAACTCGTAGAGCCGAGTCTCTAAACCATTGACCGTGAGCTGTTCGCCGCCGTGCGGGCCGGAGAGCTCACCGAGAAGCAGAGTAAGGAGCTGCGCGAGAAGGCGCTGGCTACGCACAACGAGTTCGCGAAGACACATGACATCCCGGGACAGTGGGCGTGGTTCATCGTGCTGACAGCCGGAGAAACGGAATGCAGGCTGGAGCATACCAGTCGGAATCCGAATGCACCAGATCCAGCATGGACTGGCGTGGTGAAGACCAACTGGATATCGCCGCCGATCGGCTGGCAGGAGTCGTATGCGATCACTTGCTCGACTCGAGAGCAGGCGGAGAAGGTCGTGAACGAGTGGTTTGGCAGAGGCATCCACGTGTGGGCTTCACACGACCTGTCTTGGGCTGGCCACATGGCGTTCACACCATTCGGTGCAGCCGAGGCATCGGCTGATCAACCGGCTTCTCCGCACTGGCAATACACGGGTGAGCCGGCCGACTCGATACCGGCCGAGCTATGCTCGTCGGTGTTCAAGGTCATCTGGCTCTCGGAGTGGACGCCAGACTTGCCAGCCGGTGCAAGGGAGCGCAGCCGGGCGGTGAAAGCACTGCGTGATGAGGGCGTAACGGTGGAATACCAGAAAAGCGAGCACTGCTGGTACGCCAGCAAGGAAGCCATCATCCACCAACCATGAGGAAGTCAGGCATGCGGAAGTCAGACAAGTTGGAAGCACTCGACATCTTCACTACCGCGTACATCGAGTGCGCGCTGTGGTCTTCGATGGACGAGTCGACTCCCTCCGGTGGGCATCCACTGGATGACAACTACAACGCCGAGGATCTCACGAATGACGCACTCGATGCCATCATCGCCGACTGTGTCGCATTCCAGCTCGACAACGATGCAGATCTGCAAGGGTTGGCGGAGTCCACCTGTGGCCATGACTTCTGGCTCTCACGCAATGGCCACGGTGCTGGCTTCTGGGATAGAGGGCATGGTGAAGTGGGAGATCGATTGCACAAGGCAGCCAAAGTGTATGGCGACTGTAGCATCTACATTCACCGTGGCAAACTCCATATCACATAGGAGAAGAACAAATGGCAAATGGGAAGAACCATCCAACGGCAACGGACATACTGAAACTGCGCATTGAGACGCTGAAGTCAGAGTTGGCTGGTGTCGCCGAGAAGATCTCCGCTCTCGAGGAGCGACGTCAGCTCGACGTGTCGAGCATCGAAGAGGAGTTATTCCTCGCTCGTGACGAGTCGAACGCAGCCAAGCAGGTGAAGGACAGCGTCGAAGCTGCAGCCGACGACACGGAGCGCAAGGGGAAGGCACTCATTTCCTCCGGAGAGAAGTTGATCCACTCGGCGAATGCGCAGCGGCAAGCAGCCGAGGAGATGGATCTCGGGCTGAAGAAGATTGCGGAGGTGGGAGTCAGGCTGGAGGAGCGAAGGGAATACTGGCGAGCCGAGCTGGCAACCATTCAGGATGGAGCCACGCGTCGGAAGAGGTCCATCCTCGAGCGGTCGCTGGCCAAGCTAGAGGAGCGACTGACCAGGAAGGCCACAGAGGAGCTCGTGAGCGTTGCGCCCGTACTGCCCAAGCACAGAGGGACACCCGAGCCAGAGACGAAGAGCGAGTGATGCTTCATCGCTGGCTTCATCGAGAAAGGCAAGATGATCTGAATGCCGACGCTGAGCATCAAACGGATGCGTGCTATTGCATGGGATCTTTGGTGGAAGAAACCTGCCCATGTGCGCTGTTGCACGTGCACATACCCGTCTTTCAGTTGCGACTACAGCCACGATGCAGACCGCTACATCGTGAGCTGCATCAGATGTGAAGAGGAGATCTGGAGTATCACATCGCATGACATATTGCAGTTGCCGGAGGTGGAGCGCAGCCAGGCAAAGAAACGCGATGCGGCAGGCCCCACACGACGGCGTGCAAAGCAGTCACGGACAATGCAGCCACGGACATCGCAGCCACTGCCGGCGAAGCCCGAGCAGAATGCAATCACGACGATTGACATGGATCGCTTTGCCAATCTGGAAGATGAATGAATGCCACTCATGCGAGATAGCACGAGGATGCCCATGCAGGACGATGAGAAGATGGCATTGCATGACATGCTGCTGGTGACCGCCGACCGTGCGGAGGAGTGCGGCTTCTCCGGACTGGCCGACCAGATGTGCGTCTGGGCCGCACAGATCGGGTCTCGTATTGCCGGCTGGTCGATGGCACTGAGTCATCCGGTGACACCCAACGATGTCGCGAATGCGGTGAACATGCCGGTGTTCTTACCGGGCTGCGGACCACGGTCAGGGCGCACATCACGTATGTTGTGCGAAGCCGTGGCGGCTGCGATGAACGGACTGACCGTGATTGTGAGTGGCAGGGATTCGCATGAGAGCGAGCGCCTTGCCCAACAGGCACGGCTGCTGTTCGAAGACCCACTGGTGCAAGCCCTGCGCCCAGGGTCATGGCGTCCTCCAATGCCGGCAGCCACAGGGAGAATAAAACATCTTGTCCCCCATCCGGATAGAGTCGATGCCCACTATACGGATCACTACACCGGCCGGTTGAAAATATGGAGCCGCTGAACATGGTGAAGCTCTACCGGTTGCAAATCGGCAAGGGAGAAGGTCTGGATGTGAGCCGCAAGTCCGGCACTGGGCTTGGCCTGTGCTTCGCTCCACCCTGGTCGTGGATCGTCGAGTCGAAGGCCGGAGCCATGCCGTGGGACAGATACCGTTATCTGTACCAGGGGCTACTCTCCGAGATGCCGATCGAGAAGGTGCAAGAGCTCTATGCATATGGTGTGGAGTGCGGTTTTGAATTGGGGCTGTTGTGCTATTGCAAGAGCGGATATCACTGTCATGCAAACCTGCTCATCGAATGGCTGGTGAAGAGCTGGCCGGATTGGTTCGAGGTGAAGCTGTGACGAGTTACAAATGCCTATCGTGGATCTGCGTGTCGTGCCGTGGCGAGGGAACAACTCGCCGGGAGCTCGTCGATGGCACGCTTTGCCCAGACTGCAAGACACCGGTCGAATCTACCGGGGAAGTGCAGCAGGACATCGACACGGGTGAGATCATGTGTCTTCGCAGTGAGCCATGCGACACATGCGGCGACGGCCTTGCACCTGGCGTGCTGTTTCCGTGGAATGCCGACATGCCAGGGCTAGCCTGTGTCGAGCGATGCGACACCTGCAAGATCTATGAGACGGACGACGAAGCCGGTGCCGCTCTGGAGTGGAAGCTGCAATCCATCAACGGTTTGATCTATGGAGTGCAGCTGTGCAACGCATCAGGCTTCGGCCCGATGGAGAGTGATCCAAGGCTGGCCGTGGTGCACTTTCCGTCGAAGGTGCCACTAGTGTGGGAGGAAGGGAATCAGCTGGTACGCGATGGTGGAAAAGCGCCACGGCTCTCCTCGCCAGTTGCGACATTGTCGACATTCCAGCCGACTCGCATGCCAAATCCGAGTGTGGCCATCGTCGTGGATGGCGAGACACTGGACCTGGGAGAGCTGTTGCGTCGGTATACGAACTACGAGCGGCTCGCCGAGAAGATGACAGAAGTGCTGGACGAGCTGCGACCGATCGTTGAACAGACCACTTCGGCGAAGAGGAAATGACCCATGCCGTGTGACACACAGTATCTCGAGGAACTCCAGCGCAAAGAGCGAGAGAAGGCACTGGCTGAGCTCGAGAAACAGATTGGCCTCGGTCGGATCTTGCTGGTCAGAGATCTGCAAGGTGGCGTGCACGTGGTCGGATGGGAGATGACGAGTGCAGCCAGGACAGGAATGCACGAGTCGTGCGCCATGGCCCATGTGGCGACAAAGGGCTCGTGGCTGGCCAAGGCCAAGCTGACGGAGAAGTTGAAAGCCGTGGGCTCATCCTTGACAGCAGTGATCGCCGCACACAAACACTAGGTCCACTTCATGGCAAACAACCTGAATGACCTGACGCGCCAGGCGTTGAGGCTGCACGCTGGCCTTGGACTCGTGACAGATCCAAGCCAGTACTCGGACAACTTCAGTCTGTTCTGGGCCGAGCTGATTGACAAGCGACCGGACGTGCTGGCCGCAAAGCCGACGCTGACGCTGCGCTGCTGCATACACATGCAAGCGTGCTGGCTGGCCTGCGGCATGCCAGTCTTTCAGATCGACGAGAACCTGTTGGCCGGCCTGCTGCTGACAGACGCAGGCAGCGTGACAGCGGAAGAGTGGCACATGCCCTATGGCACATTCGCCGTGTTGTTGCCATCAGGTTTCTGGCAGATGGAAAATCTGTGCACTCCAGGAGCCATGAGCAATGCTTGGTGCGTCATCTTTCATCGGTATCACACACTGACCAAGGCTATCTACCAGGGAGATGCAAGACTGCAGACGTACTTGCAGGCGTACATCACGAATGAAGACGGCTCCGAGATATGGCAACGCTCGTTGCCACCGACGAGTGGCGCATTGGAACCCTGGCTGCTCGAGACACGATATGGAGTAGCCGAGGGCGATGTCGTCGAGCCGACTTCGGAGTACGAGGCCACGTTGTTGCAGGCATGCAAACAATTGGTCGTGAACCTGAGCCTGTTGATAGCCGAACAAGGTCCGGGCAAGCGCGTGGTCACTCCTGTTCGCAACAAGGCCAAGCTGCGCCGACTGAAGAAGAACGCATCATCTAATGCATCACGTGGTCCATCTGCTCTGGGGCCGCAGGCCCCAGAGGTATGGCAGCTTGGGAAGGTAGCATTGTTGTCAGCAGAGTTGATCGCCGCCGCGAAGGCATGTGGAAGAGCGAAGGAGCGGACGGAGTGGAAGATCTCGAAGAGGTTCACCGTGCGAGGCCATTGGCGTGAGCAGGCATACGGAGAGGGCGGGCTGTTGAGGCGAAGGAAATGGATCGCACCATACTGGAAGGGCGCCGGAGTGAAGCTAGCGCATCTCTACACCATGGATGTAGACAAAGGAGAGGGGAAACCATGAAGTCCCTGGAGAAGCAGCAAGAGGTAGCCAACCTGATCAGAGCCAAGATGCCCGTGATCTACATCGTTGGCAGCGAAGAGCGACGGATGCAGTCTGCCCTTCTGAACATCGCCGGCTCGCTGAAGATGGACATGTACCTGTGGTCCATCGTGTCCGGCATGCTGAAGGTCGGTGAGAGCGAGGCAGTCCCCTGCAACGATCCAGCGCAGGCGCTGGGCTTCATCGCCGAGTCGAAGTCTCGAGCCATCTTCGTGCTGCGAGACTTCCATCCGTACATCGAGCCGGGCACTGCCAACGTGGCGAACATCAGGATGCTGCGCGAGCTGGCCGGAGAGTTGAAGAATAGCAAGCAGGCATCGGCTCGAGTGGTTGTCATCCTCGCACCGAAGCTCGTGCTGCCGGACGAGCTGCGCTCCGATGTGATCACGATGGAGTGGCCACTGCCGGACAAGGAAGAGCTGCATGCGGCAGCCGTGTCCGTGGTGGCATCGTTGCCGAGCGAGCTCAAGAAGGAGATGCCAGCGGCTGGTCCGGAGATGGACAAGTTGCTCACGGACGTGAGCTCGGCGGCGCAGGGACTGACCTTGGAGGAAGCGCAGAATGGCTTCGCCCTGTCAGCCATTGCCTATCGAACAATTCGTCCATCGGAAGTGGCCAAGTACAAGAAGCAGATCGTGTCACGTGACGGTCTTCTCGAATGGATTGAGCCAGAGGGCGACCTGGATTCCATCGGAGGCCTGGACCTGCTGAAGACCTGGCTCATGGAGCGCAAGCTGGGCCTGTCGCAAGCTGCACGGGACTATGGATTGCCGGAGCCAAAAGGAATAGCTTGCGTCGGGGCACCCGGGACGGGAAAGTCGATGGCGGCCAAGGCGGTGGCGGTGGCCTGGGACTTGACACTGGTGCGCCTGGACTTCGGAGCGCTTTATGGCTCTCTGCTTGGCGAGTCTGAGACCAACTTGCGCAAGGCATTGAGAACCATAGAGGCTGTGTCTCCAACAGTTGTACTGGCGGACGAGTTGGAAAAGGGCCTCGGTGGTTCTGGTCCGGAAGGGGCTGCCTCGGATGGTGGCACGTCGTCACGCATTCTTGGAACATTTCTGACATGGATGCAGGAACGACGTGGGGCCACAAGTTTTGTATTCGCTTGCCTCACAGCTGATTCAAGGGTGCTGCTGAAAGATGGAACCATCACCAAGATCAGTGCTATCGACACCAACGCAAAAGTGGTGACCTGTGACCCATTCACCGGGAAAACAACAACAGCCACGCCAGACCTGAAAGTAGCGCCAATCGCCCCGGTGGTCAGAAGTGTTACCACAACGACTGGGAGATTTACTGCCACTCCGGATCATCCAGTATATGTCGTGGGCCGATGTGGAATAGAGGAGCGCCCTGTTGGTGCGCTACAAGTGGGCGACCGATTAGCCCGCCTGCGGAAACTGCCGGAACCGACTTCAACTTGTCTGCCGTTGATAACTGATGTCGGATGTGGCAATCCGCATGAAGGCGAGATCCATTTGCCATCTGTTTTGGACGAGACGGTGGCTGAAGTGCTGGGCTTCTTTTGCGCGGATGGCACGACGCACAAACCAGGTAGAATGATGATTTGTGATAAGCATCCACAACTGATCGAGCATGAAATGGAACTCATGCATGGTTTGCGGTGGAGGCCAGGCAAACACGTTGTGAGGGGCCGCTGCTCCATCTTGGTTTATCTTGACTCCGCACGTCTATTAAGATGGTTTATCGCTAACTTTCCAGAATTGGTGCGCACCAAGATTGATGCCCGTCGTGTACCACAGGCCATTTTCCGTAGTCCGGATCGCGTTGTCGCTGCATTCCTACGTGGCTTCATGGATGGTGATGGCACTGTAACGCCGAACGGTCTCATTCAGGTCGCCGGAGTAAATTTCGATCTGATACGCGATGTGGCGCATCTGCTGCATCGACTGGGTATTGGCTACACGAAGAGTAGATATTTTCCGAGTGCGCCCCGACGCACTGTACTTAGGTTGACGATTGCTGCCAGTAGAGACCTTAATGCATTTTCCACTCTCGTGGGCTTCGCTTGCGACTACAAGCAGGCCCGTCTGTTGAAACGCCTGAGGAAGCAGCAAAGAAAGCACAAGGCCGCAGATTTAGATACCGTGGCAGTACCAGAAGTTCTGATGAACGAGGTTCTATCTGCTACCGGCCTGCCAGCTGCCGCCTTCAACTATTACTCCGACAGAAGAAGCAATGGGCAGGACACAGCCTTGTGGATCTTCCAGCAATGGATCGACAAGGCAGCCGATCGACTTGGTCCTGCGCATGCTCTGATTCAGAGAATGCATGCAATCTCACAATTTACATGGGATAAGGTGATAGCAGTCGAAGAGCACATGGGTGCCATACCAGTGTTTGATATTGGCGTGCCAAAGACCCACACGTTCATCTCGGATGGTTTGGTGATGCACAACACGCTCAACAGAGTTGATGGTCTTCCTCCGGAGCTGCTCCGAGCTGGTAGATGGGATGCTCTTTGGTACGTCTCGTTGCCCACAGACAGTGAGAGACGAGCCATATTCAATGTCCATCTGCGCAAGCGTGGACGCAAGCCAGAACTGTTCGACCTCGCCCTGCTTGCCAACGGCACAGAAGGGTACTCTGGTGCGGAGATCGAGCAGATCGTCGTGGACGGTATGTTCTACGCTTTTGCCGATGGTCAACGAGAAGTAGTCACTGCCGACTTGCTCAAGGCCGCAAAGACGCTGGTGCCGTTGTCGAAGACAGCGGCGGAGAAAATTGAGGCGATGCGCACCTGGGCAAAGGGTCGAGCCAGGATGGCATCTTCTCCAGAAACAGCGGAGACTTCGACGTCGGCCATCCAGAATGCCAGATTCTCGGCTATGGACTGATGGATCGAAACCAATACCGAAGCAAAAAAGTGTGAAGGGATACCAGTATGTCAAGCAACGATAGACAGAGAAACAAGCAACTGGGTTATGTCATCGCCGGCAAGCGTCTGCGAGGCGACGAGCACAAGGACACGCGCAAGCAGCTGTTCGCAGCCGGAGGGGTGTTCGATTCAGACTCGACGTGCTGGATCTGCCCGAGCCGTGAGGTGTACGTGCAATTCCTCGCCAAGCTCGGGCTGAAGGAAGCAACTTCGGATCTGCCGAGGCCGCCCGTGGTAGCTCCTCCTGCCGGTCTACCGAAGGTGGAGCTCGTGGTGCAAGCTCAGCCCAAGCAGCCGGTCGAGAAGCCGGTCGAGAAACCCATCACCATCGAGCCAACGACGACGACGGCGCCTTTGGCGTCGATGACTCCGCCTTCGACATCGACGACTACGCCTTCGACGACGACGGTGCCCTTGGCACCACTGGCTAAGAGGAGGATCTTAGAGCTGCCGCCGTCCTTCATCGTGATCCAGGAGGTGAAGGTCAAGGGTGACATCAGCTATCGCCGACTCGAAGAGGAGAGCAGTTCTTCAGAGGATGCCGATGGGACAACCATCACCAAGACTACCAAGAAGATAGAGACCGTTGTCTGCGATCCCGAGGAGTACGAGAAGGCCATGGTCCTCTCTGGCCAGTTCCGCGCCGCGCTACGCAAACTGGGTCAGGTGCTGCAGAGCGGGGTGGTGATTGTCCCGACGGCCAAGGAGGAAGAGCTGGACAAGCTCATCTCCGACACGCAAGGGGAGGCCTTGTTGTTCAACCGTCAGGCAAAGCATCATTACATCCGGACAGCGATGTTGAAGTCGCTCATCACAGGGGATGCCGAGGCTGCCTCACGTGGTATTGCTTACAAGCTACAGGAGACGATGGCCGAGCTCCGTCTTGCCCTGGAGCAGTGCGACGTGAAGCGGATCCGTTCAATCGCCGATTCGGCCAAGACGCTGACCCGTATCATTCCGGCCAGAGAGGCGAACACGCTATCGGCTGCTCTAGCATCAGCCAAGCAGACAGCCAAGTGGATTCGCGACGAGCTCGAGGAGAAGGGCAAGCAGATCGAGGCCGTGCGGATGGAGGTAGCCAAGGCGAGCTTCGGTCCAATCGACGCTGCTCGTGCATCCTTCCTCGAGTTGTCGGGGCCCCTTGAGCTCAACGGTACTATCGAAGTTGGCGCGGAGCGCTTTGCGGCAATGGATTCCACAGAGCCAGTTGCGGTGGACGTGGATGTCGTGGTAAGTGCCAATCGCTTCGACATGTGATGAAAGGACATGTTGCATGAGTGCACCATTGGAAGTTTTGCAAGCCCGTGTCGAAAGGCAGGCGGTCGTCACCGTGACGTTAAACTACTATCCTGGAGCGCACTGGGACTGCGAGATGCGAACCATCAAGGGATATGTCGTGTGCACCAAACCGGCACGCCATTGGCGACAGTTGATCACGGAAGCCATCAGGCAACTGGAAGCACAGCCCTGAGCTCAGCACATGGAGAGTGGCAATGAAAGATAGGTTGATGGTCGTCGAGACCAGACAAGGATACACACTCCAGTGGAACTTGGGAGATGAGGATGACATGGGGGCAACCCTGGGGGAGTGCGAAGACCGCAAGTCGCTGCACAAGTTGGAACAGGACTTCAAGTCCGGCAAGGTTGCAGAGGTCGACAAGGAGCATGTTGCTGCCACGTTGGCCGCTTGGAAGCACGAGGACGTGCAGTACTCTACATATGATCGTGATGGCTTCTACTGGGAGACAAAGGCTGGCGCCACCCAGGCGCTCCGATTGGCCAATATTGCAATCAAGGAGTTGAAGGACAATAAGCCTTGGCCGGACTGGGCGAAGCAGGCAGCAGCTCATGGCTGGAAGCCACCCAAAGGCTGGCAACCGTGAAGAAGGAGAGACCAACGTGAAGAAATACGAAGCACTGAGAAGAACGTATCGTCTGGTGGTATGCATCGACGTGGCAGCCGAGTCGTTGGATGAAGCCTATGGGAAGATGTACGAGTCCCTGAACAGGCTCGGTCAAGACCTGTGCTGGGAATCGTCGGATGAGGCGTTCACACCCGACGGCGAACCGATCGAAGAGGTCGAGCTAGCACGAGCACGCATGAACTACATGGCCAGCAGGGGCGAGAGATGAACGAGTATTCCTGGAGAGTGCAAAAGGCTTGGATCGGAATCGAGAACGACACGGGTGTAGAACCGGTAGGAGATCTGCCGGAGATCACCCGGAAGATGACGATCATCGGCAAGCCGGCTGGGTGCATCGGTGTCATCATCCGGTCTGGCCGGGTGCAGGCTTGTGGCCAGTTCTGCTTCGTGAATGTGTCGGTGAATGGCAAGAAGGTCATTGCCAGTGGAGCCGAAGACCGCATCTATCCATTTCACTCGGTGAAGCTATCGGAGATCGGAGCCGTGCCGAAGGACATGATCCCAGCGCTTGGATTCAGCAAGGACGGCAACACGTACTGCTTTCTCTACAAGGGTCGAGTGGTTGCCATCGACGGGCCAGGCAAGGATGGCCCAGACAAGTCGCTTGTCGACGTGCCTCAGGAGCACTGGCAACCAGGCTGGGGTAAGGCACTCGGCGGCTGGTCGCCAGCCGTGCAGCCTCGCATGCCGGACAGTTTCATCCGTCAGTTGTCTGTCGTCGAAGTGGAAGACTTCAAGGCGTGGTCGAGGACCAACTACAAGGTCGGAGAGCCGATCGAACCAGTGTGGCATCCAGTCTGCCGGGCCGAGTGCGAGAAGATGAACGCTGAAGCCGAAGGGAATGCCAAAGATGCCTAGCTACGAAGCGCAACAAGGGACGAAGTTCAATTTCGACATGGACAGCTCAAAGGTTCTCGTCGTCGAAACCAAGACCGAGCCGGAGAAGGTTGAGTTCTGTGTTCCATCGGAGAGCACTGTGGCACGGTATTGCCACTGGAAAGTGGAGCTTCCGATGCAGGACGTTGTGGAATTTGTTCTCAATAGAATGGCCATCGGACAGCTTCGGCAGCGTATTGAGGAAGCCATCGATCGCATCCTAGCCGATGAGAATGTTCCGAGGCCTATGCTCAAGGAAGTGCTACAGGGCCTGGCCGACGATTGCATGAAGGAGAGGCCTTAATGCACCAACAGGACATGTTCTACAAGCAGATCAAAGCCCAGGACGAGTGATGAAGACAGCCCAACAGCAGGCGGATGAGCAGCACGTGAAGTTGCTGGCCGTCGCCGACATGCCAAGGGATCCGTATCTCCAGGTCGTGCTTTGTCAGAAGGACGGCGGCTATCAGCCATTCGTGACCTGGATCTTCAACAGCGAGTGCGGTGGCTTCCACGAGGGTGTGTACAGGTGCACTCTGAAGGAGGGCATGGAATCCTTCCTTGAGCGCTGCAACCGCTGGGAGGCCGTGCCGTGTGAGGCGAAGCCATGAACAAACAAGTGCACTGAAGGCTGCCAAGAAGCACAAGCGTGAAAGGTATGAGAAGCAATGACCGTGAAAGAACTCATTGACTACCTCGAACAGCTGGAGAACAAAGACCAGCTTGTCGTACTGCATGGCAAGCGTGGATTCATCGGCGTGGCCGAAGCCCTGACTGCTGTTCTCACCCCCGGATACAACTGGGATGAGGACAGGCAGCAACAGCCAGCCATATGGCTCAAGCCGAAGAAGGACTGGAGAGACAAATGATAGATCCCAGAACCAGGGACTGCACGCTGTTCCTCGGAGCAGAGGGTTGTTCGGAGATGGAAGGCCAGCCGTGGCTGAGAGAGCCGACGGATGAGGAGATCGCCGAGTTGAAAACAGAGCGCACATCCGGACGAGACCCGATCGAAGCCGAGGCCGATTGGAATGGCCTGTTCATGGATCGCACCAACAGGCCGTACCATGTCATGACGGTGACGAGGGAAGCACCACTGAAGATCTGGCTCAGGGCTTCATCCCATCTGCGCATGGTGCGACTGGAGGAGTAACATGATGAACAAAGAGCAAAGACTGGCACAACGCACAGAGTTGCAGAACAAGGTGGCATACGCCTACTTCCTGGTAGCCGATGGCAGAGCGACGGTAGTCGGTTATGAGAAGGAGGGCACCTGTCGGTTGCACTACGGAATCGCCCTCTGTGCACCGGGAGATCAGTTCTCAAGGGCGCAAGGGAGAAAGGTAGCACTCGCTCATTTGATCGAACGCGAACGAGGGAACCAGAACAACGCTTTCAATCTAGCCGGGAGGCTCAATGAGAGTAGTACCGGCATGTCTGTCACGGCCAAGCTAAGGAAGGCACTCGTCGAACACCTGACCGCTCATGCAGGGGATGAGGAAGCCCCGAAATGGTTGCGAGAGGGCGCTCTGGAGATGGTGTTGAACAATTGCAACTTCGAACATCACATTGCAGGGCCGAATGGAAAGCCATGGATGAGAGAGAACAAGTCATGAGTACAGACGAGACAGTGGGAATCCGAGCAAAGATGCTAGTAGAGATCAACTCGAAGGAGGCCGACAGGGCAGAGCTGGAAGCCGAGTATGGTCAGTGTTGGAGCACAGACGAGATGGAACAAGACTACGAGGTACTCGGCTTCGCCGCTCCACTCATCGTGGTGCAACGTAGATCCGATGGTGTCAAGGGATCACTGCTGTTCAAACACCAACCACGTTTCTATTTCAGGTTTCAGGCGCACCGGCCATGAAACATGTGACCGATCTCTTCGACCGCGCTGAGTGGACCTGGGAGGCGGCCAAGGATGGAATCGTCGCCCCCCGTTGTAAGACTGGAAGCCGTATGGCTAGAGAAGCCCGCCCGCCGTGGGCGGGCTGACTGTGGTCATCAGCCAGGAGGGAAGCATGAGCAATGAAGACCAAGACGGGCGAACGACTTCTATATCCATGGAAGTCCTGTTCGGCCGAGGAGACTCAGTGGAGGCTTTGATCGGCGGAGTGTGGAAGCCTGGCCAGGTTGCCTATGCCCGAATGGCCGGGCCGGACTACAAGCAGGTAGCCACTTACTCTGTTGTACTGGCCGAGAAGATGTTGAAGCCGGGATACACAGGGACAATCGTACCTGCGTGGTTCGTCCGCGCAATTCAAACGAAAGGGGATTAGATGCAACCTCGTCAACGCAAACTGAGCAGGTCAGGCAAGACCAAACTCGATGCGCATCAACTCTGCTATGTCGAAGAGCCAGGCGTGGAAGAGAAGCTCGTGCTTCAGCTGTCCGTCGAGATCGAACAGTCGAAGGATGCCAACTATCTTGTGGTGTCCTGGGCCTCACAGGAGGAAGCGGTAGCCGTGTTCAACAAGCTCGGCTTCTGTGACACGCTCGACTACATGCTTGCACTTCGAGCCGAATGCGAGAAGATGAACGCCGAGGTCACAACTAGCAAGAACAACCAGAGTTAGTACAGTGGATCACAAAACTTACAGAGTAACATGCCCTTTGTGCGAGGCAGCGACAAACAAAGCACGGCTTGAAGTGGTCACGGGCATCTTTCGCGCTCACGCCATGTTCCTTGCTCCAGATGGGTTCTCATTTGCAGATGCGAAGCAACTCGACACGCAAGAGGAACAAGTATACTGCCATGCCTGTGGAGACATCATGGACCTCACCGAATGTCTCATCGGCACAGAAGTCGACGAACGGCTGAAGTAAGAACAAACTCGGCTTCTGTGGCACGCTCGACTACATGCTTGCACTTCAGACCAAGAACTCGGAGGGCTGCTGATGAAAAGGCGATTCACGGTTGAAGCCGGAAGGCAGATATATCGTGAGGGCGTGCCGTTCATTTCGATCCACCGCGAAGGAGAGACTTCGCCCTGCGAGGCGGACGAGATAATGCGCATCATTGCTGCACTGCTCAACATCCCTGTCAGGGTCAAGAAGACCGCCCTTGCCAGGAATACATCAGCCAAGTGGAGGAGAGCATGAAATACACAAGTGAGCTTGCGCGGCCGATCGCCGAGAAATATGACCTGCGTGAGGACGACGTCGTCTGGGCGCTCGAGTCCACGATCGACCATCTACAGGGGCACGCCAAGTTCATGGGGCAGGCCAAGCGACGAGATGCGCTGCAAGAGCAGGCGGTAAAGTTACTCACGGAGTGGCTTGAGCGAGGAGAGGAGTGGGCCGTCGATGAGAGTGATCTGCGAGCCATAGCAGACTTCGTTCGTAGCCATGCGGCGGGCTGCGTCTGGGCGGTGCTGATCGCCAAGTCCCGTATAGCTTGGGCAGCTACGCCACACATGATGATGGCTAGCCTAGACCCGGAGGATTGAAATGGATCCAGATGCAAACCTGATGGAGCAGATAGCGCTGGCCAAGGCGCTAGTCTATGAGCTGCAGGCGGAGGAAGGGATGCTGACAGGCTCCGAAGGGGCGGCCCTGCGGCTGGCCGAGCTCGTGCTCGGGCTGAATGGATGGTTGCGGACAGGGGGATTCCCGCCGGAGGCCTGGCGGCCGGCGGGTAGACGCTTCGACATCGTGAAGGAGTGAACCATGAAGATCTATCGGAAGAAGCTGACAGGCTGTGAGTCAGAGCCGCTGCTGCATTGCGCGGAATCGCGCGGGTGTGGATGGCGAGCGTGGAAGCTCCGAGAAGATATCAGCCTGCGGGTGGACTGGCTCACGTACAAGGCAAGTTGGAAACTGACGATCCTCGCTTGCTGTGAGACCATCGCGTTCCCTGTGAGCCGAGAGCAGGCGATTCGGCTGCTGGCCTGGGGCGGCTATGTCCAAGGGCATATGCCCTTCAGCAGCGACTTTCCCTGCTACTACTGCGGCCTGCCGAATCGGATGTTCTAATGCCGAAGATCTGCTACGTCGCCAAACGTTTTCGAGTCGATGCTCTTGCGATGATCGCACAGACAAATGCGATCATCGAAGAGTATCAAGCGCAGAATCTGATATTGACTTTGTAATAACTATAGTGTCATGCTACTATCCCAGCATGGCTGACTGGAATTACAACGGCATCAGTGACGATCTTCGTGAACGATTCTGGGCCCGAGTGAGGAAGGGCCGAGGCGCAAAGGCGTGTTGGGAATGGCAGGGGCCACCGGCCAGATCTGGCTATGGCCAGCTGTCGGCACGCTGTATTAGCCCGCATCCAGTGCTGACGCATAGGCTCGCGTGGGTCCTAACATACGGTGAAATACCAGAAGGTCTGTACGTCCTGCACAAATGCGACAATCCGGTCTGCGTGCGGCCCGACCACCTCTTTCTGGGAACACAGGATGACAACAACGCCGATCGGCAGGCGAAGGGGCGGACTGCTGCCGGAGACGCCAACGGGGCGAGGACGCATCCCGAGCGAAACTCATTCATACAGCACGGAGGATCCAGATTGAGCCGGGCAGATCATCCAATGGCAAAGCTATCAGAGGTGGATGTCGAGGAGATCCGGGCAGCATTTGCAAGAATGGAACGACGGGTGGACATAGCAAACCGCTATGGCATCTCCCTCACTCATGTCTACCGTATCGCCCGAGGGCACAGCTGGCGATAGGAGATCCAATGCCAAAAATTGCGTACGTACCGAGAAGGTTCTCGGAAGCATCACTGGCGATGATCGTCAGGGCCAATCGCACCATTGGAGAGTATGAGGCGCAGGGTCTTACGTTGACCCTGCGCCAGAGTACCACCTCTACTACGTCTTCGTGTCCCAAGACTTGATCGCCAACAACCAGAAGGAGTACAAGCGCCTCGGGTCAATCATCAACGATGGCCGTCTGGCGGGGTTGATCGACTGGGACGCTATTGAAGACCGCACGCGTAGCCTGGAAGAACTGCCATCTTGGGAGTCGCCAGGAGACATCATTGCATCGGCGGCTTCATCATTCCGGCTCGACAAGTGGGAAGACCAACACTACCGGGTTGAGTGCTGGGTCGAGAAACAAGCTCTGGCAGGAGTGTTCGAGAATGCCTGCCGGCCGCTGCAGGTAGCCACGTTTGCCTGCCGAGGATACGTGTCGCAATCAGAGATGTGGGCTGCAGCCCAGCGACTGCGTCGCTACGAGAAGCTCGGCAAGGAGACAGTAATTCTGCACTTCGGAGACCACGATCCATCGGGAATCGACATGACGCGCGACATCACCGACCGGTTGAAGCTCTTCGGCTGCAAGGCCGACGTGTCACGCGTGGCGCTCAATATGAAGCAGATCGAAGAGTACCAGCCACCGCCCAACCCTGCCAAAGATTCGGACGCACGCTTCGCTGGATACCGAGAGCAGTTCGGCGATCAGTCGTGGGAGCTCGATGCGCTTGAGCCAAGAGTACTACGTGAGCTCATTGAACTGCGCGTTTTGCAATGTCGCGACGAGGAGCGCTGGCGGGTACAAGTCGCGCGCGAGCGTCAGCAGCGCACGTTGCTCGAGGACTGCAGTGACGGCTGGAACGCTATCGTTGTACCAGCGCTGACCAATGCGGAGGAAGAGTGATCTATGCCATATTCATCACGACTCGTCCCCAGAATATGCACTGGCTGCAAAGACAGGATGTGGGTGTATGCAGATTGCAGGGAGGATGAGAAAGACCAAGCGTTCTGCTCGTGGGACTGCATGCACCGTTACGACAAAGCGCGCAGAGAGACACACGACTGGCGCGTCGTCGAGGACAGGAGCAAGAGTGATGGCCATCAAGAGTAGCAATCTGGCCGAGGCAGTCGAAGAGCTCATCGAGCTGGCGCAGGAACATGGCGAGGAGTCTGAGCCAGAGATGGAGGTCGGAGATCTGCAAGCCGCGCTGCGCGTGGTATGGCAAATGCTGACTGAGGATCAACAGCGCATGGCGCATGAACAGATCTTGACTGAAGTCTTCGGCATGGAGGGTTCCGAATGAAAGTTCTAATACAATTCAGAGAGGTTGCCGTGTACTTCGCGACGGTCGACCTGCCATTGGTCGGCAAGCCGCGCGGCCAAACCCTATTTGAAGCGGTGGCCGCCCTTGAGTGGTTCAAGGCGGTACAGGATACCACAGACTGGGCTGAAACGGCGCATGTCAAAGAACGCACGCTAGAGACCGTAGACGTCCGGTACGGCCCAGGCCCAAATCCGAAGAGGCGAGTCGGATCATGAAGTCCCTACTGGTCATCAACAAAACCCTACATCTGCCGACGTTCAACCTGCCGCCGGGTGTCAGCTGCCCGGGGAAGTCTGCCTGGTGCGCGAAACGGGGTTGTATCGTCGATGGGCAGCCAACGCGCGGGCGAGGATACTGCCACCGAGGGCACTTCGGATGTCCATTGACAGTGGCAGCGCTGCAAGAGCGACTCGATGCGGTGCATCGGCCAGACTTCGAGCCTCGGATGCGCTTGGAGCTGAAGATGGCAGCGCTGAATGACTATCCGGCCGTTCGGCTGCACTCGTGCGGCGACTTCTACTCGCTGGTCTATCTGCGCAAGTGGGTCAGCATCGCAAAGGGCTCACCGATTCCCATCTTCGCCTTCACGAAGTCGTGGCGGGTGTCGGCAGCATGGAGGTCGTGGCTGAAGCAGGCTGAGGAGGAGAGCGCGAAGCGCCTCATCCTGTGGTGGTCGGGAGACCCTTCGACAGAGGATCCTCAGAAGCTGGGAGCGAAGCGAGTAGCACTGGTAAAGCCGAAGGACTCTGAGGAAGCAACAGCCTACAACCCGAAGGATGCGAACTGCCTGAAGCAGACGCAGCACCTGAGCTGTGTCGAGTGCGGACGCTGCTGGGACCGCCGAGCACGGCGGGTCACATTCATGGAGCACTAGGAGAATAACCAATGACTCTCACTTTCACGATCACTGTTTCCAAGAAACTATTGCGTTCCTGTGAAGAGCTACTCAGCAAAAGCATCGCCATCAACGGAAGCTGTGTAAACGATCTGGAGCGTCTCGCATTCTCAGTTCTGGTGGCCGAGAAAGAGCGGGTGCACAGTGACAAGGTGACCGTGGACAGCATGGAAGAAGAGTGCTGACCGAGCAGCAACAGACAGTGATGCTGAAGAAGAGCAAGGAAGAGGCATTGAAAATGGTGACGCTGTGCTTGTGGTGCAAGCATTTCCTGCTGAGCTTTGGCACCGACGACTACTCGGAGCTGACGCCTGGTAATCCGCCTGAGTGCCAGTGCTATAAGGGCCATTGGTGCCTTGACCGGTACAGCTTCACCATGAAGGACTACCGCATTGGCATGCTGAAGGCTCAGACTTGCCTCGACTTCGAACGGAGTGACGAATGAAGATCATCATCGAGATCGAATGCGACAATGCAGCCTTCGAGGGAGGCAATCGGTGGCGTGAGTTGAAACGCATCTTAGCCGAAGTGCCACGCAAGGTGGCAGAGATCAACAGACGCAAGCCGTGCCTGTGCGATGCGCCAGAGGCGTCCGACAAGCTGCTCGACATCAATGGCAATACGGTTGGGAAGATCACGGTGCAGAAATGAAGAAACAATACCACTGCGATTGCGGACGAACGACAGGCGAACGGTGTAATCTGAGTGGTCCTCTCAAGGACATGGTCATTCTCGAGTGGATGCCAGAGTCTCTACGTGAGTCGCATCGTGCAGCGCGCAATAGCGGAACATACCCAACCAATGGTGCAGAGCGCCTATTGGTAGATTACACGTGCGCGATACGAATCTGCGACGAAGAGGATGAGGAGGACCGCTGGGCGTGGGTGCATTCCGCTAAAGTGACAGTAGCAATGGCGCGTCGATACGCCAGAGAGCAGAGCGACAAATGAAGAGCAAGGGCTTCTTTCAACGATTGACCGAGTACGAGGACGTGATCGAACAGATGGTATCCGGCACAGTACGCAGTGCAGAGCCGATCTATGTGCTCTACCACGTGCGGATGCACGTGGAGGTCGAGCCTGCCGGGGGAGATGGATGGAACGAGCCACGGCATGAGGCACAGGTTGCAGTGCATCCAGAGGTCAGGTGCGTCGAAGTGCACTTCATCAAAGAAGACAAGGAATGCATCGCCTGCTACGCAAGGTGGACCATTGGCCCGGTCGAGCCCGGTATCAAACCACCGGGTGAGTTCCTCGAGTTGACAGATGAGGAATTGAAGCCTTATGAGGAGACGGCCTTCGAGAAGGCGTGGTGCGAACCGGATCCTGATCAGGCATTCGAGTCGAAGTACGACAGATAGAAAAGGACCCTGAGCATGCCAACCGAACTCATCTCCAATGTGCAGATTCCAGAGGGACAATGTGGCGCATGGCGCGTCGAGAAGTTTGAGGTGACGGCACAAGAGGCCGACGTTCACAACCTACGAGCCGTGTTCAATGCCCGTCGCGGTGAGACTCGTATTGATCCGGGTGTATACACTCGTCTGATGCATGGTGGTGCCATTGTGATGAGTGACACCCCAGGGGAAAAGCAAGATCACTATCGATTCGTCCAGTCTGCGACTGGCAATGTGCTCATTGCTGGCCTCGGTCTGGGGATGGTGACAAGTGCCGTACTGGCCAAGGACGACGTGAAGCACGTCACCGTGGTGGAGATCGCACAAGATGTTGTCGAGCTCGTGACGCCGCATCTGGCATCAGACAAGTTGGAAGTTATCACGGCCGACATCTTCAAGTGGAAACCAGCAAAGGGAGCTCAATGGGATTGCGCCTGGTTCGACATCTGGCCATGCGTGAGCGAACAGAATCTTGTTGAGATCAAGAAACTCAGAGCCAAATTCGTCCGCAGATGCAAACAGCTGGGCTTCTGGAAGCTGTACACCATACGAGGCCTGGCGAGAGAATCCGCGAGAGAGCGCCGATTACTGGGAGAGTGAACCATGCGAGGCAGTATTCGAGGTGCGTAATGTGTAGGACTGCGTCGTGATGACCAGAAAGAAGAAGCCGCAGAGGGCTGTCTGCCACGTTTGCGGTCGGAGAAGACTGGCAAGGTTCTTGGAGTGGCATCCAGGTCTTGAAGAATGGCAATGCAGGTATTCTGCTGAATGCGTCAAGTACTGTGCTAAACAGTCTAGTACTGCAAGCGAAACAAGGCGCAAAGTCTGGCCTCCGTAGCCTAACTGGAAAAGGCAGCAGGTTTAAGCCTTGCTAGTTGTGGGTTCGAATCCCACCGGAGGTATCAAGCGGCATCTGGAACTGGCCGCATCCGTCGGGCAATTGTGCCGGACAGGGTTGAAATAGTTCCATATTGCCCGGGCGCCTTGGGTGCTTCGGGTTCGCTGGGCAATGGATCCAGTGAAGGAGAAGAGAAAATGGGTTCTGGAGGAATTCTGAAAGTGTACGTCAGTCCTGGGTTGGCGGTGAAGGCAGGCAGGATGGAGAGTGGCGAGCTTGCAATCGCCGTGGCCGACGAGATGGTCGCCAAGTTGAATCAAGAACAACGCGACTGGCTGGCCCGCTACGTGGCAGATCCGATTCATTACCAGCTCGGTCGCAGAACGTGTTTGTCCAAGACGGACAAGATGGCTCAACTGAAAGAAGCCACATGGGACGCAGTGGTAGAAGCCATCAATCATGAGCTGGCGGAGCAAGCCTTGATTGCCACGAATGAGGCTGCCGAGCTGGCAGAGTGGCAGCGGTTGCAACAGGAGAATGAACTGGCAAGGGAGCGTAGTCGAAAGGAACTTGACTCCGCGGCTGCCACACTGCTCTCGACACACAAGGTGAAGGACTGGCTGGTCGAGAGCGAGATCGATCCGGACAGATTGGTCGTCCAGACCGGCATCGCTGACTACATGCTGAGGGATCATCCGGCTGTGCAGGCGGCCATGAAGATTGCCCAGGCGGAGGCGGATCGACTCAATGCGCTGGTCGAGCAGCAGAAGAAGGAGAAGGAGGCCGAGTACCTGAAGGCCCTGGCGGCGTGGGTGGAGACCTTTGGTTCTGCAGAGCTGAAGCTGGCCTTGACGGCTGGGACGCTGCGCGAGCCGGATGCCCTCGAACAATTGCGCATGCAGTTGTTTGCACCACTGGACACCTGCGTGTACCGCTACATGCAAATCAGCAAGCGCTCCGTCAAGGATTGCCAGTGCACTCGTCAGAGTGACACTTCGCGAGCCATCAAGTTCGATGCGCAGGATGTGGAGTTGAATCCCGGAGCCGTGAGCGGCTCGACCCGCGTATTCCTCACATTGAATGAAACGATGCGACTCGAGGAACTGAAAACATTAGTGCCCACGGGGTACAACGTGCGGCCGAGAGTGCACTTCGCGTGGTGCGAGTACTGCTTCCAACATGATCAAGTGGATGGCGAGGTCCGTCGAGCATCGGTGTTGATCACCGTGGACTGGCACGGCCGACCACTGTCACGAGAGTATGCGCTGTCGGTCGTTGGGGATTAGTGGAGAAAGCTCTTGACGGTGCGCTGCATTTAGGATTAAAATACGGGCGGCTTGGGTGGGGTAAGGTTATTGTATGCTGCAATAACCCTGCAATACCGATGGGTTGACTGTCTTCTATGCCAACAGTATGCCACGGGCCAGGGATGAATGAAACGGGGAGTCCTCTGTTGGGGCTTCTGAGACAATCGGTCCTAAGAGGTCAATCGATGCGTAGATACACTCGGAGGCACTGGTACAAGCCGGCAGAGGAGAAGGTGAATAGACTGCTGGACGAGTTTCAGGAGGGGTTGGACAGGGTGGAGAAACGCTTCCATGGCTTCGTGCAAAAGGAGGCCGGAAGGAAAGGAATGCATATCTCGTGCAGGGAAGGGTGCACGCACTGCTGCCGGTATGCCTTCATCTGCACGTTTCCGGAGGGGATGTTGATTGCACGACACATGCTGGTGTGGTGGCACGAGGCGATCGTATCGGCGGTTGAGGGTCGGCTGGAGTGGTGCCGGGAGAAGCAGGAGGAGAAAGGATCCACGGGCTGGTTTGCGATGAAGGAGCAGTGCGCCTTTCTGAACAAAGGGACCGGACAGTGCACGATCTACTCGGTGCGACCGGGGAATTGTCGGTTCCACCTGGCAGTGAGCGAGCCGGCGTTGTGCGAAAATGGGGAGAGTGCAGCAATAGCGAATGCGCAGAAAGCATCGGAGCTCCGGAGTCGCATGAGTGAGGAGTTCATGAAGGTGCTGACTTCGGAGCCGCATCTGATCATGGCGACATTACCAAGAGCGGTGTTGATCGGACTGCAGGCATTACGTGCTGGGCGTTACATACTGGAGTGCAAGAGCAAGGAGGAGAGTAAGCAGATATACGAAGAGAAATGGAAGCCCTCGCATGACATGCCAAGTGTGAAGCAAGAAGACATCAGTACTGAGTAGCCACTCAAGTGGCAGGCGTCGCGTCTGCGACGCCTTGCGCAACCTCGTCTTACAAACAAACCAACGAGGACGGTCTGACCCGTAAGGACACGCCGTCCACCATCACTGAGCTCGACACCGGGGCTCAGCTAGGCGGTGCGATGCAGTGCAGCGCTCGGCCTGACGAGGCGAACCAATGAGGACGGTCTGACCAGTGATGGCACGCCGTTCACTCTAGGCAGCGCCAGGCTTCGCCCAGCCGGGCTTGGCAATGCCTGGCAAACCAACGAGGACGGTCTGACCAGTGATGGCACGCCGTCCACTTGCAAAATTGCTCAGTTGGGGGTAGGATGAAGGGAAGACGGAGGTCTGGCAAATGGCGCACACCGTGGTAACCACTACGGAATTGACATATGCTGGTCGGACGATTGGGACGGCAACGGTCACCGTGAGCCGGATTGGACAAGATCCCCCCGAGACGGATGACCTGGTTGGCGTGCAAGTCGAGCTGGAGCTACCTGCGGCAAGTGCGACGGCACTGCAGACACTTCATCCGGAGCTCGTCTTTGGCGCACGGGTGCAGGTGTTCGGCAGCGACCTGGTGGCCGGGTGGAGCAACGTGGCGGGGAAGGTGGCCAGAACATCGACGTATTCCGGAACGGTGTTCACCACTTTGTTTGCAACAGCGACGGTCTACGCCAATGCCGAGCTGGCCAAGCTCACGGCAGCGTTGGCGGCAAGGCAGGTAGCTCTGAATGATGCTGGATAACACGGGTATGCTGAGGGGGAACAGGTGCGCGGCGCGAGATGGCAGGACTGGTCGGGACATACGTCCTGTGCAAGATGGCATGGGAGCCAGTCGAGGCGGTGAAACACCGAAACCTCGGGTGTCCTCTTTACGCTGAGTGCCTACACGCCGCGACGCAAGAGTTGAATACCCTCGACAAGCCTGGCCTCGGCCGTAGGCGCAAGCGACAGGGTGGCCGACGTTCCTGGAAGCTTGGAACCACCGAGCACACGTGGGTTTGCAGTCCAGCATGCATGTACCGGGAAGAAGTGTCGGACTATCTGATTGATCTTCGAAAACCGTCTGACTGACCGCCAACAAATCTGCTACACATTCTAGTCGACACGGATTATAATGAGGGATGACAATGCCCAAGACTTACTCAATTACCTGGGCGCCTCTCGTGACGGGTTGCACACACGCCGACGTTGCCAGGGATGCACTGCGACGGTTGCGAGAAGGAAAGAGCGAAGACCTGGTTTTCCTGGTTCGGGAGGAGATGAAAGGAGCACATGCTAAACGCATTCACCTCGGCTTGGATGGACATGCGGAGAACGTGGAGGTCCTGCTGGACAAGGTTCTTGCTGCAGCCAAGCAGCATGCGACTGAAACGACGTCGGACATGGAGACCCGCGACTTGCAAGAAGCTCTGCAGGTCTGTTGGAATGAACTGACACCGACTGCCAGGAAGGCTGTATTCGACAAGATATGCAGTTACAACATCTGGCTGGCGCATGACATGTGATGCGTAGATCGAAGATCAACGCTCGTGCAAAGGCGTCGTATTTGCAACGAAAGAAGCGAACGCCAAGTTTCGTGGCGCTGTCACGAAAGGACAACGAGCAGCTTTACATCCGAGAAGAGCTCGTGCACCAAGCGATGGAGGAGCTCATCATCTATCGCATGATGGCCATGGACGAACAGCGTGGCTCGTGTGCGGTACCGGAAGCGATTTTCAGCATACTGGATTTATACGACGACGGTGAAATACTGCCGGCCTTGCTCCATTGGTTGCGCCGTGCGGTGGAGCAGGACAATGGCTGGGCCAAGACGGGACTACGAAAACTGACCGAGGGAATGCAATGAGAGACACACAACTCGAGGAAATGTACAGGCAACTGCATTTGGCGGCCGACGAGTACATGTCATTCCGGGGCCAGATGATGTGCACTCCGATGCCAACCGGGGCACAGGTGCAAGAAGCACTGATGAAGGCAGACCGCATCATGGCGGTCCTGCGCATCATCCGTGGCAAGGAGGCCATGACTCCACTGTTCGTTCCGCTTCATGAGCCAGGCACCGTGCTGGCTGTCGGGACAGCACGGAATCCGGATGGAGGACTTGGAGCCCCGACGAATGCAGACGGCAGTCCATTGCCACCGTGCTCGGCATGGCAGTGCCCAAGCTGTAACGAGGTGCTCTGGGTCATTGGCTCAACACGACCACGTGGATGCCCTTGTTGCGGCATACAATTCCAGTTCTGACTTGACAGTTCAACGTGTGGGAGTAAAATGCGCGAGTGAAATGATAACGTAGCACTCGCCACGTGGAAGAGACGATGCCGAAGAAGCCGATGATGATGCGAGTGATTCGAGTAGACAACTGCGAAGAATGCCCGTCGTTGTACTTCGACGAGGAGGGCATTCACTGGTGCTGGCTGCGTGAAGATGATGGCCCAGCGCACATGGCGGTGTGCCCACTGTTGAAGACGGACGTGGTACTGACAAAACACATCTGGACCACCACTCGGGGGAACTGAATGCTCCCGGAGTCCGAGTGGAAGCACATGGTTGCATTGGCTGATGAGTTGTACAGCGACGACCAATGCTCGATGGGCTGGCGCCACTGGACCCGCGAGGAGCTCGAGAGATACGCAGGCAAAGCGGCCGAGCTGGCTGAGCTCATACTGGAACTACTGACGAATCCAGCAATAATAATCAGAGACAGCCGAGAATCGAGGACATGATGAAAGGAACAGTCACGCCGATCAAGCGGCCTCCATTGATCTTCAAATCGTGGGAGGTCGGAGTGAACCTGCGCACACTGGGTTGGCGCAGACGAGACGTCGAACGCATCGCGAAGAAGTTCGAGCTGAAACACGGAGAAGCCGTGATCTTCTTCAACAACGCACGTGAGTTCGGCGGCAGTGGGTCACATCCGCCCAAGTCGCGCATCTACTGGATGTGGAACAGCCGAGCCTGCACCATTATCCCCTCGGTGGATGAAGGGGCGAAGCAGGTGAGCTACCAGCTCCTGCTGAATGAATGGATACGGGCATCGTTCGGTTGCCCGGCCGGTCTGGTCGAGGCCATGAACGGGTTCGACGACGCCTCCTCACGCAGGATTGCTGCTCGAGAAGCAGCTCAGCGAAGGGCAGGTTGACTATGGCATGGAAGAAGGAAAATGGACGGTCTTTCTCAGACGTGCAGAAGCGCAAAATAATAGCCATGGTGCAGACCGGCAGAAAGAAGTGGTCGATCATCAAAGAAGTCGGTTGCCATCGGTCGGCCCTGGATTTCATCCTGATGCAGCACGACAAGGGCGAGCTGAAGGCCACGAAGGGGAAGCCCATCACCAAGGAAGAACTGCAACAGGTTGGGTTTGGCAAGACGGTTGCATCGAAGACGGTAGCAGCAAAAACACATGTGATCGTTTATAAGGAGAAGACCAATACCGACACCAGAGAGCTTGTCTATCTGCGCTGGGCGTTGCACGGTGCGATGAACAAGGTTGAAGGGGCTAGTTACATTGACAGGCTGATCGCGGATGTGCGTGATGGACGACTTGGATAAACGACTCATCTCGCTATACAAGAAGATGTACAAGCTCACACGGCCGAAGTGTGGAAAGTGCAACTGTCCGTTGTCGTGCTGCTCACCAGAGTATTGCGACGAGGCCATCCGGTGGGCCAAGGAGAAGTGGAAAGTCGAGTTGGAGCCGACGGAGTACAACCGGTTTCCACTGATGGGACCGATGGGTTGCATCGCTGATCCACACCTTCGTCCGATGTGCACGTTGCATGTGTGTGAGAACTGGCACTGGAGAGACCCAGTCTTCAGCGAGGCATATTTCGAACTGCGAGAAGAGCTCAATGCGGCGGAATATGAGAAGGAGATAAGGGAATGACACAGACGTATGACGAACTCGGAACTGCTGCCGGTAGGGCACAACAGATATGGCTCATCCTGCTCGCGTTTGCGATGTGCGAGCAGACCGTCACCTACGAAAATCTGGCAGAGCGAATGGGTCTGTCCAAGCACGCCGCGCGTTTCCTGTCACAGTTCCTTGGTCCGGTGTATTACTATTGCGATGAACACAAACTACCACCGTTGACATCCATTGTCGTCGGCGTGCACACTGGAGTTCCTGGATGGGATGGTGGCTTCGACATTAGCAAGGTGCCAGCACTGCAAAGGAAGGTCTACGACTTCGACTGGTACTCCATTTGCCCGCCATCACGTAGAGAACTAGAACTGTTTCGGATCAAATGGCATGCTGGAAGCGCATAGCAGCAGCTGCGAGTGAATTGTGCGAAACGGTAGTGTCATCGAACTCATATGCGATGCCACGAAGGAACTAGCCTGCGCGCACATCGGTCAACGGGCCACGGTATACCTGGCAAACGCCGATGGAAGTCTGAACACAGTGCTCTCCTGCGGACATCCTTGGACCGCTGTCGAAGGAACCTACAAGGTGATCGAAGAAGCACCGGAACCGATTCCGGAGCCGAAGAAAGCATTGCTGCCGGAGGCAAAGACAAGGGTGAAGGAAAACAAAATGCCAAGAAGGAAAAACAATCCACAGCAGACGGAGCTGCCAATGAAACAAGGTGTCATTCCTAACAGCCAGGGTATCATCCCGGTTCAGGGCTATGAGTCACAGGTCAAACGCTTCAAGACCAACCTGCGATTCTACGAGCAGCTGGAGGAACAGGTCGAGCAGGACAAGATCTTCTTCCGAAACCTGACAGACGTGGTGCTCTCGAAAGTATCGGGTCCGGCGCATCGAGTGGAGTTCTTGTCCGACGATGGCTCCATTGTCCCGGTGACGGTGCCGGATGTCACGAAGGCTGGAAACCGTGTCAACCTTCGACCGGAGCTCACCACGGAGGCAGCACAACTTGGTGTTGACCTGTCAGAGCTGGATGTTCTGGAGACGGAGACGACCATCGTCCTGCGTGGAGCCATGGTCGAGTGGTTCCGCACGCAAGTCATCCAGCCTAGCTACACCGCGCACGGCCTGGCAATCCCCGTGGAGATCGAGGAGAAGAGCGTCACGCGGCTCTCCGAGTCAGGAGTGGCCAAGCTGGCCACGATGGCCAAGGAAGCCGTCGGCGAGAAGGAACGCGAGGCCGCAAAGCTCATCCTGAAGGGTGGCATCAAGGCTGCCTCTGTGACAGCCAAGTAAAGGGAGCACGAATGAATATCAGCAGAGAGATCGGCAAAGAACTCAGGAGGCTCTGGTTTGTTTACATGGTTCGGGCTTCTAATGGTTCCTACTACGCCGGGATCTCCACGGACGTGGTCCGGAGAGTTCTGGAGCACAACGAGGGCTGGCGCGGTGCTAAATGTCTTAGAGGGAAGCGGCCGGTTGAATTGGCCTGGTGGAGCTCCGGGATGACCAAGTCAGCCGCTCTTCGGCTTGAGGCGCGGCTCAAGTGGCTCACCCACGTGGAGAAGGAGATCATGGCCGTGGAGTGGGAGGCGAGGCAGTTGGATGAGGTGAATGCCCTCCTGAACGCCTTGGACCGGGAGCGGGCGCCTCAGACACTCGAGGAGATTGGGGACTACCCGGATCCGTTGGAGGACAGGTACGATTTGTCTGAGTCGTGACGTTTCGCTAGTTGCTTGACCCGCGGTGGGCGCAGAACTCCGAAGCCGAGTGATCGAGAGAAAATGCAGTCCACGCGCCGAGGCAATCGGCCACTCGCCATTGGCATACCGCCAATAGTTCTTTTTTCTTGCCACGTCACTCTGGCATAATGTAAAATACGGGTGGTTGGGTGGGTATGAGGTTTGTATATGTATGCTTTTTCCGGGTAACCACTCGCAAACAAACAACAAATCAGAGAATGATACCGATGAGTAAGAAGGAGACGCCCGTGTTCACGAATCAGCACGAAGAGCAACACAGCTTTGACAGTCGGCAGAAGGCCCTCGAGGCATTGCAGGAGACCTGCAGATCACTGAAGATCTGCGCAGCCTGTGGCACGTCGGCCGCTCTGTACCTGGCGGTGATGGCTGCCAAGGGAATCAAGTATGACAAGCAAGCGTTCCTTGCCCTGGCCGAAGAGGTCTGGGACGACCTGATGCGCCAAGAGAAAGATAAACCCGCCAACTGAGTCGCTCCCCGCCAATATGTAAACGGGGAGTATGCGAGCGGCGGGAGTTCCTGTCCCGTTCGCAACAGAAACATCAAGGAAGTCAAATGCATATCGAAGCGAAGCCTGGAGACTTCTGGGCAACGATCACGGGTAGTGCAACGGAGCTGATGGAAGCCCGACGGAAGCTCGAGGGCTGGAGCAAAGATTTGGACCCAACAGGATCTGGGCGAGCCATGTGCCTGGAGCGCGCTGGAGCCCTGCGGGTGCCGGCAGGTGCTGTACTGCAGCTACAGGAGTGCCAGCCGGTTATCGGGGTTCCAGAGCGGGCTACAGTGGCGGAGCATGCATCCAAGCTGCGGGTCGCAGGTCTGCTTCGAGACTATCAGGCTCGGGCTGTAACCGCCGCCTTGTGCGCCCCGCTGGGTCGAGGAACGCTGGACATGGCTTGCGGAGCAGGAAAGACAAGAGTTTCCGCTGCCCTGGCCGCAGTGGCGCAGGCAGCGACTGGAAGAGGTTCATGGTTGTACCTCGTGAAGAACAACGAGCTCGCCCGGCAGTCGGAGCGAGAGTTCGTGGAGGTGCTGCAGAAGATGGCAGATGTGCTTCAGTCCTGTCTCAGCCATAACAGGAGTCCTGAACCGGCGGTGATAGTGGCCACCACGTACTCTGGGATAGGCAAGCTGGTAAAGAAGGAGTTCGATGGGGTAATTGTTGATGAATGCCTACCAGCCGGAATGATGATTGGAGATAAACCAATCGAATCGATCCGGGTGGGCGACTCGGTTCCATCATGGGATTTCCGCACTGGTCGCCTCACGTACCGACGCGTCTTGCGTACCTTTTGCGAACCCTCGCGCGCTTCATACTTAGTCGAAATACAAGTTGGTTCTACACGGCTTCTAGCCACTCCGACTCATCCGATACCGTGTGACATGCATTGGAGACCGATTCGAGATGTTCGCTGTGGGGATTCCGTGCTAGGCTGGGCAACCCCACAGGAGGAAGAACATGGGAGAGAGACGAATCGGCGACAGCCAATGCGATCGATGCAACAAAGAAACCACAAAAGAGCGCAAACAGACAGGTCGAGAGTTACTCTGCAGCGAATGCAGTTCAATTCGGCGAAGAGAGCGCGGAAGAGTAGTAGTCGCACCGTGCAAGGAATGCGGAGAGCCAGTGACGTTGACAGGAAGACGTGGGTTGCAACAGGCCCGGGAGGGCGTGGTGTATTGCTCCAAAGAGCACAAATCGCTTTGGACCAAACGGCGCTGGTCGGAAAATGGGAAACTCGTGGTGCAAAAACACGCGTTGGTAATTTCAGAAAGAATGCGCAGGGCAAACCCGATGTTGCGGCAAGATGTACGAGAACGGGTAGCAGTCAAGACGCGGTTGCGTGGCTGGCCAGAGGGAGTGATTCGAGGGGGCAACGGACGTCCACTTCCTGCACCACAGAGATTGTTGGCCTGCGCGTTGGGCTGGCCGACGGAAGTCGTAGTGTCTATGGGCAAACCTCGACCTCCCGGATTGCCCAGTGCGTACAAGGTGGATATTGGCCAAGTCGTTTTGAAAGTTGGCATCGAGGTGGATGGATCGGGGCACAACGGCCGAGTAGCAAAAGCGCGCGATGTGAAAAAAGAAACGGCATTGTGTGGCTTAGGGTGGACCGTATTACGATTCACGAACAAACAAGTGACGGTACATTTGGAGGATTGTGTCCAAATGGTCTTGTCTACAATCTCGAAATTGAAGGGGCAGGCTACAACGAGAAAAACTACATAGCAAATGGCTTAGTTGTGCACAATTGTCATGAGCTTACCCCGATCACACGGTGTGTTCCATTCGCCACGGTGAAGGCCCTGTGGCGGGTTGGGATGTCAGGCACGCTGCTGGATAGACAGGATGCCAACAACGCACTGACCCTGGCCCTGCTCGGTCCTCCCCTGTGTAAGATCTCCATCGCCGAGCTGGAGAGAGAAGGCCACCTTAGCCAGGGAAGGGTGCAGATATTGAAGTTCGACCATCGAACGAACCGCCTTGTTTAGTTCCTTAGCTAAGGTATAATATAATTCCTTACCTAAGGCTTGATAGATAGAGAAACACATGGGCATCGGTCAAATTCTTTACTCCTCGTAGTACGTACTCATAGGTCTAAACGACATGTTCGTGGAACGTAAGGACACTTCAATGAGCAAAGCGCAGTGAACACGGATGGATAACATGCGTTTGTTACATTCCACTGTGGATAAACAGGTCAACAGCAAATACATCCAGTTTGTCGTCGATAATCCTTATCGATCTGACGCACTGAGTCATTATATAGCTGATTTGGAACGTAAGGGCGAGTGGCCAGGGATTGTCTTCGTCCGGACCAGGCGGCACGCTGCGCTCTTAGCGGGTTCTTTGTCTCAAGAGCTTGGGAGAACCGTTGAGGCAATCAGTTCAGATGTGAATGGAGCCTATCGTGAGATTCTGGCCGAGAAGATGCGCCAGCGCGACCCGAGTTGTCCAGTCGTGGTCGCCACGGCCGTGTGGACGACCGGCTTGAACATCCCATCGCTGTCTTGGGTTATGATGGCCGGAGCCGGTCGAGCGCCAGTTGGTCTGAAGCAGGCAAGTGGGAGACCGACCCGGCTCGAGGATGCAAAACCTGATTACACGATCTATGATGTGGTCGACATCGGCCTGTCCTGGACCGAGGAGCAGGCTGCGGAGCGCCGGCAGCATTACATTGCTGCTGGATTCTCCATTCTAGATCTACGGCTGCGAGTCGAGGAGGAAGACAACCCAGACGCCAGGGACATGGCGGATCTGCTATCCCATGTACAAACAGGACACGTTGCACTGCCCCTGGCAGAAATTAGAGAAGAACCAAGGATGCGTTTCGTGAAGTGGGCCATTGTTTGCTGGGTCGTGTTCGTTCTCTTGCTCATCATGAGCCCGACTCTGCACGAAGTGGTTTCTGTTTTGTTTTGCCATGGGAACAGGGATTGAAGTTTAACTTGCCACATGCAACATAAGGCACAGGCATTGACTTTCGTGAAGCGTCAGGGTAGATTGCAGGATGATACAAAATGACGCGTGAATGCTACATCTACAGAGCCAGTTGTCGAAAGGATATCCGGCTTCAGCCTCGGAATGGGGTTTACTACCTGCTCGACGGATGCCAGGCGTGTGGTATCGTCGCTGAATCCAATCTGCAACAACTAGTTGAAGCCTGTGGAAAATGCAACAGCCAACTGTTGCAGGACAACCGATACGAGATAAAGGTCAAACCAATGGAAAACAAAGTAACTGCTGGTGGCGACAACGAGCCGGTAGGCGGGCTGCCTGTGATGATCGCTCCTCCACCAGGTGGAATCGCGCTGGCCGTGGAAGCTCCGATGGAAGCCGTGGTCACGTTGCCAACAAAGGACCCGCATGAAACAACGCCCGTGCAGAGGCAGTGTATCTGCAACCCAGAACAAACCGTGACCCCTGATGCCCATGTAGAGGCGGTGTATCTGCAACTGGAGACAACGTGTCCACACCCTGAGATCTCTGTGCAGCCAATGGCTCCCACTCTGCTCGCCGAGCCAACCAGTGCGGTAGCATCGTGTGCAGAAGTGGCGGCCTACGGGACTC
>Ga0315287_10000185_pt1 | contig 54027 bp, 38 predicted proteins | sample YL17G11_0_MG_FD_205037 | JGI IMG/M metagenome (GOLD analysis project Ga0315287, IMG submission 205037) | Sediment microbial communities from Yellowstone Lake, YNP, Wyoming, USA - YL17G11_0 | ecosystem: Environmental > Aquatic > Freshwater > Lake > Sediment | place: USA: Wyoming | collected...
CGCAGGCGGAATCGGTCAGCGGGGGAAGGCCCTGAAAGGAGTTGCGGGGCTGGTAGGCGAGGTACATCTTGAGGAGTCCGTCGCTGGTCTTCTCGTCGAGCGTTTGGCTGACGATTGCCTCACCCCGCTTGTTGATAAACGCCTGCGGCAGATGGGAGATTGTGGAACCTTCGCCCCTGATATCCATTCTAGGACCCATCGCAAAGGCTCCCTTCCACAAGGCACCGATCGGGAAACGTTCAGCACACGGTCTGCAAGCCCTTCTGCATCTTCCATGCCTTGACGTATTCATCGCTATAGAGATGTTTTCCCAAGAGCACCTCGGCAGTAATCATGGCGTCGATAAGGTCCTGATCGGCCGAATCCACAATCGCCGCGTCCAGTCCGGCCGTCAGGCACATCACCAGAAACGTCCGGTTCAACAGCTTGTTCAGCAGGCATTTGGTGCTCACGTTCGACAACCCGATGATGAAATGCGGCGGCGGATCGTTCACCATGGCCAGTTGCCGGATACCCTCGATCACGTATTGTTGCTGTTTGAAGGCGGCGTTGACCGGCAACGTGATGGGATCGAGATAAATGTTGTCGGGCGCGATCCCCGCCTCCAGCGCCGTCATGAGGAAGGTGGCGCCGCATTCGATGCGTTTTTCCACGTTGCCCGGCACGCCGTCCTGGTCCATCGTCAGCCCGATGATCGACGTCTCGCATTTTGCGGCCAGCGGGATCAACTTATCCATGTATTGCCGCGCCGCCGTGCAGGAATTGATCACCAGCTTGGTGTGCGGCAAGGCTTCCCTCACGCGCGGGACGACTTGCACGAGCAAGTCGGCCTTGGCGCTATCGAGTGAAAGCGGCTTGTCGGCGACCTCGTGGACGGTCCGGGCCAGCCAGACGAAGTTGTCGACCGGATCGCCCTTGCTCGGGCCGATATTGATGTCGATCACATCCGCGCCGCCGCCAAGCTGCTGGCGGAGCAAGTCTTGAACAACTTGCGCGTTCCGGTCGGCGATCGCGCTGCGCACGTCGCGATACATGCCGTTGATTCGTTCGCTGAAAATAATCATCGCGGTTCGTCCTCCTAAGGTACCCGATTCTCGGAAAAACGCAACTAGACGCCTATCAATTCGCCGACCAAACTGCGAATCGCTTTCATGGCTTGGGGATGACGAAGAATCAGCAGGTCGGCGCCGCCTTGGAGCAAGTCGGCGGCGGTGACGGCCTCCCAGGCCGGGCCGCGTTGCGCGGCGGGGCCCCAGGCGTCGGCCGCCTCGTCGCCCGAGCGGCCCTCCTTGGCGCGCCAGGACTCGTAGCCCACGTCAAGGATCACCGGCTGGGCCATGAGCCGGTCGCCGGCGAGCGCCGCCAGCCGGCCGCGCTCGAGGATCGAGTAGACGTACTCCATCCCGTAGCCGAGGGCCGCGGTCGTGGGATAGATCACCAGATCGGTCAAGGAAAAGCCCGTATCGCTGACGAGGATGTTGACCTGTTTGGACTTGTTGATGTCGCAAGGGGCCAGGGCAATCAGCTTGTGACCGCAGGCTTGGGCCGCAGCGGCCAGCGTGCGATATTCCGTCTCCGTCGCCGCGCCGAGCAAGCAATTCTCTCCTCGGGCGGCCTCGGCCACTCGGGGCATGACGATCTGGTCCTTGGCCGGCACGTCGCAACCCCAAATGATCAACGGCAGATCGACTGCGGCCAGCACGGCCTTGACCGTCTCGACGGCCTGGTCCGCGGAACGATTCTCCGCGTCGGGATGCGTGCCGACGAGGCGAAGATTCACCAGGTCGGCCCCCAACTCCTTCACGCGGCGGGCCCACTGGGCCGGGTCCGACCAAACGTCGCCATAGACCTCGGCCAAGGGTTGCGGCCAGTCGGTCGGCGCAACGTCGAGCACGTCCAGGGCAATGGCCGGCGGGTGGGGCATTTCTCCATCGAAACTCAAGAAAGGGATGCCGCTTTGGCCGCCGATGGTCACGGTGCGGCCCCGCGTGCCCCCTTGGGCAGGCGTCGCCCCCAGGGTCACGCTGTTCACGCGCCCGGTCCATTTCTCTTTCGCGTCAGGGACGTTCATGCAAAATATCTCCTATGAGTGCGTCAGTGCGGCACAAAATATCTCTATCATGTTCCTAACGGCCACGAGCGCCGAACAGCCGTCGGGCAATACGAACACACCCTGCCCCGCCGCTCCGGCACACTCCACCAAGTCGTCTTGGGGAACGTCCGGCAGCCGCTCGACATCGAGCGAGGCGATATCAGCGGCGATTTCCGCGGGCAGTCCTTCTGGTGCGACGCGATTGGCCAGCAGCGCTCGCCGGCCGATCCGCACCGGCAACTCGCGCGAGAGCGCCAGGATGCGTTGCGCCGCACGGAACGAAGGCCGGGTGGGATTCGTCACCGCCACCAGCCAGTCCACGTCATTGGTGGTCCGCCGGGAGAGATGTTCCATTCCCGCTTCGTTGTCCAACACGACTGCCGCGTAGTTCCGCCCCAAGTCGTCGAGTGATTTGCGCAGCAGGTTGTTCACGGCGCAGTAACAGCGGGGTCCTTCGGGCCGGCCCATCGCCAGCAGATCGAATCCGTCGGCTTCGGCAATGGCCCGCTGGATTTCGTCCTCGACGGCCCGCACGCGCCCCATGCCGCTGGGCGGAGAGCCTTCCGGGCTGGAACCGTGCTCGCGGATATCGGCCAAGGGGCGGCCCTCGGCCACGCCCAGGGCCTCGGCGAGGGTCGAGTTCGGGTCGGCGTCCACGGCAAGGATCGGACGGATCCCCTGCTCGCGCAGGGCGCGGACCAGCAGCGCCGAGAGCGTCGTCTTCCCCGTTCCACCCTTTCCGGCCACGGCAATGGTCAGCGTCATGGTCAAGTTCCCTCCTTCAGCGTTCGGGCGAGCGGACGGGCGTGCGAGTCGATCCGGGCCAGCCGCTCCACGACGGAAGGAAAGCGGGAAAGGTCCGTGTGCGGCAGGAAGCACGCCGAGGTGAACCGCTCCATGTAGGCCGGTTCGACCATCAGTTCCTGGTACGTGATTCGCTCGCGCAAGCGGTACAGCTCTTCCAACATGGGTCGGCTAAGCATCGCCAGCTTCGCCCCCGCCACCGAACCGTTGCCGATGAAGCGGATATGATCCGGCGGCACGTCGGGCAGCAGGCCGATGGCCACGCAATTGGCCACGTCCAGCCGGTTGCCAAACGCCCCGGCAATGTAGACCGTTTGGATATCGGCGAAGGAGAGCCCCACCGATTGCACCAGCGAGTCGGCCGCCGCGTAGATTGCGCCCTTGGTGCGGACGAGATTGTCGATATCGGTTTGGGTAATCACCAGGTCGCGGTCGTTGCCCGAATCCTTGCCGGCAACCAGGAGGAATTCCAAGCGGCCGTCCTCGCCGCGCCGGACACGGCCGGCCGGGCCGTCGGGCTGCAACCGGCCGCCGCGGTCGATGATCCCCTGCAAGAACAGGCTGGCCAGAACGTCGATCAGCCCGGTGCCGCAGACGCCCACCGGCGGGCAGCCGTCGATGGTGCTGGTCGAGACGGCGGGGCCGTGGCGGAGAATCCGCACCTTGTCGATCGCGCCGCCGGAGGCCCGCATCCCGCACGACACCGAGCCGCCCTCAAAGGCGGGCCCCGCGGAGGCCGCGCAGGCCACCAGGAACTCGCGGTTCCCCAGCACCACTTCGCCGTTGGTGCCGATGTCGAGAAACAGGGCCAACTCGTCGGCACGGTGCATCCCGCAGGCCAGGATGCCCGCCGTGATGTCGCCACCCACGTAGCTGCCGACCATCGGCAAGGTGTAGAGGATGCCGCGGGGATGAATGCGAATACCCAGTTCGGCCGCCCTCACTGGCGGCGGGCAAGCGACGGCCGGGACAAACGGGCTAAGACGCAAGAGATCCACCTCCAGCCCCAGCAGAAAATGGGACATCGTCGTGTTTCCCGCGGCCACCACGCACTGGATGTCGCCCCGGCCGATCTGGGCGCGGCGCACGAGGTCGTCGATCAACTCGTCGATGTCCTCAACCACGGCGCGGTGCATGGCCTCGGCGCCGCCGGGACGGCGGGCATAGTTGATGCGATTGACCACGTCCTCGCCGAAGCGGATTTGGGAGTTGTATTTGGCGGCCGCCCCGCACGTGGTTCCCGAGTTGAGGTCCACCAGGTGGGCGACCACGGTCGTGGTGCCCACGTCCACCGCCAGCCCGAAACAGCGGTTCGTGGTGTCGCCCCGCTCCACGCACAACAATTCGTTGACCTCGCTGCGGCAGCCGGTGGTGGCGGTTACGCGGCCGTCCCAGGTCCACGTCCACGACGCCCGGTGGACCTCCAAGCGGCGGAGTACGCGAGGCAACTCCCGAGCGATCTTCAGCCCCATCTGAAGCGGCCCGGGCTGCTTTCTCGCCACTGCCTCCAAGAGCCGCTCCTGGTCGGCCCGAGGGTCGTCGAGCGTCGGCGTCGGCAGGGTGAAATGGAACTTCTTGACCAGCGGGTCGAGTTGGCCCCGGGGACACTCGCCGCCGGCGTGGGCAAAGTCGCGGAACCGCTCGCTGTCCTTGTCCTTTCCCAGATCGATGTAGCCGCTCAGCCGCGACTCGGGCGGGATTTCCACCACCAGGTCGCTCCGCGGCGTCACCTGGCAGGCCAAGATGTAGCCCAGGCGGATTTCGTCGCGGGTGAGGTACTCGGTGGACTCCCCGGCGACCTCGCCTTCGCGGACGATCAGGCGGCACTTGCCGCAGGTCCCTTCTCCGCCGCAGATGGCGCCCACGTACACATTGGCCTCCTGCGCAGCCTCGAGCAGGGTTTTCCCCTCGGCAATCGCCGTCTCGTGCCCGTCAGGAAGGAAGCGGATGCGATAGCTGGCCATAGTATTAGTTCGGGCTCCACTGTTTCTTCAGGTAGCTGGAGATGCCCGAAGCCTCCTTCGGACCGATCAAGACCGACCAGCCCGACTCGTCCTCGACTCCGGCCGAGAGCACGGCCACAAACCCGGGGATCACCAGCTTCCGGTGCGCGACCTTCTGTTCCACTTCCGATTTTTTCAGCGCCTTGGTGATCGAGTCGGCGTTGAACTTGTCCGAGGCCCAGGCGGTGAGCACGGAAGTGCCCTCGGTGTCCACGGAAAGGATGTAGGCGGGGATGCGGCTGGCCTCGACCTCGCCCTCGACCGAGTAGTAGCTGAGCGAGAAGTTCGTGGTGACCAGCACGGGGGCGTCCGTGCCAGGCTCGCCGACGGAGTACAATTTCGACTCCACCGCCACCGGCTTCTGCGGGTCGGTGTAGATGTCCTGACGCGTGGTGAGGACTGGCAACAGTTGCCACTTCTCGCAGGCGTCGGTCACCACGATGCCGGCATACTTGGCCACCAGCGTGCTCGCCTCGACGGCTTGCATGGTTGGATCCGTCGCCGTGGTGAAGGCGATGATGGGGTAGCCCAAGGGGCGAAAATTCTTCAGCGAGAGCCGGCGGATCTTGGTGAGGGCCTCCAAGGTCGCCTTCAGAGAACGGGCGCCCGGGTCCAACACGATCTGCTCCACGTCCAGCGCGTTGATCTTGCCGGTCAGTTCAGCCAGGGCCTCGAGTCCTTCGCCGCGGATCGCCAAGGGGCAGCTCTCGTCCTTGGCCACGCGCGCGGCGGCCTCGGCCTGGGCGGAATCGGAGATGTACAACAGCGGCCGTTGGCCCGACAAAGCCGCCGCGGCTCGCCGGAGACGCTCGGCGTCGGCCGACATCAGCACACAGGCCAGGCCCGATTTTTCCGCCGCCAGCCGGGCCGCTTTCTCGAACCGGGCAGCGTCGCGCGACGCATTGTCCACCGCCACCAAGTTTACGCCAATCCGCACGCCAACCCGCTCAAACGCCAACTTGCCGACGGCCTCTGCTCGGGACGCCAATGCGCCGTCGTCCAGCGTATCGGAGATTCGCACGGCCAGGGCGGTGGGACGGTGGAACTTCTCCTCGTGCCGGTAGAGTTGCGTCTCGTTGCCGATCTTGATCTCGGCGCTGCCCGTACCGATGACCACGAGTTGGATCGGCGGTCGGGAGGCGGATTCCAGCGCCGCTTTGCCCTGCGCGGTGACGTGCGGACACTTGTCCAGCGAAACCTGCTTGGTGGCCATCTTCATGGCGAAGGCCAGGCAGGTGGGAAAGCCGCAGTCCTTACAGTTGGTCTTCGGCAGGTGCTTGTAGATTTCCAGGCCCGTCAGCGCCATAAGTTTTCCCTTCTCTTTCAATCGAGAAAACAGTCTCGCAATAGCCGGGGGCTAACAGCCCCCGGAGGAATTGTTAACACGCTCCGGGGGCTGTTAGCCCCCGGCTATTACGACGATATTAGTGCTAGTTAATCAGCGGCGGCAGCCCGAGGGCCGGGTGCCCCACCGCCTCCAAATGCGCCGCCACTTCTTCTTCCGTCACGCCGTTCTCCTCGCTGGCGATCTTGTCCAACAGCCCCGGATCGCCGATCCGCTCTGCCTCTTGCTGAAGCCGTTCGCGGACGGCTTCCTTGAGCGACTTCGGCATCCACACGATCCGTCGTATGCCGCCGTCGGCTGCGAGGAACTTTGGACTGGACAAGTACAGCCGGCCCACGCCCACGAAGCCGGGCGTCTGCGCCCCGCCGCCGCTGACCGACGCCAGATCGCCAAACGTCATGCCCGAGGGAGTCATGCCCGAATACTCGCGGTTGACGATCATCACCCCGTTGGCCAACGGCAAGACCGCCACAATGCACTCGAAGCAGCCGCAGCTTGTCATGGGCGCTTCCAAGAGGCTGTAAGCGCAGAACCGCTCGATCTTGTGGTTGGAGTACTGATAGACGAACTTATTGACCCCTTCCCACTCGCCCTTCATCGGATCGACGGTCCGCCCCTTGGCGATTGGTTGATTCGGGCCGGTGGGATTGATCTCGTAATTGGCGCGGCCATCGAGCCAGTTGTAGGCCCCGCACAACCCCAGCCGTTGCGGAGTGATCACGCACACGTGATCGGGGGCGTAGCTCTGGCAGATCGTGCAACTGTAGAAGGTTTCGACCGACTCGTCGGTCATGCCCGCAATGCGGTCGTCACGGACGCCGAAGGCCTCGCGCGCCTCGGCGATTTTGGCCCGTACGACCTCGGGCAGGCTGGAGATCCGCACGGCCACCTTATCGACAATGCCGGCGTACTCGTCGTGCAGCTTGGCGTAGAGGATCGTGCCCAGGTGCTTCAATCGCAGCCCGGCCCGGAACGCCTTTTTGCTGACGCGGCACCAGATCTGGTCGCGCTGGCCGGTGTGCATGAAGCCCATGGCGTGGCTCAGCCAGCGATGGATCTGCCGCTCGAGGATGCCCTCGAAGTCGTGCTGCATCTTGCGACCGGCCACCAGGACTTCGATCACTAGCGGCATGGCCCCGCCTTCAGCGACGCTGTCGATATCCGGGCCGGTAATCTCAATTTGACCGTCCTGGATCTGGCCGGGATCGGCCATGTGGACGTACTCCACGGCGTCGGAGTACTTGAAGCCGAACTGCACGTGCATATCGTCTTTGCGCACCCGCTCCCCCTCGAAGGCCGCCGCGTAGCCCACGGGAATGTCGATCTTTTCCACTTTCACCTTGACCGCGCGGGTGTCGATGCAGGTGGGCACGAGGCGATGGTAGTCAGGCTCGACCACCAAGGCCTCGCGGACCGTCACGCCGGTGGGCCGGATTTGCGGCGTGCTGGTCACGTCGGAGATCACCGGGTAGCCCATGAGGATCGCCCCGGCCCCCAGCGCGTACCAGTCGTCGGGGATCTCGCCAAAGGTGATTCCGAAGGCGTGGATGCGGCGCTTGGTGTAATCCAGACACTTGCGCGATTCGCCGCGTTTGTGGCCGCCGAACGTCAGCGCACTGCGGATCGACCAGTTCAGCACGTAGATGCTGTCGACTGAGTCCGGGCCGACCGGCACCACGTATTGGTCCCAGTACTCCTTCAAGGGCGCGTCATCCTTGAGCACGCCGCCTTCGATCATTTGCTCGCGGGCGGTGTGGCCGTCGCGGTTGGCGCAGAGGAAGATCAAAATACTGCGTTTTTGCAGTTCGCGGACGACCTCGACAGCGGCCTCGGTGGTGGGCGCCGGGCCAAGGATCAGGGCGAAGCCCGGCATCCGCCCGTCCACAAGCTGGATGCCCAACTCGCGCATGATCGTGTCGGAGATAAAGCCTTGCCAGCCGGGAGGGGTTTGGTAACCGTTGACGCTCCGCAGGGCCACCAGGACCTCGGTGGCCAGCATGGACGCGGCGCCGGCGTCCAGCCCGTCGCCCAGGTACGGCAACCACATCTCTTCGCCAGGCTCGGGCCGGAGCAGTTCCCGGGCGTGTGCCGCCTGTGCCCTCAGGTCGCCAATCGTCTTGACCTCCAGCCCCATGAGGGCGTACGACATCGGCAGGTAATAAGACGTCTGCAAACCCCAGCCGACGGGCTTTTCCGGGCCGTGTTCGGCCAGCGCGGCCTGGAGCTTCTCTTCTGCTTGACGGACCCAGGCATGGGCGCCGCGAATCACGTTGGTAAAAACTTCTCTGGACATCACCGGCTCCTCAAGACAACGTCGCAGCCACGGCCGCCTGGTCTCCGTCCGGAGACGGCGCCGCAGCTACCTTGACTGCCAATCGCTCCGCTTGCGGCGGATAGGGCGTTTCGTACATCGGCGGCGGCAGACCCAGGTCGGCCCGCTTGCGGTCGATGTGATCGATCATCAGATGTGCGGCCTTGAGCGGATCGGCTTCGAAGGCCCAGGTGGCCCCAAAGTTCTTCTCGAACTTCGCGGTGAGCAAGTCGACCACATACGCGCTTCCTTCGACCGGCAGCGGCTGGCCGATGACCACGTAGATTCCGCTGGCCACGAAGTACATACCGATGGCGATGGCCTTCTCGCTCATCCACTCGGGAGCGGCCCCGGCCACGGGCAGTTTGTCGAACGAGTCGCCGATCCCACCCTCGCGCACCATTTCGGCGCAGGCGGTGAGGATTCGCGAGTTGTCCACGCAACTGCCCACGTGCAGCACCGGCGGCATGCCCACCGCCCGGCACACCTCCGCCAGTCCCCGGCCGGCGAGCTTTGCGGCGGCCTCGGGCCTCAGCAGGCTCTCCTTGGCGCAAGCGATGGCGCTACAGCCGGTTTGCACTACCAGGACGTCGTTGCGGATGAGTTCCCGCACCATGGCCTGATGACAGGCATCGTGGGGCATCTTGGGATTGTTGCAGCCCACCACGCCGGCCACGCCGCGGATGCGGCCCGTCTGGATGGCGTCGTTCAACGGCCGGAAGCTGGGACGATACCGGCCCCCCAGGATTTGGAACACCACTTCCGTGGTGAACCCGGCCACGAGCGGCTCTTTTTCGTGGGGGATATGGACCTTCGCCGGATCGCGGCGGGGGAAATTGCCGATGGCCACACGGACGATCTTCTTGGCCGTCTCCATCGCCTCGTTCTCGTGGAACTCGATGTGAACCGCGCCGGGGAACTTCGCCTTGGAGCTGGTGGAGACGACTTTCGTGTGAAAGCACTCTTGGAGCCGGGTCAACGCCGGGAAAACGCACTGGATGTCGATCAGCATCACGTCGACCGCCCCGGTCATGATGGCCAGTTCCTGCTGGAGGAAGTTGCCCGCGATCGGTATCCCGTGGCGCATGAGAATTTCGTTGGCCGTGCAGCAGATGCCGGCCAGGTTGATCCCTTTGGCCCCTTTGGATTTTGCTTCGGCCAGGAGTTCGGGGTCCTGGGTGGCGGCCACGATAACGTCGGAGAGGGTCGGCTCGTGGCCGTGGACGAGGATGTTCACCTCGTCGGCCTTGAGCACGCCGAGGTTCACGCGGGACCGCAACGGCTGCGGCTCGCCGAAGAGCACGTCGGAGACGTCCGTTGCGATCATCGAGCCGCCCCAACCGTCGGCCAAGGCGGCCCGCACCGCCGCCATCAGCAGATGCTCGGCGTCGTTGTCGCCGCCCATGTTCGTGGCGTGCAGGCCGGTAACCACCTCGCGGTCGATTCCGCGCGGGACGGCGTCTTCCGCGGCCCAGTTCTTTTGCTGCTGCTCGGGCGCCCGGCGGGTGTTGGCCAACACCCCTTCCTGCCGGCCGAACTCGGCCAGCAGGAAGCGGCCCACGTCGCCGGCCACCTCGTTGTCGGACCGGCCCTCGTGCGCGACGCCGTACTCCTCGGCCAGCTTGCGGAGCTTGCGCGGCCCCTTGATCCGATAGGCGTCGGAAGTCCCCTTCGAAGCCAATAGCAGCGCGTGAACCAGTTCCCGGGCGTGGTCGGAATGAGCGGCCGTGCCGCTACAGATGTTGCGCAGGAGGTTTCTGGCCACAATCGTCTCGACCGTGGCCCCGCAGATTCCCTCCTGGGCGCCGCGTCCGCCGGGCATCACCCGACAGGGTCCCATGAAACAGTTGCGGCAACAGACCCCCAGCTTCCCAAACTTACACTGGGGTTGCTGGGCTGCCAGGCGGTCCCAAGCCGTGGCCACTCCGGCCTGACCAGCCAAATCGATCATGGTCAGCGTCGCCGGGTCGCTCGAACGCACGTCTTGCTCGCTCATTGCGTCTCCCTCCTTGCGCTGGGCGGCTGCGCTGGGGTGGCAGTTAAACTGCCACCCCAACAGCGTTAAACTGCCACCCCAACAGCGATGTTGTTCTTATCCAAGTTCCAAGGCGCGTGCGAGGCGACGGATCGCCCCGGCAAACGCCGCTTCGCTCAGTTCAACGGGGCTTCCTTCCAGGTCGGCCTGCGCCAATTGTGGACAGTAGGGCAGCTTACCGACGATCTTCTGCCCATTCAATGCCTGCTCGATTACCGCGCTCTCGTGAGGATTGCGAATCTTATTAAGCACCACCAGTGTTCGGGGGATGCCGATGTCGGCGGCCAGCCGCTGCACCCGTTGTGCCGTCTGCACACTCCTCATTCCGGGCTCAACGACCGCGATCATGGCATCCACGCCTCGGGCCGAGGCCCGCCCCAAGTGCTCCAGCCCAGCCTCCATGTCGACGATGACTTCGTCGGACACGCGCAAGAAAAGATGCTGCATCAGCGTTCGCAGAACCGCGGTCTCGGGGCACATGCACCCCTTGCCGCCGGCTTCCACCGTCCCCAACACCAGCAGCCGCACTCCGTGGGCATCGCAGGAGAACCGCTCGGGAAGATCGTCCACCTTGGGGTTTAGCTTGAACACGAGTCCCGCCCCTTGATCGCTCGCCTCGGTCCGCTCCATAATGAGATCGCGCATGGCGGCGATGGGCTGGGGCACGGCATCGGCGGGAACGCCCAGGGCCGCAGCGAGATTGCCGTCGGGGTCGGCATCCACGGCGATGACCGCCCGCCCCTGCACAGCCCAATGCCTTGCCAGCGCCGCCGCCAGTGTCGTTTTTCCGGCGCCACCCTTGCCTACGATCGCTAGTTTCATCGAAATCGCCCTGGCTAGCGTGGTGCGCGAGCCAATCCTCAGTCACAGCGGATTACCGCGGAAATCGCCGAATTGCTAAGAATGAGCTTGCATTATGCCATCGTCTTCTGACAAAATACATAGTAGACGGTTTGCCTAGTGGATGCAAGCAGGGAAGTACACCCAGATCTGGTCAGCCTTGCCTCTAAGTTAAACCTGCGATAAAATAATGTCAAGCATATTTTACAGGTAAAAACGGATGAAATGCCCGGGCCAAGATCGCGGATACTGGACAGCCGACGCAGTCTTTGAGATTCCCTGCCCCCAGTGCGGGGTATTCGTCGAGGTGTTCAAGGATGAAAGTACCGCCCGCTGCTCGCACTGCGGCCACCGCTTTCCAAACCCTGGGGTTCAGATTGGTTGTGCCGAGTGGTGCGCGCTGGCCCAGGAATGTCTCGGCATTGTTCCCAAACGTCAATCGTTCATCCGTCCGGAAGGGGCGTTGGCCGCCCGGCTGATCCACGCTCTTGAAGAGCGATTTCAGCACGATCGCCCGCGGTTTGCCCGGACTCTGAAAGTCTTCCAGTTCGCCAAAAGCCTGGTAGCAAAGCAAGGTGGCGATCCCCGCGTAGTCCTCGCGGCGGCGCTGCTTCTGGACCTTGCCGTCCACGATTCTTCCGACGCACTCTCGCCCGGCTATGTTGAGGATGACTCGGCCGGCGGCATCGCCGAAGCCCGAGGACTGTTGAAACAGAATGGGCTGGATGAGGAAACCTCGCAGCGGATTGACGGCATCCTAACCAGTTATCGCGCCGGTCGTGAATTGGACACCCCGGAATTTCGCGTCGTGTGCCAAGCCGCCCGAATGGCTGATCTCCAGGCAGACAAGGGTTGAGCCATGCTTCCCGTGCAGCGTCACTTGCAGCGGGCAACCGAGTTGGCGATAGCGGCTGTCTCCGTTCAGTCCGACGACCAATTGCAATGGCTTGGCGCCGAAGCCGCAGGCAACACATGGCGCTTGCCTGTCCTCAATGAGACTTTGCTGGTGGACCTGACCACCGAACGGGTTGCCACGCCAGCCGGGCTGGACGTGGGACCGCACTGGCGCATCCTCACGCTGCACTACCTGGCGACCGCATCGCGTCCCGAACGGCTGCCGCCGGAAATCACCTTTGCCGATCTCGCCACGGCCCGATCCTACGCCAAGGTGTACCGGCAGCGGGCCATCGCGCGGCTGTGCGGCACAGCGGGCCGCGATTCCGCGCGGTTGGCCGGCGCGGCGATAGGATTGGGGGGGCGCGCGGTGGCGGCGGGCGATGCCGCTTTCGATTTCCAAGTGTTCCCCCGGCTGACGCTCCGACTGGTGTGGTACGCGGGCGACGACGAGTTGCCGCCCGACGCAACGCTGTTGCTGCCGCCCAATATCGAGTCCTATTTCACCGTCGAAGACGTGGTGGTACTTTCCGAACGGCTGGTATCCCGGTTGGCCGGCCAGCCCTGGACAGGGAAGTAATGATTGTGTGGAAGGGATAGTGTGACGTCTATGGAAGAGCAACTCCACGCCATCTTGTCGTCCTTCGAGGGGCATCGACACGAGTTGATTCCTATTCTCCAGCGGGTCCAGCGCGAGTTCGGCTATCTTCCTCGGGAAACCATGCGCGAAGTGGCCCGATTCGCCGGCGTGCCGGAAAGCCGGGTCTATGCCGTCGCAACCTTCTACGCGCAGTTCCGATTTACTCCGATCGGAAGAAATCACGTGATGGTGTGCCGGGGGACTTCGTGCCATGTCCGTGGCGCGCCCTGGATCTTGCAGGAAATCGAGAAGCAGTTGGGAATCAAGGAAGGCGAAACCACGCCCGACCGGGAGTATTCGCTCGAGACCGTGGCCTGCATCGGCGCCTGCGGTCTGTCGCCCTGCATCATGATCAACAAGAAAGTCGAGGCGAATCTTACGCCGAAGAAAGCGGCCGAGTCGCTGCGAAAGGCGGTCCACGATGACTAGGAGTTTCCACGACCTGCGGCAGCGGGCCCAGGAAGAATGGAAAACGCTGGAGGACGGCCGGCAGCCGCGCATCCTGGTGGGCACCGCCACCTGCGGCCGCTCCGCCGGCGCGATCGAAGTCCTCGAGGCCCTTCAGTTCGAGTCGTCCCGCCATGAGCTGGATTGCCGCGTCGTCGAAGTGGGTTGCATCGGACTGTGTTATGCGGAGCCGATGGTTTCGATCTTCAAGCCATCGCGGCCGGGCATCGTGTACGGCAACGTCACCGCGCCCATGGCGGCCCGGTTGATCGAAGGTTATCTTCTCCACGACGATCCCCTGGCGGCCGAAGCGCTGGGGGTCATCGGCGCGGGAAGCGTCGACGGCGTGCCGCCTTTGTTCCAGACCCCCGTGTTGCGCCATCAGGTGCGAAGGGTCTTGCGGAATTGCGGATTGATCGACCCCGCCAAGATCGATCACTACCTCGCCAAGGACGGTTACTCCGGCCTGGTGAAGGCCCTCGCCGGGGATTCCGGAACGATCATCGAGGAAATCAAGAAAGCGGGGCTTCGGGGCAGGGGCGGGGCGGGGTTTCCCACCTGGCGCAAATGGCAATTCTGCCGGGAAGCAACCGGAGAAGAAAAATACCTGATCTGCAACGCCGACGAAGGAGACCCGGGCGCCTTCATGAACCGGGCCCTGTTGGAAGGCGATCCGCATTCGCTGCTGGAAGGGATGCTCATTGCGGGCAAGGCGATTGGCGCCACGGCGGGCTACATCTACTGCCGAGCGGAGTATCCGCTGGCCCTGGAAAGACTGCGCGTGGCGATTCAGCAGGCGGAAGAGTACGGACTGCTGGGCCGGAACATTCTGGATTCGGGGTTCGACTTCCACATCAAGATCAAGGAGGGCGCCGGGGCGTTCGTCTGCGGCGAGGAGACCGCCTTGATTGCTTCAATCGAGGGGAAGCGGGGAACGCCCCGCCCACGCCCGCCGTTCCCAGCCGTCTCGGGCCTGTGGGGCAAACCCACCGTCATCAACAATGTGGAGACGCTGGCCTGCGCCGCGTTGATCCTGCAAAACGGGCACGAATGGTTTGCCCAATACGGCACCGAGACCAGCAAGGGCACCAAGACCTTCGCCTTGGTGGGGAAGGTGAAACGCACCGGACTGGTGGAAGTGCCGCTGGGAACCACGCTGCGACGAATGATCTACGACATCGGCGGCGGAATCCTCAACGACAAACCGTTCAAGGCCGTGCAAACCGGCGGCCCCTCCGGCGGTTGCATCCCCGGGAACATGCTGGACACTCCCATCGACTACGATTCGCTGCGCGCGGCCGGCAGCATTATGGGCTCAGGCGGGATGGTCGTGATGGACGAAAGCACCTGCATGGTCGATTTCGCCCGCTACTTCCTCGATTTCGCCCAGAAGGAGTCGTGCGGCGCGTGCGTCCCATGCCGCCTCGGCACGAAGCAGTTGTTGACCATCCTCGAAGACATCACCGCGGGCAAGGGCCAGCCGCAGGACATTGATTTGCTCCTGGAACTGGCCGAGGGAATCAAGATGGGCTCGCTCTGCGGACTCGGGCAGACGGCCCCCAACCCCGTGCTGACGACGATCCGCTACTTTCGCGACGAATATGAAGCGCATATCCAGCGGAAGCGATGCCCCGCCGTCGTCTGCAAGGAGTTGATCTCCTCGCCTTGCCAACACTGCTGCCCGATCCACACCGAAGCTCCCGTCTACATCAGCCTGATTGCCCAGGGGCGATTCCGCGAGGCGTTCGAGGCCATCGTCGCCGACAACCCGCTGCCTTCCGTTTGTGCCCGCGTCTGTCACCATCCGTGCGAGGCCAGGTGCCGGGCCGGCCAGTGGGGATCCGCCATCAGCGTCCGGGCACTGAAGCGGTTCGCCGTGGACTATGCGATCCGCGAGGGATTGCACCCTCTGACCGCCGTGCATACGCCTGACGGAGAAAAGGTGGCCGTCATCGGCTCGGGACCAGCCGGACTGATGGCGGGCTATCAGCTAGCGCGCCGCGGGTACGACGTGACGGTTTTCGAGGCGATGGACTTCCCCGGCGGGGCGCTGGTCGCCTGCATTCCGGCATACCGCCTGCCCCGGGAGATGCTCGACGCCGACATCCAATACATCAAGAACGCCGGCGTCAAGATCCGCACCGGGGTCCGAATCGGCCAAGACATTCCCTTCGACGACCTGGTGGACAACTACCGGGCGGTCTTCATCGCCACCGGGGCGCACAAGTCGCGGAAGATGAACATCCCCGACGAAGACGCCCCGGGCGTCATCGACGCGATGGAGTTTCTGCGGTGCGTCAATCTCAAGCAACCCTTGGAAATCGGCCGGCGCGTGGGGATTGTCGGCGGGGGCAATGCCGCCGTCGACGCGGCGCGGGTCGCCGTGAGAATGAAAGACTGCCGGCAAGTCCTGTTGCTCTACCGCCGTGGCCGGGCGGAAATGCCCGCCTTCCACGAGGAGGTCGAGGCCGCCCTGGCCGAAGGCGTGGAATTCCAGTTCCTTACCGCGCCGGTAAGGGTCCTGGCCGCCAACGGAAAGCTCACCGGCGTCGAGTGCGTCCGCATGGCGCTGGCGGAGCCGGACCAGAGCGGCAGGCGACGGCCCGTGCCTGTCGAAGGATCGCAATTCGTGATCGCGCTGGATACGTTGCTGGTGGCCGTCGGCGAAGAGCCCGACGTTGCATTCCTGGGCCGCGGGCACGAGATCGAACTGTCCACCCGGGGCGGCACGACCGTTTGCGAGGACACGCTCGCCACTGCCAGGCCGGGAGTGTTCGCCGGCGGCGACGTGGTTTCCGGCGCCGATACGGTCCTCAACGCGATGGCCGCCGGCAAGCTGGCCGCTGAAATGATCGATAAGCACGTCCGCGGTCAGCCTTTGGTGAGGCAGTACGGTTTCCTTCGGCCGTCGACGTACGTGCTTCCCGTGCCCTTGACCGAAGAGGAACTGCAAACCGCCGAGCGGCCGGTCATGCCGGGCCTCCCGGTCGAGCAGAGACGGGGCACCTTCGACGAGGTGGATCAGACGCTCACGGAAGCAATGGCCGTCCAAGAAGCGCGGCGCTGTTTGCGGTGCGATTTGCAGATCGAAGACGCCCAGCGCCATCTGGTCCAATTGCAGCAACAAAAGACCGACGGAGGAGGCACGCGTGGCTGACGCCATGTTGATCATCGACGGGCAGGAGATCGCCGCCGCCGGCGGGACGAGCGTGTTGGATGCGGCGCTGGGCGCCGGCATCTACATTCCCCATCTCTGCCATCACCCCGACCTGAAACCGGCCGGCGTATGCCGATTGTGCATGGTTGAGATCGCCGGAAAGGGCATGACCCTTTCCTGCCTGACGCCCGTCGAAGAGGGGATGGTGGTCCGCACCGAGAGTCCGGAAATCGCCAAAGTGCGGCGTGTCGCCGCCGAATTGCTGGTCGTCAACCATCGGCCCGACTGCCTGGTTTGCGCGAAGAACAACCGCTGCGAGCTCCAGCGCGTGGCCGCCCACGTGGGAATCGATTCAGAGCGGCTCGCGCGATTGAGGCGCTCGGAGAAAACGCCGCCGGTGGACAGTTCCAATCCCTTCTTCACGTACGACCCCAATCAATGCGTGCTGTGCGGCATTTGCGTGCGGACTTGCGACGAGATCGTGGGCCTGGGCGCGCTGGACTTCGCCTACCGCGGGTTCAACACGATGGTGACCCCCTTTGGGAACGAGCCGTTCGTCGAATCGTGCTGCGAATCGTGCGGCGAGTGCGTGGTTCGTTGTCCCGTGGGGGCGCTGCTGCCGAAGAAGTACCAGCAGCCCACGCGAGAAGCGAACACGATTTGCCCCTATTGCGGCACCGGTTGCGGCATGATCCTGGGGGTTCGGGACAACCGCATCGTTAGCGTCCGCGGCGACGCCGCCAGCCCGGTCAGCCGCGGCAAGCTTTGCGTGAAGGGCCGGTTCGGGCTCGACTTCATCCACCACCCCGACCGCCTCACGACGCCGCTGATCCGGGACCCGGCGGGCGGGTCGCGCTTTCCGGGCTTCCGCGAAGCCTCCTGGGACGAGGCGCTCGGGTTGGCGGCCCAGTCGCTTACATCCATCAGGGACCAGTACGGGCCTGCCGCGATCATGGGAATCTCCTCGAGCCGCGGCACGAACGAGGAGAGTTATCTTTTCCAGAAGTTCATGCGGGCGGTGGTGGGCACAAATAACGTGGACAACTGCGCCCGGGTCTGCCATAGCCCCTCGGTGACCGGTCTTTCCGCCGTTTTCGGCAGCGGCGCCGCCACAAACCCCCTGGACGACATCGAACAGACCGACGTCCTCTTCCTCATCGGCTGCAGTCCGACGGAAGCCCACCCGGTGATCGGCATGAGGATCCAACGCGCAAGGTCTCAAAACGGCGCCCGGCTGATCGTTGCCGATCCCCGCAAGACACGGCTGGCCCAATCGGCCGATTCTTGGTTGCCGGTGCGTCCGGGCGCGAACGTGGCCTTGCTCAACGGCCTGGCCCACGTGATCCTCCGCGACCGGCTGCACGACGAGGATTTCATCGCCGGCCGAACCGAGCATTTCGAACAGTTTGCCGAGAAGGTGCGCGAGTATCCGCCGGAACGCGCGGCGGCGATCACCGGGGTCCCCGCCCGCGACATCGAGGCCGCCGCCCGGCTGTATGCCCGGGCGGATCGGGCAATGATCCTCTACGGGCTGGGCGTGACCGAGCACACCGACGGCTCCTTCGGCGTGATGGCGTGCGCCAACCTGGCCCTGCTGACCGGCAACGTCGGCCGAACCGGCTGTGGCGTCAACCCCTTGCGAGGCCAAAACAACGTCCAGGGCGCCTGCGATATGGGAGCGCTCCCCAACGTACTGCCCGGCTACCAGTCCCTCGAAGATCCGGCGGTGCGTGCCAAGTTTGAGACGGCCTGGGGCTGCAAGCTGCCAACCAATAAAGGATTGAAATATACGGAAGCCTGGCACTTTGCCCGCGCCAAACGCGTGCGAGCCGCCTACATCGTCGGTCACAACCCCGCACAGACGGATCCCTACAGTCAACGCGTCGTCGAAGCGCTCCAATCGCTCGACTTCCTGGTTGTCAACGACATTTTTCTCACCAAGACCGCTCGCCTGGCCCACGTGGTACTACCCGCCGCCAGCTTCGCGGAGAAAGAAGGAACATTTGCCAACGCCGACCGGCGGGTGCAACGCGTGCGCAAGGTCGTCGATCCGCCCGCGGGCTGCAAAACCGACGTGGACATTCTTTGCGAGCTATCCCAACGGATGGGATACACGATGCCGGCGCGCACCCCGTGCGACCTCATGGATGAAATCGCCGCGATGGTCCCGCTCATGGCCGGAATGAACTATGTGCGGCTCGACGAGCAGTCGCTGGTCTGGCCTTGTCTCGACAAGACGGACCGCGGTTCGCCGCTGCTGTACAAGGAACGTTTCCCTCGCGGCCGCGCGACGTTTCAGGCCCTCGATCAAACGGAACCGGCGGAGGCCGCCGACGCTTCGTACCCGTTGATCCTGACCACCGGCCGCCGCCTGCAACATTACAACTGCGGCTCCATGTCGCGATGCACGCCAGGACTGTCGGTGCTCTGTCCCGATGAGCGATTGGAAATCCATCCGCAGGACGCCGCAAACCTGCATGTCGATGAAGGCCAAATGGTCGAGGTCGCCAGCCGCCGCGGCAGGATCAACGTCCGCGCTCATCTTACCGACCGATGCTCGCCGGGCGTCGTCTTTCTTTCCTTCCACTTCGAAGAGGTCCCCACAAATGAATTGACGGGCGACCAACTCGACCCCCTGGCCTGCACGCCGGAGTACAAAGTGTCCGCGGTCCGGGTCACCCCGGCTAACCGGTAGAGCGAATGCATCCGCCGATCGCAAAACATCGGAGGTGGCGCGAACAGCCTTCATGACGGTCCGTGCCACCCGGGGTGCCCGATCTCATTGACTATTCCCCTGCGGGCTTCGGCGGCTTCTTGCCGTGCTTCGCCTCGTATTCTGAGGCGAACTTGTCCGCCAGCTTCGGATTGCAGAGGAAGCACTGCGACTCCGGCCGCTTGTGCTCCTTGCACCAGTCGCCCTTCTGCTGGCATTCGGCCGCGACCTTTGCGTTGCACTGCCCACAAATGTCCTCCGGTACGCCATGCTCGACACACCAGTTCACGGCAACAGTAGAGGACGAGTCTGCGGCCGGCATCGCCGGTTTGCCCGCCTCCGGGCCTTTCGCACCGCCGCAACCGCTGATCGCCAGAGCGCCCAGCACAACGAGCGAGAACGAAGCGGCCCGCACCCCAAACATCGCCTTCATCGCATCCTCCTTCAGGCATGTGCCTGCGTCAGGTCACGCCGAACATGGCTCGGGCACGCGCCGCGACTCCGTGTCGGCTTGATGAATATCTCTCGTCTTCGGCCCCGCGGGACCGCTAAAGACCATGTACAGCACGCGCAGCACCAGCAGACTCATTACCATCGCACTAAAGACGCCGCCGATGACCACCGTGGCCAGCGGGCGCTGCACTTCGGCTCCCATCCCGGTGTTGAAAGCCATTGGCACAAAGCCCAGGCTGGCCACCAGCGCGGTCATCAGCACGGGCCGCAAACGCGTCATGGCCGCGTTCTCGACGGCTTCTTCCAGCGGCATGCCCTGTCTCCGCAGTTGGCGAATATACGACACCAGCAGCATGTCGTCCAGCACGGCAACACCCGAGAGGGCCACAAACCCCACGGCCGCGGAAATCGAGAACGGCATGTCTCGCATCCAGAGGGCGAAAATGCCGCCGACCCACGCGAACGGCACGCCCGTGAACACCCGCAAAGCGTCAATTACGTTTCGATACGTCAGGTAGAGCAGGCCGAAGATGAGCGCCAATGCAAGCGGCACGACGACCATCAAGCGTTTTTGTGCCCGCTGTAGATGCTCGAATTGCCCGCCCCACTGCACTCGATAGCGGCCCGGCGGCAGTTGCACACCGGCGGCGACCCGCTGCTGCGCCTCTGCCACAAAGCCACCCATGTCCCGGCCGTGGACATTGGCCGAGACCGTGATCCGCCGTTGATACCACTCTCGCTTGATCGTGGAGGGCCCTTCCGTGGTCTCGACCTTCGCCAGCCGCGACAGCGGAATGCGCTCGCCCGACGGGGTAGTGACCGGAATCGCGAGAATCGTTTCGGGACTGGCACGCACCTTCTCCGGCAGGAGCACAATCAAGGGAAATCGTAATTGCCCTTCGTAGACCTCTCCCAAATGCTTGCCTCCCAAGGACTCTACCAGGTCGAGTACGACGTTGGCTGGGATGCCATACCGAGCAATTTCGTCTTGGTTGATGCGGATTTGCAGGACGGGCTGTCCCGTGATCTGTTCCGTGCTCACGTCAGCCGCGCCGGGGATGGACTTCAGAACGCGCTCGATCTCCGCGGCCTTCTTCACCAATACGTCGAAATCATCGCCGTAAAGGATGGCGGCAACATCAGAGCGCACCCCGGAGATCATCTCGTTGATGCGCATCTCGATGGGCTGGGTCATGGCGATCCGCTGACCCGGCAGGTCGCGAAGTTCCTTCTGGATGAGTGTGGTCAACTCGTCCTGAGTCCGAGCGCGTTTCCATTGACTGCGCGGTCTCAGGGTGATGAAGATGTCGGACAGTTCCACTCCCATGGGGTCAGTGGCCACTTCAGCGGCGCCGATGCGGCTCCAAGCGTACAGGATCTCATCCGGGAACGCCGCCAAGAGGGCCTTTTCCATCTGGGTGTTGTAACGGATCGATTCCTCCAGGTCGATTCCCGCCAGCCGCACAATGTTGACGACGATAGAACCCTCGGAAAGCTTGGGAATGAACTCCGATCCCAGGTTGGGGGCAATCATCCCGAAGGCAACCAACAGCAGGCACGCGGCAAACCCCAGCACCGCCAGCTTGTGGCGCATTGTGAACCGCAGGACTGGAGCGTAGAGCCACTTGAGCACACGGATCACCGGAGGCTCACGCTGGTCGATCCGCTTGGGAAACATCACGCTGGCCAGCACCGGCATCAACGTCAAAGAAAGGACCATCGACCCGGCCAGCGCCAAGATCACCGTCAGTGCCATTGGCCGGAACAGCTTTCCCTCGACGCCCTCCAAAACAAGGATTGGCAAGTAGACGATCATGATGATCAGTTCGCCGAACATCGTCGGTTTGCGGACTTCAACGGCGGCGTCCCGGATGATCTGCAAGCGAGTGCGGCCGGCCGGATGGGAGTGCGACAGATGGCGCACGCAGTTCTCGACCATCACCACGGAGCTATCGACAATCAGGCCAAAGTCGATAGCACCCAGGCTCAACAGGCTGGCCGCGATTCCGAACCGCAACATCCCGGAAAAGGCAAACAGCATCGACAAGGGGATCGCCAGCGCAACGATCAATCCCGCCCGGAGATTGCCGAGGAAGATGAATAGGACAGCGATGACCAGCAGCCCGCCTTCCAACAGGTTCTTTCGCACTGTGTCGATCACGTGGTCCACCAATTCCGTCCGGTCGTATACGGTCTGGATCGTCACGCCTGGCGGCAACGTGGAGCGAATCTCTTCCAGTTTGTTCTTCAGTGCCCAAGTGACTTCGTGACTGTTTTCGCCCATGAGCATGAAACCCAGGCCGAGCACGGCTTCGCCCCGGCCGTGGGCCGTCACGGCTCCGAGGCGGATTTCGTGGCCGGTCTGCACCTCCGCCACGTCGCGGACGCGAATAGGCACGCCCTCCTTCGCGGTGATTACGATGTTCTCGATCTGCTCCAGGTTGGCGGTGCGCCCCAAACCTTGGACCAGCAACGTCCTCGCTCCCACGGTAACGTTCCCGCCCCCGACGTTGCGGTTGTTCGCCTTGACGGCCTCCACAACCCGGTCGAACGTCAAGTCGTACTTGACCAGCCGCTCGGGATCGAGTCGAACCTGGTACTGCTTCTCATAGCCACCCCAACTGTTCACTTCCGCAACGCCGGGAACGGACCGAAGTTGCGGTTTGACCACCCAGTCATGGATCGTCCGCAACTCGGTGAGCTTTTTGACTCGCTCCTCCTCCGGCAGCTTGGAAAAATCATACCCTTCGCAGGTCAGAACGTAGTGAAACACTTCTCCCAGTCCCGTCGAAACCGGACCCATCTGCGGGCGCTCGATTCCTTGGGGCAACTCCACCGTGCCGAGCCGCTCGTTGACGACCTGCCGGGCAAAGTAAATATCAGTCCCATCCTTGAACGTGACGACAACCTGGGACAGACCGAACTTCGAGATCGAGCGCACCATGTCCAAACCCGGCAGCATGCTAATCGCCTGCTCGACTGGGAAAGTGATCTGCCGCTCGACTTCCTCGGGCGAGAGCGAGGGAGCAACCGTGTTGATCTGAATCTGCACCGGGGTCGTGTCGGGGAAGGCGTCTATGTCCAGATGTCCGAGTGAGAAAGCGCCGATAATGGCGAAGGCCAGTGCAACGGCAATGACCAGAAACCGATGTCGAAGCGAAAAGTCAATGATCCAATTGAGCATACCATCTCCTTACTTCACTGCACAGCAGCCTTCGCCGAGGTTGTTTTTCAGCAGTTCCGCCCGGAGCACGTCACTGCCCTTGGTGGCTACCACCTCGCCGGGCAGAACTCCCGCGATAATCTCCGTAGCCTTCTCGCTGCTGGTCCCCAACCGCACCGTGCGGACGTGGAACACCTTGGGGCTATCCGGCTTGTCGAAGTAGCCCTTGTCGCGCACGAAGACGAGATGGCAGCAGCCCTCCCAGTGGATTGCTTCGGCGGGGACCACGATGGCCTCCTTCTCTTCTCGGAGAATGATTCGCCCTGCGCCGAATGTTTCGTTGCGAAGTTGTCCACTCGGGTTGGGCAATTCGGCGCGAACCATGACCATCCGTGTCTGTCGGTCGGCTGTCGTACTGATCCAGACGAGCTTCCCGCCCATTTCGCCGTGGCTTCCATCGGGCCGGAAGCGAACGGGCTGTCCCAAAGTGAGTTTGCCCGCCTCTTCCACGGAAACATTCAGCGTCAACCAAATTCGGCTCATGTCCGCCAACTGGAACAACACCCGCGCGGCGTCCACCACTTCTCCTGCCACAACCTGCCGAGCCACGATGATGCCGTCCATCGGGGCCTTCACGGGAAGAAGAGTGGCTATTGTCTCTTCCGGGCTGAGATGTTGTACGTATTGCTCGGGAAGGCCGAGCCAACGTAGACGCTGGGCCAACTTCTCGTCGGGCAGCCCCCGTAACTGCTCGATGTTCACCGGCAGGCCAAGATTACCGAGCGCCTGTTGAGCGCTGAGCAAACGGGCGCGGGCCTGGACGTACTCGGTCTGCGCCGTTTGGGCCTGACGGCCGGCCACGATGCCCTCCGACGCCAGCGATTCCAGCCGGTGGACAACCTTCCTTTGCAGTTCTTCTTGGGCCAAGGATTGGATGAGTTCGGTCTTGGCCCGGCCCACCTCGGCCGCATCGACCAAGGCCAGAACTTCACCAGAGCGAACCCGGTCGCCGACGTTTTTCTCGACGTGCCACACCGTCCCCGGCAACCGCGACGAGAGACTGGCAAAGTGGGTCTGGTCATAGGTAATCTGGCCATTCACAGCGACCGACTCGCTGATTGGTTGCCGCTGCACCAGCCCCACGTCCACGCCTGCTTTCTTCACGGCTTCCGCGGACACGAACTGAATTCGGTGTCGGTAGTTCTTGCAGATACTATTGTTCTCTGGTCGAGAGGCAAAGGCCGTCGCCCGCACCGCCCGTTGCCGATCCGTCTCAGAAGGCGCCGGCGTCTGTTTCAATTGTGCGACTTCGGGATGACACAGCGGGCAGTTCGCCACGCCGTGCTCCTTGCACCAGCCGTAATCCTTGCCTCTGGGCAATAAGTTCGGGCGGCACTCCACACACTGCGATTCCGGCACGCCATGTTCCTCGCACCAATCGTCGCGCTCGCCGGCAGACCCGCCAACCAAGGCCGAGAACTTCGGCAGTTTCCAGTCCGAGTAATGCCCATATATCCCTACCCCGGCGAGCATGGCCATAACCAGAAAGGTCGGAACCTGGCAGCCGAGCCGGGCGAGCGGCTTGGAGCGTTGGTTCGCCTCGGGCGATTCCACGTTCGGCGGCTTCTTCGGTTGCCCCTCTGCAACCGCCGGCGAAAGGGTTGCCGGGTGGTCGATGCTTGCGTGACTCATGTGCGGGTTCCTGTCCACGGAATTGTGTTCTGGAGATGCTGCCGACAACGGCTGTAAAAGCGCGCGCCGAAAACGTGCGCGCACGGCAGCCGCACGAAAAGGATCAAGGACGGATCAGAGCAGAAGCGACTCGATGAGCGCGCGCACTTCCCTCCCAGAGTTGACAGCAGGGAAGTGACAGACGGTATGCTTACCCGCGAAGAGGCCGTCGGCAAAAATGGACGAGCTTGCCAGGGCCGGCAGAGCATCAACCGGCACGAACGCCGTTAGCCCATTGTCATGGCTCGGCGGGGCCGCAGGCGAGTGCAGAACCGCACCGTGGCAGAGGCAAGTCTCGCACTGAATGCCAGAATCGGATTCACTCGGTCTGTCCTTGCACGACTCGGAGGCGGACGACCGACAACCCCGGCAGCAACCGGCCGGAGGGGCCGTCCCAGGAACGGCCGCCGCCTGTGCCAGGCAGCGATAGGGGCAGAGCAGCATCGCGCCCACTACGAGATAAATTGTCGCCGTCCTGCTGAAAACCATAAAATCACACTCTCCGGAATCCCCTATGCCATAATCCTATCACCCATGTGGCTCCTCGGCAAGGGCGCAATGCGATGTTTTTTCGCAACCTTCGTTGTCTTGTGAAGTGGTCGATTCACTACTTGCGCAAGCCGTACTTGCGGATCTTATTATACACCGTGACCCGATCAACCTTGAGGATTTCCGCGGCGCGCGTGACGTTTCCGTGCGTGAGTTCGAGCACGGCGGAGATATGACGTTTCTCCACCGCTTCGAGCGACTCCGCCGCGGACACTCCGGTTCCTATCGGTTTTCGCAGCGGAAGGTCCTCCGCTCGGATGGCCGGCGGCACGCCCACCACCATGGCCCGCTCAATGGCGTTCGAGAGTTCGCGCACGTTGCCCGGCCAGTCGTAGGCCGTCAGCAGGTCCATCGCCGCGGGGCTGATGCCGGTGATGCGTTTGTCCATTTGTCTGGCGAAGCGGTCGAGAAAGTAACATGCCAGCGCGGGAATGTCCGACCGGCGAGCCCGCAGCGGGGGCAGGTCGATGATGAACACATTGATGCGATAGTAGAAGTCCTCTCGGAACCGGCCTTCTTCAACCGCCTGCTCCAGATTGTCGTTGGTCGCACAGATGACGCGGAAGTCGACTTTGGTCGGGCACGTGCCGCCGAGGCGAATTAGTTCCTTGGTCTCCAACACGCGCAACAAATCGACCTGCATCTTGGGATTGATAGCCCCCACCTCGTCGAGAAACAAAGTGCCGCCGTTGGCCATCTCAATTCTCCCCTTGCGCCGAGACTGGGCGCCGGTGAACGCGCCCTTCTCGTAACCGAACAGTTCGCTCTCCAGTAGGTGTTCCGGCAAAGCGCCGCAGTTGAGCGAAACGAGGGGGAGATACCGCCGCTTGCTGCTGGCGTGAATGGCGCGGGCAATGACCTCCTTGCCGGTGCCGCTCTCGCCGTGGATTAGCACCGTGGCATCGGTCTTGGAGACGTGCTCGACGAGTTCGGCGACCTTGCGCATGGGTGGGCTCTCGCCGACAATCTTGTCGCCGGCCACCGCCTCGTCGATGGTCTCGCGCAACTGCGCGTTTTCCTGCCGGAGACGCCCGTGTTCCAGCGCGCGGCACACCAGGTGGCTGAGTTCGTCCGGATCGACGGGCTTGGTGACGTAGTCGAAGGCGCCTTGTTTGAGAGCCCTCACCGCCGTGTCGACGGAAGCGAAGGCGGTGATCATGATGACGGCGACCTGGGGGTCGATGCGGTGGATGCGCTCCTGGAGTTCCGTGCCGTCCATACCGGGCATCTTGACGTCGAGCAGGGCGACGTCGTACCGGCGCTCCTGCATGGCCTGAAGCGCCTCGCAGGCGTTCTCCGCCACCGTAACCTCGTAGCCGTCCTTGCGGAACCAATTGTAGAGAGAGTCGCGGATCGAGAACTCGTCGTCCACAATCAGGATGCTGGCGGGTTTGGCGTCCATAAGATTTTTCATCTCGCCTTCCGCGGCAGCCGCAAATGGAAGATCGTGCCGTGGCCAACCTTCGATTCGACCTCGATCTGGCCGCCGTGCCGCTGGACGATGCCGTACACCACGGCCAGCCCGAGGCCCACGCAGTTCTGCGTTTCCTTGGTGGAAAAGAAGGGTTCGAAGATCTGCGGCAGCACGTCCGGCGGGATTCCCATCCCCGTGTCGCCGACGTCGATCTGAACCTCATCGTCGTTGCCGCGCAGGCGGACGGTCAACTCTCCTTCGGACCCTTCCTGCCCCCGCATTGCCTCGACGGCATTGACCAGCAGCGCGACCAGGGCCTGCTGCAATTGGCCCGCGTCGGCCACGATCTGACTGTTGCCGCTGAGGAGCTCGCATTGCAGCTTCAACCCGCTGATTTCGAGGTGATGCCGCACCAGCATCACGCTCCGTTGGACCACCTCGTTGAGGTCCACCGGCGCCATATCCCCTCCCGTCCGCCGCGAGAATACCAGCAAGTTCTGCACGATGGCGCCGCAGCGGCTGCACTCTTTCTCCACCAGGCTCAAGTACCGCGTCAACTCCTCGCGAACGTCGGCGACAATCGGTTGTTTTTCGATCTCCCGCCGGACGAGGCGGGCGTAATTGAGCACTCCGCTGATCGGGTTATTGATTTCATGGGCCACGGTGGCGGAAAGCTTGCCCAGCGAGGCCATCTTCTCCATGTGGAGCACCTGCCGTTGAGCCCGGCCGAGCTCGTCGGTCTTCTCCACCACCTTCTCTTCCAACTTTTGGGACCATTCGGTTACTTCGCGCCGGGCGTCGCTCAAGTCGCCGGCCATCTGGTTAAAAGCTTCGGCCAGTTGCGCCAGTTCGTCGCGGCCGCGCACCTCGATGCGGGTGTCGAGATCGCCGTCGGCGATCCGCCGGGTGCCCTCGAAGAGACGGGAGACGGGACGCTGCACGACGCGGCGGATGAAGACCGCCACCACCACGCCGACGATGAAGATCAGCAACAGCGTCGTCCAAAGGAATTGCTTCTGGGCCGTATGGATGGCGGCATCGAGCGGCGCCATCGACATCTCCAAGTCCAGGACGCCCAATACCCGCTGGTCGGCGGGCTTGGCATGGCAGCGCGCCGTGGCGCAGGTGGGCTCGTTTTCGATGACCGACAAACGGCGCAGGACCTCGGGCTGATCGCCGACGGTCGCCAGACTCTTCCGCTCGATCACGGCGGAATCTTTCGCTCGCTTCTCCTCGTGACAACTGAGGCAGGTGTCGGAGTCGGGCTCGATCCGCCGTCCGATCTCCTCCCTCCGCGCCGACATCACGATGGCCCCCTCCTTGTCGTAAACGCGGATGGCGGCGATCTCCGGCCCCTGCGCCAGCCGCTCGATGGTGGCCTGCACGTCGTCCTTGCGGTTCAGCAGCATCCCGTCGTGGGTTGCCCGCCGGATGAGTTCACTAGATCGATCGAGGTCGGCGCGGACAAAACGGAGGAAGTCTTCCTTCGTCGAACGGAAGCTGATCAGCGCGTGGACGGCCAGCACCACGCCCACGGTGACGACCAGCGGAACGAGCAACCGAAACCCCAAAGATTGGAAGAAGGCCGTAAGCCGGTTCCCCATGAACACCTCCCCGGTTCCACATCAAGCATACCACAGAGCCGCTGCAAAACTCAACACCCCGTTGAAAATATCAACGCTTGCACCACGACTCGCACCCGACCACAACGGTGGAAAACATTCCGTTTAACATATTGAAATAAAAGGACTTACGGCGAATTTACAACAGCGTCACTTGCTATGGTCCCAGACGTGCATAGTAAAACGGTTGAAAGCCCAGAATCGGTCGGGGCCCCTTCGATCCTACAGAACCCGAGAAGGAAAACTCTCATGGACGCTGCTGATAATCTCCAGAATCTGCTTTGTCCGCGGACCCTGCATCGCCGGGAATTCCTGGGCGCGGCGGGCGTTTCGGCCTTGGCGCTGAAAATGGGGATCCTCGACTTCGCCTCATCGCTGTTTGCCGGCGAAGCCCCCGCGGCTACAAAGCCCCGGGTGCAGGTGGTTTTTCTGCGGCCGGAAGGCGACCGCTACTGGATGAGTTGGCCGGGGGCCTCGTACGACGTCCAGGCGCGCCAAGACGAATACACCAAGACGCTCGTCGAGGCGGCCAAGAAGCTGGGCGTGGAACTGGAAGTCCGCCCGCTGCCCCTGGACGAGGCGGAGGCCATCGAGGCTTTCACGCAGCAGACCAGGAGTGCGCCGCCCGACGGCCTCTTTGTGAGCGTCATGCACTTGAAATCGTGGCCGAAGCTGGAGTACATCGTCAAGAATCGGGGGATCGCCCCGACGGTGGTCTTCAGCCCGCTGGGAACCGCGTTCGCCAAGCAGATTAGAATGTTGCGCGGCGTGCCGAGGACGGTCGTGGCGGCCACGCAGGATCCGGAGTGGCCGGGCTTTGGTCTGCAAATGCTCAAGACCATGTTCGAGTTGAAGCGCGCCCGTCTCTGCATCGTGGCCGGCAAGGCGACCCAACAGCGGCCGATCGAGAGCATCGGCGCCACGCTTTGCTGCGTTCCCTTGGAACGGTGGACCGAGGAGGCGGCCAAGGTTGACACGACCGAGGAGATGCAGGCGATTGCCGCCTATTACACCAAGGAGGCCAAGAAGATCATCGAGCCCCGGAAAGAGGACATTCTCAGCGCGGCAAAAAACTATATCGTCGCTCGCCGCATTATGGCGGCCGAGAAATGCCAGGGTATCTCGGTGGACTGCTACCCACTGTTGAACGAGCGCCGCGTGGCCTGCGGGATGTGTCTGGCCTGGTCGCGGCTCTTGGACGAGGGGTTGGTGGGGGCTTGCGAGGCCGACGGCAACGCCGCCATTTCCATGTTGCTAAGCGCTTCGCTGCTGGGTCGGCCGGGCTTCATGCAGGACCCGGCGCCAAACACGGTTCGCAATACGCTGATCGGCTCGCACTGCACCTGCCCGACCCGGCTCGACGGTTTCGACAAGCCGCACCAGCCGTTCATTCTCCGCAGCCAGGCCGAATCGGCCAGCGGCGTGGCGATGCAGGTCCTCTGGCGCCCGGGCCAGGAGATCACCATCATGAAGTTCCTGGCCCCGAACACGATGGTGCTGGGCACGGGACGCGTGGTGGACAACGTCGAGGGCGCGGCGGCAACCGCTTGCCGAACCTCGGTGGAAGTCAAGATCGACGGTTCGGCCGATGTCCGCAATATCGAAGACAACCACCAACTGTTCCTCTCCGGCAAGTGGGACGAACAATTGAAAGCCTACGCCGAGTTGGCCGGGCTTAAACGCGTATCTGTTTGACACGACATCCAAGAGACAGGTCGCAGAAGGAGCACACCATGAGTTATGCCGAACAGCGAGACGTTGAACGTCGTCGATGGATGCTTCTCGCTCCCCTGATGGTCGCCGGCAACGTCTTTCTCCTGCTCTGTATGGTGGGGCTGTGCATCGTCGCGATTGGCGGCGTCGGCAGCTTCGGGATCCTTCCGCTCGGCGGCGATGCCAACCAGCGCATCGTCAAAGCGTACCTTGCCGAGAACTTGCCCGCCTACCGATATCGGATCCGCGAATTTCTTCCTGCCACGCCCTTGGAAGGGAAAGTCGCCCAACGGGTGAAGCTCGTGTTCTACGGGCCCAACGGAGCGCGGCAACTGGATACGACCTATTGGATTCAGGACGGCAAAGTGACCCGCCGAATGGAATCGGACTTACCGCCCACCGTCCTGCGGCCGATCACCGGTAAAATTGTGCCGGCGACCAGACCGGCGAGCACGACCAACGCCAGCCAAGGGGCGTAGGCCATAACCGACACGGGCAGGAGGCCCAGTTCGACGTGAAGCAGATATCCGGCAGCCAGAGTGCGCTCGCCTGCCTCGAACACGACCTCCCCGTCTTTTTGCCGCGGCGCAGGGCTAAGGTTGCATGTTGCCCCCTCGGGCCGATCGCCGCGGACCGAGACGCGCACCGCCGCGCTCGGCAAATCCAAAGGCCGCTGCCAAACATAGTGCCGCTGTGCATTCGGAAGCAGATACGAAAACGTCAATTCGCGCTGGCCCGGCGGCCAGGGGACGCCGGTGACCAGTTTGCCGTCGATCAGCGCGAACCGCCGCCCATAGAACTCGCTGGCGAAAGTGACCCGCTCGAAGCTGGCCGGGATGGCCAATTGCAGCGTTACCGGCTCGGCATCCGTGCCGGCGGCCTGCCCAACGTAACACGCGGGACCGGGATTGTCGATGAGCATTGATTCCGTTACTTGCAGCGCGCCCTGTTGAGGTTGCAGAACGATCTCATGCCGGCGCACCACGAGCGGATTGGGGAACGCGACCGAGTCATGCACGGCCAGTTTCACATTGGCGCGGGGCCGCAAGCGGCTCAACCGCACGCTGGCGCCGGGATAATGGATGCCGTCGCGGTTTGCGCCCGGCAGATAATCGCAAGCGCCATCGGCGGGAAGTCGATCAAAGCGGAATCTTCCTTGGGCGTCGGCGGTGGTTTCCGCCACCGTGAGCATCTGGCCGCCGACTTTCGCCCGCAGAACCACCTCGGCGCCGGCCACAGCCGACTGGTCGACGGCACGGACCACGGCGCCTTCAATGAGGCCGTCGCCGGCAGGCGAATTGGCTGCTGCAACCGATCCCACCAACATCAGCAGCTTCAGCAACATGGCTTCGGAGCCTCACCATCCAAGAGGTGCAACATGCGGCGCTGACGTGCGACCAGGAGCAAGACGTACGCCGTCAAGGTAAACCAGACAATCAGGTATGCCGTGGCAAAAGTCGTCATCGCATTGTCCGCTGCAAGTCGGGTTGAACGATTGGTTGTTCGCGCAGTTCCAAGAAAGCCTGCAACTGCAATTGCCATCGGCGACAGCTCAGCAACACGAGGAACAGACTCGTGAAGCCGGCCACGCTGCACCAGAGCACGGCCCGCATCGCCGGTTCCATGGGGACTGTTGGTGGGTGGATGCCGCGAAACCAGTGCGCCGCCACGATCACCAGCGGCACGTCCATTGCCCCCACCACCGCAAAGACCGCACTGAGCCGGGCGCGGCGATGCGGGTCGTCCAATTGTCCACGCAGGATGAAGTAGCCCGAGTAGATCATCCACAGGATAAACGCGGAGGTGAGTCGAGGCTCCCAGGTCCACCAGGTTCCCCAGGCCTCGTGGGCCCACAGGGAACCGGTCACCAGGGTCAGACTGCAACAGAGCCACCCGAGTTCGGCGGCCGCCTGCGACCACTGGTCCCAGGCCAGGTTCCGGCGTGCAAAGTACATCAGTCCCGCGCCGGCCATGGTCAGCAGGCCCAGTAATGCGAGCCAAGCAAGGGGGACGTGGAGGTAAACGATCCGCTGGGCGTCGCCCATCGTGGCCTCGGTGGGGGCCAACAGGGCGATGGCCGGCAATGCGGCCGCCAGCAGGGCGGCGACGGACAACGCCCCTCGGAACGCCGGTCCGGGGGTTGTTATGTCGCTTCCGGCGGCTGTTAGCCCCCGGCTATTTTCTGTGATGTTTTTGGAGTCGGTAGCCACGCTTTCACTCCTCCGCCACAAAATCCATCAGGACTGTTCCTGCAACGATGAACACGGCGGCAAATGTCCCCAGCAGTTCGTTCCAACTCCACCAGGAGCGGTCGATCTGTCCTTCGGTCAACAGCCGCGTGGCCTCGGCAGCGGCGAGAACCACCGGAATCGCGGTGGGCAGCGCCAGCAGCACCGTGAGGTTCGTCCCCTTGTGGACGCGCGTGGCCAGGGCGCTCAGCAGCGTGCCCGCCGACGCAATGCCCGCGTTGCCCAGCAGCGCCACCAGAAGCATGGCCCAAGGATGGCTCAGCAGCGGCACGTCGGTAAGAATGACGAACAAGGGGATGAGCACGCACTGCAAGGCGGCCAGCGAAACAACGTTCACGGCCAGCTTGGCCAGGTACACGGTGGACGGCGAGACGGGATAGAGCAGCAGGGCCTGCCAGCACCCGTCCTCCCGCTCCGAGGCAAACGAGCGATCGAGGCTTAGCGCGGCGGCAAAGAAGATTGCCACCCACAACAGACTTGCCGCCATCTGCCGCTTGAACTCCGCGGGCAGATCCATCTGCGCGGAGAATACCACCACGACCACGATACCCAGCAGGATCATGGCCGGCCAAGCCCGCCGGCCACGCCATTCGGAAATCAGGTCCTTGTGGATCATCCACCAGAGTTGTCCGGTCACGATGGTCTCCGTATACTCGTCGTACTTCTCGTACTCGTCACGCTCCGCGTGACGCCATTTCCTCAATCCGTAGGGTGCGTGAAACGCACCATGCACTACAAGTTGCGGTGCGTTTCACGCACCCTACAAATATCACACGCTCTCCGCGTGACGCCATTTCCTCACGCGGAGCGTGAGGAGTACATTTGCGGAGCGTGAGGAGTACATTTCATGCGGCGCGGACTACGGAATGAAGTTCGCCATGCGCTGCGGTTACATCCCAAACCGTGCCGCCGCGCAACTCCAGCACGCGCTGGGCCAATCGCTGTATCTTCTCGCCTTCATGGGTGATGAAAAGGATCGTGTGCCCGCGGTCGCGCCGGTCGGTCAACAGCGTCAACAGCCACTCGGCGCCCGCGGCATCGAGTGCGGTGAAGGGCTCGTCGAGCAGCAAAATGGGCGGATCGTGGATCATCGCCCGGGCGATCGCCAGCCGCTGCCGCATGCCGCGAGAAAGCCGCGTCGGCAGCACAGCGGCATGGGGCGCCAAACCGGTCAGTGCCAGCCACCGGTCGGCGTGGCCCGCCGGACTGCCGATTCCCGCCATCCGCGCCGCAAACATCAGGTTCTCATGGAGCGTCAGGTGTGGGTACAGGCCGCTCTCATGGGCCACCATGCCGATCCAGCGACGCAGAGAAACGTCGCGGGTTGAATGGCCGAACCAGCGGATTTCGCCGCTGGTAGGCCGCAGCGCCGCGGCCAGGCAGCCCAACAAGGTTGTTTTGCCCGCCCCGTTGGCGCCGGTCAGGGCCACGGCCTCGCCCGCGGCAATCTCCAGATCGAGACCGTCCAGCACTGCCCGGCCCGCGAAGGCCTTCGACAAGTGCAGGGCTCGGATTGCCACGTGGGGTTCGATCATTGGTCGCTCGTGTGTTTGATTTCGCGCTACGCCGCGCTACGCCGGCGCGTCTTCTTCTCGCGATGGCTCTGTTGTTGGGGCGAGAGTTCAACTGTCGCCCCAACACGATCTCCGTGGGGCGATAATACTGCGGTCGGCCCAACAACATCGGAAACCTCTTTGCCGCCGCGTTTTCGGTCGGGCCAGAACCACGGCACGGCGCCGGCCAGCACCATGCCCCCGCTTAGCCACATCCACCGCATCAGGGGATTTTCCACGAGGGTAAGCCGAACGCGGTCCTGCCCTTCGCCGCTGTGGAGGATGGTGTAGAAGTCGCCGCTCCAACTGGAGTGGATGGCAACCTCCGTGCTCCATTCGTTCTGGAGGAAGTAGTACTCTTGCGCGGGTAGCACCGTGTACGGCGCGGTCCCCCCGTCGGTCACTTCCAACTCAGCCTGCACCACAAGTTTCTCCGGGAAGCTATGTTGGCGCAGGCCGACGAACCGGACGTTGCGTCCCGCCCAGCGGACGGTTTCGCCTTGGCGCAAAGTCAACTCGCGCTGTTGCGTGCCCAGCGACGATCCAGTCACACCTAGGGCGAGACACGCCACACCCAGGTGCATCGCGTAACCGGCATAGCTCCGGCGGCGGTTGCGGAGACTCCCCAACAAGTCAACCCAGAGGATTTTGGCCGACCCCTTGCGGGCGTCGAGAATCCAGGCCCCCAGAAGGATCGCCACGGTGGCGGCAGCCAAGCCGGCGACAACCATCTCCAAGGGATGCCGCAAGCCGCTGAGCCATGCTAGCGCGGCGATTGCCGCACCACCGCCTGCCGCAAGGGCGAGCGTCTGCCATTGCCGCTTCTCCGGCGGCGCGCCCCAGCGGGTAAGCGGCGCCGCAGCCATCGCCGCCAGCAGCAGCAGGCCCGTGGGAATCAGCACATTGTTGTAGAAGCCCTCGCCGACAAGAACCTTGTGCGGGAAGAATACTTGAGATATCGGCAGGCTCGCGGTGCCCACGAACACGGCCGTCGCCAGCAACAGCAGCACGAAGACGGACGCGGCGACGCCCCCTTCCCTCGCCCAAAGGCTTGAAATCGAAGCGTCAGCGGCCAGGGCGGCGTGCCGCCGTATCACAAGCACCATCATTCCCGCGACAAGGGCCGCAAACAGAAGTAGGAACATCCAACCGATGGGCGATTGGCTGAAGGCGTGCAGGCTGCTGAAAATACCGCTGCGGGTGAGAAAGGCGGCGAAATTGCAGGCCGCGAACGTGGCCACGGCCAACACCAGGGTGGTTTTCTTCAGGATGCCGCGCTGGCGGCAGGCCATCGAGGCGTGAATCAACGCGGTGGCGGCGAGCCAGGGGATCAGCGACCCGTTCTCCACCGGGTCCCAGCCCCAATAGCCGCCCCAGCCGAGTTCCTCATAAGCCCAATAGGCCCCGAGGAGAATGCCGATTCCCAGTACGGCCCAGGCGAAGAAGGTCCACGGCCTGGCGGCGCGAGCCCAATCGGCGTTCAGCCGGCCGCTAAGCAGGGCCGCCGCAGCCAAGGCGAAGGGAATCGCGCACGCGGCATATCCGAGGAAGACCACGGGCGGGTGCAGCAGCATCGCCGGATGTTGCAGCAACGGGCTCAGCCCGGCGCCATCGCGGGGAACGGCAAGACTCGGTTGCATCGGGTCGGCGCCGAACACCATGATCGCCACGAGAAAACACTGATAGGCCATGAGAATGGCGAACGCCGGCTCGCGCAAGGGGCTCGGCGTGCGGCGGGGCCAGAAACGATAGAGCATCGCCAGCACTCCGACCGACCACGCCCAGAACAGCAGCGAGCCCGCTTGGCCCACCCAAAATGCCGACAAAGCATAGTGCCAGGGCAACAGCCGGCTGGAGTATTGGGCCACGTAGGCGAAGCGGAAATCCCCGACCAGCAGCGCAACGGCGAGAATGGCACTGACGATCGTCAGGGCAAGAAAGCCGGCAACGCCTGTGCATTGCCCGCCGCATTGAAGCCGAGGGCTCTCGCGCCGCCACCCTAGAAAGGAGGTAAAAGCCGCATACCCGGATGCCACGAAAGCCGCCAGCAGGCAGAGTTGGCCGAAGGTCGTCATAGGCGATCCCCCGGCCTGGTCCGATTTGCGACATGCGGTGCGGATGCTGAGGTGCGTGACTCGTACTTGCTGGCGCAGCGGGTGAGAACTTTCTCGCCGTGAAGCACGCCGGCGTCGTCGAGCCGGCCCTCGACCAGCACCGCGATTTGTTCGGCCAGGTTGTCGGGCAAGGGCCCCGCGCACACGACCCGCAGGGTTGCCGCGTTTCCCTCCAGGGCGAAGGATGCCTGGGTGCGATCCTTGGCTACGACCAGCGTGCCGGGGTCGACCCGGCCACTGACCCGCAGTCGATGTCCGACCACGGATTCGCTCTCGGCGAGGCACTCGTCCGCGGTGAGGTAGTACTGCCAACTGGCCGAGGCGCCGCGATAGGCCATGTAGGCGGTCAGGCCGGCAATGACAACTCCCCCGATCACCAACTTCCTGCCGGTCGTCATCACGGTGTTCCCTTCCTTGGGAAATACAACATGTTTAGCAGCCGGCGACCACCGCCGACCAGCGCTGCGCGTCGGTGCCCGGGCGGTGCCCGCGGCGGCTTGCGGCCGAACACGGGCCGACGTGCCGTCGGCCGCTAAACGGAGGTCACATCCGGCCGATCCACTGGGGCGCGGACTATAGCAGGACATCCGCCACGTGTCAAAGTGAATCGATCACCCCTACTTGGGGGTGGGAAGCGTGCGGATGTATAGAAGAAGCAGGCCGATGACGATCAACACGGGCACCAGCGAGGCGGCCAGCCAGACCCTCCGGTAGTCATGTTCCACCAAGGCATGGTCGGCCTTCCCCTGGACCTCCGTAACGACCTTCTGGCCGTCGGCAAGGGCTGCTTCCACCGGCTTGACCTGGAAGGAGTGCAGCAGGGTGCGGGCGTTGGTCAGGGCGTTGAAGGCTTTTTGCAGTTCGAACTTGGGCACACTAATCTCCATGCCCAGGCGTTCCGCGTCATCGATGGTCTCTTTAGCGCGTTTGATCTGGTCGCTGAGCCCGTTGAGTCCCGCGCGAATCGTTCTGGCAGCCTCCGCGCCGGCGAGAGTGGCTCCATATTTGCCATTCTCGTGACACTTGGCGCAGACCGCGCCGCCTTCCATTCCCACCATTGTGTCCGAGGGCGGCTGAATCTTGTGGTTGCTGTGGCAGGTGGCACAACCGGGAAGTTTCTCTTGCTCGAAGTGGTGCTTCATGCGGGTTTCGGCGAAGAGGCTGGCGATCTTGCCGTGGCAGGCGCCGCAGGCGTTGGCCACCGAGCCGACTTCTGGGGGCAAGGCGCCGTGGTTGCCGTGGCAGTTGTTGCAGGTTGGCGCGCTGAGGTCGCCCTTGATCAACAGCGCCTGGGCATGGACGCTCGCCCGCCACTCTTCGTATTGCTTGACGCCCAAGGGCTGGCCGTGGTATTGATAACCGGCCATCACTTTTTCGTCCGCATGACATTTCGCGCACGTCTTTGCCACGCGCGTGCGATACACGGGCGATTCCAGGTTATCCACCGCCAGTATCCCATGTTTGCCGCGGTCTTCGGCCGATCCGTGCGGCTTGTCGTGGCAGGAGATGCAGGTGGCCACCTTGGGGTCGCCGGTGGCTTTCAGCGCCCGGCCATGCCCGCTAGTCCAATACTCCGTCAATTGATCGGTTCGGGGAGAAGGCCGATAGCGCCGCATGTATTCAATGTTCGCGTGGCATTTTCCGCACAGTTCCACGACTTTGGCCGGCTGGGGCGGCTTGGTGTAATCTTTCGGCAACGACCTGAGGCTGCGGAAACCGTCTTCCTCGGCGTGTGCCTGGTTGACCTCCTCCGTGGCTGGATTGCCGCCGTGGCAGTCGGCGCAGCGGAGTCCCTTTTGCCAATGGATGTCGCCGGCGAGGGCGGCAAGGACCTCTTTGGTCACAAACAGACGTTGTTGATCCTTATCCCACACGTCGGCGTTGCCATGGCATTCCAGGCACTGATTTGGCCCCGCCGGCGGTTTCTCGGCCGTTTTTCCCGGCGGGCCAGGCGCCTCGGCGGGGACCGGCTTCTCGGCGGCAAGCGCTGGGGCCGAGGCGACCCAAATCGCGCTCAGCAGGAGAATCCTCCAGAGTGATGTCATGCTCCCAATCTCCGCCGCTTAAGTAAGAAAACGCAAGAGCCATTGCTCCAGGGGCGCGAACCAGTCATCCACGGTGTCCGACAAGCCTCTGGCGGTCATCACCACGAAGAAAACGACGGCCAGCGCGGCTAGGATGTTCAACACGCGACGCGTCCGGCGGCCGATGTCCAGGAAGGGAACCACCAGCACGAACAGTCCGCAGAAACCAAAAAACAACACGCCTACCATTTCCCCCTCCAGCCACTCGATACTCAAGAACTGGGGGGGCAGCTTCTTGAGCACTTGAAACATGAATAGGAAGTACCACTCCGGCTTGATGCCCTCGGGGGTTGCTCCGAACGGGTCGGCCTTCTGCCCCAGTTCCCAGGGGAACAGCGCGGCCAAGGCCGCCAGGATGCCCAGGGCCACGTACCAGCCGACCATGTCCCGCAGGAGGAAATGGGGGACAAAGGGCATCGAGGGCACCTTCTCCGCACTGCCGTACCGCTCGACCGCGCCTTCCGGCACGCTCATCCCGTGTTTCTGCACCAGAAAAAGGTGCAGCCCAAGAAGTGCAAAGACGCAGAGCGGAAGAATCACGACGTGTAGGGAGTAGAATCGCGCCAGGGTGTCGCCGGTAACATCTTCGCCGCTGCGGGCCATCAGCAGCAAGTCCTTGCCGACCACGGGGACCACCCCCGTGATCGCCGTGCCTACCCGGGTGGCGAAAAAGGCCAACTGATTCCAGGGGAGCAAATAACCGCTGAACCCGAAAGCCAGGAAGAGAAACAGCAACAGCACGCCGGTGATCCAGGTGAATTCCCGCGGCCCCCGGTAGGCCCGCATCATGTACGTCGTCAAGATATGGAGGAAGAGGACGCCGATCAGCAGGTTGGCGCTCCAGACGTGAAGGGAGCGAATCAGCCAGCCGAAGTCGACCTCCGTCATGATCGCCCGCACGCTCTCGAATGCCTGGTCGGGTGACGGCTTGTAATACAACGACAAGAGAATCCCCGTGGCCACCTGCATGCCAAACAGAAAGAGGGCCATTCCGCCCAGGAAATAGAAGATCGTCGTGCGGTGGATGGGTACGTGTTTCTTGGCAGCCAGGGCCAAGGCGGCATCGAGCCCCAATCGCTCGACGAAGAAAGCCAACACGCGCTGTTTCCGCGTTGGTCTTTGCGAGGCGCCGTTAGGTGGTTCGGGAGACAATGATCTCCTCCTGTCCGGGCTTCTCTCCCCGGAGGGTCACTTTGTAAGCCTCCAGGGGCCGCGGCGGCGGGCCCGAAATGTTGCGCCCGTTAAGATCGTAGACGCCGTTGTGGCAGTTGCAGAAGATATCGGCCTTGGCCTCGCGATACTCGACCGTGCAATCCAAATGAGTGCATACGGCATTGTAGGCCCGAACCTCCCCGTCCGGCGTGCGGATCACCAGACAGGGCTTGCCGCCAAAGTTGAACGGCGGCGGCCAGTGGCCCTCCGCGTCGGTCTTGAGTTCGTTCACCCGGTACGGAGCCGTTGCCTCCAGCGCCCCGGAACTTGTAGCCGGCCGCGGTCGAACAAACCGGATCACGGGGTAGAAAACTGCCGCCAGCGTGGCCGCAATGCCCACCTGAAGACCGTGTAAGAGCCAGTTCCGCCGCGGCAGTAACCCACCAGGCATCTCTGCCATAATTGGCTCGTAGGTTGACGTTGAAGGGATAAGCCGAGAACAGCGAACCTCAGCCAGCCGGTGTAACCCGCAAGTGTAGCAGGTTTATTTATGCCTGTCAAAGCTGACTTCCCCGCCGGAAATCCGATTTGAAATGCTATAATTGGCGATGGACTGGTTGATGAACATTGCGACTTTCCAGGATGCCCCGGGAATCGGTCCCTTGCCACATCTGCTTGGCATTGTTGGACTTACGCACATTTTCGTGCGACAGTCACGATTCGGCTGTTTCGGTGTGGAAGGGTTGTTGACAAATGTGCCAGACTAAACTATCGTAATAATTGGTCCGGTTTTCTGGTATTGGGCGTTTTCCAAAGAACATTCCTCTCATACCGCGCCAGCACCGCGGTAAAATACATGCTGAAGGAGATCACTTATGCGTAGACCGTCACGAAGAGTCGTCGCTGCCATGGGCATTGCTCTGTTGGTCGTGGGATGCGTCCTTGCCGGCAATACAGTACGCTCGCAGCCACCCGAGGCCAAGGATGCCGTGCCCGAACCCGCAGCGCCGTCCGGGCAGACCTATATCGGCGTCAAGCGGTGTTCGTCCTGCCACTTCAAGCAGTACATGTCGTGGAAGAAGACGAAGCACGCCAAGGATGCCTGGGAGAGCGTGCCGGCCAAGTACCGGACTGCCGCCGAGTGCCTCGCCTGCCATACGACCGGCTACGGCGCGGCCACCGGCTTCAAGGACGCGGCCTCGACGGCCAACCTGGTCGGCACCACCTGCGAAGCTTGCCACGGCCCCGGCAGCAAACACGAGGAAGCCTGCAAGCCGTTCCTGAACAAGAAGAAGCTGGATCCCGCAGAAGAGAAGATCGCCAGAGATTCCATCTATAAAGTCCTTCCGGGGAACGTCTGTGTCGCCTGCCACGCAGTCCCGCAAGGGCACAAAGACCACCCGAAATATGACAAGTAGCAACGACGGCAGCCGTGGGCGGAGTCCTCTGCCGACGCAAGCATGAGAACGCTCCTGCCCATACTGACGCTGTTGGTTCTTCCGGCCGTCGGCATTGCCGAAGACACGGCCAAGCCCTCGCATCTTGCGCCCGACGATAACATTTGCGTCCAGTGCCATCAGGAGCAAGATCCGAAGGATCCCGTCACCAAGCGGCTCTTCATCGACCGCAAGGCCCTGGCCGAAGACATCCATTGGAACAAGGGCGTCAACTGCCACGATTGCCACGGCGGGAATCCCAAGACCGCCGAGGTTAACGAAGCGCACGCCAAGGAGAACGGCTTCCGCGGCGCTGGCGAAGCGGCGCGGAAGATGTGCGCCGTCTGCCACAAGAACGAGGCGCTGGAACTGGTCAAGGGCGTGCACGACAAGGCGGGCGAGAAGAACGAGCGGGGACAAGGCACGCCGCTGAGGTGCGACAAGTGCCACGGTCTTGTGTCGCACCACACCTTGCCGGTGCGCGACAAGCATTCTCCGGTCTTCCTCGATAACCAGGTGAAGACCTGCGGCGGCTGCCATCCGCAGCACCAGGACGAGTACGCCCAAAGCGTGCATGGCCAGGGCTTGAGCAAGTTGGGGTTGCTGGTTACCGCTACGTGTGCCGACTGCCACGGGGCCCACGGAATCTACCGCGCACCGGACCGGCGGTCGACGCTGCACCCCACCCAGGTCGCCGCGACCTGCGGAAAATGCCACCGCTTCATCGAAGAGCGCCTGCGAAAGAGCGTACACGGCAATGGCCACGGGCCCGGCGGGATGGCGGACCGCCTGGCGCCCGGCGGAAAGATGAAACAGAAGCCGAGTTGCACCTCGTGCCACCAGCGGCACGACTTGACTCCGCCGGAATCGGCGGCGTTCCGCCTGCAAATGGCCGACCGGTGCGGCAATTGCCACGCCGCCCTCTCCGGCGGTTACGCCAAGAGCATGCACGGCGAGTTGACCGCGTTGGGCTATGGACCGGGCGCCAAATGCTCCGACTGCCACGGGGCCCACGACATCTTGGCCGTCTCCGATCCGAATTCTCACCTTGCCGGTGAAAACCGCTTGCAGACCTGCAAGAAGTGTCACCCCTATGCGACGCCGAACTTCGCCGACTTCGACCCGCACGCCGACCACACCGATGCCCGGCGCGATCCGCTGCTGCATGGGGTGTACACGGCGCTGATGGTCCTGTTGATCTCGGTGTTCGGGTTCTTTGGCTTGCATTCCGTCCTTTGGTGCGTGCGGAGTACGGTCCACGTGCTCAAACATGGGCGTCCCCGGTCGTTGCGCCCCGGCATGGCCGCGTTCGTGCGTTTCGGGTCGCCTCACCGCGTGGCGCACACCTTCCTGCTGGTGTCGTTTCTCGGTCTGGCCTTGACCGGTTTGCCGCTGAAGTACAGCGACCACGAGTGGGCCAGGGTGCTGGCGCGATTCTTGGGCGGGTTTGAGTCCACCGCCGTCTGGCACAGGCTGTTCGCCTTGTCGACGTTCGGTTGTTTTGTGATGTACGTCGTGCGACTGCTGCGCCGGCTCTGGGAGGAGCGACAGGAGCACACCCCCGCAGTCCCCATCTCCTCCGTTCCGTCCCTGCGCCCCCTCTGGCGAAGCGTGGTTTTCGGCCCCGATTCGCTCGTGCCCAACTGGCGCGACTTCAAGGACTTCGGCAAAATGCTCCGCTGGTTCGTCGGCCTGGGGCCGAAGCCGGGGTTCGAACGCTGGACGTATTGGGAGAAGTTCGATTTTTGGGGCGCCTGCGGGGACGTGGTCATCATCGGCTCCACCGGCCTGGTCCTGTGGTTCCCCAATTTCTTCTGTAGTTTCCTGCCGGGCGAGACGCTGAATATCGCCAAAGTGATCCACTCCACCCAGGCGCTCTTGGCGACGGGATTCGTGTTTGCCATTCATTTCTTCAACACGCATTTCCGCGCGGAGAAGTTCCCCGCGGATATGTCCGTGCTCACGGGATTGGTCAGCGAAGAGGAATTGCAGGAGGAACGCCCCGATTACCTGGACCGCTTGCGCCGCGAAGGCAAGCTGGATGAACTCCGCGCCGTAGTGCCGTCCAAGAAAGTCCTTTGGCTGCGGATGTTGGGCGGATATCTGGCGCTGGCGGTGGGCCTGGCGCTGCTGGCGGGAATGGTCCTCGCGGGGCTGGGAGGATAGAATCCGTGGCTGAAAGTAGGTTATGCTTTAGCATAACCAATCAATCAACAAGACGATGTTATGCTGAAGCATAACCTACATACCGCGTGGCGAAAACTCCGCCGCATCGCGCTCTGGGCCGCCACGATGCTGGGGACCTTCCTGCTGTTTGTCTTGGTGCTGACCGGCTTTGCAGGATGGTACACGTCCCGTTCGGAGTTCTGCAATAGCTGCCACATTATGGAGCCGTACTACCGCTCCTGGCAGGAGTCGAGCCACAAGGACGTGCCTTGCATCGAGTGCCACTTCCCCCCAAGTTTTGGCGGAAAGGTCCGGGGAAAGATGCTGGGGCTCGTGCAGTTGGCCAAGTACGTCACGCAAAGCGAAGGCCCGCGTCCCTCCGCGGAGATTCCCGACGCAAGCTGCCTCCGCTCGGGCTGCCACGAGGCCCGCCTGTTGACCGGACGGGTGGAGTTTCACGGCATCCCCTTCGACCATACGCCCCATCTCAACGAAACCCGCCGCGGGAAGCAGTTGCGCTGCACCAGTTGCCACAGCCAGATCGTGCAAGGCAAACACATGACGGTGACGCCATCCACCTGCTTCCTTTGCCACTTCAAGAGCGGGCTGTTCAACGAGGGCCTGGGGGCATGCACGCGCTGCCACCAGATCCCCACGAAGGAGTTCGATCTCGGCGGCGGAGTGATGTTCAACCACGACCTGGCCTACGAGAAGGGCGTGGATTGCGCCAACTGCCACGGGGACGTGATTCGCGGCAACGGCGGCGTTCCCCACGAACGCTGCCTCTCCTGCCACAACCGCGAAGACGACCTGAAGCGGATCGACGATCACGAGTTCATGCATCAAAACCACGTGACAGACCACAAGATCGACTGCCTGCAATGCCATCTCCCGATCGAGCACTCGCTCGACAAAGACAAGATGGCCCACGCCGCCGGCGATTGCAAGTCCTGCCATCCCGGCCACCACCACGAGCAAGTCGAGATGCTGCTGGGCGCCGGGGCCAAGAGCATTCGCACCCAGCCAAGCAGCATGTTGATGACGCGGGCTGACTGCCGCACCTGTCACCGCACCAGGGAAGTCTCGGCCACGGGCACGGTCTTGTGGAAGGGCTCGGCCGAAGCGTGCCTGATGTGCCATGCCGCTTCCGAGGTGCAGAAGCTCCAGTCGTACCACGAAGCGTTGCGAAAGGCGTTGCCGGACATCGAGGCCGCGCTGCTCACCGCCCGCAAGGCAATGCCCTCGGCGAAGCTTCCCGCGGATCGCGCGGCGGCGATCGCCAAGGACCTCGATCGCATCCAGTCCGACCTGGAGTTCCTCCGCAAGGCGAACGACATTCACAACAGCCACTACGCCGGCAAGCTGACCCGCGTGCTGGCGGAACAGATATCCAAACTCTGCGGCGAGTTGAAGGCGCCCGAGCCGAAGATCCCACTGCCGCCGGTGGAGAAGCCGAAGCAGTAGTTCTGCTGGGCAAAGAATGTCGAGTGGGAATAGCCGGGGTGTATCAGAACGTTGCGGTCAAGCCGCCGAGGAGCATGTGGGCCGTGCCGGCATTGTACGCCGTCACGGTGTCCCCGTAGTTGTAGTAGTTGTAGCGGACGTAGGTGGTGAGGTTGCGCCGTATCAGGTAGTCGACGCCGGCCGAAACACGGCACGTATCCACCGAAACCTTGGAGTAGCCCGGAATGTCCGAATAGGATATGGCGCCGTTGTCGGGGATATTGCTGATGACATCGACTCCGCGGACGTACTCGATGCCGCCGTTGAAGCTCAGCCGCTCGCTATAGGCGTAGTTGGCCCCGATATTCACCACGCTCGCTTCTTGCATATACGTCCACGGGGACCTAAATGGAATTGTGGCAGTTACGTTGCTGTCGGCGCCCAAGACGACGTCCTGGGTGATGTGGTTCGGGAAGTAGGCATACCCGCCGTTTAACGACCACTGGCTGGTGACTGAATACCAGGTAGTGAAGGAGAACGGGAAGCTGTTGGACTCGAAGTTGGCGTACGGGCCGTGGTTCGAGGCGTTTTCGTACCAGCCGGTGCCGTTGAGCATGAATCGGTCGGTCGGGCTCCAGGTGGCGCCCAACTCGATGCGGTCCTCGCGGGTCGGCAGATTGGTAGTGATGGCGTTGGCCAGCGTGTGCGACTCGAGCGTGACGCCGTACAGCGGATAATCCGTGTCGATTAGCTTGTACTTCAGGTAGGTGCTGAACTCCTTGGAAAACTTCTCCTCGACCCCGAGGAAGAGCGTATTGCTGTCCGTGTCGGGCTGAGTGAATGTAAAGGTTCCGTGGTTGTTGGGGTAGGTCGCGTTGCCGCGGCGGATGGTGCCATAGTCGTAGCCGCCGATCAGTGCGAACCGGCTGCGCACCGTGCCCACCTCGTCGAAGAAGGGACGCCAACGGCCGTTCACGCCGAAGTCGGCGACGTCGCGGTTCACCGGCTGAACGATGCCCGGCGTATTATTGAGGGGCCCGTTCAAGTCGGGCTCGAGGTAAAGCGACTGTCCCAGCGCGGTGGTCGGCGCCTGGGTGTTTTCGGTGTAGGTCTTGCCGAAGGCGGTTAGCGTCAGGCCGTCGATCGAGTTATTGGTGATTCGCCCATCGACCCCGCCGAAGTGGCGGTTCGTGTCGCGGAACTGGTTTCTAGTGTTGCCGACGTAGCTGAGGACGTAAACGTCCGTGGCTTCTCCCAATTGCCCGTGGGCCTTCAGCCGATCGATCTCGGTCGTGCTGTCGGGGACGAGGTCGTACACGCCCGTCGTGCCGGCGCTTACAGCCGGAGTGAGATTATAGGTGGTCGTGACAACGCTGTCAGCCTGCGTGAACGTCCGCATGGTGCGGGAGTATTCGAGCCGCAGCGAATCGGTAAGACTCATTTCGATCACCGGTTCGACTTCGCTGGTTTGCCACAGGATCCGCTGCGATTGGCTGAGCACGTGGCACTGTCGGTTGAACCCGGTGCCGGTCTGGGCGGTGGTCCGAGCGCAATGTGTCACCGCGGTGGCTTGCCGATCCCCTTCTTTCTGGATGCCAAAGTAGTTCACGCGCCACTTGATGCTGTCGTTGATGTTGCCCTTGAAGTTGGCTTTGATCTCCTGGACGCGAATGGCGTAGTCATGGCCAAAATTATTGTCGGTGTAGGAATAGGGATTGCCAAGCGTCGGGGTTGTCGGGTTCTTCGCGTCGTTTGGGGCCACAAAGCCCGGGAAGGGGTCGTGATCCAGCCGATGCGGAAAGCGTTCATATTGGATGTCGGCCGTCAGGCCGGGGCCGTTGTAGAAGTGCAAGTCGGCGTGCGTGGACTCGTCCTCCGGGCCGTTGGCGGAAAAGCTGAGGGTCTTCGTGCCGTTGCTTCGCAGCCCGTCTACATCCCAGAAGGGCGAAGAGGGGCTCAAGCCTTGGTATTCCCCCACCTTGGTCGGCGATCCAATGGTGTTCGTTCCCCACCAACCGAAGCGAGCGGCGAATTCTTCAGGCGAATCCGACACCTGATAGAGCGGCTCCTCGTGCGAAGCCGGCATGCTTGCTTCCGCCGGCTCGCTGGCAGCCGACTCCGCAACGGCCGGCTCCGGCACTGCCGGCTCCGCAGCCGCCGCATACAGGTTTCCGATCCCCAAGATAACCACGGTTGCTGCCGTGTATACGATTTGGAAACGGTGGACCACGATTATTTCCCCCCGTACCTCAAAAATGTGTGTCTAGTAATCTTCCCCCAATCCGGGAAGGTTTCAAAAACTCATCGCATCATCGCACCCGATTGATGCGGCGTCGGAATGTCGCTGCCGTGAATCCGGGTGTGGCACTCGGTACAGTTGGTGTACAAGGCTTGCCGGATACTCGTGTTGATGTTGATATTTACCGCGTTCGCCACTGCTCCGTGTGTGTTGAGGTGGCCGCTGTGGCACCGCAGGCAGAGGAACGTCGGCGGCTGCTTCAGCAGGTTGTTGGCCACGGTTCCGTGCGGTTCGTGGCAGATGGCGCAGTTCTCCGTCACCGGCGGATGTGCGTAGGCAAACGGACCCTGTTTTTCGGCGTGGCACTTGTAGCACAGCAGGTTGACGGTCTCGCCCTTCAGATTGCCTTCTCGCTGCCCGTGGGCGTCGTGGCAATCGGAGCAGACCATCTTGCCCTCCTTCAACGGATGGTGGGAAGGCAGCGAGTTCAGTCCGAATATCTTCGGATGGCACTTGTAGCACGTCTCCGGCTCCTGGATCGACATCATCAGGCGCTTGGGCCGCGCCACGTTCGTGTGGCTAATGCCGACAAACTGCTGCACCCGCGTATTGGGGTGCGGATTGTGGCAATCGGTGCAGGCGACGCCGTTGAGATTGTGGCTCGACGCGTGCCAAGCCATCGTCGGCGTACCGCTATGGCATTGCAGGCAGAGGTCCTTCCGCGTCTCCTCTTTGATCTGACCGTGCGGGTCGTGGCAGGTGGTGCAGTTGAAGTTGTTGGGGCCGCAAATCTGGTGCGGGCCGGCAATCTCCTGGAACACCTTCATGTCGCAATGGCAGCGGTAGCAGGTGCCCGGGGCATTCGCTCCCAAGTGGTGCGACGTGCCGCGCAGCGAAGGGAGGTTCCGGGCTGGCTTGGTATAGGCCGGGGCGCCGCCTTTAGTGCCGTCCCCCGCGACCTGATCGGTGGCCACGGTCATGGCGGGCAACGGCGCCTGCATTGTGGTGTCGGCCGGCTCGGTGGTGGCGGGCGTTCCCGCCGGCACGTTGTAGTGGCCGACGTGGCAATCGACGCAGGTTACGCCGCAATGGGCGTGCCGCGAACGCCGCCACTGGGCGCCTTCGGTGCAGGCGTTTTGCTCGTGGCAAAGCAGGCAGGCCTCGGCCCGCGCCACCGGGTCGCCCTTCTTGAAACTGAAGATCAGCCCCGGCTCCTTGCCGCGGGTTTCCATGTGGCGGCTGGCCGGCCCGTGACAGCTTTCGCACGTGTCGCCGCGATGCACATTTTCAGCAAATGTCTTGGCGTACGCCCCATGGCACGATGCGCACAACTCGTCATCGTTGACGTAATCGGCGCCGGGAACCGTGGGAACTGTGCCCCGGACCTGTTGGTAGGCGACCTGGACAAAAGGCGCATCTGCCTTCGGCCAGCCGGCGGGGTTGCCCTGGGGCCAACCGGCATCAAGATTGGGCTCCGTGCGGCGCGTCACCTGATGCGGCGACCGGCAGGAGACCGCAACCGCGACCAGTAGGCTCGCGACCAGAACTGCTGTGATACCAACGCGGTTACGGCTTGCCTTACGTTTCCCGTTTCCCACAGTTACGCCTCCTTGCGATAACTGACATCCTGATGGCCACAACGTGTCAGCCCATCGGCGATAGACCAATCTCAACGAAAATGCGCGTTGCGCAGCATTTAACGCATCACCTCTATATTTCGTATTTTCTGGATTATCTGCATCAGATATTCCTGACAAAAATCCCGCTTTCCTTGGCCTCTGCCGGCTATTGTGTTAGACCTTGCCGGTGTGACAGGTTGTGCTGGCGTCTCCATCAATCGGACGTCTCGCGGCCATCCTATTCTACCCATCTTCGCGAACGGCAGTGTACTCGGAGATTCTTCCGTGACAGTGAGGTCGAGCAATTTCGACAAGAAAAGCTGGCTATCGGCGTTTACACAGCGGGTGGGTCTCGACTATCATCCCCGCCCTAAGGACCGGCGAAGCAATTACTGTCGTACTGCTCACGCTCCGCGTGAGCTCAGGCGGCACAACCTCACGCGGAGCGTGAGGAGTACATGGAAGGCGGCACAACCTCACGCGGAGCGTGAGGAGTACATGGAAGGCGGCAGATGAAGATCCAGGTTTTTGGCTGTAGCCACCACACCGCGCCGATTTGCCTCCGCGAGCGGCTCGCCTTTGGCGCCGCGGATGTCGAGGTGGCCCTGTCGGACCTTCGACGGGAGTTTCCGGCGGTCGAGGTGGTGCTGGTCTCCACCTGCAATCGGGTAGAACTGTACAGCGCTGCCGCCGCCGACGCTGCGCTGACGGGGCTTCAATGGGTCGATTTCCTGGCCCGCTTTCACGGTTTGGATTCCAGCCGCATTCGCGCCCACCTTTACGCGCGGGAAGATCGAGCGGCCGTGCGGCACCTGTTCCTTGTGGCCAGCAGTCTCGACAGCATGGTGGTCGGCGAGCCGCAAATTCTGGCCCAGGTGAAGCAGGCCTACCAGGTGGCGGATGCCCAAGGGGCTGCCGGCCCGACCATCCACGCCCTGTTTCAGGCGGCGCTGAAGACGGCCCGCCGAGTTGCCGGCGAAACCGCCCTGCACCAACATCGCGTGAGCATTCCCAGCGTGGCCATCGCCGACTTCGCCCGGCAAGTCTTCGATCGCTTCGACGACAAGCGGACGCTGGTGATCGGCGCCGGCGAAATGGCCGAAGAAACGCTCAAGTATCTGCGCCAAGAGGGTGCGGTCGACGTAACCGTGGTAAACCGCCACTTCCCGCGGGCCGAAGCAGTAGCGCAGCGATGGCAGGGCCGGGCTGCGCCCTGGGACCAACTCGACGAATCGCTGGCCGCCGCCGACCTGGTGATCAGCACCACGGGCGCACCGACCGCGGTGGTCACGCTTCCGCAGTTCCTCGTCGTGGAAGGCGCCCGCAAAGGCAGGCTGCTGCTGGTCCTCGATCTGGCCGTTCCCCGCGACTTCGATCCGGCGATTGCCGACCGGCCAGGCGTATACCTGTTCTCGGTCGACGACCTGGAGGCGGCCTGCGCAAGGAACCGTCGGGCACGCGACGACGAGATGCCGGCGGCCCTGCGGATCGTCGAGGAAGAAACCGCGGGGTTTCTGTCGGAGTTGCATCATCGCGCGGTGACGCCGACCATCCGCCGGCTACAGCAGGGATGGCAGATGCCGAAGGATGCCGAGTTGGAGCGGCTGTTCCACAAACTGCCGCAACTGAGCGACCGTGCCTGCCAGGAAATTCAACGCTCGTTCGACCGCTTGGTGGGCAAACTGCTGCACTCACCGCTGGAATCGCTGCGGGAGCAGTCGCACCACGGCGTGCCCAACGACCTGCTCAGCGCAATCAACACCCTGTTCCAACTGAAGGACTAGAGACACCTGATGGCCAATTCGCCGGAACAAGTCCCTCCGAACCCTGGACTGCGAGCCCCGGCCGCGGAGGTGTTGCGCTGGTTTGCCTCGACGAGGCTGGCAGTGGCGCTCATCGTGGGCGTGGCCGTCATACTCGCCGCCGCCACCTTTCTCGAATCGGCCAGGGGTCGCGAGTACGCCCAATGGTACGTGTACAAGAGCCCCTGGTTCATGGCGTTGCTAGGCATGCTGGCGCTGAACATTTTCGCCGCCACGATCGTGCGATTCCCCTGGCGCCGGGGCAAACGCGGCTTTCTGCTGACTCACGCCGGGGTGCTGGTTCTCCTGGCGGGATCGCTGCTTACCTTTGAAAACGGCATCGAAGGCCAGCTTAGCCTGGTGGAAGGTGAATCGGGTGATTCGATTCTCATGACCGATCACAGTCAGCTCACGACCGTCTGGCGCAGGAACGAGCACCATTTGCCGTCGGCGTTCATTTTCCAGCCCGGATCGGTCGATTGGCCCGACGGCAAGAGCCTCGACCTGGGCGAACTTGGCGGAGTGCAATTGGAGGTGCTGAAGTTCTACCGTCATGCCCGCACTGAAGAAGCGTGGGTCGAGGATCCTTCGCCTGCCGGCGGTCCGGCTGTGCAAATCGCGCTCAGCGGTGCCGACGGCACACCCATCGCCACACAATGGCTCGTCGCCGATCCGTTTGCCGGCGAAGTCTTTCTGGGTTCCGCCAAGCTGGCATTTCAGCGGGTGTCGGTGGCGTCGATGCTGGAAGATTTCCTTGACCCGCCGAAGGATGGCGCTGCAGCGGACGGCATCCTGTCGGTGCATCACGAAGGCCGAATGGTCCGGATCCCGGTGCGGGAGAACGTGGGCAAGAAAGTCGCCGTGGGCCAGAGCGGCATTCAAGTGGAGATCGCTTCGTATCTGCCGGACGCTCGGCCGGACGCTTCCGCCCGCTTTACCACCGCCAGCAACCAGCCGAACAACCCGCTGTTGGAGTTGAAGGTGTATCTGCCCGGCAAAGACAAGGCCCTGCGGCAGATTGCCTTCGCCAAGCACCCGCTGTTGAGCCTCGAGGGGATTCACGGCGGGGATTGCCCCGTGAAGTTCTGGTATCACCATCCGGCGGTTATGCTGGAAGCGGGCACGCAGTTCCTGCAAATGCCGGACGGGAAGCTGAACTACCGCGTCGTCGCCGACGGAAAGGTGCTCGCGCGCGGAGAGGCCAAGGAGGGAGACCAGATCAACGCGGGCGAACAGTTCCGTCTCTCCGTCGTCAAATACCTGCCGCACGCCCGCCAGAAGATCACCTTCCTTCCGATCGACGCGCCGGGCGACGATACGGAGGCTGCCGAGTCGGCCGTGCTGGTCAAAGTGCAAGCCGGCGGAAAAGCCACCGAGGTCTGGCTGAAGCGGGGCGATCCGGAGTATGGATTCCAGCAAATTACTACACCGAAGGGCGAGTTGGGCATCGCCTTCGGCTACGAGCGCCGGCCGCTGGGGTTTTCGCTGAAGCTCGTGGGCTTTCAGCACGATCTGAACCCGGGCATGATGGGCGACGCCTCGTTCGCCAGCGCGGTCCGAGTGATCGACAAGGCTCAAGCCGTCGATACACCCGCGGACATTGCCATGAATCAACCGCTGGTTTATGGCGGGTTCACCTTCTACCAGTCCGGCCACGACGAATTGCCAGACGGCAAACAAGTGTCGATCCTTGCGGTGGCCTACGATCCGGGCCGGTTTATGAAGTACCTTGGCAGCCTCATGGTATGTCTCGGGGTGTTTATCACGTCCTATGGGGGAGCGTTTTCTTTTCTCGCGGCCCCGTGGGCACGTCTCCGCCGCACAACCGCTTCGGCAACCACTTCGGCAAACGCCTCAGGGCCGGCGGTTAAGACGGCCGGCTTGGCTTTGCTCATGTTGCTGGGCGGAGCAACGGCGGCATTTGCCGCTGAGGATGGCGCGGCGGCATTCGATTGGCGCCGGTGGCAATCGTTGCCGGTGCAGGACGGCGGACGCCAAAAGCCGTTGGACACGCTGGCCTGGGAGACCTTCCGCACGATCGGCAACAAGTCGAGTTTTGCCGACCCGCAGACACAACAGAAGCTCGATTCCACCGCACTCTATCTGATCTTGCTGTTCACCCGGCAAGGTTGGGATCGTCCGGCCAGCAGTCCGCATGGGATGCCGGGCATGGATGCCTGCACGGGCCAGTCCGGCAATGCACCAAAGCCCGACGCCTGGGACCGCGAGCCCTTGCTGCTGGTCGACTCGCTTGCATTACGCACGGCGTTGGGGTTGCCGGCCGACCAGAAATACATTTCCTACCTCGATCTGGGGCGTGCGGAAATCCAGCCACCCGACGGCGGCCAGACGATGCCCTTCATCGCCTGGGCCAAAAAACTTCTTCGCGCCAAACCGCAAGAACTGTCCAGGTTGGAAAAGAACGGCATCGAACTGGCAGAGCGGTATTGGACCTACCAGGACATGCGTCGCGGGCAAAAACTCGAAGTTCTGCCCGTCGAGGGGAGCAAGACGCAACAATGGGGTTCGGCGGCGCAATTGCTGCAAACCCAATGGAATGAGAAGAACGATTCCACCGGACAGATTCAGAAAGCCAAGGAAGCGTGGCAGAAGGCGCAAGCGGCCTATTTGGCCGGCAATGCCGAGGCGTTCAACGTGGCGTCGGCAAACTTCATTGCCGCGCTGCGCGAAGTCGGCCCGCAGTTGGGCGACTACCCCTCGGCCGAAATCATCGATCTGGAAGTGGCCTACAACCACTGGGCACCGTTTCGCTTCGCTTGGGTTTGCACCCTCTTGGCATTGCTGGCCGCGCTGCTTGGTTGGGAGTCGCGGCGGCGCCCGTTCTATCGGGCCTCGCTCGGCTTCTACGCAACGGGCGTACTGGCGATGTTGGTCGGCTTCGGCATGCGCACGGCAATCTCCGCCCGCGCGCCGGTCACCAATATGTACGAATCGGTGGTGTTTGTCGGATTGGGGGCCGCCGCCTTGGGGTTGGTTTTCGAGATCATCTATGGCAAGCGCTACATGTTGACGGCCGCCGCAGCCGTCTCCACCCTGGCATTGATACTGGCCGACACCTGTCCGGCAATCCTCGATCCCAGCATACGTCCGTTGACGCCCGTGCTGCGGAGCAACTTCTGGCTGGTCATCCACGTGATGACCATCATGCTGAGCTACGCCGCTTTTGCCCTGGCGTTATTGACGGGCAATATCGCGCTCGGTTTCTATCTGCGGCGTTCGGCGAACCGGGCAGCCATCGCGGCTCTAAGCAAGCTTACCTACCAGTTGTTGCAGGCGGGCGTTTTGCTATTGATCATTGGCACGTTCCTGGGCGCGAGCTGGGCCGATTACGCCTGGGGCCGTTTCTGGGGTTGGGATCCCAAAGAGGTTTGGGCGCTAATCACGCTGCTGGGTTACTTGGCCCTCTTGCACGCCCGCCACGTCGGCTGGGTGCATGATTTTGGCATGGCCGCTTTTTCCGTGCTCTGCTTCACCCTGATCTTAATGGCTTGGTACGGAGTGAACTTCGTGCTAGGCACGGGTCTGCACAGCTACGGATTCGGCGGCGGCGGCCAGAGTTACGTGCTCTCGGCGATAGCGCTGCAATTTCTCTACGTCGGGGCCGCCGGGGCTATGAGGAGCAACCACAGTTCAGAAACCGGCAATCGTTCTTGACGGGACTGAGGGCCGGAATGCCCTGAATCCGCTGGTAGTCCAGTTTCCCCTGCATCGCCTCGGCCAGCAGGTTGCACCAATCCTGGAATTCTTGTTGATCGAGCCGGTCGCATCGAGAGAAAAGCTGGCACTCCACCTCGGCAAGCTCGCAGCCGACCTCGCAGGGCGAGAAGCAGCCGGATTCGATCTTGCTCCGCGCGGTCTTGAGTTTTTCGACGACGGCGTGGGGCACCTCGATGCCCTTTTGGATCATGTTCGCCGTCATGGCCGTGAAGACTGCCCACTTGGCGCCGAATCTCCTGAGCATGTCGAACTCAAGATCGCTTCTCTCGTTTGGGTCGCTCATTGCACGCCCTCCTCGACAAGTATATCATGTACGGCACGCGGTGCTTCCGTATACTTTACTCGAATCGGCGGATTTTGTCAACAATAGGAGGACCTAGTGTGTGACCAGCGTTCTGGGCGGCCTTAAGTCGTGACGGGGCGGGCGTTTGGCCAGACTTGGCGCCATTGGCCGTTCCTGTCCAGTGTATCCAGGGCTGCAACCGCAGTGGCGTTGGGCCGGTCCC
>Ga0315287_10000188_pt1 | contig 53802 bp, 49 predicted proteins | sample YL17G11_0_MG_FD_205037 | JGI IMG/M metagenome (GOLD analysis project Ga0315287, IMG submission 205037) | Sediment microbial communities from Yellowstone Lake, YNP, Wyoming, USA - YL17G11_0 | ecosystem: Environmental > Aquatic > Freshwater > Lake > Sediment | place: USA: Wyoming | collected...
TCGTGCTGCGTCACGAACTGGAACAGCGGCTGGCGAAGCGCGGGTGGAAGATCGAGTGGCAGGACATCGTGCGCGACCTCACCGCAATGGACGAGGTCGAGGTGCGTCACCACCGGCGCCGCTACCTGCTACGGACACCGCTGCCCGGCGTAGCCGGAAAGGTGCTTCAGGCCGTCGGGGTGGCCATCCCTCCGCCGGTCAGAGAAACAGGACACTCCTGATGCCAGGACGTCGCGTCACACGCGCTAATGCCCAACAGGACGCAGCTTCAGTTTTCAAACTGTAGAAGATGAGTATCGCGGTTCTCCGGCGAAGCGAGTCTCGCCCTGTACATGGGAATGAGTCCATTGACGCGCCAGTCTGGACAGATCTCTAGAGCCAAGGCTCCGCGTCAGGTCAACACGCGCTGTCGCGCGGCGATGATGACGACTGTGGCACGGCACATCGGGTGCGTCCCTCAGTCGAGAGCGTACTACGACCGCAAGCGCGCCCAGGGCAAGACTCACAACCAGGCGATCCGCGCTCTCGGGCGGCACATGGTTCGTGTCATCTGGGCCATGCTGCGGGACGGACGCGACTACGAGCCACGAGGTGATGCCGCGTAGCTTGACAATCTAAGAGGAATGTTCAGATCTTTGATTGACGGGTCGCCGCTCTTCCTGCAGCTCGCGAGAGAGCGCCTACCGCTTGCGCAGGGCCTACTTGGCGACCATGCGCTGAGTGCCGAACCGCTTCCTGTTCTGTGGGCTCGTGCTCATCAGAGGACGCGGATCCGAACGCCTTCCGACAGCATGCGCATCTCGTCTACGGTCCACTCGCCGGGAAGCACGAACTCGAGGCGCTTCTCGACCTTGTGGGCGTTGCCGGCGGCGGGCTACCCGGCGGTCTCTGTTGCCGGGTAGCTAGCGAGTTCTGCCGGCGCGTTGCTGCAGAACTCGGGGCCGTTCGGGGGGCTGTGGTAGGTGCCGGGCTACCCGGCGATCTCCGTTGCCGGGTCGCTAGGGAGTTCTGCCGGCACTTGGCAGCAGAACTCCTGGCGTTTCTGGGGCGCGATGGGCTTCGATCGTTGTGCTCTGGGTCTTCGCCGGGGAACTGGCGTCGCCGTGCGGGGTCGAAGATGTGCCCGAGGGTGCAGAACGCGTACATGCCGGGCGACAAGGCGTCGAGGAACGGCTTCTCCGTCCACGACCAGAGGAGATTCTTCGGCAGGAACGACGTCAGGCGGCGGAACGAACCGTCGACCTCTTGCATCAACACGTCGGCGACGAAGACCTCGACTTGCTCTGCGCGGCTGTTGCCGGTGTTGAGGACGCGAAGGTTGAAGTAGTACGCATCGGCGGGCGCGCCTTGGACACTCGGGTGTGAGACGAGCGTGTGGTGGAAGTCCGGCGGCTCAGGGTTCACCTCCAGCCCGAGCTTGGGACGGACAAGGAGTCGTGAAAGCCGGCTCTGGAATGCGGCAATCGTCGCCGACGTCACGGCGACGGCGGCCAGGATCCATGTTCCGATCGGCGTCCCACTTGCTGCTGCTGCCACGACACCTCCTGCGTTTCGTTCCAGCCTACGAATCGGGCGCCGCGCCGTCAATCCGGCCGGTCACTCCAGAAGCGGGCGGATGCGGGCGGCGGAGTGACATCGTGGAGTGGCAGGTCTAAGAAGGTCGGCCGCAGGAAGCGCCCCGCTTGACGGCATCCCAGCAGAGAGCGTCGTCGTCGGCCCAGAGTGCGGCTCGATCCTATCGGTAGGTCGCCCCGTCGTGGACCAAGATGGCGGCGATGTCAACGCGTTGCGCTTTGGGATCGACGGAGTAGATGATCCGGTATGGGCCGACGCGCTTGCGGAGTGCGCCCTTCAGCTTGCTACTCTTGATCGGGCGAACGTCGCCGAGAGTGGGACCCTTCTCCATCTCTTCGATGGCCCCTGCGATCTGCGCTTGTCGATCTCTCGGGAGGCCGCGGAGTTGCTTCGCGGCGATGCGCGACAGGCTACACGTCCAGCTCATCTTCCAGCTCGCTCCAGAGAACGGAGTCGCCGCGCCGAAGTTGCCTGAATCCCTGCTCGACGAGCTTTTCTTCTTCTGGGCTCAGCGTGTCGTCAAGATCGACGAGGCGCTTGGGGCGGATGACGATGTCGCTGCCTTCGCGGTTGACCTCGACGAAGTCACCTTCCTTGAGGCCCAGGTCGTCGAAGATGACCTTGGGAACGGTTACCTGGCGATTGGTGCGGATCTTCACGATCGACATGGCGACCTCCTCTCGTTCTCGTAGGCTAATGGACTAATACTCCATCACTTGGCCGCTGTCAACTCCCTAGTGCGCCATGGGAATGCGCGGCGGAAGGTGAGGCCCCGGAGCTTTGACTCGATCGTGCGTTGGGGTATCGTGCGGGGACGGGAATCGAGAGGAAGAGGAGTCTACGTTGCCGAAGAAGCGAGAGAAGAAGGCGAAGAAGCCGGCGATGACTGTGCGGCTTGTGCAGAAGTGGGGCTGGAGGCCGGGACGGGCAATGCAGGAGGTCTTGAGCTGGATCGAGACGCTCGTGGTGGCGGGCGCGCTGGCGGCGGTCATCATGACGTTCGTCACGGTGCGCATGCACGTGCCGACGGGGTCGATGATCCCGACGATCGATCCGAAGGACTCGTTCTTCGTCGATCGCATCACCTACTACTTCCGCTCGCCGAAGCCGGGCGACATCTTTGTCTTCCGCCACGGCGAGGTGGCGATCCGCGAGATCGAGCCCGGCACGCCGGCCGCGGCGGCGCGGATGTCGGCGGGGGTGAAGCTCGTCTACGTGAACGGCACGGTCATCCGCACGGTCGAGGAGGCCGATGCGCGGCTGGCGTCACTGCCAGCCGGGGCTGTGATTCGTCTCGAGACGGCGGACGGCGCGGGGTACAGCCTGGACGCGAAGGGCGCGTCGTCACCCTCGCTCGCGAGTCTCGGGGTCATCGCCCGGAATGCGCCGACGCGCTACGTGAAGCGATTGATCGCGGTCGGCGGGCAGACGGTGCAGATCCGCGATGGCGCGATCTACGTGGACGGCGTGAAGCTCACGGGTCCGCGCTTCGATCGCACCTACGTTTCAACAGGCGCGCGGCTGCAGTACGGGATCGAGCCGACGCGGGTGCCGGAGGGGAAGCTGTTCGCCCTTGGCGACAACTCGGGCAACTCGTTCGACTCGCGCTACTGGGGCTTCGTCGACAAGTCGGCGGTGATCGGCGTGCCGTACTTGCGCGTCTGGCCGATCTCGCGCTTCGGTCCCATGTAGGGGCGGGGCGTCAGCCCCTAGCCTACCAGGTGCTGCGGGCGTCTGGGACGTGATCGAGGGATAAGGTCTCTGCGGCGCTTGGCTCATCGGTACTCAGATGCCAGACGGTGAGACCCCAAGGCGCCAGTGGCCACCGGAGAATGCAGGCCACCGCGTGTTTGGCTGAGGTGCCTATGGCACCGGGGTGGTCGTGGCAACTTCGGACGACAGCGAGAGGTCGAGGACGACGGGCCAGTGGTCGGAGACGGCGCCGGCGGGCGTGGTGTGGGCGATGGTGACGTAGGCGATGCGCTCGGCGAGTCCGCGGGAGACGAGGATGAAGTCGATCTGCGAATGCTCGCGTGTACCGTCGTCGATTCCGTCGCTGTCACGGTCGTACCAGTCGGTGTAGCGGTCGTCTTGTGGCAACATCGCGCAGACGTTCACGAGTTCATCGCCTTCCACGGCAGGGTCGAGATTCTTGAGGATCGAGAGAACCTGCGAGCTGGGGCGGTTCCCCGCTGCGTCGATCGCGGCGCCGTCGAAGTCGTTGAGATCGCCGAGCATGATGACCTCGCGTCCATGCGAGATCGCTTCGCGGGCGAGGTTGGCGATGACGGTGGCCTGCGCTTCGCGCTCGATCGAGCGTTGGCATCGGTCGGGATAGGCGAGGAAGTGGGCGCCGAGGATCGTGATGGGTGTTCCGTACAGATCGAGTTCGGCGACGTAGTGCTTCGATACGCCTTTGGTGCCGCTGCCGCAGGCGAGCGATGATCCGGGGACGGGGTACGCCACGCGATTCTCGGTGCGGCTCGGCGCCCGCAGTGGGGCGAGCGCGGAGAGCGCGGCGACGTCTTGCCCGGTCGAGGTATCGGTTCCCTGGACGAAGATCGGCGTGTAGGCGCTGCCGAGCAGCGCGTTCAACTTGGACAGCATCTCGGCGTTCTCAACCTCGGCGAGGCTGATGTAGTTCGCGCTCAGCTGGCGCAGGGCTTCGGCGACGTCCTCGAGGTGCTCTTGCGCGGCGGCGGGAGACGCCCACGGGGACTCGTCGGGGTCCGCAACGCCGTCGAACAGCCACTCGGCGTTGTACGCCACGATGCGGAAAGCCGACGGGGTCGGATCCGGGATGAGGTTCGATACCCGCGTGCAGCCCGCGAGTGAGACAACGAAGAGAACGAGGACCGATACCCCCCGCCGCGCCATGTTCCCACCTCCACCGAAGTGTATGGGAGGTCGACGGGATCAGCAAGATGCTGATAGATACAAGCAAGGATCGCGGAAGATGAGAGAGGAGAGCTAGACCAAGGGTGTAAGCGGCGGTAGGAAGGGATTAGGAAGTGGCCCGGCGGCTGATGCGGGGAGAGAGAAGCGCCCCGGCAGCTTGTGCCTGCCGGGGCTCGAGAGTTCTCTCCGGCTGAGCGGGGCTCAGTCCCAGAGAACGGCAACCTCGCGCTCAGCCGTTCTCTCCAGCTGAGCGGAGCACAGTCCCAGAGAACGGCAACCTCGCGCTCAGCCGTTCTCTTCAGCTGGGCGAAGCACAGCCCCAGAGAACGGCAACCTCGCGCTCAGCCGTTCTCTCCAGCTGAGCGGAGCACAGTCCCAGAGAACGGCAACCTTGCACTTCGCCGTTCTCTCCAGCTGAGCGGAGCACAGTCCCAGAGAACGGCAACCTTGGACTCCGCCGTTCTCTCCAGCTGAGCGGAGCACAGTCCCAGAGAACGGCAACCTTGGACTCCGCCGTTCTCTCCAGCTGAGCGGAGCTCAGCCTTCGTCCGCCGACCCCGTGTTGCGGTTCCCGTTCAAGGCTCGCGGCCAGTCGGACGACGCGAGCGCCGCGCTTCCGCGGAGCGCCGTGACCGTCGTGCCGCCTGTGACAATGACCGTGCCGTCACTGGCAATGGCCGGCGATCCCACTGCGCAGGGGATGTTCGCGCGCCAGCGGATCGTTCCGTCGCCGTTTGTCGCGATGAACGGCGCCCAGGCGGGGCCGATGTACGACCCGCCGTAGTAGACGACGCCATTCGCGGCGACGGCGTTGCCTCGCGAGCCTGGCGCGTCTCCCGACATCCACAACTGTGCCCCAGTCGCTGGGTCGAAGGCCGTCAAACCTTGATTGACGAGGACGGAGTAGACCGTGCCATCCGCCCCGAGGGTCGGAGCACTCGGCCCGTTCGACACCGTGCGATCCCACAAGATCGAGCCCGCGGCGCTCACGGCGACCAAGTGTGGTGGAGCCGATGCCGACGCCGTGAGCGGAACGTAGATCGTGCCGTCGCTGCCGATGGCCATGGCTCCGGCGTTCACCGTGCCCTTGACGGTGGCCTCCCAAACCTTGGCTCCGGTTGCGGAGTTGAGGGCGAAGAGCTTGTCCGGACTCCCGGACGACGAGGCACTCATGTAGACCCTGCCGCCCGTTCCGACGACGAGGGCCGCTCCGTTGTAGTAGGCGGAGTTGGAGGAAATGAGGTAGACCACCCATCGCCCTACGCCTGCCGGGGTCAGCGAGAAGACGGTGCGGCGGTATTCCCCCGACTCGTAGTGGAACCCGTAGACGTTGCCCGTGGCGTCCACGGCGATCCCGCCAAGCGCGTGTCCGGCGTCGAATTCCCACTTCTTCGCGCCGCTCGGAGAGAAGGCCGTCAGCATCTTGCCGCAAAGGGTGACGTAGATCGTCCCGTCGGCGGCCACCTGCGGATGACCCATCCAGCCGCACGAAGAGTCAACGTGCCACTTCTCCGTGCCGTCCGGCCGCAGCGCGACGAGGCGGCTTGTCCACGTTCCCGTAGTTCCCATAGCCGTGACGTAGATGGTCCCGTCCGGTGCGATGGCTGGGTGCGACAAGGCGAGCGGCTCCACGCCGAGCCCCTGGATCTCGACCTGCCAGAGGATGTCTCCCTCCTCGTCGCCCCCACCGTCGCCGTCGCCACCCCCGATGACGATCTCGTGCTCGGGCGACCAGGCCGACGTCGCGCCCTGGTTGTCGATCGCTCGAACTCTGATGGAGTAGGTCCCGTCCGCCGCGTAGGCGTGAGTGACCGTGGCCGCACTCCCCGAAGCGACGAAGCTCGACGTGGAGAACGCCGTCCCGTCGTCCCAGTCGAACTCATAGGAGATGGTGTTCCCCTCGGGGTCCGCCGTGGTTGCCGAGAAGCTGTAGCTCGTGCCTGCGTCTCCGGTCGACGCGCCCGTCGGCGCCACGGGCACCGCGGGCGACTGGTTCCACAACGTGCAACCGGAGAGAAGACCGGGAAGATCGGGCAAGGAGCAACCTGCCAAGAAGAGAAGTCCCCCGATCGCCAAAGCGCGCACAACCATCCACGCACCGCGCTGTCCCCGCATAACCTACCTCCTTCGGGTGTCCTTGGCCTATCCTGGGATCTGGGCCGCCTCAATGTCAAATGCCTGGCTGTGCCCCGTGGACGCTCCGGATCAGCGGCCCCGCTGTGTCAGCGCCCGCCAATGAGGCGCACGAGGGGAGGGTGCCTCGTTGGGCGCTTGTTGCGGTATCCTGACGCGGCGGCCTGTGGCCGGAAGAGGAGGAAAAGGATGCTGATCGCGACGCCGAAACGTTGGTTCTCGTGGGACTTCGAGGTTCACGAGGGAGGCGGACAGCCCGTGGGCGACGTCAGGGTGTCGGCATGGCGCGAACGCGGCGCCGTCACAGTGGGCGGGATCGAGTACCCCGTGACCCGCGAGGGCGTCGTCGGCGCGTTCACGCTTGCGGGAGCAGGCGGTGTGTTGGCGCGTGCGGTGAAGCCGAGTGCCTTGCACAGGATGTTCACCCTCGAGCACGACGGCAAGGAGTACGTCCTGAAGGCGGCGTCCGCATGGGGGCGCGACTTCGCCCTGCTCGACGGCGAGGTACAGATCGGCGTCGTCCGCCCGGCGAGAGCGCTCGGCCGGCAAGCGCGCGCCGACCTGCCGGAGGACATGCCCCTCGAGGTCAGGCTCTTCGTCCTATGGCTCACGCTGATGCTGTGGAAGCGACAGCAACAGGCGGCGAACTCGAGCTAGCATGGCGGCTCTGGGAAGGGAAGCTGGCGTGGCTTCGGACGTTCGAGCGCACCTCGACAGCCTGCCGCCTGAGTCTTGCGAGATCGTCCTCGCCCTGCGCGACGTCGTTCGTAGCACGGTGCCCGACGCGGAGGAGACCGTGCTGTGGGGCAGCCTCTCGTATCACACGCCGTGGATCGGCGGGCGGGTGAAGGGCGCGCTGTGCCAGATCACGGCCAAGCGGGGCGAGGTGCGGCTCGAGTTCATCCACGGCGTTCGCCTCGCCGACCCGGCGGGGCTTCTGCGAGGCGACCGCCTCTCGAAGCGCTACGTGCCGATCGACTCGAGCGCCGAGGCCCAGCGACCGGAGATTGTCAATCTCATCCGCGAGGCATCAACCCTCGACCTCGGAGGCCATTGATTGATGTGTCCAGGCCCAGTACGCTCGCGGGCCTGAGGTGGCCGCGCAGCGCGGCACTCCGCGGAGGCGCTATGTCGGATCCAGAGGCGAAAGGCAGTGAGGCAAAGACATCCGAGTACATCGGCCAAACGATCCCCGTTCACGTCGAGTTGTCCGCGCGCGAGATCGTGCTTGCCCAGCCGGAGATGCGCGCCCTCCTCGAGGCCGCGGAACTCATCGCGGTTGGCGAGTGCGGGTGTCGCAAGGGGAAAGGGGTCGAGGCGTGCGAGCGACCGCTCGAAGTGTGCCTGGCCGTTGACGCTGAGGCGAAGAAAGAAATCGCGACGGACGGCTGGCGAGAGATCTCGCTCGGCGAAGCACTCGCTGTGCTCGAAAGCTCGCACCGCGCGGGCCTCGTCCACCTTGCTTACCGTAAGGGCGACGAGGACGTCACCCTCGTCTGCTCGTGTTGCCCGTGCTGCTGCGTGCACTTCAACGCGCTCAAGGGCCGCGACTATCACGAGGCGATCACCGAAGCCGCGTTTGTGGCACGGCGCGACGCCGACGCATGCATTGGCTGCGGCGCGTGCGCCGAGCGCTGTGCGTTTGGCGCCTTCACCTGGCCGGGGGACGGCGAGCGTCCCGAGTTCCGCGCTGCCAGGTGCTTCGGCTGCGGCCTGTGCGTCAGCACGTGCCCGAGCGGCGCGATCGCGTTCGTCAGGCGCTAGTTCGAGCGGCGGTCGCCTTAGGCGAAAGACGGCGGCTCAAGGGCGCGCGAGCAGTCCGAGGTAGTACGGCCAGATGACGAGGCCGACGATGCACTGCCACCACAAGAGCTTGGCGAATGCGATCGTGAACAGCCATCCGCCGAACCAGACCGCACCCGCAAGACTTCCCGCACCTACTCTGATGTCCCTCGACATGGTGCCTCCCTCCGAATTCTGGCGGCATTCTACTCTGAGGAGGACGCGACGGAAAACTGGTGATCTAGGTCCGGTCGCCCGTGCCCGGCAGCGCGATATGCGCGAGGAGGCCGCGTTGCCGGTGTTCAGGTGCGGATCGCGGCGAGCAGCGGACGGAGGGAGCCAGCGTGGGATGCGGCGATCGCACGGAGCAAGCAGCGTCTACAGCGCGCGACGGATCCCGTCGACCAGCCGGTCGATCTGTTCGGTCGTGTGAGTGGAGAAGACGGCGATGCGAAGCGACTCGACGTCGGGTGCGTCCGAGTACCCGCGCGGCGGCACGTAGAGGACGACGAGATCCTCGCGATCGAGGGCGTCGCAAACGCGGCGGAGGTCGAGCGACGGCGCGCCCGGAAGACTGACGATCGGGATCGGGGTGTCGGCGAGGTCGAAGCCGGCGGCACGCAGCCCGGCTCGCATGCGCCAGACGTTGTCCCACAGCTGGCGACGCATCTCGGGGTGCTCCTCGAGGAGGCGCATGCCCATCGCGGCCGCGGCGGCGGCCGGTGCGGACGCAGCGGAGGCGCCGGCGGGAATGTGGGAGAACTTCCGAATCTTCGCCTCGAGGGCGCGATCTCCGGGGACCATGCCGCCGGCGCCGCCGAATGCCTTGCTCAGTGTGCCGCAGAAGTAGATGCCGTCGCCCTCTAGGCCGTGGTACTCGAAGCTGCCCCGCCCCGTTGTACCGATGACGCCGACCGCGTGCGCATCGTCGACGCAGAGGAGGCTCCGAGGATAGGCGTCAAGCACCGCGGCGTAGGCCGATAGCGGGGCCATCGCGCCCGTCGACGGGAAGACGCCGTCCGTCAGAACGAGAGGCCTCTGGCCGGGACGGAGCCGGAGCGCGAGCTGACGAGCGAGGTCGTCGGGATCGAGGTGGCGGAAGAGGACGACCTCCTTGGCCGCTGCGCGCAGGGCGTCGAGCACGCTGTAGTGCGAGGCGCAGTCAGCGAAGGCGACGTCGTAGTCCTCACGGAGAGCCTGGGTGAGGAGCATTGGCCCCAGGTAGCCCGAAGCCACGTACGTGACCGTCTTCGTCCCGAAGAACCGACACGTTCGCTCGATGACCTCCTCGTGGGCCGGCGTGGATGCGGCGGTTGCCGGGCCGATCCCGTACTTCTGCGCCGCGGCGCACGCGGCATCGATCACAAGCGGGTGCCCGTGCAGGCCGAAATAGCTCGTTCCGCAGAAGTAGTCGACCTCGCGCCCGTCGATCCTGACGCGCGCGCCCACCGGAGAACTCATGCGCCGGATGTCTCTGTCCATTCCGCACCCCTCGCCGACCGAGCCGGTCTTAGCTGATCGAGGAGCGATGGTACAGGTTCGAGCCCCGTGGCCGCGAGGGTTCCGCCGGGCTCAAGGGGCGTCGCTGCCCACGGCGGAGGGTGTTGCCGCGGGCCGCGGACCTAGAAGCGTTAGGGCGTGGCGCTGGCGCTTCGAAGGACGTGCTTGCCGCGACTGTCGACCCACGTGATCGTGGCCCAGAAGGTCATGCTGATCGGCATGCCCGTCGGATCCTCGTAGGTCGACGTGAACATCTGGTCGGGCCCGCGGAACGTGAACGCCTCCGACTTGTGCGTGCCGCACGACGCGGACCAGTCGACACGAATCTGGATGGGCTGGTTGCCGTCCACTCCGAGTTGCGTCGCTTCGAATGTGCAGGCGAGTTCCGAGGCACCGGCGCCGCCGACCGGATCGTCCAGGATGACAATGTCGGCCGCGATAGGCAGCGGCGTCGATCCGGGACCTGGACTCGTGCCCGGACCTGTTCCCGGTCCGGTGATCGGCGCGCAGCCGAATGCCGCAAGCAAGAGGGCGGCGCCCGCCATCAGGCCGAGCGTGCGCTGTGGACAGATTCTCGAGCTCTCTGTTCTCATGGGTTCCCCTCCTCCACCCCTACTTGACGAACTGCCAGCCGTTCGGATCCTCAATGACGACCTGGGGTCGCGGGGCGGCACGGAAGACGCCGTGGACCTCGATCTTCTTCCCCACTTTGCCGAGCGGGATCAGCCGATCCTTACCCTTCCCCTCGAGCTGGACGGAGAGAACGCCCGTGCCGTCATCGAGTGCGAACTCGCAGCCGGCCGTGCACTGCGTCAGGACCGTGCCCCGGAGCGCAATGGGCCTTCCCTCGTACAGGGCCTGGTTTTGAATGAGCTCGTCAATCGTCGGCGTCGCGCTGGGAACGGCGGTCGACGGCTGTGCCGCGGCCACGCCGGTATCGCTCGACGCGGCGGGAACGGATGCCACAACGGCGGGAGCCGGCCCGCTTCCCTCGGAGTCGGCGGGTGCCGCCGCAGGCGTTGCGGCCGCGGGCGTTGCGACCGCGGTCGCCGAGATCGAGGCTGAGACCGGAACAGCTGAAGCTGGGACGGCCAAGGCCGGAACGGCTGAAGCTGTGGGCTCGCCGCGCGGACCGAATTGCATGAACGCGACAGCCGACAGGCCAGCCACCGCGAGAATGCCAACGACTATCCAGATCAGTGTCTTGTTCATTGAATCCTCCCATCGTGGATCGTGATGTGCGTCCGGGCGCGCGCGGCCACGCTCGGGTCGTGCGTCACGACCACGAGCGCCAGACCTCGCGCGGCGTGCAGGCCTTCCATGAGCTGTAGGACGTTCTTTCCGGACTCCGAGTCGAGACTGCCCGTCGGTTCGTCGGCCAGCAAGAGTTCGGGCGAATTGACGAGCGCGCGGGCGATCGCGCATCGCTGTTGCTCGCCTCCGGACAGCTGTGACGGGTAGCTCTTCTCCTTGTCGGCCAGCCCAACGTCCGCGAGGGCGGCTCGGGCGCGTTCGACGCGATCCTTCGCGTGCGCCAGCTCGAGCGGCAGGAGAACGTTCTGCAGCGCCGTCATGGCATCGTTCAGGTAGAACTGCTGGAAGATGAAGCCGATGCGGTCGCGCCGCACGCGGCTGAGCTCGGCGTCCGACAGCCGATCGACGGCGACTCCATCCACAAGAACAGAGCCCGCCGTCGGGCGATCGAGGCAGCCGGCAAGGTGGAGGAGTGAGGACTTCCCCGACCCGGACGGGCCGACGATCGAGACGAAGTCGCCGCTTGCGACCTTGAGGTCCGCGTCCCGCACCGCCCAGAAACGCAAGCCGTTCTGGCCGTACTCCTTCGATACCTTCTTCAGTTCGACGATCATAGTTCCCTCAATGCGCGGATCGGTTGGATGCGTGCGGCCATCATGGCCGGGTAGACGGCGGAGACTGCGCCAACGGCGATCGCCACGAGCAGGCAGATCCCAACGAACGCGAGCGAGTACTGGGGCGGGGCATCGAGACCCATGCCGCTGGCACGCGGGAGCATCAGGGTGGCTAGGTAGCCGATGCCGAGGCCGACGACGCCACCGATGGCGGAGACGACAATGGACTCGGTCAAGAAGAGGTTGAACACCTCGCGCCGGGTGGCGCCGACGGCGCGGAGCAGGCCGATGTCGCGGCGCCGCTCCTGCACCGACATGATCATCGTGTTCATCGTCGTGAACACGCCGACGGCGATGGCGATGCCGGCGATGAGGATCATCGTCTGCCGCACCGTAGCGAGGATGCCGACGAGCGTGTCGAACACCTCGTTCGGCGGAATGGCCTGCACTCCAGCCATGTGGCCAAGTTGGGTCCTCGTCTCGGAGACGCGCGATACGTCGGCCGTGCGCACCAGAACGGCCGCCAGCTTGCCCTGGAGCCCGAGCACGAGCTGGGCATCCTCAAGTGGTAGAAAGACGAAGGTGTCGTCGCGTCCTCCGCTGACGGGCAGAATCTTGATGACGGGGACAGCGATCGGCGCGTAGAGGCTGACGTTGACCGTGTCGCCCACGGAGAGTCCGAGGTCGGCGGCCGCCTTGCTTCCGACGACGGCGCCGTCAAATGAGGCGAGGTCCCAGTGCTTGAGAAGCGCGGTCTGGATGTCGCTGCCGTAGACGGCCGTGAGCGTGCCGTTCACCTTCGCGCGCCCGACGACGACGGGCGCCGCGATCTCGACGTTGTCCACGGCGCGGAATCCGGGCAACGAGTCCTCGGAGATGTACTCGATCGTGTCGGCACCCTGCATGAGCGACAACGTGAGCGAATACGGGCACCCGATCGGCAGGACGAGGACGTGGGCGCCAAGGCCGTCGAGCTCGCGTTCGAGCGCCGTGGAGATCCCGGCGCTGAATGAGAGGAGGGCGAACAACGTGGCCACTCCGACAGCAATGCCGGCCACGGTCAGCGCGAGGCGCGCCTTCTTGCGCTTCAGGTTCGCGCGGAGAATCCAGTTCATGCCATGCACTTCCTTTTCACGAAACGCGACCGCGGCGTCGACGCCCGCCTCGACCTACGAACTCGCGCACACCCATTGCCATTCGACGAACCCCGGCGACACGAGGACCTCGATGTCGGGGGAGAGGTGGATCTTCGTCGTCGCGTGGGAGTGTGGCGTGAGATAGCCGCGCACTCCCTCGGTGGCGGCTTGGTCCATGTACCCGCACGTGGGGCTCTTCTCGCCGAGGACGTCAGGAATCCCAATCCAATCGACCATGTAGTGGTTCACGTTCGCGACTCCGTCTACCTCGGCGTGCCACGCGAGGTCAAGACTCGCGATCTTGCCCTGCTCGCCGAGAGAGAGCAGAACGTCGAGGGCCGTGATCACTCCCGGCTGGAAGAGATCGGGGCGCACGTTGTGGGACGTCACGAGGACGTTCTCGAACGTCGTCGTCGCGCGGGGTCCCTTGATGGTGACGATGGGGACAATGATCTGGCCGCCGTGCTCGCTGCGGAGCGCGACCTCCACGCGGAAGCCGGCCTCGATCGCCGCAAGCCTCGCGGGATCCTCGAGGTACACGTAGAGGCTCGTCCCATCCTTCATGGGATAGAGATCCATGCGCAGGGCCGTGCGCTCGAACGCTCCGCCCGGAACGCGGGCGTCGTACCACCAGCCTTCGAGGCCGTTGAGCGACTGGATGATGTACGTGTCCGCAGTCTCGTCGTAGGCGTAGACAAGGCTGATCTGGCCTGCCACGGAGAGGTGGACGAGCACGTCGAAGGCGGAGAACCGGCCTTGAGCGAACACCTGCGGCTGCAGCGTTGTGATCGCTTGGGGGTCGTACGTGAACGTCCCGACGCCGCGGATCTCGACGGAGCCCGCCTGGCTCGGAAGTGGGTCCACGCGCATGTCTGCAGACATTGCCCAACTGCCGCCGTTGCCCGGAAGCGCGACGGGCTCCGCACCCTCTTCGTTCCCAAGAGCAACGCCAAGGCTCGAGAGGAGCCCCACAAGAACTGCGATGACTACGGTTGCCCGTTTCCTTGCGCTCACTGTACCTCCACCTGGGGAGACCCTTCGCGTTGCGTTCCGCGAGATCGAGCTCCCACCCTTCTCGTCGCGGCTCTGGCATTCGTGCATCTCAGGCCGCGACCTCACGATTCGCCGCGAGACCGTAGCGTCATTATACGGATATTCGGGGCTACATGTCCGATATGGAGTAGACAGTCACTCCTCCGTGTGAAGAACGCGTGGGGAAAGAGCCAAGAAAGCTAGGAGATCGGCCCGGCGCGTGCCTCCGCCACGTCGGCGACCGTAGTCTTCGTGAGGAAGGCGACCAGGGCGTCGCGTGCCTCTCTCCAGAGGGCGTGCAGCGAGCACGGCTTCTTGCACTCGCAAGGCTGGAGGAACAGCGGGCAATCGTTCAGCGCGCCGGGGCCGTCGATGGCGATCACGACGTCGAGGATCGAAATCTTGGCAGCCGGCCTCGCCAAGCCGATGCCGCCCGTCTTGCCGCGTGACGTCGTGACGAGGCCGGCGCGCTTGAGCTGGGCGATCGTCTTTGCGAAGTGGGCGTAGGGAATCGCCGCCGCCTTGGCGATCTCCTGAGTCGGCACGAACCCGTCGCCAGAGCGCACGGCCACCTCGGCCAGGGCAAGCACGGCGTACTTTGCGGTCTTTGAGTAGAGCATAGGAACCGCCGCTGAGGCTACGAAGTTCCGAAGGCCGTGTCAACCAAAGGCCTGAAGGAGCAAGACTAGAAGAGGTCCGTCGGAGCCTCGGCCGACTCCGGCGGCTGGTCGACGCGGTACAGACAGTCGGCGGGACCGATGTCGCAGAAACGGCACTCCGTCCAGGCCGGGTTCTTCGGCAGCGGCTTCTCGCCGCCCACCTTCTGAACGAGCGCAACGAAGCGCTCGCGGAACGCATCGTCCAGGCTCTCGGGGGGTACGTCGAGCGCGCCGTTGCGGTACACCACGCGGCCGGACAGCTTGAGTCCGGCGCAGCGAGGATTGCCGATCGGAAAGAGGAGGAGGTAGACGAGGACCTGTGCCGTGTCCGACGTGCGCGGCCGGCCGGTCTTGCAGTCCTCGATGATTCCGGTCCCGTCGCGAAACGCGACGAGGTCGGGCTTACCGGAGACGATGATGCCCGTCTTGCCGACCCGCTTGAACGCGTTGTCGTCCTCGACGAACACCTCGTAGCCCTCGGCGAGCAGCTGCTCGCGCCGTGTCCGGACGAGCTGGCCATGCTCAAGCGTCCATGCCGCGACGTCGAGGTCGGTCGGCAAGCGGTCGTAGTCCTTGTGATGCGCGCGGAACCATGCCGACCACTCGCACTGACTCTCCCCCGAAAGGAGCTTGGTCAGCCACGTCACCCAGATGTAGGGGTCGCTCCTGCGGATCGCCATCGGCCTCCTTCTCTCTCCAGAGAATCTAACGAGTCGCCACCCCAGCGGCAACTGTGCTCGGTCGGAAGCGGTTGCGTGGGGCGTCAGAAGGCCAGGAATCTCAACACTACTCCGAGCGCGGACAGTGCGATGCCGATCGTGTGTCATTGCAGGACCAAACCCCGCCGCCCCTAGCTGTCGGCCCCGTCAGAAGAAGCAGGGGCTTCTTCCTAGTTGCTCGGAACGGCCGTTCCCGACCGGCCATCGGCCCAACCGCCCGCGGAAGCCAATGACAGGAAGGGGCTTCCGCCCTAGCCGCTCGGCAAGAAGGAATGCCGAGCGGCCATCGGCCCGACAGCCATTGACATTGCAGACAACGTGTCTACAATTGATGACGAAATGTCCTCAAACGCTCTCGCTAGCGCCTTGTTTCCGAAGACGCGCAGTGCGATTCTTCGCGAACTCTACAGGGAGCCCGATGGGCTCCACCTGCGCGAGTTGGAGCGGCGGACGGGTGTCAACAGTCGCCACGTCGCCCGGGAGCTGCACGCTCTCGCAGAGGTAGGCATTCTCAAGTCCAAGCGCGTCGGCCGCCAGATCATCTACAGCCTCGATCCACAATGCCCGATCTACAACGAACTGCGCTCGATCGTGCGCAAGACCGTGGGCATAGCCGACGTCCTTCGCGAAACGCTCGCGTCGGTCGCCGACCGGATCGAGCTTGCGTATGTGTACGGCAGCCATGCTCGTGGGGAAGAGCGCAGCGACAGTGACATCGATCTCATGATCGTCGGGCGCGCCTCGCTTCGCGACCTGAGCTCGCCCCTGCGGGAAGCAGCTGGAATTCTGCACCGGGAGATCAACCCCACGGCATACAGGCCAGTCGAGTACGACGAAGCACGGCAGGATGCTGAATCGTTCGTGCGACGCATTCACGACGGACCTCGGATCCCCGTAGTCGGAGGTGCGGTGTGAGCCTCGAAGAAATGATCCTCCGCGGCGAGTTGAGACGAGAACCGACCGTGCCGGAGGAGATCCGACAACTTCTGGCTGGAATCGCGCGTCGCCTCGACGATGCCCGGCGCGTAGAGAACCACCCCGAGACGCGAATCGAGCAGGCGTATCACGCCATTCTCGGTTGCGCCCTGGCGGCCCTACGCACCGAGGGACTCCGCTCGACCAACGTTCTGGGCAAGCACCAGTTCGTGCTCGAGTCGCTCGTAGACACCCTCGCGATCGAGCGCACGCGCATCGACTACTACCAACGATTGCGGGGATTGCGCAACAAGGAGATCTACGAAGGTGCCGTCCACGTTTCCCCTCATGATGTCGCCGAGGCGATTGAGGAGGCCGTCTGGCTCTCCGGGCGCCTCGTGCGCTGGCTAGAGCGAAGCCCCTCCCCGCAGTCCGGCGGTCGCGCGTCGTAGCGTTGCGCCTTCCGCGCCCCTCCGCTCGTGAGAAGCCACCCGAGTGGCCAGCGACATCGACAACCTATGTCGTCGAGTAGCCCTTCTCTCCTAAGTGCGGGCAGTAGAGAGCGCCCGGCAGCCACGGACACACGCGCCGCGAACTCGCTTCGCCGACCCAACGGACTCAATGAACTCAACGAACTCAACAGACCCAACGAATCGGCCTACGCGCTACATGCCACAAGCCCTCTTCTGCCTCTCGCCCGCTTCCCGCGTCTTGGAATGACGCATCGGCTTCGTTAGACTCACGTAGATCCGTTTGGAGGAGCGCCGCCGGAGCGATAGACCAAGCGGCGATTCGCGCCAGGAGACAAAGTCGGAAGATGACGACACCCGAGCAACGTGCCCGCGAAGTGATCGACAAGAAGCTGGCCGAGTCCGGCTGGGTCGTGCAGGACCGTCCAGACACCAATCTCTCCGCCGGGCCGGGCGTGGCGATTCGCGAGTTCGTCCTCGAACCTGGTCACGGCCATGCCGACTACCTCCTGTTCGTTGACGGCAAGGCCGTCGGCGCGCTCGAAGCGAAACCGGAGGGGTACACGTTGTCGAGCGTCGAACTCCAGGGCGCGAAGTACACGGCCGGGCTTCCGTACTCGATCAGCGGTTCTGCGCCCGTCTCCCCGTTGCCCTTCGTGTACCTCAGCACCGGAACCGAAACGAAGTTCGCGAACGGTCTCGATCCCGAGCCGCGCTCGCGAACCGTCTTCCAGTTCCACCGGCCCGAGACCCTGCACGCCTGGCTCGAAGCCGACACCCTTCCAGTGTGGGTCCACGACTGGCATCCTGAGACGGGCGAGTACGCCCTTGACCCGAAGCGTCCATCTTCTCTGCGTTCGCGCCTCCAAGCGATGCCGCCCGTCCTTCGCGGCAGCCTCTACGACAACCAGCTGCGCGCGGTCGAGAACCTTGAGACGTCCTTGCGAGACGATCGCCCGCGCTCGCTCATCCAGATGGCGACCGGCTCCGGCAAGACGATCATGGCGATCACGTCCATCTATCGCCTGATCAAGTACGCGGGCGCCTCGCGCGTCCTCTTCCTCGTCGACCGCAAGAACCTTGGCGAACAGGCCGAGAAAGAGTTCGGGAACTTCCGCACGCCCGACGACCACCGCAAGTTCACCGAGCTCTACAACGTCCAGCGCCTCCAGTCGAACACCATCGGCGCGTCGAGCAAGGTCGTCATCTCCACCATCCAGCGCCTCTACTCGATGCTGCAAGGAGAAGCCGAGCTCGATCCCGCGCTGGAGGAGGAATCGCTCTACGAGAAGGACGGCGCGCTGCCCAAGGAGCCGCTGCCCGTTGTCTACAACCCGGCCATTCCGCCCGAGCACTTCGACGTCATCTTCGTCGACGAGTGCCACCGCTCGATCTACTCCCTGTGGCGCCAGGTGCTCGACTACTTCGACGCCTACCTCGTCGGCCTCACCGCCACGCCCGCCGCGCACACCTACGGCTTCTTCCAGCGGAACCTCGTGATGGAGTACAGCCACGAGGAGGCCGTCGCCGACAACGTCAACGTCGACTTCGAGGTCTACACCATCCGCACGCGGATCACGAAAGAAGGCGCAACGATCCGCCCCGGCGACTACCAGCTCGGCATCCGCGACCGCCAGACGCGCCGCGTGCGTTGGGAGCGGCCCGACGAGCCCCTGACGTACGGTGCCAACGACCTCGACCGGGCCGTCGTCGCCGAGGACCAGATCCGAACGATCATCCGAACATTCCGCGACAAGCTGCCCACCGAGATCTTCCCCGGCCGGCGCGAGGTGCCGAAGACGCTCATCTTCGCCAAGGACGACTCGCACGCCGAGGACATCGTCCGGATCGTGCGCGAGGAGTTCGGCAAGGGAAACGCCTTCTGCCAGAAGATCACGTACAAGTCGACCGACAAGAAGCCGTCCGACCTCATTCAGGAGTTCCGCGTGAGCTACAACCCGCGCATTGCCGTGACCGTCGACATGATCGCCACCGGCACCGACATCAAGCCGATCGAGATCGTCATGTTCATGCGCAGCGTCCAGAGCCGCGTCCACTTCGAGCAGATGAAAGGCCGCGGCGTGCGCGTCGTCGACGCGACGACGCTCCAGGGCGTGACCCCTGAGGCGCAGGCGAAGACGCACTTCGTCATCGTCGACTGCGTCGGCGTCACCGAAGGGCCGCTCTCCGACACCCAGCCGCTCGAACGCAAGAAGACGATCTCGTTCGACGCGTTGCTCGAACACGTCGCCCTCGGCGGGACCGATCCCGACTATCTCTCGTCGCTCGCCGCTCGCCTCGCGCGCCTCGACCGCCAATGCGGCGACGAGGAGAAGGCGCGGATCCGAGAAGCCGCCGGCGGCGCCAAGCTCGGCGACATTGTGCATGGCATCATCCGCGCGCTCGATCCCGACGAGCAGATGGCCGCGGCGCGCGCCAGCCGCGGCTATTCCGAGGATGTCGAGCCGGAGCCCCAGGAATTGGAGGTCATGGCGAAGAAACTGCTGAAGCAGGCGGCGGCCCCGCTCGCGACGAAGCCCGCGCTGCGGCAACTCCTGATCGCGACGAAGCGCTCGTTCGAGCAGATCATCGATGACGTCAGTCTGGACGAGCTCCTGGAGGCCGGCACGTCCGAAGAGGCGCGCGAGAAGGCACGCGCGCAGGCAAGCATGCTGGTCGGGTCGTTCGAGCAGTTCCTCGCCGACAAGAAAGAGGAGATCGAGGCGCTCCAGTTCTTCTACTCGCAGCCGTACGCGAAACGTCTGAGCTACGCTGACATCAAGGCGCTGCACGCGGCGATTAAGGCGCCGCCACACCTCTTGACATCGGAGCGTCTGTGGGCGGCGTACCGGCTCCTGGAACAGAACAAGGTGCGCGGCGCGAGTAGCCAGCGGAAGCTCGCGGACATCGTTTCCCTGGTCCGCTTCGCCCTGCACCAGGAGGGCGAGCTTGCGCCGTACGCGGAAGGCGTGCAGCTTCGCTTCGAGAGGTGGATGACGACGCAGGAGTTGCGCGGGCACTCGTTCACTCCCGAGCAACGCCTCTGGCTGGAGATGATTCGCGATCACATCGCGCAGAGTCTGGAGATCACGCCGGACGACTTTGGGTACGCTCCGTTTGTCGGGGAGGGTGGGTTGGGCAAAGCACGGCAGGTGTTCGGGCCGGAACTGAGGACGTTGATGGATGAGCTGAACGGAGCTCTCGTCACATGACTGACACAGTCGGTCTGCCAAGGGGCTGGGCCAGCGCGACGCTGCCTGACGTGATTGGGCCTCAAGGGCTCCTGACAGATGGCGATTGGGTCGAGACCGAAGACCAAGACCCGGATGGCGATGTTAGGCTGACCCAACTTGCCGATATCGGCGACGGTGTCTTTCGCGATCGCTCAGCGCGGTTCATGACGCAGGAAAGAGCGGCCGCCCTCGGTTGCACCTTCCTGGAAAAGGGCGACGTCATGGTCGCTCGAATGCCGGACCCGCTCGGCCGAGCCTGTCTGTTTCCAGGGAGCACCGTGCCTAGCGTGACAGCCGTAGATGTCTGCATTATTCGCCCAGCGCTTCCGGACGTCGACAATCGCTGGCTGATGCACACGCTCAACTCTCCGGCAGTGCGCGGCGCTATCGCGCAGCTGCAGAGCGGCTCAACCCGCAAACGGATCTCAAAGAAGAACCTCTGCACCATCCCGCTCCCCGTAGCGCCGGCAGCCGAACAGTGTCGCATTGCTGACAACACGGAGTCGTACCTGACGCGGCTGGACAACGCGGTGGCGCTCCTGAAGCGGGTCGAGCAGAACCTCAAGCGCTACCGCGCCTCGGTCCTGAAAGCCGCTGTTGAAGGCCGTCTCGTACCGACCGAGGCCGAGCTGACGCGGCGCGAAGGCCGGGAGTACGAGCCCGCGAGCGAATTGCTGAAGCGCATCCTCGTTGAGCGCAAGGCACGCTGGATCGAAGACGCCGCCGAGAAGGCTCGCGCCAAGGCCGAGGACAAAGCACGCAAGGCCGGCCAGCTCTGGACCGCCCAAGACGACGCCGCAACGCTGGAGAAGGAGCGCGCCAAGGCCACTAAGCAATACGCGGAGCCCTTGGACCCCGACACCACCGAGCTTCCCGACCTCCCCGAAGGTTGGTGCTGGGCTCTGCTAGAGCAGCTCACCTTCCCTGCGACGAGCGGATCACGTGGTTGGGCGCAGTACTACACTGATGATGGCCCCTTGTTCATACGAGCACAGGACCTCAAGATGGACGCCCTGACAACCGTTTCGATCGCACACGTGTCACCGCCCGTTGACGCCGAGGGGATGCGTACGCGTGTGCAGCAGCACGATCTGCTAGTCACTGTCACGGGGGCGAATGTCACAAAGGCGGCCTTCGTCCGCCATGCGATTGGCGAGGCGTATGTCAGCCAGCACGTCGGGCTGTGTCGCCCCGTGTTGTCCGCGACTGCTGAATACGTGCATCTTTGGATTGTCTGTCCCGGCGGTGGACGGAGTCAGCTGCTGGAAGCGGCGTACGGTGCGGGGAAGCCGGGGCTGAACCTTCAAAACCTCCATGAGCTCATCGTTGCGTTGCCGCCCCTCATTGAGCAATCACGGGTTGTCGATCGCGTTGGGGCTGCACTCTCGGCCGTGTCTAGGCAGCAAGCCACCGCTGACTCCTCCCGAGCGCGGGTGCTGCGCCTGCGCCAAGCGGTTCTCAAATGGGCGTTCGAGGGGAAGCTTGCCAAGCAGGACCCGAACGACGAATCGGCCTCGGTCCTCCTCGGACGGATCAGAGAACAGCATCGTGCGCGGAGAGGAACAACACCGTGACTCGGCCGGAGCTCGGCGCGGCGAGAGCGAGGACGGATGCGAAACTGCGATACGCGGCCGTCCATCTCGATGGGCTCAACCTGACTGATCGTGGAGAGAGTGAGACTGACAGAGCCAACGCGGAGTCGTACCTATTCCAGCTCCTGGGCGTGCGTGACGCGCTCTTGCAGGAGATCAACATTTACCACTCGTGCGGCCTTCCGCTGAAGAAGGTAACCAGGGAGCGTCTTGAAAAGGCGCTGAAGGCGGCGGGTGCCTCCTCCCCAGCATTGCATGCTCTGGGCTCTCTGGAAGATGACACTAGCAGCTGGATCGGCTGCGCAGCGGAGATGCGAGACCATGCAATGCACCGGATGGACGTCCCTCGCACCTATCACGTTGGCGGAGACGACGATGGTGCCGTCTTCCTGGCCGACCCTCGCACGGGGAGGAACGTGGAACAACACTACCCGGCGCTCTTCAGGACGTGGCTCGCAGAGATGGGAAGTCTTGTTCAGAGACTCCGCAGCCTCATGTGCAAAGCGGGAGCGCGCGAGGCCACGAACCAGCTGGTTGCGAAGCTGTGGAGCTACTGCCACGTCCTGCGCGACGACGGCTTGAGCTACCAGGACTACCTCGAGCAGCTCACGTTCCTCCTCTTCCTCAAGATGGCCGACGAGCGCGAGGCGCAAGGGAAGCCGAATCCTGTGCCCGAGGGCTACCGCTGGCACGACCTTGCGGCGCCGCAGATGGAGGGCGCGCGGCTCGAGGACCACTATCGCAAGACGCTGGAGGATCTCGGGAAGAGGGGCGGCATGCTCGGCCTCGTCTTCCGTAAGGCGCAGAACAAGATTCAGGATCCGGCCAAGTTGCGGCAACTGATCGTCGAACTGATCGGCAAGGAAGAATGGCTCTCGCTTACGGCCGATGTGAAGGGTGACGCCTACGAGGGCCTCCTCGAACGGAACGCGCAGGATGTGAAGTCGGGCGCCGGTCAGTACTTCACACCACGCCCGCTCATCGATGGGCTCATCGACTGCATTCAACCGCGCATGGACGAGACCGTGTGCGACCCGGCCTGCGGTACGGGCGGGTTCCTGCTTTCCGCCTACCACTACATCGTGCGGCACAACCCGGACCTCGACCGCGATCAGAAGAAGCACCTCAAGTACAACGCGCTGCGCGGCGTGGAACTTGTCGATGGCGTGTCGCGCCTCTGCGCGATGAACCTGCTCCTGCACGGCGTCGGGCCGGACGGCGACGAGGCCGCGCCACCGATTCGCACCGACGACAGCTTGCGCAACGAGCCGAGCGAGCACTACCCCGTCGTCGTCACCAATCCGCCGTTCGGCAAGAAGTCGAGCATCACGGTCGTGAACGACGAGGGCGAGACCGACAAGCACACGATCAGCTACAGTCGCCCCGATTTCTGGACTACCACGACGAACAAGCAGTTGAACTTCGTGCAGCACATCAGGAACCTGCTCGAGATCAACGGCCGCGCCGCGGTCGTCGTGCCGGACAACGTCCTGTTCGAGGGCGGCGCCGGCGAGACCGTGCGACGCAAGCTCATGGAAACCTGCGATCTCCATACGATCCTGCGCCTGCCGACCGGCATCTTCTACGCCCAGGGCGTCAAGGCGAACGTGATCTTCTTCGACCGCAAGCCCGCGAGCGAGACCCCGTGGACAAAGACCGTGTGGTTCTACGACCTGCGCACCAACATGCACTTCACCCTCAAGCAGAATCGCCTTGAGCGAAGCGCCCTCGACGAGTTCGTCGCCTGCTACAACGGAGGCGACCTGTCTGCCGCGAACAAGCGACAGGCAGGCCTGTCTGCCTCGGACAAAGCACAGGCAGGCCGTCACAACCGCGCCGCGACCTGGACGCCCGAGGCACCCGAAGGCCGTTGGCGACCGTACACGCACGACGAAATCATCCAGCGCGACAAGGCAAGCCTCGACATCTTCTGGCTGCGCGACGAGAGCCTCGAAGACTCCGCCAACCTCCCCGACCCCGACGTCCTCGCCGCCGAGATCATCGAAGACCTCCAAGCCGCGCTCGAAGAACTGCAGGCCATCTCCGACGACCTGGCCCAGACGCCGGGGCGAGAGAGGAATGTCGATGACTGATCAGGCTCAGCAGCAGACCAGCTCGGTGCGCAGGATCGTCACCATCGTGACTGAGACCATCCTCCTTGACATTAGAGGCTACAGCAGGAGGCCCAACCCAGAGCAGCTGGAGATAGTCGTAGCACTGACAGACCGCCTGAGACAGATGATTGCGCTGTTGACAAACCTAGGTCGCATCAATGTTCGCGAGCTGGCGGTGGACCCTCTCATCATTGGGTACGTTCCGACAGGTGATGGCGCGTATGTTGTTCTGAACCCGCTGTATGGTGGGTACGGGATCCTCCTAGGCGCCGCACTGAGGAATGACCTTGTCCTGATCAATAGGAAGCTCGGAGGGAGACTATACGACGGGGTGCGAGTGGCTGTGCACTGCGGACCATGTCTAGCATACGTCGACATAACCGGCCGAGTGAACTTCGCAGGCGAGGGAATGAACGATTGCGCGCGAATCCTCCAGGCAGGTGACGCACCTGGGTTTCCACCAGCCTTCACCGACGAGGACTTCGTTGTCGCGTCGTCGGCAGCGCTGGCCTGCTTCGATGGGCTGTACTACGCAAGAACGAACACAGCGCAGAGGCAACTACTGCAGCATCGGAGATCGGGCCCATTCACTGTCAGCGACAAGCACGGGCGCAGACACGAGGTTCACCTCATCGAGATGCGCAGGAACATGGCTCTCCAGCCATTCAAACCGGTGGTCAAACTCTCTGAAGACAAGAGAGAACTCATGCGAGAGATCGCGGCGAATCGGCTCCCGGCGCTCCACGCCGCTGACTCGCACGCCGAGGAGGTCAACGGTGAGGCCATAGCTGGCGACCGGGCCCAGACGCCGGGCGCGAGAGAAGGAGAACGAAATGCGTAGTCCGCTTGTCAGCAAGCTCCGCAAAGGGAGAGCAGGCAATGGATAAGAAGATCCTTCAGGAAGCCACGGCTCGGTACCGCCGATGGATTACGCAGCATCATGATGAGTTCGCTGAGGAGGCCGGCAGGCGAGCCGAGCGAAAGGCCTTCTACCAATCCTGGACGAAGTCGCGGATCCTGTCCATGGACGAAGAAGGGTTCCTGGAGTTCATGAGCAAGCTCTGGGCGCTCGAGATGTGGGGCAGCAAGCCTCACATCGTCAACTACATCATTGAACGCAACACCCTGCCGAGGATCCGCGAAGAGCTCGCGGAGCTCGTTTGGGGCACGCGGCCAATCGGTGAACGCTGGGACCGCTTCCGCAAGAGCATCAAGGACATGGGGCCAGCGCAGATCAGCGAGATCCTCTGCCATGTGCATCCATCGGAGTTCCTGCTGTGGAACAAGCGTGTCCGCAACGCATTCCTGACGCTCGAGGCCTCCGAGACTCCGCGCCACGACTACCAGCTCACGGGCAAGCGCTATGCTCAGCTGTGCGTGATCGGGCAGGAGATACGGGGTGCGCTTGTCGCGGGTGGACTAGACGAAGTCGACCTCCTGACTGTCGACTACTTCCTCTGGCAGGAACTCGGAGGAAAGGATGTCCATCCGTTCGCCAAGGCGATGGCGTCCGCTCCTGCCGAAGAACCGCTTGCGAGCGTTCCCGACGAAAAGGCGGAGTTCATTCACAATGACGTTCGCGACAAGTTGCGCGAGATTGGCGAGTGGCTTGGGTTCACGGGCACCATCGAGATGAAAGTGGCGGAAGGTTCCAAAGTCGATGCTGTCTGGGAAGCGACGATCGGGAACATGGGTAGGGTCATCTATGTTTTCGAGGTGCAGACGGGCGGCTCGATCGACAGCCTGATCATCAACCTGCTCAAGGCGCTCAACAACCCGGCCGTGCAGGGCGTGGTTGCGGTCTCCGATGCTGAGCAGATCGAGAAGATCAAGCGCTATGCCGATGGTGTGCAGGGCCTTGCGGGCAAGCTCAAGTGCTGGAACTACGAGGATGTTCTCCGCACGCACGAGCGCCTTGAGACGGTCTACGAATCCATCAATTCCTTAGGACTGGTGCCTGATGGGTTCTGAGGCCTGCCGGCACCTGGGGCGTGTGCACATTGTCGGGCGAAGCACGCATGTGAGGTGAGTGAATGCCAGGGCTCGTCTTCAGCTCGTTCAGCCATGAGTGACATATCACTCAGGTCTGCTTGACTCGATTCCGCACCGTCGCCCCCGCTGACTCACAGTGGCTTGTCCCCGAGGATCGGTCCAAGGTGAATGGCAGGATCAGCATGCAAAGAGGAAGGGATGTGGAGGTGGAGGCGACGACCCGAGAAGATCATCGCCAAGCTCCTGGAGGCCGGCGGTTCTCGGTCCCACAGCCGTCTTGGCTGCGTGTCACCTGCACCTGAAGCGTCGTCTTGCGCCACCGAAGTTGCACTGGACTACATCAAGAAGTGGACCGCTCGCCGCGGGTGAGTCCGCTCGGCCTCCTCACCACCGCGCTGCGGACTCCGTGCCCTATGCCGCATCTACGGACCGTGCGTCCGGATCGTTGGGAAACAAGAGAGAGGGCGTCCAACGTGGGCGCCCTCGAAAGGGCCCGTAGCCTCTCTGCCGAGCCGAGCGGCCCATGCAGAGAACCCCGTGGGCCTCATGTGCTACTTCTCCTTGGACTCCAGGTCGAAGCTAGTGATGTCGATGCCGTGCGGAAGACCTGGCTCTGAGACCTTCTCGAGCAGTTCCTCGAAGCTTGCCAGAAGCTTCGCCTGTCTCTTCAGGAGATCCTCGAAGCTTCGGGCGAAGTTGGTCCTCTGCAAGTCAGTGAGCCGGTCACTGGCAGCGTGGAGCAGGTTCTCGAAGCTCTCGATGCGGCCAGCCTGCTCCCTCAGGAGATCCTCAAAGCTCTTCAGGAAGGACATTCTCTCCCTCCATCCGAGCGCACTCCAGTTCGTCTTCAGGAGAGTCTCGAAGCTTAGCAGCGCGTTGGCCTGCCGGCGGAGCAGATCCTCGAAGCTTGTGAGAGGGTCGTACGGAATTGGTGCGTCCTTCTCGAGGATGAGAAGCGCGTACTCCGTGGCCAGGACCTTGCTCCACCCCGACCAATGCCACGGTAGCGCAGACACCTCATCCCACCAGCACCAGGATCCGCTCGCGTCCTGCACCCGGTGGTCGACTAGCCATCGGTCGTACTCCGGCTGCCACTCATGCCCGCAGAAGTCCCAGACCTCCTGCGGATTGGCCACTAGAGCCGCGCTCGCCAACGCGTACATCGCGTAGATGTTCCCGATGTTGAAGTAGTCGGCGTATACCGTGCTGTTGACGACATAGGACTCGCTCCACTTCTTGCAGATGTAGCCCGCGGCGCTCGTCCAACGCGGATCGGAGGCATCCACTCCGCAGTAGGAGAGACCGATAAGTCCCGCTGCGGTCGTGGCGAAGTACCCGGTTTGTCCCGCGACGGACGGGATGGGGTCTGTGACGTCGGTGCGGGCTCGATAGCCGAAGCCACCGCTGATCGGCTCCTGTAGGGCGGTCAGGTATACCATGAGTCTGGACTTGACGTAGTTTGGGGGAGCGATGCCCCAAGCCTCTGCCGCCATCAGCCCTTCCACGGCCCAGCGGCAGACGGACATGTCGGCCCCTTTGGAGTCAGTCGGGTTGTACCTCCATCCACCTTCATCCGCGTCGAACGGAGTCTTCTGGGTCGAGGAAAGCCAGTTGACGCAGCCCTTGAGGACGTCGAAGAAGGTCAGCGTCTGGGGTGAATTCGCCGGGACGAGCCTGTTTGGCGCACCACTTGCCTGAAGAGCCAGCATGACCAGAGCTGTCTCGTACGTTGTCCTGGGGTCGTAACCCGCAATGCCATTGTCAGTGTCAAAGTAGATGCTGTTGGCAGCCGTGTGCATCTTCGTCATGACGTACTTCCAGCCGGCGACCACATGGCTGCTCAGGCTCCACGTCGGGTCCAGCGGGCTAGCGCCGGTGTGAAGAGCGTAGCTTTCGAGCTTATAGAGAGCTAGAGCGGTCTGCGCAACAGCGTAGGCACGTTCCGTGTTGCTTGGCGCGACGTTGCTTATGAAACTCCCGTCCCCCTGCTGCTGTCCCAGTAGCCACAAGAGCCCCTGCTGGATGGCTTGCGTCCGCTCTGACTGCGTGATCCCCGTGGCGCCCAGCCCGCCCGCGGCGAGGCCTACGATCAGCACCAGTCCGAGAACCACAGTGCCCAGCTTCCTTGTCATTCCTGATCACCCTCCTGTTCACTCCTTTGGACAACCCTTGCGTGACGACCCGCGGAACCGGACGCCACACTCGGCGTGCACCGAATCCGCACGTGCTCTGAGCGCTGAGTGAGCAGGAGCCCTCGATCTGATGGTGTGCGCTGCGCGCGCCGGCATGCCGGACGATGCCTCTCACTCACGAACGCAGTCTCTAGTCTACGCACTGCTCGCTGGAGTGCAAATGACCTCTTGCATGATCTGGAATGTGCGCTCTCCCCTTTGGGTCTGGCCGCCGTGAACCGGTCCGACGTGAATCGGGCGACGGGGGTGGGTCTGCGATGACAGCTCGTTTAGTTCCTGCTCAGCTCGATTTCCCGCCGTCGCGCCCGGCGACCGTCGTCGCTTGGGGCAAGGATCGGAGAGCGTCCTCACGCGGGTCAGTCTCCCCATCACTGTCTTTACGGCGGCTTCAGGTCGGGGTCGCTCGACACTCGGGCTTGGTGTTGTAGTGTGAGATTGCTCTTGCGGCAGCTCGCGTGCTGAAGCGGTACAGTAGGAAGCAAGGGGCGAACCATGGCGTATAGGATCCACGCGAAAGTGAAGATCGACGCGACGCGGCTGCGAGCCGTTCGGATCGAGCGAGAGCTCACGCAGCAGTCCCTCGCGAAGCAAGCGGGGATGCCATTCGCCACGGTGAACCGTATCGAGAGCGAAGTCTACAGGTCCGTCGAGATCATCACCAAGCGGGCTCTCGAGGCTGTCCTTGGAGTTGACCTCACTCCTTCGCGTTGGCCGACGGTAGCAAAGGGCAACTTGCCCCGGGGCGGCAGATCGCCGAACCCCACAAGAGCAGTGTAGGCGTCCGCCTCCGGGCGACGGCGGCTTGCAGTGACACATCATCCAGTTCCGCTCGGCTCGATTTCGCGCCGTCGCCCCCGCCCCCACTCACAGTGCGTTCGACTACCTCGAGAAGTGGACTGAACCGCCCGGGCCGACCGCAGGGGGTATGCTGTGTGATGGGGATGCAGGCGTCTCATGGCTCACGAGACGCGGAGGAGGACGAGGTGACGAATGCCATCGCGGTGGTGGCCCACTACGACGATGCGGTCATCTGGGCCGGCGGCACGATCAAGCGCACGCGGTCGCTGGGATGGGATTGGACGATCGTCACTACCTGCGCGGCCGAGCAGAGTCGGCGGGACTACTTCGTGCGGTGGTGCGAGTCGCTCGGCGTCCGTCCGGTCGCCCTCCTCTTCAAGGACCACCCGGACGGAGGTCCGTTCTCGCAGAACGATCGCGAGGCCCTTTGCGCGGCCGTGCGTGGCGCAGTTCGCAGCGCCGCGCCGAACTGGGTCTTCACGCACAGTCTCGATGCGGGCGGTGAGTACGGGCCTCACCCGAATCACGCGGAGGCGGCGGAGGCATTGGCCTCTTTGGCAGGCGAAGGAATGTTCAGAGTCAGCCAAGTCGCCCATTTCGCCTATCGGAGGGTCTACGGACTTCCGGAACTCGCTACCGTTGCGGGAGTGGAGGCGTCGCACTATCTCCAGCTCGACTATGACGAGTTGAGATGGAAGGCGGAGTGGTGCGAGGCGGCAAATGGCGTGGAGATGCGTGACCCGGCGCTCGGCGCGGACACGTGGCTGAAGAGACTAGCGTGGCCTTGCCCGAATCCGGAAGCGTTCACTGGAAACGGCCTCAAGTTGCCATCGCCCTTTGTTGGACGCTGACCCAGCCTCGGTGGGCGGCCCGGGGACTGCGGGTCTCAAGTTCATGCGCACAGATGCTGAACCGCCGTGCAGCTCAACCGGTAGAAGAGCTACGGTCGGGCAACCGGCGAGTCCGGGGCGCGGATTCTCGCGCCGGCCTACGCGCATCGAGTTCTTGCCGCGCTTCCTCCGTAGGACAGGGGTCTCATTCCGACGGGGCATAGGCCCGCCGCTCTCTCTCCGAGAACGCTACGATGAGGCGCTGATTCCGCCGATCCACGGCGGCCAGAAAGGGGTGAGAGGCAGTGGCTGACTTTACGAAGTTCGCGGTGATCGGCGCCATCATGGGAGCGCTCTTGCTCGCCGGTCTTCTGCTGCAGCCGGCGAAGATCGACGAAGTCGTGGTGCCTGTGGCGGCGACCGCCACGACAGAAGTGACGGTCATCGAGACGAAATCGCTTGAGCTGCTCGATCCGATCTACTCGGAGAAGGCGGTGTTCCAGGACGGGACGATCCGCGTCTCCTTCGACGTCTCCCAGGATGCAACGGGCGTCGAGAGCCGCCTGTCGTTCTGGCTCCACAACTCGTCGGGCAGCGTGATCAACGTTCTATGGGACCGCTGCTCGATCCAGCTCCCCGAGGGGAACACGATCAGCGTTCTGAGCGACGAAGGGATGCAGTACGGCACAGGGGCGGCGCTTTCGATCGCCCCTGCCGGAGACCTCTTCGATGCGATGATCCCGATGTCGGAACTGAGCTGGACGGACAGCGGCTATGACGTCTCGCACAACGTCCTCGATCAGGGCATCTTCACGGTCGTCTTGGCCATCGAACGCAGCAAGGTGATGCCACCGGCTGGGTGTATCCATCAAGCGGCCGTCGTGGACGCCTGCGGACAGCCGGCCGCGATGGCGGCGCAGCCGATGCCAATGCCAGTGTGCCTCATGGGCTGTGCGGACGGGCGTGAGGTCGTGTACTACACGTTCCGTTTCGTCATTCGATAGTTGCGCGGCATTGCAGACGAGCGGGGCTCCTTGAGGAGCCCCCTTTCTTTGCTGTGCGAGGCCAGAGCCAGAAGCTTGCGCGATTTGCCGATTGCGCTTGACTTGCTGTAGGCTACACGTTGTCACAAAGACCTCAAGGTGACAAGGAGGTGGCACGAATGGTGCGCAAGAGCGAAGTGACGACGCTTTCGATCTACATTCCGAAGAGCAAGCTCGACCGCAAGCCGATCGAGCGACTCGACCGTCTAGCGAAGAAGCTGGATCGATCGATCAACTACCTTGTCGTCGAGGCCATCGTCCAGTACCTCGACAAGGAGGAGAAGAAGAAGCAGTAGGCCCTTCTTCTTGAAGGCGAGTTGCGACTGGAGACCGACGGGCGACCGGTGCTGACTCCCTCTCGCTGGGTCTGTGGCGCTGGCTACAGATCGTAGTACAGCGCGTACTCGTGAGGATGGGGATGCAGCGCAACGGCGGCCGCCTCTTGTTGCTTGGCGCGGATCCAATCTTCGATTCCGGCTTCCGTGAACGCGCCGGGCGCCGTGAGGTAGTCGTGGTCGCTCTCCAATGCGGCGAGCGCCTCCTCGAGGCTCCGCGGAGTCGTCTCCCCGGTGCCGTGGTTGTACGCCTCGGCCTCCAGCGCGAAGCCAAGGTCCTTCGCGTTCAGCTTGCGTGCGATGCCATCCAACCCAGCCAAGAGAATCGCCGCGAACGCGAGGTACGGGTTGCACGTTGCATCCATCGTCCGCAGCTCCATGCGCGTTTCCTCCCCACGCGCGTACGTGGGAATGCGGACTGCCGCGCTGCGGTTCCCGGACCCAAACACGAAGTTCACCGGCGCCTCGTATCCCGGAACCAGACGGCGGTACGAGTTGGTCGACGGATTCGTGAGCCCCATCAGACTTCGCCCATGCACGAGCAAGCCGCCGATGTAGCACAGCGCGAGGTCCGAGAGGCCTTCCGTGCCCTGGAAGCTGTTGATTCCCGCCTTCACGAGGTACTGGTGAAGGTGCATCCCGTTCCCTGCTTGTCCGGCCATCGGCTTGGGGAGGAAGGTTGCCGTCAACCCCGACTCGGCGGCGATGCTCCGCACGAGCGACTTCATGAGGAGGGTCGTGTCGGCCATCTTCACCAACGGAGCGAAGCCGAGCTCGATCTCATGCTGCCCAAACGGGCCAACCTCGTGGTGGTGGTACTTCACGTCCACTCCGGCGGCTCCGGCCTGGCGCGCGATCTCGCAGCGCAAGCCGAACAGGCGATCCTCGGGAAAGGGCGCATGGTAGGCGGGCGGCGCGCCTGCAGACGGCACGGAGGAATCGCGGTACGCACACCCCTCCATGGTCTCGATCTCAATGCACGACCGGCCGACTCCGCTCTCGAAGCGGACAGCGTCGAAGACGTAGAACTCGAATTCGGGACTGACGAGGATCTCGTCGGCCACTCCGCGCTTGCGCATCGTCAACACCGCGGCTTGAGCGACCCCACGAGGGTCGGCGGCGGCTCTCTGCCGCGTGACCGCGTCGTAGATGTCGGCAATGAGCGTCAGGATGAGCTCTCCGTCGCGCTCTTCCGTGTAGGCGGTTCCGAGGTCCGGGATGAGGACCATGTCACTGCCGGCCACTTGGCGATAGCCGTAGTTCGAGGCATCGAAGCCGATGCCGTCGCGCAGCAGGGCCTCCGTGAAGCGAGCGGCTGGAATCGAGATGTGTCGCCACCGTCCGACGAGATCGACGACCCGGAAGTCGACGAACTCGATCTCTTCTTCCTCGATGCGTCGTTTGAGCGAAGCGAAGTCAGTCATCAGCACCTCTCTGTCCCAGATCCGGAAGGGGCGAGAGGGTATCGCGTGCCTCCCGCCCTCACAACCCCCCGGGCGTCGCCTATCGATGCAGGCTACGCGCGGCGATGAACGACAGACCGCGCTTCGTGAGCGCTACGGCCGTTGCGTTCACGGCGTCGTGCTTGTCGAGGTAGTTCTGCTCCATCGCCGGCATGAGTCCCTGCGCGACGACATCAGCCTTCGGCATGAAGTACTCAAGGATGTCCGACGGGTGATCGCGCTTCGCCTCGACGGAGGGCTTTCCCCCCTCGTGCTTTGCGGAGATGTTCGCCACGCGTCCGGCCAGCTCGACCAGTTCGTCCGTGCGATCGTACGGTTGAATGACGATCGACTTCCACGTCTCGGTGATGTGGTGCTCGAACCGCACGACGTCCTCGAGGCCGAGGGACTTGCGGATCGCTGCGCCCTTCTCGATCGTGGCGTTCGACACCGAGTTCGCCCAATTGAAGCCGATGAGCGACGTGGTCCCGTCCTCGCGCGAGAAGAGCTTCGCGCCGAGCAGTGTCCACAGCGCGGCGTACGGGTTGTCGTTCCCCATGAACACCGAGATCTTGAACTCGATGTCGATTCCGAGCTTGTGGAGGAAGTAGCCCAGGAGCACGGTGCCCGGGTTGATATTCAGGACTTGGCGGATCCCGTACTCGGTGTAGTAGGAGAGGAACTCGTCTACCCAGGCCAGAGCGTGCTCGTTCGGCTGCCCGACGCCGCCGAAGTACCCGGTGATGGTCGCTGGGCCGCCGAGATGGATGTTCGAGCCGTCGGTACCCTTGGTGTCGAGGGTTTCGACGTAGCTCGCGCCGACGATCTGCATCGCGGCGGCGACGGCCAATGTGTCCCCCTGATCCTTGACTTGCTCGGCCATGTTGCGCACGCGGATGTAGCGTCCCGGCATGACCTCCCGCTTGGCGATCGCCTGACGCGCCTCGGCGATGAGCCACGGGAAGTACTGCAGAGCGCTGATCTCGAGGGTCACGGGGTGGCGCTCGTCGAACCGCGTCGCTTTCAGCCGGTCCCCGAGGACGCGCTGGCGGAACTCAGCCATCGTCACGAACGCACCGCGATCTCGCTCGCGGGTCAACCACTCCACGTCGCCGAAATAGGGTGACCCTGACGCCCGAAGACGTTCGAGGAGCCGCGGAAGCTGACGCGCCTCGTTGGCCTTGCGGTTGATCGCCTCGGGGCCGCCGTGCTTGCGCACGACGTCGAGAAACGCGTTCACGACTTCGCTCTTCGGGTCGAGGATCATGGCGTTGATCTCCCCCACGTGCTCGGGGGAGATCAAGAGCCGCTGCCTGAGATCGTCCATCGTGTCCTCCTCGTTGGCGAGGCTACTCGAATTCTTTCTCGAGCTCGGGGAACCGCCCGGCTTCGTCCTTCAGCATGTGGTAGCAGTGCTCGTCAGCCGGGAATCGGCCGGTGCGAACGTCGGCGACGTACGCCTTCATCGCCTCCGTGATCGTTGTGGCGACATCGCAGTACCTCTTGACGAACTTCGGGGTGAACGCCTGGAACTGACCGATGAGGTCCGACACGATCAGCAGCTGCCCGTCGCACAGGGGGCCGGCGCCGATGCTCAAGACCGGAATGTGGAGCTTCTTCGCGATGAGCCCGGCAACCTCCGGCGGAACGGCCTCGAGGAGGAGGAGCTGCGCGCCCGTCTCCTCGATGGCCAGCGCGTCCTCAATGAGCAGGCGGGCCGATTCGATCGTGCGGCCCTGCGCCTTGTGTCCCCCGAGTTGGCCGGAGCTCTGCGGGGTCAGCCCGATGTGGCCGCAGACGACAATCCCGGCATCGAGGAGGGCGCGAATGCGGGGAACGATGCGCTTGCCGCCCTCGAGTTTCACCGCATCCACGCCGGCCTCCTTGAGGAATCGGCCAGCGTTGCGAACCGCCTCTTCGTCGCTGATCTGGTAGCTGAGGAACGGCATGTCGCCCATCACGAAGGTGTTCGGCGCCGCGCGACGAACGGCTTCCGAGTGAACGATGCATTGGTCCATCGTCACGGGGACGGTGCCTTCGTAGCCGTAGACGCACATGCCCAGGGAGTCGCCCACCAAGAGCATGTCGAGGCCCGCGGCCTCGGCGAACTGGGCGGTCGGGAAGTCGTAGGCGGTCAGCCAGGCGATCTTCTCGCCGCTGCGCTTCATTTCCTGCAGGGTGTGGATGCTGTGCTTCTTCTTCTCCATCGTCATGTGTCTTCCTCCCTCGGCGGCTGCCGTAAACGCTACACGTCGACGCCCAGCTCCCGCAAGAGGAGAGTCAGGCGGCAGACCGGGAGCCCCATCACGTTCGTGTAGTCGCCGCAGATGCGCTCGACGAAGACGGACGCGCGTCCCTGGATCGCGTAGGCGCCCGCCTTGTCGGCGTACTCCCCACAGTCGAGATACGAGGCGATTTCGCGCTCCGATAGGGAGCGGAAGCGCACGCTCGTCCGTTCGACCGCCGAACGCTCGTCTCCGCGTTGCGTCGCGATGATACACAACCCCGTCAGCACTTGGTGTTTGCGACCGCTCAGGCGAGACAGCATCCGACTCGCCTCGTCGCGAGACGAGGGTTTCCCCAGGATGGAGCGGCGAACGACCACGACCGTGTCGGCGCCGATCACGATGCCTTCGGTGCGCGACGCAACATCGCGGGCCTTTGACCTTGCGGACTCGAGGACGCGCCTCGCCGGCCGGCCGCGCGTTGTCTCCTCAACCCCGCTCGGAACGACATCGAAGCTGTCGACAATCCGCCGCAGGAGCTCCTCTCGGCGCGGCGACGCCGACGCTAGCACGATGTTCAATCGTCCTCCGTTCGTAGGGCTGTTGGAGGTGCCTACGGGTACGTCACCCCAAAGGTGCTGTACCGCACGGCGAAAGGGGCCTGCGCGTCGACGCCCTTCGGCAGGCGGATGACGGCCGCGGCCAGAGCCGCCGGCCCCAGCCGGTCAAGGCCCAGGAAACCGGACGTGAGCTCGACGAACGACGCCGAGCTGAAGAACACGAAGTTCGTTCCGGACTGCTGGACATAGAAGTACCATGGCGAGAACGGGGCACCGGTCGTCGAGATGGCCCACAGCATCACGGCCCCCGTCCCGATGACCGGACCCAGTCGGCTGAGGAGGTCGGCCCCGAGAGCGCTCGTGCGGACGGACTCCTCGAGCCGAATGAAGACAAATCGCACCGCGGTCGACGCTACGGTCGCATCGAGCATGCGGACGAGCGATCGGTCGAGCGCGAAGAGCGCGGCGAGCGAGACTTCCGTGAGATCCGGACGCGCCAACACGCTCTCGAGGCTCGAGACGTCGCCAAGCGCGGGAACGGAAATCGGGTCGTGGGATGCGGCCGTCGAGGCTCTGCTGGATCCGGCGGGCAAGATGCGAAAAGTCGTGCGCTCGCTCCCGTAGAAGATGTCGAACGGTCGCGTGGGGTCGATGAGGTCGCCAAGGACGAGCACTCCCTCGCTTCCCGAGCCCTGCGACGCCCCGGCCGGGTTGACCTCGAACGCGCCGCCGAGGAATCCCGGAGTGAGCTCGACCCACGCCGATGCGGGCGGCGTCGTTCGCTCGCGTCCCTCGCCTTGGACGGCGATGGCTTGCGGGGTGAAGTCGAAGTGCGAGACGACGTCCCGCACGCTCGGGTTCACGTAGAGGGCGTTGCGTCCGACGTAGGGCTGGAGAGCCTGTCGCAGGCTTGGCGAGACGTGGCTCTCGAGGGCGCGCGCGTCGATAAACACGAACGCAATCGCCATCTCGGTCCCACCGACATCGACCTGGATGACGCCGATCAAGTCGCTGTCGAGGCCCGTCTCGCGGGCGAAGTCATCCCGGGGATCGCCGAGCGCGGCCGACGCCGCACACAAAACGAAAAGGGAAGAGACGAGAAGCGCCCTTCCCGCGTCGCTCCACCTCATGATGTCCGGTCTCTGCTCTTCTGGAGCTAGTAGCTCTGGAGCTAGCAGCCGCCGCCACACCACCAGCCGCCGAACGCGAAGACCCAGAACGCCCAGAAAAAGGCGAGGAGCATTCCCGCGGTGATCGTGACCGTGAACGTGAACATCAGCCACCTCCTTGATCCTATCTGCAGGATAGCACGTCCGACGTGCTCCGACAATGTCCCATTCGCGACAGGGAGCTTCTGGACATCTGTCGGCAACAGTGGACGGGTTCGTCGGCACGTCGGTCTGGACCCACGCGTGACGGCCGAGTCTCAAAGGGGCAGGCAACGCCGATCGGAATGGAAGAGTGCAGAGCCGGGCGGTCGGGGCGGGACATGGTGGCAGTGAGGCGCATCACGGTCACGTGTCCGTCGCTGACCGGCCGGCGAGGATCCGGTACCATCGCTCGGCAGGAGAGGAGAACAGAGCGAGCAATGACCGAACACCTAGACCAGGAGCTTGCGCGTCACCACGACCTCATCGAGGCGGCCGTCGGTCGCTACGGCCTTCCGCTTCACGTCTTCTTCGCCGAGGAGATGAAGCAGAATGCCAAGGGGTACGACGAGGTGCTCGCTCGCCTCTACCCCAAAGCCCTCGTCCTCTTCGCCGTGAAGTCGAACCCGTGCCGCGGAGCCATCCGCGCCGCCGCGCGGCTCGGACTCGGCGCCGATACGGCATCGGAGCACGAGCTTCGCGCGGCTCTCGAGGAAGGCATTTCGCCCACTCGAATTGTGTGCAACGGGAACGCCAAGACGTCGCGTTACATCGAGGCGATCGTGCAGTGCGGAGCCCTGTGCGCGGTCGACAATGAAGACGAGCTCGACGAGTTGTCGCGCACCGCGGCGCGGCGTGGCGCCCGGGTTCCGACTCTGGTGCGCTTCCGCGGCATGCCGCTCTCCGGGTTCACCGCCGACGATCAGACGACGGCGGCTGACTGGACGAAGTTCGGGTTCCCCATCGACGAGGCTGACGAGGTCTTCGCGCGCGTCACGGCAGCGCCGGGAGTGCGCTTCGTCGGTACCTCGGCGCACATCGGGACGCAAGTCGCGGACCCCATCGCCTACGAGCGGCTGGCCGTCCACTCGGTCGCGTTGGCGCAACGCGCCCGCGAGCTTGGCTCTCCCGTCTCCGCAATGGATCTCGGTGGTGGCTACCCCGTTTCGTTCATGTCGGGAGGGGACTGGCTCGCGTTTCAGGAGCGCCTTTTGATGCGCCTCCGGGAGTCGTCTTGTGAGGGCGATTCCGTCACGTGGACCGACCTTCCGATGGGGTATGCCGGAGCCGACCTCTGCGACGATCCTCCACGCTGGACGGGGAAGGCGTACTGGTCGGCGTTCCCTGCCTCGAAGATGTTCGAGCACGTGCTCGTCTACCGGCACGCGGACGGGCGCACGACGGCCGAGCATCTCGCCGGCCTGGGGTCGCCGACGCTCATCGTCGAGCCGGGACGCAGCTTGATGGCCACGGCCGGCGTTACGCTCGCCGAAGTTCGCGGAACGAAGAGCGTTCTCGGGAACCGCGTGGTGTCCCTTGACCTTGGGATCACGAACCATGGGACCAACCTGATCACGCCCGACATCTTCCCCGCGGCCGTCCTGCCGCGCCGGGCGGATGACGAGCCAGTCGACGCGTTCCTCGCGGGACGTCTCTGCTTCTCCGGCGACATGGTGAGCAAAGTGAAGGTGCGACTGAATCGTGCCCCCCGCGTGGGGGAGCGCGTCGTCCTGTACTCGACCGGCGCGTACAGCGCCGACCACTTCGCCTCGAACAGCTGCGGGTTCCCCTTGCCCGGCAAGGTGGCCATCGACGGACACGGGAGGCTCGAGGTGTGGCGCCGTCCGGAGACGTTCGAGAACGTCTTCGGGCCTCCGGACTAGGCGCGCGTCCGGCTTTCGTTCCAGTCCGCGGGGCGCGGCACGGACTGCGCTGCACTCCGGCGCTGACGCGAAGGTGGGAATTGCCTGGGACGCCTACGCCCCTGCGTGGTCTGGGTGCCACTGCGTCGGGGCCTCGGGCTGCAGGAGCCAGGGCACAGCCTTTGTCCGGACTCGCCGTCCAGTTCTTGAACCCCTCCGTTTCCTGTCGTAGGATTGGGTATTGGACGTTGCGGATGTGGGGCCGGCGTGAGACCTGTACTAGCCTCAGGGCACAGCGAAGGGTGGCTATGAGGGCGCCATCGGTAGATACCTAATGCAGAAAGAGAACCGAGTTGTTGAGTTGATTCCGATCTCGGTGCCCCAGGCGATCACTCCAGACCAGGTGCAGGGCATCACTCCTGGGCGATTCGTACTGGATGCCGTCGCAGGCAACGGCGTGAATCTGATGGACAGCGACATTGTTGCCGTGAGCTCCAAAGTCGTTTCCTTGTTCGAAGGAAGAACCGTACGCTTGGATGGCGTCACACCATCCGCGAAATCGCGGGTCCTCGCCCGCGTGTTTCGAAAGGATGCCCGGAAGCTCGAGCTGCTGCTGCGAGAGGGGCGCGCCGCCGCGGTCGTCCCTCTGGGCAGGATCGTCCGCTCGAAGCATGCCCGCCAGATGCTTGTGTCTCTTGCGCGCGACGAGGCCGAGGTCCGCAGCGCATTGGAGCTCGGCAGCAAGTTCGAGTTCCTCACGTACAAGCACGGAACCTACCTTCCGGAAGCCGGCCTCGACATCATGAACTCTCCTGCTGGGTACGTGTCCCTGCTTCCCGTGGACCCGTGCCGCAGTGCAGCGTCTATCGGAGCCGCTATCCAAAAGGAGATCGGGAAACATGTCGCGGTCATCATCACGGACACCGTCGCTCCGCTTGGGCGCACCGGCACCGTGGACGTTGCTATTGGGTTCTCTGGGATCGTCCCGTTCGAGCAGAAGCTCTTCGAGAGGGACCTATTCGGAGACCTGCGACCCGGCAGCAGGAATCTGGTGATCGATTCGATTGCTGGTGTGGCTGGCGCACTCATGGGACAGACTACCGAGCTCACGCCGATCGTGCTAGCCAGGGGAGTTCGCTTCGCTTCCGACGAGCACGAAGGCAGGCGCTTCACGATGTCCAATGTCAGCTATCCGCCACATGTGTTCGGTCGAGCGGCGGCTGGGGTCCTAGCCTGCACCGTGCTGTACCGCCTCCTCGATCTGATTCCCGCTCGGAGGCGGAGAGCTCGCCTGACTAACGCCGAGGCAAGGAAGTCGTGACCGCGCCACTGCAGGATGAGGGCTGTGGCGGCCAGATAGGCGTACGTCTCTGGGTGCCGCCCTCCTGGCGCGCGGTTCGCTCTCGGCAGCAGAGTCTCGTCCATCTGGTGCGCCTTCTGTCGTTGCTGGGCAAGGCGGCTGCGGGCAGAGCATCGCACCGACGCGCGGCAGAGACTGGAGACATTCATGAGAGTGTTCGGAGAGCCTCGCTAAGCGCGCGTCCTGCGAGGCCAGCGCTGGAACGTGAGCAGATTGGCAACGCGGAACCCTACAGACGCAACGAGCGTAAGCACGACCCCGCGCCATAGCGTTCCCGGCGGGTACTCAAGCGCTCGCATCCCCGCGCCTTCCTCGCCTGCTGGGGCTGGCTTGTATGTGACCCCTCTGACGAGCACGGCGGGCGTCATCTCCGTCCTCTGCCCCATGACGAAACCGGCCATCGCGGCGATCGAGTCGATGATGACATCGACGCCTCCCGAGCGTGGAACACCGAAGAGATCGTCGCCGAACGTGAGCCTGGAGACGGGGTCCATGCCCGCATACCCGACAGCCACGTCGTTTGACCCGACCCGCCCGAGCTTGGCCAACGTGTCGGTGATGACCACCGCGACCTCGGCGCCGAAACGTTCCTGCACTCCGGCGCGGATTCGCGAGGCGACGGCGCACGGGTCCTTAGGGAGGACGACCACCACGCCGTCAGGCACGTTCGAATGGTCAATGCCCGCGTCATCGAGGTAGGCGGCATGAGCGTTGACCATGAACGTGAAAGCGTGGTTCTGAGCAAAGGCACGGCGCATGGCCTCTGGATTCGGTGACATTGCCTCATGAGCCCGCCACAGCGGCTGGTAGCGAACGAGCCAGGTCATCGGGATGACGATCGCGACGCGACCGACTTCCATCAGCACTTGCACCTCGCGCGGATCCTTCCGGAAGAGCCGGCCTAGGACCCGCGCCTTCCGTGAGGGCATCACATCGGACAGCCGCACTGCCGCGCCCTCGTGGAACGAGACGATCTTCGAGGTTACCGCCAGCACGTCGCCCGTCTGCGGCCGAACGCCGTTCAACGCGAGGAGATCGCAGAAGTACTCGGCCGCGGATCGGCCGGCTGTCGAATCGAGGTCGACGACGCGATCCGTCGGGAGAGGTATGAGCTCCACCGCACGCTGCGGCCTGTCTGTCCCAAGAGTCTCCGTCATCGAGTGCTCCTCCCTGGTGAGACGGGATTCTAGCGGAGGCGCAGCCAGGCGGCAATGGACGACTAGCGCCAACGCGTGACGATCGACTCGCGGGCAAACAGGCGCACGGCGGCGCGCAGCAAGAGCGCGTCCACGGCGAAAAGAGCAAGCGCCAGCAAGAGCGTTCGCAGTGCGGTGAACTCGACGAGGCCGGTGACCTGCACGGCGATGAGAGCGAAGATCGGGAAGATGATCACGACGGCCAGGTTCTGCGCCGCCTTCGCGTCGGAGGCGCGCGACGAGCCGATGACGCCGATGACGAAGCTCATGAGCGACACGGCCGGCATGAGCAGGAACATCGACAGGAAGAACGTTGGCGTGAACAGGGTCCGCAGCAACGGCCCCCAGCCGAGGCCGAATCCGACGGCCGCGAACAGCGCCGCACTGGCCCACGCTACAAGGAGTGCCGGCACCGCGCCGGCCACGATCTTGCCGACGAGCAATTCCCAGGTGCGCACGGGCGTCGCGAGCAGAGGCTCCAGCGTTCGGGTCACCTTTTCCTCGACAATGCTCAGCGTGGCAAACACGTTCGCGATCATCGCCGGAATCAGCAGGACAAAAAACGGGAATTGCCTCAGGATGAGGAGGCGAAGTGCGTCGACATCGCCCGCTCCTGGGCCGAGAATCGCTGGATTGGCGAAGCGCGGCACGATCCACGAGAGGAAGACGGCCTGGCCGACCAGGAGCGCGGGGATCACGGCAAGGAAGAGGAGGCTCGACGGCGTCGCCGCGATGCCGGCCCACTCCATGCGCACAACGTTCCAGATCCGTCGTCTCACTCCGTCGCCTCCTCGATCAGGCTGAGGTACACGTCCTCGATCGAGCGCTCGACCTCGCGCACCTCAAGGATTTGGCCGCCCATCTCGACGATGCGCGTCACGAGGCGCGGGCGATCTCGGTCCGGGTCGGCGAGGCGCACGTCGAGGGCGCCGTCCGTCCCACGTTCCACGCTTCGCACGAAGGGCTCGGCGCGCAGCGCGGCGAGCCAGTCCTCGGTCATGGAGGCGAGGCGGACTCGCAGGCGTCGCTCGAACTGCCGGTCACGCAAGGCGCCCGGCGTGTCGATGGCCAGCAGTCGCGTGCAGAAGACAGCGATGCGATCGCAGAGCCCTTCGGCCTCAGTGAGGTTGTGCGTCGACAGGAGGATCGTGCGGCCCTCCTTCTTCAGGGAGACGATGAGCTCGCGCAGGTTTCGCGCCGCCTCGGGATCGAGGCCGGCGGTGGGCTCGTCGAGGAAGAGGATGCGCGGTTCGTGTAGAAGGACGCGGGCGAGAGCCAGCCGCTGTTTCATGCCCTTCGAGAAGGTGCCGACCTTGTCGCCGCCGCGGCCGGCGAGGCCCATCTGCTCGATCCCCCTCCTCGCCGCGGCGTGGGCGTCGACCCCGCCGTAGAACGCGGCGAAGTAGGCGAGGTTGCGCTCCGCCGACAGCCGCTCGTAGAAGCCCGGCGACTCGGTGAGGAAGCCGATCGACTCGTGCACCCTCTCCGGCTCCTTCGCGGGATCGAGGCCGTCTACCAGGGCGGTTCCCGACGTGGGGGCGAGGATGCCCGCCAGCATCCGGAGCGTCGTCGTCTTGCCGGCACCATTCGGACCGAGCAGTCCGAGGATCTCGCCGGCCGGCACGGCGAGGGTCAGTTCCTCGACGGCGACGCGTTCGCCGAATCGCTTCGAGAGCCCGTCAGTTGAGATCACTTCGGGATCTCTCATCGATCCGTCACGCTCCCCAGATAGGGCTTGGGTAGTCTCCCGCGGTGACCCGATCGCGAATCCGTTCGCGGACCCAAACGAGGTCCTCGCGGTGCGTCACGCCAAGCCATGTGGCCGCGGTGCGGAGGACGCGCACTGCGACCTCCTGCGTCGCAAGCAGAGTCCCGATTGCGGTGGGCAGACGGAACTCCTCCGTGTCGCTTGGAGACGAGGCGAGGAAGCTCTCGAACTCGCGTTCGAGGAGTGGGGAGAGACTTGGGTCCAGTCCCCAGAAGTTCATCGACGTGCAAGCGTCGCGCGACACGGCGTGCCAGACTCCGGCGTCGTCTTGATACCCAATGTCGGAGCCGCGCTTCGCAACGCCATGGCGCTCGATGATCGATGCGAGGCATCCAGACCGATCGACCTCGCAGACACCCCGGGACACGGAGCCGTGTTCCGTCAACGTCGCGCCAAGCGCATAGCCGACGAGCGCGTTCCGTTCGGATGTTGCGTCGTCACTCGAAACGAGGAAGCGTGCCAGCGTCTCGAACGCCTCGGCGCCGTAGAAGTCGTCGGCGTTGACGACGGCGAACGGCCCGGGCACCGCGTCGCGGCAGGCGACCACGGCTTGGCCCGTTCCCCAGGGGCGCACGCGGGTCGATGGCACGGAGAAACCGGGAGGGATGTCGTCCAAGCGCTGAAGCACGTAGGCGACGTCACAGCGGCCGGCCAGCGGCGCTTCGAGCCGTCGGCGCAGAACGACCTTGACCTCGTCGCTCACCACGAAGACGACGCGGGAGAACCCGGCGGCGAGGGCATCGTAAACGGAGTAGTCGAGAATGATCTCCCCGCTCGGCCCGACGGCCTCGATCTGCTTTGGGCCCCCGAAGCGGCTCCCCATTCCCGCAGCGAGAACGACGAGCGTCAACTTTTGCTTGGCCATCCCATCCTCCTCGTTCGGAGTCTACGGAAGTGCAAGGCTTACGTCGAACCGCCGTCGACGGCGGGAGACCGGGCCGCGGGTTTCGCCGTGCTGGGCGCGCCGCGCCCGGGGAACGGGAAGCGTTCTCCGACTACGAGAAGGAACCCAGCCCCGGAGACGCCGGCCATCGTCAGGAACATCCCGCGGAAACCCACGAGCGGCACGACGGCGCCGGCAAGCAGCGGCCCGAGGAGACCGCCGAAGCCGCGTGCCATTTCGAACAGCCCAAGCATGGTGCCTTGTCGCTCGACTGGGACGCGGTCCCCGATGTGGGCCGTCGAGCCGATGTAGAGAGAGCTGAACGCCAATCCTAGGACTGTGTAGCTGACGGCCATCATGGCGACGTTGCCCGAGACAGCGAGAATACAGGGAAGCAGCGCGGACAGTCCGAACCCAAGGAGGAACACCTTCCGCCGGCCGACGCGATCGGCCGCCCACCCGAACCCGACAAGAGCCAGCACCTGCGTGAGGGTGTTGAGCGAGCTCACGGAGCCCATCATGATCGGAGAAATGCCGAGCTCGTCCATGTACACGTAGAGGAGCGCGAAGGCTCCGTTCGTTCCGAACTGCCGAAGGATCGTGCCGATGTAGAGCCGCGTCAGTCCCGCCTCGCGCAGCGCTCTCCAGGCAAGTTGGCGCGGGTGTGCGACGGGTCTCGGCTCTCGCGGCAGGCGGAGGATCAAGGCGGCGCCCACCATGGGCAAGAGCGCCATCACGAGGAAGCCGTTTCGGTACCCAAGCTTCTCGAGGAGGACGCCGGCGCCGAGAGCGCCGAGAGCGAAGCCGAGCGACCGTGCGGACGAGTTGTACGACATGCCTCGCGCCCGGTTGGTGGCGGCGCTGGCCGCCGAGATCATCGCCAGGCTCATCGAGGCGAAGCCGACGTCCATGAACGCGCGGGCGAACGAGGTTGCGACGACGACGCCATTGCCCGGAAGAGGGATCAGCACGGAGATGGCCGCGGCCACGCCCAAGGCGGTCAGGATGAGGAGCCCCCGACGCCCGGCGCGATCGGACAGCTTGCCCCAGAAGTAGCTCCCGACGAGGACGCCAACCGAGCCGAGGCTCGACGCAGCGCTGATGAGGAACATCGTCGCGCCACGATCCTTGAGGAAGAGCTGGACGAGCATCCCGAGCCCGCCGCTCGCGACGGCAACCAACACGGCCGACATGGCGAGAGGCAGAGTGATTCGGCCGGATGCACGAACGGTCACTTCTCCCAGAGCGTTCACGCCGCGAGGGTACGCCGTCTCCGCCTCCGTCGCCAGAACGCTTGCGATGTTCAGACGCACGTCGCCCCGCCTGGCGAAGGTAATCCCTATTACGTCTCGCACGAAACCACACGAAGCTCTAGATTGCTGCTAGATGTGGGCTGCGGAGGCGCCGAAGTGCGATCGTTGCACTCAGCCCATGCGGGCTCGCGTACTTCCGCTCGACAACACCCTTCACCCCCGCCTGTCTATCCTGACGCGGCATCGAGGCGTCTGCCTGCGGCGCTCGCCGGGCGACGATCAGGCCTTCTTCGATCTCGTCGGCCGCTTCCTTGGCGGCGAGGTCGGGCGGAGCGGCTGACAGGTCGGGCAGACGAAGGTTGCCGTAGTTCCCGTCTTGATCTTCTCGATCGCCGCGCCGCATGTCGGACACGGTTTCCCTTCGCGATAGCCGACGAGCAGGTCGGCGGCCGCGAACCCGCCGCCCTTGCCGTCGAGGCCGACCTCGTAGAAGGCCGCGCCCTTGTCGATGCTGCGTTGAAGTTCAGCCTGGATTGCCTGATGAAGCTGCTCGGCGTCCCTCCCGGACATGGAGGGAATCGTTCGCAACGGATGGAGCCTCGCGCGGAACAGGATGTCGTGGATGTACGCATTGCCGATGCCGGCGACGTGCGTCTGATCGAGCAGGAATGACTTGATCCCGCCGCGACGGCCGGCGAGCAGCGCGCGGAACTGATCCAGCGAGACATCGAGAGCGTTCGGACCGAGGCCGGCGGACATCGCGTGCTCCGACAGCTTGCCCGGCGCGGCGTAGTGCGCATACCCGAACCACCAGAAGTTGACGGCGAGTGCTTCACCGCGGTCGAGGTCGAAGCGGACGCGCCACTTTTCCGGCAGCTTGGTCTGCGGCACGAGGAGAATCTCTCCGCCCATGCCGAGGTTTAGCAACAGGTGGCCCTTCGTGGTCTCGACGAACAGCCACTTGCCGCGGTTCGAGACCGCCGCGATCTTGGCCCCGGAAAGCGCCTTCACGAACGCCTCGACGGAGACGTTCAAGCACTTCGGTTGCAGGATCTCGATCCCGCGGATCGGGCGGCCCGCCAACCGTGCGTTCATCTCGCGCGCCCGACAGAAGATCTCCGGCAACTCAGGCATCGCTACCCCTTCGGCGCATTGGGATGGGCCATCGTAGCACGGCGGCGTTGCAGCCGCGTCTCAGGGCACCGGCCCTGCGCGGCAGCGTCCTCCACGCACGACGAAGCGAGTCCCTGCCGTGATGAGAAGCGCGGCGTTCCGACGCGCCGCCCCCAAAGACAACCTACTCGTCCGCCGACGACCGCGGGTCTTGCCGGTAGTAGGCAGAGAGCTCGTCGAACAAGGCGGGCAGGTGCTGCTGCATGTGATGCGGACACTGGAAGAAGCACTCGGTGGCGACGGCGAAGAACTCGGCCGGGCTCGTCGCAGCGTAGGGATCGAGGTCGGTCGGCAGTTCGTCGCGCAGGCGGCCGCGCAGCGCGGCGTACTCGTCTCCCAGCACACGCGACCACGCGCTGTACATCGAGTGCAGAGGAAGAAGCGGAGCGCCGTCGAAGCCGCCGGACTCTGCGTCGAGTTGGTGCGCGAACTCGTGAAACACGACGTTGCGGCAGCTGTCGGGATCGCTGGCTCCGCGAAGCGCGGCGTCCCAGGACAGGACGAGCGCGCCTCGCGCTCCCGTCTCGCCGAGACGAACCTGGCGACCCTCGCTGATCAGGCCGATCTCGTTGCGGGCGGCGTGGCGCGCGACGTACTCGGACGGATAGACGATGATCGAGATGAGCCCCGGGTAGTCGTCGGTCTCGCGGCGGAGGAGAAGGAGACACGCCTGGGCGGCGATCGTCACGCGAATCTCGTCCGTGATCTCGAGCCCTGCCGCGCCCTCGAAGCGCTTCTCGGCGAGGAAGACCTGGATGTGCCCCTTGAGTTCGTCTTGGTCGGCCGCGCCCAGCTTCGCGAATCGCGGGGAGGCGCGGAGGAGGATGTCCAACCAGTCCCGCGAGAAGGGACGTTCCCGGATCCGCTCTCGCCGCCACCTCTTCCATGCGCCAGCCATGCGGGAAAGGTAGCGGAACACAGCGGCCCCGCCAAGCGCGTCTGCAAACTAAGAGCGGGCTGCTAGGCGCCGGTCAGACGAGCCGCGAGTGCGCGGCCGGACTCGTAGCCGGTTCCGATCCGCTTGCCGACTCCGTAGTAGCCGTTGTCGAGCGCGTAGAGGATGGGGTGCAGCTCGGTCGGCGGCGCGACGCTCGGCTTGTCGTCCTCCGTCGTGACGAAGCGCTCGTCGACGTGCGTTTGGACCACGTCGGCGACGAAGATGCGGCGGTGTTCTACTTCGGTGACCGAGCGGACGCGGCACTCGAGATTGATGGGGCAGTCGACGGCCAGCGGCGCTCCCGTCAACTCGCCCGGCACGGACGGGAGGAGGGCCGCCTTGTCGTGGTCTTTGCCGGAGATGATTCCGAAGAGATCGACGAGCGGCAGCATCGACTCGGTAGGCACGTTGATGCTGAACGCGCCGCGCGCGAGGACGCCCCGCGTCGTGTGGTGCGCGGCGCTGAGCGAGACGACGACCAGCGCCGGACGAAGGCCGAGCACCGCGCAGTCGCCAACGGTGGCGAAGTTGGCGCGGCCGTCGACGTCGGCGCCGACCAGCACGATCGGAATCGGGACCAGGTAAGGAATGGGGCCAATCGTCACCTTGTTCACTTGGCACCTCTCTTTGCCGAAGCACGCGAAGCGCATCGTCGTTCGTCTCCGTCTCTTCTTCGTCGCGTCCTAGGCATCGACGGGATCGCGCGGTAGACTCTCGCCCTGTGCCCATCCGAAGCGACGGGCAAGCATCCATCGATCAGGAGGTCGGTGCCATGGGGCAGTAGAAGGCAATCGCGACAGTGTGAGTTCGGACTTCATCCGCGAAATGATCGCTGCGGACGTTGCGGCCGGGAAGAACGACGGCCGAGTGCATACGCGCTTCCCGCCGGAGCCGAACGGATACATCCACATCGGCCATGCGAAGGCGTTCCTCTTGAGCTACGGCGTCGCCCAGGAGCATGGGGGCCGGTTCAACCTTCGGTTCGACGACACGAACCCAACGAAGGAGGAACAGGAATTCGTCGACGGGATCATCGAGGACATGCGATGGCTCGGCGTCGATTGGGAGGATCGCCTCTTCTTTGCCTCCGACTACTTCGAGCAGCTCTATGAATGGGCCGAGGTTCTGATCCGCGCGGGGAAGGCCTACGTCTGCGATCTCTCGGCGGACGAGATCAGCGCGTACCGCGGGACGGCGGTCGAGCGAGGCGGCCAGGTCGTGACGCCTCCAGGCATGGACAGCCCGTATCGCAACCGGCCGGTCACCGAGAGCCTTGACCTCTTCCGCCGCATGCGCGCGGGCGAATTCCCAGACGGCTCGCGGACGCTGCGCGCGAAGATCGACATGGCGCATCCGAACCTGAATATGCGCGACCCGGTGATGTACCGGATTCTCCGCGCGACCCATCATCGGAGCGGCGACGCGTGGTGCATCTACCCGACCTACGACTGGACTCACGGTCAGTCCGACGCGATCGAAGGGATCACGCACTCCCTGTGCGATCTCTCGTTCGAGAACCATCGACCTCTCTACGATTGGTTCCTCGACAACCTTCCGGTGCCGTATCGGCCACGCCAGATCGAATTCAGTCGCCTCAACATCACGCACATGGTGATGAGCAAGCGGAAGCTGCGCCGACTTGTCGAGGAAGGCCACGTACGGGGATGGGACGATCCGCGGATGCCGACTCTGCGCGGGCTGCGGCGGCGGGGCTACACGCCGGAAGCGCTGCGGGCCTTCGTCCGGGGCGTTGGGGTGACGAAGTCCGAAGGCATGGTCGATCTTGCGTACCTCGAGCACTGTCTACGCCAGGACCAGAATGCGCGGGCGCCTCGGGTCATGGCTGTCCTTGATCCAGTTCGCGTCGTCATCACCAACTACCCCGAGGGCGAGGTGGAGTGGCTCGATGCGGTGAACAACCCGGAGGATCCTGCGGCCGGAACGCGCGTGGTTCCCTTCTCGCGGGAGCTGTGGATCGAGCGGGAGGACTTCATGGAAGACCCGCCGAGCAAGTTCTTCCGCCTGGCTCCTGGACGTGAAGTGCGACTGCGCTACGCGTACTACGTTCGCTGTGAGAGCGTGTTGAAGGATGCGAAGGGCAATGTGGTCGAAGTTCACTGCACGTACGATCCGGCGACTCGAGGCGGAGACGCGGCGGACGGGCGCAAGGTGAAGGCCACGCTGCACTGGGTGTCCGCGCCGCATGCGTTGGACGCCGAAGCCCGCCTCTACGACGTCCTGTTCAGACGCGAGCGGCCGGAGGCGGTCGACGAAGGCGACGATTGGCTCTCGGGGCTCAATCCAGACTCGCTCGTGACGGCAGCCGGATGCAAGCTCGAGCCATCGCTTGCCGCGGCCAAGCCAGGCGACCGATTCCAGTTCGAGCGAAAGGGATACTTTGCCTGTGATCCGGACTCGCGGCCCGGGCGCCTCGTGTTCAATCGGACGGCGACTCTCCGCGATACCTGGGCCAAGGTTCAGGCGGGTGAGTAGAAGGGACGCGACAGCCTGTGGGGGCCACGCTCGCGTGGCCCCTCGCGGACTCGATGCGCGCGGCCTCGGCGGACGCCGAGTTGGCGACCAGGACGCCGACTGACGTTGACCGGGTTCACCGGCGCGTGCGGCGTTCGGTCATCCGGCCGGAGCTTCTCGAGGAGGGCAAGTCACATTGACGACGCACGGGATTCTGTCGGATCAGGAGATTGCGGCACTATGCGAGGCGGAGCCCGCCATGCTTTCGCCATTCATCGCCCGTCAAGAAGGGAAACCCTCGTATGGACTAGGCAGCTTCGGATACGACCTGCGACTGGGGCGACGCATCCTCGTTCCGCTCGGAGGCGTGGACGTCGTGCTTGATCCGGTTCAGTTCCCGAAGGGGCACTTCCGCACCCTGGACGTGGAGGGCACCTTTGACCTGCCTCCGAACTCCCAGGCCCTCGCCGAGTCCGTCGAGCGATTCCAGATGCCGGATGACGTGTGCGGCGTCTGCTGGGGCAAGAGTTCGTATGCCCGTTGCGGTCTGCTCGTCAACGTGACGCCCCTCGAGCCGGGGTGGCGCGGCATCCTGACGATCGCGCTCGCCAACGTCTCGCCGCATCCGATCCGGCTCCACATCGGCCAGGGCATCGCTCAAGTCGTCTTCTTCCGCGGAGCGCGTCCCCGGCGCACCTACGGGGAGAAAGAGGCGGGCGGCGGTTACCAAGACCAGCCCGGGGTCATGCTGCCTCGATAGGGACGGGACTCGCGCCGGCGCTGGCGGGCGCGGATCTTGAGGCACGCCCGCGCTGCGAGCGAGGGCAGCGAACGGGTCGTATACTCTGGCGTCTTGCTTGCACGCACTTCAGGTCTGTCCGTGAGTCGGACGGAGAAGGGGGAACCATGCCTCGCCATAAGCTGATCGTGGCCCTCGCCGTGGGGCTCTTTGTCTTCTCGTCTTTCCTCGGGTGCGCGGCGGGAATGAGCACTCGGTACCTGGACGTCGGCATCGAAGTCTTTCACTCTCTCGGCTTTCTTGGAGTGGGATGGTACGAGCCGCTCGACGTGCGCTTCCTCTCCATGGACATCGAGAAGCTGTCCGCGGACGACGTAGCGAGTGTGACCCGCGCCATTGCGAATTGTTCCGGGACGTCCGCAGTTCCTGCCGAGTGCGTGGCGCTGGGCAAGGTGGACTACGTCTTCGCGCGTCGGTTCACGGCGAAGCCTGTTCTTGGGGCTGCGTATCGTGTCGTCTTGACGAACAAGACCGACGCGCCGCTCGGGGTCGTTCTCGTGATCGACGGGTTGAACACGAACGGCGGGCTGGCCGCCCTCGGGACGGCCGAGGATCGCAAGTGGGTGCTGTCGCCGCGTCAGACGGTGCGGATCTCGGGGTGGCAAGTGAGTACGGACGAAGCGCTCGCGTTCCGCTTCGAGACGCCCAGCCACTCTCAGGCTGCGGATGCAGCGGAACGAGGGACGATCCGCGCCGACGTGTACCTGCCAGACGTCGTGTCGGCAGACGCATCTCGCGGCACCGGCGCCGGCAGCGTGATCGGCCAGCCGACGGTTCTCGTACCGTTCACCTCGCTGACGAGTCTTCCGCTTGACATCGTCGACGTCAACTACGCTCGAACATCGGTCTCGCTCGGCATCCTGTGCGGCGAAACCGGGGGAGTCGGCGTTCGCATCACCCAGGTCGTCGTAGGGACGGTTGCGGAGCTGCGAGGTTTGCGGGCGGGAGACGTGATCACCTACATCAACGCCGTGCCGGTGAACACGTGCGCGGAACTGGCGACCTACCTTGCAACGAGGAAGCCGGGCGACCGCGTCGTGGTCAAAGTGCACCGCGAGGATCGCGATTTCCTCCTGACGCTGGAGATCGAGGAGTAGGTGGCCATCATGCTCCGCTACCGGAGCATGACGGCTAGGGGCGAGCGTGTCAGAGAGGTTGGCTCGCCTGGCGGCTCACGGAGCTGGCTGATTCACGGGCCGCAAGGCGCTTCCCACGGTGGGGGCGCCACCTTGAACCAGCCGGCACGCAGCGAGGCCGCTCTCGATGAGTTCGACCACCTCGAGTTGCGTTGAAACCGCGTCGGGCGACGGCTCCTCCGGAACCTCGAACCGATCGCCCGGACCCACCCCGTTCTCGCGGCCGAGGGAGATCACGATCCTGTCGGACGGCGCGTCTACGACGACGATGGTGCCCGGCGGCCCGACGAGAATCGTGTGCACGACCGACCCTGTGGTTCCCGATCGGTCGGTCACGCGAAGCTCGACCGAATACTCGCCGGGCTTTTCATAGGTGTGCACGGGTGCCAGTTCGTCGGACGTCGTCCCGTCGCCGAAGGCCCACCGCCAAGAGCGCATGGCGCGATCCCCGGTGGATTGGTCGGCGAACGTCACCGCGCCGCCGGCGTAAGGGGATGCCGGTCGGTAACTGAAGTCGGCGATCGGCGGGTGGCTCGCTGCAGAGAGAAGGACGCGGACCTCGCCCTCTCCCAACAACTGCGGTTTCTGCAGTGCGTTCCGCTCGAGCTGCGCCCGCTCGGGCACGGCGCGAGCGACGTACTCGTAGAGCTCCCACGCCGTGACGCGGCCATCCCCGGTGGCGTCGGCGGCGCCGCGCAGGCCTTCCAAGAGGTAGTAGCTGAAGATCCCGTGCTTGAGCTCGTCGGATTCGAACGCGTCTTGCGATTCCGAAGAAGCGGAGAAGACGAGGCGACCCTCGACGGAAAAATCGGAGAACAGATCCTGCTTGTCGGCAACGGGGCGGGCCGAGGACGGCAGGCTGCGGGACAGTCCCCCGGAGTAGCAGCCGTCGAAGAACACGACGACGTGTTGCGACTCGATGCGATCGAGAGCCTCCCCGAACTCGTCGTCGCGCAGAGCGGTGTCCTCTTTGGCCGCCTCGACTGTGTCCCAGAGCACGAAGAACTCGTCGACGCCGTCGCGCTCGTCGCCGTCGTCGTCGGCTCCCTGGAAGCCGTGACCGGAAAAGTGGATCAGCACAAGATCGTCAGGCCTGGCAACGCGCCGCAGCCACCCGAGAGCCTCGCGCACGTTGACCAAGGTGGCGCGGCGTGCGGCGAGCCCGCCGAGGTCGCCTTGGGGGCCGTCTCGGTCGAGGAGAAGTCGGATGTGATCTGATTCGACGCCGGCGTCAAGCAGCCAGCGCGCCATGGCCGACGCGTCCGCCGCGGCGTACTGCAGATCCTTCACCTCGGCGTAGTCAGAGATGCCGATCAGGACAGCCCAGACGTCGCCCACATCCACAATCTGTGGGACAGCGGAAACGTCGAGGGGCTGCGTCGTGGCGGACGCCAGTCCCGCGTCGTCGACGACGCGCAGCGCAACGTTGTAGCGTCCGACGCGTTCGTAGCGATGGACGGGGCTTTGCTCGTGACTGGTCGCGCCGTCTCCGAAGTCCCACTCCCACGATCGGATCTCGCCATCTGTGTCCGTCGAGCGGTCGGTGAAGTAGACGGGATCGCGAACTGCCGGCGTGGGCGGTGTGTAGGCGTACGCGGCCCTTGGAGGCTCGCTCTTGTCGACGACGACGACGTGCATCACGGCGTCGGCGCGGCCCGAGTTGTCGATGACGCGAAGCGTGACGGGGTGAGATCCTGCGGCGAAAGGGCCGACGGTCGCCGTGGGCTCGGCAGACGTGACGTCGAACGATCCGTCCGCCCCCACATCCCACGCGAACTCGACGACGGTGCCGTCCGGGTCGGATGTGTCGCCGGCATCCAGGCGCACGAGGTCCCCCTCGCGGAGCGGACGAGGCAGCCTCACGCCGCTCGCGGAGACTGGGTAGGCCGAGAACGCGGCGACCGGGGTGGTATCGGCAGGCCAGATCTGGAGACTGGACGTCAACGCCGAGACGGCGCCGTCGTCATCCGACACCGTCAGGACGACGGCGTAGGTCCCTGGGTTCGCGTACACGTAGTCCGTCACGCGGCCCTCGGCGGCCGAGCCGTCGCCGAAATCCCACCAGATCTCGCGGATCTCTCCATCGGGGTCCGAGGACTCGTCGGCGAGGAAGCGCAGCGGCTTGCCCGCCTCGGGGTCCGGAGGCGTCGTGCGGAACGCGGGGATCGGCGGTTCGTTCGGTGCACGTCGGAAGAGGCCGTTGAGAGCCAGTTCGAGGCCGAGGCGGAACCGGGCTCCTCCCGAGTCGAGCGCAAGCCCGGCTCGAACGCGTGCAGCCGTTCCACCGAACGCGACGGAGAGGTCGCCGTCTGTCAGCGTCGCCGCCACAAGCCGCGCGCGAACCTCAACGCGTGCCGCGGCGTCGCCGACGGAGACGACGAGTGCCCACGCGTCGGTCTCGGGTTCGAATGCCACGCGGGCGCGCCACTTCTCAGCATTCCTCGTCCATTGGGTTTCGAGTGTCGCCTCCACGTCGGGCAAGAGCGCGATCGTCGCCTCGATGGACAGGTTCCCGCCGGCGAGCGCGACCCGCGTCGACGCCTCGGCGAGGAGAGAGCGAAGAGAGAGGTTGGCCGTACCGGCCGAGACGCTAACAACGAAAGGGCCGCTCAGGCTCGCTGTCAGATCGGCCGTCCAGTTTCCGCCGGGCCATGCGAAAGAGACGCGACTGCCGGCGACGAGCCCGGAGCCTCCGATCTGTCCTTCGGCCCACGCGGAGGCCCAGGATCTCGAGCCGTCGAGCGTGCCGTCCGCGCCGTAGGCGAGCGAGGC
>Ga0315287_10000190_pt1 | contig 53454 bp, 50 predicted proteins | sample YL17G11_0_MG_FD_205037 | JGI IMG/M metagenome (GOLD analysis project Ga0315287, IMG submission 205037) | Sediment microbial communities from Yellowstone Lake, YNP, Wyoming, USA - YL17G11_0 | ecosystem: Environmental > Aquatic > Freshwater > Lake > Sediment | place: USA: Wyoming | collected...
ATAGCGACACGCTGACCTACAGCCTGCAGAGCGGCTCGCTTCCGGTCGGCATCACCCTGCAGTCCGACGGCTCCTTCTTGGGCACGGTTGATTACGCTGCCTTCCAGAACGGACCCGTCTACACCGCGACCATCCGGGCCTCCGACGGCGGCGGCCTCTTCGCCGACACAAGCCTGGTCGTCACCGTCACCGACACCAATCGCGCCCCGGTCTACACCGGCGCTCCGACCAACACGGCCCAGACCGTGGCCGAGGGGGCCGGGCTCGTGGCCGTGGCCGCCACCGACCCGGATAGCGACACGCTGACCTACAGCTTGCAGAGCGGCTCGCTTCCGGTCGGCATCACCCTGCAGTCCGACGGCTCCTTCTTGGGCACGGTTGATTACGCCGCCTTCCAGAACGGACCCGTCTACACCGCCACGATCCGGGCCTCCGACGGCGGCGGCCTCTTCGCCGACACAAGCCTGGTCGTCACCGTCACCGACACCAATCGCGCCCCGGTCTACACCGGCGCCCCGACCAACACGGCCCAGACCGTGGCCGAGGGGGCCGGGCTCGTGGCCGTGGCCGCCACCGACCCGGATAGCGACACGCTGACCTACAGCTTGCAGAGCGGCTCGCTTCCGGTCGGCATCACCCTGCAGTCCGACGGCTCCTTCTTGGGCACGGTTGATTACGCCGCCTTCCAGAACGGACCCGTCTACACCGCCACGATCCGGGCCTCCGACGGCGGCGGCCTCTTCGCCGACACAAGCCTGGTCGTCACCGTCACCGACACCAATCGCGCCCCGGTCTACACCGGCGCCCCGACCAACACGGCCCAGACCGTGGCCGAGGGGGCCGGGCTCGTGGCCGTGGCCGCCACCGACCCGGATAGCGACACGCTGACCTACAGCCTGCAGAGCGGCTCGCTTCCGGTCGGCATCACCCTGCAGTCCGACGGCTCCTTCTTGGGCACGGTTGATTACGCTGCCTTCCAGAACGGACCCGTCTACACCGCCACGATCCGGGCCTCCGACGGCGGCGGTCTCTTCGCCGACACAAGCCTGGTCGTCACCGTCACCGACACCAATCGTCCACCTTCGATCACGGGTGGGCTGACCCAAGTCCTTGCCGAAGGCGGTCACCTCACTGACCTGACAGCCTCCGATCCGGACGGTGACCCGCTGACCTGGACTCTCACCGGCGCACTGCCGGACGGCATCACCTGGGATGGCGACGGAACCTTCTCCGGTATGGCCTCCGACAGGTCAGCCGGGCTCTACGGTCCGGTCGTGGGCGTCTCCGACGGCAAAGGGGGAACGGACTCGCAGATCATGTCGATCCGGGTCCAGAACGTGGTCCACGAACCCGTCTTGGCTCCGGTTCTGGGGGTCAATCTCTCAGTCAACGGTCGAGTCTTCGGCGAGGGAAGCACCATCGAGTTCACCCTCGAGTACCAGAACGGCCCCGCGACAGTGGCCCGCGGAGTCCTCATCACGGCGAGCATTCCGGACCATACCGGGCTGATCGACTGTGGAGCGGGAACCGCGGCCGGCTCGTCCGTAGCCTGGCTTCTGCCGGAAATGGGCGCGGGGGAGAGGGGGACCCTAACCTACCGAGTCCGAGTGTCCACCCTGCCATCCGCCGAGGAGATCGCCAGTAGCACGGCGGCAATCAGTTGTTCGACCGGCGATGAGCGCGGGGAAGCCCGGGTCGAAGTCCTGCTCTTCTCCAACCGCTACGGGCCGCAGGTCCACCGACCCTACATCATCGGCTACCCCGACGGGGAGTTCAAGCCCTATGGACCCCTCACCCGTGCGGAAATCGCGACCGCCTTCATGCGCATCCTGGATCTGGAGGAGCTGGCCATGGGCCAGTCGCTCTACGCGGATGTGGACCCGACGTTCTGGGCCGCGAGCGCCATCGAGGCCGTCACTAGGGCGGAACTAATGGAGGGCTATGCCGACGGCACATTCCGTCCGAACCAGCCGATTACTCGGGCGGAATTGGCCGCGATCGCAGCGAGGGCCGCGGGCGCCGTCGGGGCGCCGCCTATCACTCACCATCTTGGTGATCTTGGCGACCACTGGGCCCTTGATTTCATCGAAGGCTGCTTCCGGAGCGGCATCATCACGGGCTATGGGGACTCGACCTTCAGGCCCGACTCCCTGATCCTCCGTGACGAGGCCGTGACGATCATCAACCGTCTGTTCTATCGGGGACCTCTCCTGGGCCGGGCGGCCAGCTTCCCGGATGTCGACCAAGAGCAGTGGTTCTTCGAACAGGTCGAGGAGAGCGCCGGGGGTCATGACTTCATGAGGAACCAGGACGGAAGCGAGACGGAACAGCCCTGACGAAGGGGCGTATCCGCTCGCGGCGCCTGTGAGCGACAGGCGGTTGCCAGCGGCATATAGCGGAGTGGCGAGGGGGAACCCCGGATGGGGTTCCCCCTCGCGTACGAGCATCCTGATCAGGCCCGTGAGGGCTCGAGGTCTTCGACGATCTCCTGAGCCAGCACATCGGGCGGGGGCAGGTTCTCGGGATGGAGGATGCTCGTAGGAAGGAGCCGCCCCAACGCCGATGGAGAGTTCCGCAAGGAAACCTCTTCACCAGCCATACTAGGCGGGCCGGGACCCGGACCGGGACGCGTGCCGGGGCGACTGGCACGACCGGAGCTGTCCGCGAGCTGAGCGGCCAGGAGAGGGGAGGCGGTGCTGGCCATGTTCCCGAACGGTGAGGTCGATGGGCCGCTGGCTTGTCCCGACAAGCTCGGAATAGTCGGGACAGGGTTCGTGGGATCAACCTTCGCCTATACGGCGGTTTTGCGCGGGCTGGCTTCTGAAATCATTCTCGTCGATAAGCGACGGGACAAGGCCGACGGAGAGGCCATGGACCTCAGCCACGCCGTGCCCTTCGCCCGGCCGGTCCGGGTGCGCTCCGGCGGGTACTCCGACCTGGAGGGGGCCGCCGTCGTTTGCGTGGCCGCCGGGGTCGGTCAGAATCCGGGCGAGGATCGCCTGAGTCTTCTGGGCCGGAACGTGGCCGTTCTCCGCGAGGTGGTCGCCGGCATCGTCCGCCATTGTCCCGGCACGATCATTCTGATGGCCTCGAACCCCGTCGACATCATGGCCTACGCGGCCTGGCGGCTCTCGGGATTCCCGGCCTCACGCGTCATCGGCTCCGGGACCATCCTCGACACGGCTCGCCTGCGCTTTCTCCTCAGCCAGCGCCATGGCGTCGATCCGCGAAGCGTCCATGCCTTCGTCGTCGGGGAGCACGGCGACAGCGAAGTTCCGGTCTGGAGCCTGGCCAACATCGCCGGCATTCGCCTGGAGGATAGCCCGGGCTTCGACCCGGCCGCCCATCGGGACATCTTCCTCAAGACGCGGGACGCCGCCTACGAGATCATCAAGCGGAAGAAGGCGACCTACTACGCCATCGCCGTGGGTCTGGCCCGAATCGTGGAGAGCATTCTCCGGGACGAGCACAGCGTGTTGTCGGTCTCCGCTCTGGTCGACGGCTACCTCGGCGTGGAGGGCGTCTACCTCGGTGTTCCGGCCGTCGTGGGGCGGGCCGGCATCGAGAGGCTCATCGAGCTGCCCCTGGACCCCGCCGAGACGGAGGCTTTCAGGCGTTCGGCCGCCATTCTCAGAGAGCAGGCGGCCTCCCTGGGTCTCCCGCCGCGCCCGCCGAGTTGACCCCTCTCGACCGGGCCTACTCCGTCCCGTTGATCGTGGCCGTGCCCGTGGAGGCCGCTATCCAGACCTGGTAGGTTCCCTCTCCCAGGGTTCCTTCCATCTTCTTCTCCCCGATCGAGGAACTGATGGAGAAACCGAGGTTACTTGAGATGGCGCCGAAGCCTGTCCGGACTCTCAAGCTCACGTCGGAGCTCCGCGGGAAGCGAACCTCGACGGAACCGGTGGACGCGTCGACCGACCAGTCCCCGGCCACGGATTTGGACGAGGCCAGAAGACAGGCGCCGGTAGTGGCGTGAATGTCGACCGAGGTCCCGGGTTCGCTGACCGCGATCCGGCCCGTGGTCGCCTGGGCCCGCACGGACCCGCCCACGCCCGTCAACTCGATGTACCCGGTCGACGAGGAGACGTCCGCGTCGCCTCCGATGTCTTGGGCCACGATGTGGCCGGTCGAGGTGCGGACCGTTAGCGGACCCGCCACCCGGCTGACCTCGACGTCTCCCGTGGAGGTGTCAATTATGACGCGCCCCCCGATGTCGCGGATCTCAACCGAGGCCGTGGAAGCCTCGAACTCGACAGCGAGACGCCTCGGCACGGTGATGGTCGCCTCGACCGCCAGGGAAACCGACGTGACCGAGAAGTCGGGATCGTAGCCGGGAGCGCTAACCTGAAGGTGAAGGTCGCTCCCCTCGGTTACGAGGTCGATTTTCGCTCCGGCCGCCGCGGTCTGAGCCCGGGAAATCGTGGCCGCCCTGGCCGTGATCTCGGCCTCCACGGCCACGTCATCCACATCGGCCCCGACTATCGTCCAGTGGCCGGGGGGCACGTCGAGAACCACCGTGGTCACCCCCTGCCCCAGACCCGTCCCGAGACTCTGGCTCACCGACGACGTGGCCTCCCGGGAGAAGTTCGCCCCCCAAGGCGCCCCAATATGCCAATTCCAGGGCATCGCCCCCAACAGGCCGTTCAGGTTGACGGCGCCGGCCACGACAACCAGGACCAGCAGCCCCGCCAGGCTGCCCGCGTGAAGCCGGACGGAGACGGCCTGACCGGCGGTGGCTGTGCGCCTCGCGCGGTAGTGGGCGATCAGCATTTCCGCCCCGAGAAGGAGGGGTATGAGACCCCAGAAATCCGCCAGGCGGGCCGCGCTCAGCGACCCGGTCAGGTTCCCGACGAGAAGACCGATACCGGTCAGGCACAGGGCCAGACCAAGTGACCAGACTCCGACGTTGATCATTCCTTGCGCCTCCCCAGGTGGCCGTTGCCGGCCACACCCCAGATAACTGCCAAACCCAGAACTACCAGTAGCAGCGGCCAGAGCTGTCCGGCCGAGACGAAGAGATCCGGCAGGAGTGGCGGCAAGATCAGGAGCGCCCCAAGGACGACCAGAACCAGACCCCAGAAGATGGTCTGAGTGGCTGAGAGTGTCCAGTCACGGGGCCGGACGGTTTGGCCGGGGCCCGCCATGACGCCGTCCGTCCCGCCGCCCACCCCGGCCTGCGCGAGGCTGCCCGCCGCGTCGACCGCTTCGTTGTACCGCACCACGCTCCGGTGCGAGCTGGCCATGCTGTAGATCACCAGGGCCGGTCCGATGACCAAAACGTAGAGAGACGCCGTCGCGGCCACGGTCATGCCTCCGGCCAGGGGCTGGAAGTCCCACGAGTTCGTCCATGCCCCCGACAGTGAGCCAAAGGCCAGTTGCAGTCCCGGGACGATGACCATCAGGAACCCCGCCAGAGTCGTCCCCAGAAAGAGCAAAACTCCCTTCCCGGCCTCACCGGCATAGAGGTGACCGAGCCCCGGAATGAGCGATAAGAGAACCGCCAGAAACGGGCGCTTCTTTCTTGGTCTCAAGACCTATCAACCTCCCGTCAACAGAGTGCTGGTCCAAAGCGCCCACCTCTGGGCGAGGAGGACGGCCTGGCTTACAAGCCCCTCCAGGCGTCCCCAGGCCAGACCGGCGCCCCCGGCCAGGTAGAGTTGAAAGAGAATGCAGAACGAGGCCACTGCGGCAAGGGCCGGAATCGCCTCGCTGCCCGAGAAAGCCGCGGTGCGCCGGCTTCGCCCACCGCCGGCAGTGGTGGCTCTCTCTTCGGCCCCGGCTGAGTTGAGACGGGCAACCAGGCCCGGCCAGAGCGTGTCCGGCAGGCGGGCTTCACCCAGGGCCAGGCGCAGGGCCCGATCCGTCTCCGCGTCCGGCTTCATGGCTGGATCCTCCCCAGGCTTCTCGGGCGGGTCGACGCCCGGTTCCCCGGCCGGCTCGACGCCCGGTTCCCCGGCCGGCTCGACGCCCGGTTCCCCGGCCGGCTCGGCGACTGGTCCGTCCGCGCTGCCGACTCCGGGATTGGAGGTCGGGCTAGCTCCTTGCCCACGGCCGCCACACCCCTTCTTATCCTGGTAGCCACGGTGCCCAGCGGAATCCCCAAGACGAAGGCGATCTCGCCGTAGGCCAGCCCGCCCGCGTAGTAGAGAAGCAGCGGTTCCCGGTAGCGGGGTGACAGGCGGGCCACGGCCTGCCTCACCTCGTCGGTCGTTTCCCGCCGCATGGCTTCCTCCTCGGGCCCGGTGACCGGACTGCCCCAGGCGCCCCGCCCCGCGCCGTCGCCGCCATCTCCTCCGGGGCCCCGGTCCAGAGAAAGGGAGACCGGATTCCGGCGAAAGTGCGAGAAGGCCAGGTTTCGCGCTACTCGCAGCAGCCAGGGCCGGAGGGTAGAGACCTGGCCGCCCGCGGTCCGTTCGGGACGAAGGTCGTCCAGGCGCCGGAAGGCGGCTAGGAACACCTCCTGGGTGAGGTCCTCAGCCAACGCCTCGCTGCTTGTGAGGCGGAGAAGGTAAGTGAATACCGCCCGGGCGTGGCGTTCGAAGAGGGCGGCGAAGGCGCCCGCGCCGGAGTCCGCGGCATCGTGCGGCGGGCCGCTCTCGGGTCGGCGCCGGGCTCTCTTCACCAACTCCCAATCGCTCGGCCCGGGTCGCTCAGGACAAGCGACGCCGAACTCCGCCCGCGGTCCATCGATGACGATAACTTCCACCTCGGTCTCTCCCACTGCCGTTCTTCTTGGCCGCTCGCGGACGCGCCCGACCCACCCGCCGGCTACTCTCAATACGCGCGGAAGGAGAAAGTACTTTCACTTCTCGCCGGGTTTTCGCTCGGTGCCCCGCGGGGTAAGCGATAGCCGTATCTATCCCGTCGGGTAGGAGGAACCTTCGACATTCCCAGACAAGGGCTGCGTCGCCATCCAACTTGGGCCGCGCGGCCGAGAGGAGGTGAGCCAGAGTGGAGTTCATTGGTCCAGACGCTGAGGCCGGTTGCGGATACATCTGCATCATGGCTTGTGTCGGGATGTGTGTCTTGCCGCCTTTCTATATGGTCGCGACGAGCGACGATGTCGCCTGGGCGAGCATCCTGGCCGACCCGCAGCAGTAGGCCCCCGACGCGGACATGGGCGGGTGGGGGAGGTGGACTCACCCCCACCCGCCCAGTCGTCATCCGGCGGACGATCCGCGGCATGGACTTACCGCCGTGTCGCACGGCCGTCAGATGCAGCCACCACTGCAGGTCACGGAGAACTCGCGCCCGCACTTGCATGTTCCGGATAGAGTCACCGGATCGGTCAATCCTCCAGACACATGGCCGCAGTTTCCCACCCACGCACCGCAGCTTGGACAATGCAGATCTTTCGCCACGCTTCATCCCTCCTTCCCCAAGCCTAGAGCCCTTCCGCCGGCGACACATCTCCGGCGGCCCCTGGCAGCCCATGTCGCTGGGAATTCGTTGGAACAGCAGCCGCATCCTTCTAACAGAGGAAAGCAGCGAAAAACCGTGGACCGCCACTTGGCCTGGGAGATCATGCCTTCAACCGCGGTGGTCTCCCCTAGCAGGCAGAACGCCGCCCTGAGGGGAAGTAGCCGAGCGGGGTAGACCAGGCGGGGAGAAGGGGGTCGGTTTGGCGATGGTTGAAGAGGCTTCTCCGGGAGCTTCTCCGGGCCCTCGCCCGACCACGGCCCCGGGCCCCGACTTCGCCCGCATGTCTCGCAACGTGCCCACCATGGCGGTAACCGCCGGGGTGATTGTGGGCGCGACGATGCTCTGGAGCCCCATTTTCTCACTCATCCTGAGGGACCTGGGCGCCTCCGACCTCCAGATAAGCGCGGCCATTTCTGTCTGGGCCGCGGTCGGCGCGCTGGCGCAGTACTGGGCCGGCCGGCTGGCGGATAGGGTCGGACGTTTCCCGATTATGGTCTACCCCATGCACGTGGGCGGACTGGCCTTGATCGCGGCCGCCTTCATGCCGTCCTGGCTGCCCTTCGCGGTCATCTACACTCTCTGGACCCTGGCCAACGCGGTCACCGGTCCCGTGTTCTCGTTGATAGTCGGGGAGTCGGTGCCGCCCAGGAGGCGTAGCCGGGCCTTCGGGCTTATCGAGTTCTCCATCGGCGTGAGCCTCATCCTCGGCCCTCTCGCCGGCGCGAGACTCCTCCCCAGTGTCGGCGCCAAAGGCCTGCTCATCATCTCCGGGATACTCGTGCTCGCCGCGGCCACGGGCAGGCTGCTCTCGCTGCGCGAGACGCGCCCGGAAAGCACCGGCTCCAAGCCCTTCGCCTTGCGGCACATTTTCGAAGGCCGGATGGGTCTCGTCCTGCTGGCGGTGGCCCTCTGGAACGTTGTCCTGGCCATGACCATGTGGGGACCGTTCCTCTCGCTTCACGCCAGCGACGCCATGGGCCTGTCCAAGGCCACCATCAATACCTTCTTCGCCGTGGCCTCGGTTGTGTCGGCCCTCATGAGTCTCGTGGCCGGCAGGCTTGTGGGCCGGTTCGGGGCCAACAAGATGTTCTCCATTGGAGCCATCGGGCTGGTCGTCGCGGTCCTGCTCTGGTCGGCTCAGAGGTCCCCGGCTTCGATTGTGGCGGGCTTTGCTCTCATGAGCGGCTTTATGATGGTGACGATGGTCTCGGTCGACACCTTCAGGGTCTCGGTCGTCGAGGAGTCGGTGCGGGGACGCGCGCTCGGGGCCATCGGCATGGTCACCGGGTTCGCGACGGCTCTGGCCACGCCGGTTGCCGGCTACCTGAAGCAGTTTTGGCCCACTGCCCCCTTCTGGGTGGCGTTGGGCGCGGCCGCCGGGCTGGTGCTCTCTGTCGCCGCCCTCACCCGTCACGACGCGCGGACGGGGTTCCGGGGCGAAGCGGCGCACGAGGAGGGCCAGGCAGGAATGGCGAGTCTCTAGGAGGTGGTCCCGGGTGGACCGCCTACGTTGCCGGCGTCCACGGCGTAGCCGCTCCAGCGGTAGGTCTTCTCCCCGCAAACTGGTTGCTGAGCCACACGTAGCCCCAGTGGCCTGGATCGCCCTCGCCGGCCGCCATGATCCGCAGTCCTTCGACATCCTCCCAGGTGGGCATGACCACGAAAGAGACAGAGCTTCAGCCGGGCTGGCGATGCCGATAGCTACATCTATCCAGTCGGGTAGAAGGAACATTCGACATGATTAGACAAGGGCTGAGCCTATCGACCGCCGCAACTCGCGGGAAGCGCCCGCGCCTAGCGGTCTAAACCGATCGAGGGAGGTGAGCTAGAGTGGAAGTCATTACTCCCAACGCCGTAGCCATTTGCGGCTACGGCTGCATCGGAGTTTGTGTCGTGATGTGCTTCATACCCCCGCTGTACATGGTTGCCATCAGCGACGACATGGCCTGGGCGGGTATCCTAGCCAACCCGCAGCAGGAGTAGACGGAACTCGGTGGGCGGGGCGGGTCAACCGCTCCGCCCACCAAAGCGGGACGATACAAGAGGCCGCAGCCGGGTCCGGGACCACCGGAGACCATGTTACGCACACCCTTCAGTCGCTGCTGCGCGATCCAGACTTCCGCCAACGCCACCAGACACACTTGCGTCGTATGGTAGCATCGCTCGAAAGCCTCCATGTCCTCACCTATCTCCCGGGGCGGCCCCGATACCGAGCCATCTTCCTGGACGGCACCGAGAAGAAGCTCGACCGACAGTGCGAACCTGGGATCGGGTTCTTGTTGGCCGAGAGCCCAGCAGATTAGGAACTCTCCTCCCAAGTCGAAATCCCCATCTAGCATGCTGGCGAGCGTAAGTGCCGCTAGATGGCGGCGGAGCCAGGGACGATACGGCGCAAGGATATCCAAATCCGACATGCGGCCCAACGCCAGGGCGTATATGACTGCATGCGTGATGTCGTAGGCATCTTCATTGGAGAAGAACATCGGATCACAAGCGCGACCAAGCAAGGTCCGCGAAAGCTCCTTCTTCATGTCCGCGCGGGCACACGCTTGCCCGTGCAGGTAGCGAACCATGTGGAACTCTAACTGCCTCATCGGCGTGCGCTCTTTGGCTTGAGCGAGGGGATGCCGCAGGAACTCGACCACCTCATCGTGGAAGCGGGATCGTCTGCCCGTCAGTTGTTCCAGTAGGACATGTGACATGAGTCCAATCGAATCCGTCGCGTGCATCCTGAAGCTCTCTACAAGTCCCTCCCGGTCGAGGTGGTCCTCAAGCTTCTCCGTCATGCGCCTGGCCCAGGAGACAAAGGGGGAACCCAGCTCAATGTGCTCCGGCCCGGTGAGGATGAAAAGGACCAGAAGCATCTCCACCGCCGGCTTGAAGCGGTCGTCGAAATCGGATCGGTTCTTGCACGCGGGCAGGAGGCGAAACCTCGGAAGACGCTCATCGAGCCACCGGCAAAGCGAGTGCCCCACCCGCTCACAACGGTTCAGGTCGATGTCGAGAATCGGAGGGTCCAACTTGGCTGCTTGCCTTGGAGGGCCCACGGTCTCGCGTACGCGCGTCAGAGTCGGATACAGCGCCTCCGGCGTGCACGCGGCATGAAGTCCCCAGTAGGCATTGGCGCAAATGAGAAGGTTGGCTCTGGTCTCGATGCCCTCGTAGAACTCGAGGTATCCAATAAGACCATCGCTCCGAAACATCCTCACTAGCCAGGCAGCGAGTTCCTGCGATCGCTCCCGGGCCATCCCAAGGAGCGTCGCGGCAAGGAGCGAGGATCCCGCACTAAGGAGGTCGCAGGTTCGTGCCGACTTGACAAGGTGGGCCTCAACGACTGGTTCGATTAGCCGTCGCTCCGATACGTCGACGAGTCTGCTTCCGAATTCGCTAGCGCTGAGCGCATACCGCGCAATCCCATGAATGTCGACCCCGAGGACCGGAAGGCGGCCAGAGGAAGAAGGTAGGCAACGGACTTCTTTCCAGCGGCCCATGGCGCGAAAGAGGGCCCCGGCGAGCGGCTCGTTTTCGTGGGACACGACGGAAAGGCCATGGTTATGGAAGCGCTGGGCAAAGGTTAGGTAGGCCGCGACCACGCGTTCGCGGACGCCCGCACTAGGGAGGCAGAGTCCACCCAGGAGCAGGTTGATGGGGTCCGAAGCGAGGGTCGCCTTGATGACATCCAGGTCGGAGTCGTGGAGCGAGGCCGCCCAGGCTTCATACCGGCTCGTGGCCCAGTCCAGAAGGGCATTGGAGCTCTCCTCCAAGACCCCAAGGGCGCGAGCGTGATGCCTGATGCGGAGACACAGAGCCGCCACATCGGGAAGCGCGGGAACTGGCCGCTCCGCTTCCAGACGGCGCGCGCGCTCAATCAGCACATGCGGGTCAAGACGGTACCGCAACTCGGACCCCTTCCCATAGATGGCCAAGATACTGCCGGTCTATATGGGGCTAGGTGGCCGTGGGGGATCGCGCCACCAGGACCACTTCCCATAGATCGCCAAGATCCTGATGCTACCCCAGATGAATGGTAGGCCCTTCTGTCGCCCGTTCGTCACGACCAAGTTCCCGAACTCGGCGAGTTCCGTCTTGACCTTCTGGTCGATGCCGGAGAACCCGCCCTGAAGGTCGACTAATTGCGCAAGCTCCCCGCGATTCGACTCAATCAACTCCGCAATACCGCGTGCCGCACTATCCTCTGCCGCTGGCGTCACCTGGCTGCTTTCTGTCATCAAAGAACCGCACCCCCCTTGTGGTGGCGAGTGTCCGTGCGACGGGTTGATCAGATTCGCCGGGGCGGAATGCGGAGCTTCGACCGGACACCCAGGGTTGGCGTTCGCCGCCAGGGAGGCCCAATTCTTCCAATATCTAAGACCACGAACTCCGTCACCATCCGCCGAAAGGCCTCCGGCTCCCACTTGCCCCCGGTACGCGAGCCAGGTCTGAGAGGCCGGCCATGGCGACGTGTCGATGGGCCGCGGACTGGCAGGAGTTGGTCCTTAGCAGCGGAAGTTCCCGCATGGCCGGGCGCCACGCGGACCGCTTCCCGAAGCCCCGCTGGCCCGGAGGCTAAACATAACGAAGGTGGTGGGCCGTGTGAAACCGCTCGCGCGACTCAAGGACCCGGCCAGTGCCCTGACTCACTTCTTCGGCGCTCTGCTTTCGATCGTCGGGCTGGGCGTGCTCGTCTCCCGGGCCTCGGCCGCGGGGACGGTCTGGCACCTGGTGTCGTTCCCCATCTTCGGCGCGGGCCTCATCCTGCTCTACACGGCGAGCACGGTCTACCATTCGTTGCGCCTGCCCCCAGGCCCGACGAGCGTGCTCCGTAAGATCGACCACATCATGATCTTTGTCCTTATCGCCTCGACCTACACACCCTTCTGCCTGGTGCCCCTCCGTGGCCCGTGGGGGTGGTCCCTCTTCGGCGCCGTCTGGGGTCTGGCCGTGGCCGGCTTTGTCCTCAAACTCCTCTGGATAGAAGCGCCGCGCTGGCTCTCCGTCGGACTCTACTTGGCGATGGGCTGGCTGGTCGTCGTGGCCGCCTACCCCCTGGTCAAAGCGGTGCCGCCGGCCGGTCTGGGCTGGCTGGCCGCCGGAGGCGCCTTCTACACCGTCGGCGCCGTGGGCTACGCGATGAAGTGGCCTCGCCTGTGGCCGGGCCGCTTCGCTTTCCACGACGTGTGGCACCTCTTCGTTATGGCCGGCAGCCTGGCCCACTTCGCCGCGGTGCTGACGCTGGCGTAAGTTCCGTGTCGACTCCTCTGAAAGGCCGTCGAGCTACTGTGCTTGGCCATGGTTAGATACTAAGTACCCCTTACGGCCATAGCTGGCCCCCGGACTCCTGGCTGTCTATCTCCTGGCCGTTATCTCCAGCCTTTTCAGCCGACTCCCGCCGCGCTCAAGCCCGGTTTCGCCTTCTCCTCCGAGATGTTGCTTAGAGCGGGCATCATCCTGCTCGGTTTCAAACTCGATTTCCGGTCTCTCGTCGGCCTCGGCCCTAGAGTCCTCATTCTCGTGCTGGTTCTCGTGCCCGCGACCTTGCTCCTGGCCTGCGTCCTGGGCCGCCTCCTCAAGGTCGATGCCCGGCTATCGGCCCTGGTCGGGGTGGGCTCCTGCATCTGTGGGACATCCGCCATCGCCGCCGTCGCTCCGGTCGTGGGCGCGAACAAGGAAGACTCGGTCGTGGCCATCTCGGTGGTCAGCTTCCTCGGCGCCATCGGCGTTTTCGTCTACACCGCCGTGGGTTTAACGGGTTCGCTTACCGACCCCCAGTACGGCGTGTGGTCGGGGGCGACCCTGCCGGCCGTGGCCCATTGCCTGGCGGCTGCGTTCGCCCGCGGTGGCGAAGCCGGGGAAATCGGGACCCTCGTCAAGATGGCCCGGGTGGTCCTGCTCGTGCCGGTGGCTTTGGCCCTGGGTCTGGCCTTCGGACGCGAGGGCGGTGAGGTTGGCGGGTCGGCCGCTCCGCGTTCCGCGGCCCGGCGCGCCGCGGCGACGTTTCCCACCTACGTGCTCTGGTTCATTCTGGCCGGCGTTGTCCGCTCCACCGGCTTGGTGCCGCCGGCGGCGGTCGGCGCCGCAGTCAAGTTAAGCGCTACCCTCATCCTGATGGCCATGATCGCCATGGGGCTTGGGGTCGAATTCCGGAGCATCCGGGACAAGGGTCTGAAGGGTCTCGTTCTGGGGTCCCTGGTGTTCCTGGCCATGTCCGCGACGGTTTACGTCGTGGTTTCGCGGCTCTTCTAGTCTGAGTGGGTTACCTATAGCCATTCCCGTCCGGTTGAATAGGAGGAACTCTCCATCTGGGCGAGCAAGGGCCGGGAAGCCCGTGTGAAGCGATCCATGGGTGTGCGGAACCGGGAGGAGGTGTGCCAGAGGTGGAGATTATCAACGCGGAACAACCCGGCTGCGGCGTGACTTGCATCGGAATGTGCTATACGCTGTGCTACGTTGTCTTTTACATGGTCGTCATCAACGATGACGTCGCCTGGACGGGCGTCCTGTTCTAGGCGGGGTGCATTCAGCTTTCTCCGGCTACGAGGCCGTCCACCACCAGTGGACGGCCTCGTAGCCTGGCGCCTACTTGCCGCCACCCGTGACGATCGGCTCGATGCAAGCGGCGAAAACCGTGGTCAGCTTGGCCATACCTTCCGCCGGCGGTTGCTGGATCGCCTTGGCGAAGATGTCGTACTTGGCCGAATGGTCCGTGCTCCGTGTGTTCTCGCTCTTGTTGGTGACTGAACCACTCAACGAAGCGTTCCACCCCCAGTAGCGGACGCCCGCGGAGAATGAGGCGGTCTCCTCAAGGGATTTCTTGTCGACCGTCTGGTCCTTGACCTCCATGGTGAAGTTGACGGTCACCTCGTTCATTGTGAAAGCCGGCACGGGGACCAGCGAGATCAGGGGGGCCTGGACCTCCACGCTCTGGGTGCTGATGTTTCCGGCGCCGTCGGTGACCGGTCGGGTGAGATTGAACTTGACTATGTTTGTCTCACCGTCTTGCTTGCCGTCCTTCCAGGCCAGCTTGGACACGAAATCGAGGTAGACCTTGCACAGCTCCGACTGTCCCTTGGCCACCTCGATGATTGGCCCGCAGATCAGTTGGCCGATGGGCAATCCTGCGAACTCCTGGGGTATGTCAGGCATAAATGATACCTCCCTACAGTGCTAGTTAATGGCAATTGCACTATACTTTGGGCCCTCTGGCCTGTCAATACACAACCTTGATGACAGAAGCGCCGGGGCCGGGCGGGTCCTTGCGGCTTGTAGCGGGGCTTAGTATAGTGGGGGTGCATGATCAAACGAGCCGGAAGGGGAGGAGGAAGCGGCATGGCCGAGATCACCCTGGCAGACCTCCTGCGGGGGCTTGGGGAGGCCGTCAGAGGCGCCCAGGCCGACGTGGAAGCCCACTCTCTAGACGAGTATCGCAGACTGCTCGACGGGGGGCAGGCCGATGCCGCGGGCGGGGCCCAGCCGCAGATGATCGGTCTTCCGCTTCCGCGACTCGATGGCAGTTACGCCACGCGGGACATTCCCGTCGCCGCGCTGATGCATCACTACTCGGTCGTCCTGGATGAGGTGCGCATCCGGCTCTCGGCCAGATTGGGCTGGAACGAGCGGGAGGGCAAGGTCACCGTGGAGCTTGCCGCGCCCAAGAAACCGCTAGACACCGAAGGGTCCGAGGCGCCGGTCGCCGAGATCGAGCTCCTCCTGAAACGTGGAGACACCCCCGAGGGAACGGCCCGCGCGACCCAGCAGTTGCTCAAGGCCATCTAGGGTCCGGTCGGCTTCAAGGTTCCTCGCCGGCTCCGGTCCGCCGTCGAAACCACGGCTACGCTGCTGATGATCAGGACCAACCCCAGACCGGAACTCACGCTCGGGGCCTCCCCGAGGAAGATCGCTCCCCACAGGGCGCCGAAGACCGGGACCAGGTAGGCGACCATCAGGGTCTTTGTCGGCCCGACACTGGAGATTAGGTGAAAGTAGAGGATGTTGGCGAACGCCGTGCAGAGAAGGGCGAGGGCCAGGACGCTCCAGATCACTGTCGATGAGGGCCAAGCGGCCGGCAGGGTGAAGAGCGCGAACGGAAAGAGAACCAGGGCGGCCAGGAGCTGGGTGTAGAGGGTCAGAGTCCGAGGCTCGGTCGTCTTCACCCGTACCTTCGTGTAGACAGCGGCTACGCCGTAGGACATCGCCGCCAGCAGGGAGGCGGCCATCGAGAGAAGAGTCCGGGCGGTGAGGGGCAACGGCCCCAGACCGGCCAGAATCATTACTCCGCATAGTCCCAGGCCAATTCCGGTCATCTTCCGAACGGTCAGTCTCTCGCCCATCCAGATAGCGGCGATCACCGCCCCGAAGAGTGGCGTCGTGGCGTTCAGGGTCGCGGCGAGCGAAGCCGAAAGGCGCAATTCCGCCCAGGAGATGAGGACAAAGGGGAGGGCGGCGCCGGTGACCCCGATCACCAGGTAGTCCCGCCAGCGGCCACCCAGCGGCGGCAGGCGCCCGGTGATGAGCGCGTGGGCGAGAAGAGCCAGCCCCGCCAGGAGAACGCGAACCTCGATGAGCACAAACGGCCCCAGACTGGGCGCGGCCACCCGCATAAAGAGGAAGGAGCCGCCCCACAGAGCGGAGAGGAGGGACAGGACCCCCGCGTCCCGCGAGTTCATGGCCGCTAGCCCCCTGCCAGGACTTAAGCTCAACGCCGGCCCCTCAAGAATACATCTTTCAAGACAGTCAGGCTATCGGCGCGGAGGTCGGCATCCTGGAGCGCCGCACCGGCCCAGCGGCCTCGCCCACGATAGCCATTTCCATCCGATCGGATAGAAGGAACCTTCGACCTTCTTCGACAAGGGCCGAAGGGGCCGTTGGCGCCACCAGCACGCAGGTGAGCGGGGCCCAAAGGAGGTGAAATCAAGGTGGAGATAATCCGTCCCATGGCGGCGGAAGCCGGTTGCGGTATGAGTTGCATAGTGATGTGCATAGGTATGTGCGCGTTCTTCATCTTCGGAACATTCATCAACGACGACGCGGCCTGGACCAATGTCCTGCTTTAGCTTGCGGCAGCGGATCTGCGTGGCGTAGACAGTGCCTGGGTGCGAGTGACGGGGACGGGGTCCGGGATCGTGGACCCCGTCCCGCTTGGTTGTCCGTTGGCGCAAAGCGAGGCCGGCCACACCGGCAGGGGTCGGCCCACGGACGGCCAATAGGAAGGAAGGCTTTGCCAGTTGTCCGAGCCCAGCTAGCCGCATCCAGGGGGGCGTCGGCCTCGCCCAAGGAGTGTGTGCCGGGATGTTGCGTCGTACCCTTGCCGCCCTCGTCGTCTTCATCGTCGCCGCCGGGCTGACCGTTTCCATTGTCGGCCTAGACGCCCTCCAGGTTGACCCGGATCCGTCCGCATCCGCCCCCGCCCCCACTGTCGGCGGAGTGGCCCTGGAGACGGTGGTGGCCAGACTTGAGACTGTGATTCCGGAAGCCATGCAACGGAAAGGCGTGCCGGGCGTTTCCGTCGCCCTCATCGGAGATGGCCAACTCCTCTGGGCCAAGGGCTACGGCCTGGCGGACGTGGCCACCGGGGAGGCCGTCACGGACAAGACCGTGTTTCTGGGAGCTTCCTTCTCCAAGACCATGACCGCCTACGTCGCCCTCAAGCTGGTGGAGTCAGGCGTTCTGGAACTCGATCGGCCGCTCATCGACTACACCAACGAGGCCTACCTCAGCGACTCCAGGATCGAGGCCGTCACCCTGCGGATGGTCCTGAGCCACACGAGCGGCTTCACCGACCTGACCCACGACCGGGGGGCGATCTGCTTCACTCCCGGCCTACACTGGTCCTACTCAAGCGACGCCTACCGCTACCTCCAGTGGGTCATCGAGCGCGTGACGGGACAGCCTTTTGACCAGTACGCGGCCGACCACCTCTTTACTCCCCTAGGCATGGGCGCCACGAGTTTTCTCTGGCGAGAGGAACTCGAGCCCCTCACCGCCCACGGCTACGAGGCCGAGGGGCCAGTTGCCCAGTGGCGGCCGACCCGGGTCAACGCCGCCTATGGGGCGCGAACTACCCCTTCGGACTACGCCTGTCTCGTGGTCGCCATCCTGAACCCGGTCGAGGGTGATCCGGTCCGGCTCACTCCGGCCACCGTGACAGCCATGCTGACCCCGCAATCGGAGGCCGCCGACGGCGTCTCGTGGGGCCTGGGGTGGGGTCTGGAGGACTCCGCTGAGGGAGAGGCCACGGATGGGGAAATCGCCGCCCACTACTGCTGGCAGTGGGGTTGGCTCGACGGTTGCCGAAACCTAATCGTTTTTGACCCCATCCGTCGCGCCGGAGTGGTCGTAATGACCAACGGAGCCGGTGGTCTTCAGGTGGCCGAAGACATTGTCCGGGTCGTCCTTCCCGGCGAGCACCCCATCTTCCCGTCCATGATCGACAGTTGGGAGTAAGGCCTCGGCCTCCCGGCGGAGTAGCTCGCGCTTGAGGGCAACGCCCCAGCGGTAGCCGCCCGGTTGGCCGCTTGCCCGCACCACCCGGTGGCACGGCACGGCCAGAGCGACGGGGTTGGCGGCCAGGGCTCGGGCTACGGCCCGAGCGGCCTTGGGGCGGCCGATCATCTCGGCCACTTCCCCGTAGGATCTCGTCTCCCCGTACGGGATCGCGCTGAGGGCGCCCCACACCTTCTCCTGGAAGGGCGTGGCCGGCGGGTCAAGGGGTAGGTCGAGGTGGTGGTTCCGCCCAAGCAGGTGGGCCACAACGGCCCGGACGTAGTCGCCGGGCCCCCGGCCCTCTTCCCGCGCCCGGCCCTCTTCCCGCGCCTGGCCCTGGTCTTGCCCCTGGTCTCGCCCGTCCTCCAGAAGAGTGGCCCGCGGGAACTCGCTCCGGAGTTCGGCGAGAAGCTGGTTCCTCTCCCCGAAGCGAAGGGCGCAGATACCTTTCGCCGTGGCGGCCAGCATCACCGGGCCAACGGGCGTGGCGGCAAACGCGTATCTAATCGTGATCCCCAGACCCCCTCGCTTGTAGGTGCCCGGACTCATCCCCAGGTGGGCGGAGGCCTGGTCGTAGAGGGCCCGCGCGGACCCGTAGCCGGCCTCGTAGAGGGCCTGGGTTACGTTTAGACCCCGGCGAAGTTCCTCCTTGAGGCGCTCGACCCGCCGGGCGGCGGCGTACTCTCTCGGGCTAACCCCGGTGGCTCGCTTGAAAAGGCGCTGGAGATGATGGGGGCTGAGGCCGACCGCTTCGCCCAACTGGGCCAGAGTGGGGACTGGGCCGGCCGTGTCCAGCAGGCGTCGCGCGTGGGCGACGGCTTCCTCCAGGGCGGCCCGAGGGCGGTCGTCACGCGGCCGGCAGCGAAGACAGGGCCGGAAACCCTCCCGCTCGGCCTGCTCGGGGGTGTCGAAGAAAGTCACCCTGTCCCTCTTCGGCCGGCGCGCGGGGCACGTGGGGCGGCAGTAGACTCGGGTGGAGCTCACGCCGTAGAAGAAGGAACCATCGGCGGCGGGGTCCCTGGACAGGACAGCCGCCCAGCGGGCCGTGTCGTTGCCAATCTCGTTAGGCATGGCTAGAGCATACAGCCGCCTACGGTAAGCCCGCTATCCGATTCTTGCGCCCAAAGTGCCGGAGCGATGACCGTCCGGCCGGGTGAAGGCGTTCTTGGCCACATGTTCGGGAGGACACGCGGCCAGGACGCGGAAAACCCCCAGACACAGGCCGGTATCGGCCACCACCGAGGAGGCCCTCACCCTGACCGAAGACACGCGGGATGCGCGACGCGGCGACCGGCTGCTCATGGCTCAAGGCGCCCGGCCGGCGCCCCTGGTCCTTAAGAACGCCAGGGTGGTCAACGTCTTCACCGGCGAGGTCGATCCGCCCGCCGACATGGCCATCGACGGCGGTCTGGTCGTGGGCATCGGCCGCTACTCGGGCCGCGAGGAAGTTGATCTGGGTGGTCGGTGGGTCTGCCCGGGTCTCATCGACGGCCACGTCCACCTCGAAAGCTCGATGGTCACCCCGGCGGAGTTCGCCCGCGCCGTTGTTCCCCGCGGGACCACGGCCGTGGTCGCCGATCCTCACGAGATTGCCAATGTTTGCGGTCTGGAGGGGCTCCGCTTCATGTTCCGGGTTTCAGAGGACCTTCCCCTGGCCGTCTTTTGGGGCCTGCCTTCCAGCGTTCCCGCCACGCCTTTCGACGACACCGGCGCCGCCCTGGACGCCGACGACCTGGCCACCCTCATGGGCGAACCCCGCGTTGTGGCCTTGGGCGAGGTCATGGACGTCGCGGCCGTTTTGAGTGGCGACCCGGGCATGGCGGCCAAGCTTAATCTCTTTCGCTCGGCCGGAAAGGTGGTCGACGGGCACGCCCCGGGATTGGGCGGCCCCGACCTGGCGGCCTACGTCTTGAGCGGCCTGGGCTCGGACCACGAGTGCACCACGCCGGAAGAAGCCCGAGAACGGCTGCGCCTGGGGATGCGCCTCATGATCAGAGAGGGCTCGGCCGCCCGCGACCTCGAAGCCCTGCTTCCCGTTGTCACGCCAGCCAACAGCCGGCGCTGTCTTCTCGTGACCGACGACCGCAACCCCGCCGACCTTCTCCGGGAGGGCCACCTCGACCACCTCGTGCGCAAGGCGACGGCCGCGGGCCTGGATCCGGTCACGGCCATCCGCATGGCCACCATCAACCCGGCCGAGTACTTCGGGCTAGACCGCCCGAGGTTCGGTGGGCCCGACCCCACCGGCTTGGCCGGCGCGGTGAACGGGGTCCTGGCCCCCCGTGGCGCCCTGGCCCCGGGTTTCATCGCCGACATGGTCGTCCTCGACGACCTCGCCTCATTCCGTGTAAACCGAGTCTACGTAGCCGGCCGGCTTGTCGCCGAGGGCGGCCGGGCCGGGTTCGCCCCGTCGAGGCAGCCACTGCCGGAGGGGGAAGGGGTAGGCGGTTGGGGCCTCCTTGTCGGTACCTGCCACGTGCGTCCGGTCACCCCGGCCGACTTCCTAATTCCGGCGGGCGACGGACCGGCCCGGGTCATCGAGATGGTCCCCGGCCAGATTGTCACCAGGCAGGCCCGGCTCAACCTTCCCATCGAGGGCGGCTACTGGCGCTCGGACCCGGCGGCGGGTGTGGTCAAGCTGGCCGTGGTCGAGCGACACCGCGGCACCGGCCGCATCGGGAAGGGATTTGTCCGCGGTTTGGGGCTCGTCCGCGGCGCCCTGGCCTCCTCTGTCTCCCACGACGCCCACAACATCGTGGTGGCCGGGGCCGACGACACGGATCTCGCCGTGGCCGTAAGAGCCGTGGCCGAGGCGGGCGGCGGACTGGCGGCTGTCCGGGACGGCCGGGTCGTCGAAGTGCTCCCGCTGCCCATCGCCGGTCTGATGTCCGACCGACCGCTAACCGAGGTGGCCGAGGGCCTGGGGCGCTTGGGGGACCTGGTCCGGTCCTGGGGCGTGCCGGCCTCGCTCGACCCCTTCATGGCTCTGTCCTTCCTCACTCTGGCCGCCGTTCCCGAGTTGAAGCTCACCGACCGCGGGCTGGTCGACGTGACGCGGGGTCGGCTCGTGCCCTAGGGCCGCGGCGGTCTAGTAGTGCCCCAGCATCCCCCTGTTCCGGGCTGCCCGGAGGCAGTAGCCGAAGATGAGGACGCCGATCAGAAGGTAGCTCAGACCCACGCCCGTAGCCAGGAGCAGATCCCCGGCCGGCAGCTCCCAAATCCGCAGGCCGTCAACCATGACCCGCTTGAGGAGCTGATTACCCAGAGCCAGGGGCAGAAGCTTCATCCAGGCGTACTGGGCAATGGGGGCGGCGACGAAACCCACCAGGCCGAAGGTGAGAATCTGGAAGAGCGCTTGGATGCGCTTGAAGACCAGAGCCAGACCTCCCAGGATGAAGCCGAAGCCGTAGGACGCGGCGATGGTGATCAGGATTAGGGGCAGCAGGCTCACGAGGTCCAGGTGGAGCCACCGCCCGCTGGTGAGCATCATGGACAGAAGCAGGATCGCGGTGAAGAGCAGGTTGACCAGGAACTGGCCGATCATGTACGAGCCGCCCATCCAGGCAAACCCGGTCGGGGTCAGGAAGAGCTGCTCCAGAGTGCCCACCTCGGCCTCGTTGGCAATGGTGTGGGCCAGGTCCTGGTAGGCCGTGATGGACATCATCCAGACCAGATACCCGACGACCAGACCCTCCAGGCCGGTCCCGGCGCTGAAGGCCGGGCCGAGTGAGCGGGCCCCGAAGAAAAGCAGCAGGAAAACGACGTACATTGTCACCAGGCCCGAAATGGTGTTGAAGACGTAGCGCCGGAGCTCAATGATCGACTTGGCCACGACCGCCCGGAGGACCACCCAACGGTTCACGCCGCGTCACCACCCCTAATGACCCGAAGGAAGGCTTCCTCGAGGTCTGGTTCCTTCTGGGCAATGGTCTCGATCACGGCCCCAGCCTGGCGCACAATGTCGATGACCGTGTAGAGCCCCTCCGCCGACGGGAGAGTGAAGTTGAGTTCCGTCTGGGCGCCCCGACGTCCCAGGCTGAGGTTCGTGGCCACGGCCCCCAGCCTCCCGGCCAGATCGGGGCTCGGACCGTCCCGGAGCACGAGATGGTAGGAGCGGGTCCGGAACAGGCCGAGGAGGCTTTCGACCGTATCGTCGGCCACCACCCGACCCTCCTTGAGAATGATGACCCTCCGGCAAACATCCTGGATCACGTCCATGTCGTGGCTGGAGACCACAATGGCCCGTTGTCCCTCGGCCGCCAGTTCGCGCAAGATACTCCGGAGTTCGAGGGAGGTCTCGACGTCGAGGCCCAGGGTGGGCTCGTCCAGGAAGACAAGTTGGGTCCGCTTGGCCAGAGCCGAGACCACGGCCACCTTCTGCCTCATGCCCGTCGACAGGTTTATGAGCGGCTCGTTGGCCCGGTCGGCCAGGCCGAAGCGCTCGAGGAGCCCCTCGCAGTAGGCGCGGTTTGACCGGTAGTCGAGACCGTGGAGCCCGGTAAAGAAGCGAATGTTCTCCCTGGCCGTCAGGCGCCAATAGACGTTGCGAGCCCCTTCGAGCACCGCGCTGGCGTGCTGGATGGCCTGGCCGTGCCGGGTGTGCACGTCGTGGTCGCAAATGGCGATGTCACCGGCCGTGGGCCGGATCAGACCGAGAGCGCACTTGATAATGGTGGTCTTTCCGGCCCCGTTGGGACCGAGAAGGCCGACGATCTCGCCGGCCCGGAGTTCCAGACCGACATCCTGGACGGCCCTGACCGGGGGTTTCCCTCGGCGGGGGAAAACCTTGCTGAGCCCGTCTATGCGCAGAACGGGGGCTTCGCGCGAAACGGGGGCGCCCTCCATGTCTACCAGCATTTCATCTTCAACACCTCCGAAACTAAGGAAGTCACTAGTACTGGCCCAGCGTTCCCCTGTTGCGCGCGACACGAAAGCAGTAGCCCAAGAACAGGAAGCCCGCCAGGAGGTAGAGGGCCCCAAGGAGGTCGCGGAGGGGGGCGGCTTCTACGCTCCAGGGTACCTCCCGGCAATGGGGTGTCGCCATGAACCATGGAAAGAACGTGAGCTGGACCTGAGGAACCACCCGTGGATTGCACCAAGGGACAATGGTCGTGGCGGTGCCGGTCGTGGGGGCGCCGGTCGTGGCGGTGCGGGGCGCCGGCTGCGGCGCCGGCGGCTGCGGCGTGAGCCCCACGTCCTCGGCGATTGGCAACCCCATCACGGCATGTTACAGTCGGGTTAGCACGGTCGCCCCATCCAATGCTTCCATGCGCTGGCGTGCCTTCCGAGGGGCGGGTGATTCGACTGGCCGGCATCCGGGACGGGGTTGTTGTCAGAAACGGAGACTACGCGGTCGCCTTCTTTCCCGATACGCTGGCTGCCGTGGCCGTCGACCCGTCGCGCTTGCCTACTGCGTCCGCGGACTCCGAGCTAGTCCTGTCGCCCGGAGTCGACCCCGCTCTCGCGCAGACGGCCCTCTCTCCCGTCGAGCCGGCCGTGACAACCGCTCCGCGGCTGTTGGTGGCCAATGTGACCCACCGCTGCAACCTGGCCTGCCGCTACTGCTACGTCAGGCGCCCCACGGGGGCGCATTGCGGAGACCCGCTTCCCCTCAGCCCTCACCCCTCCGGGGCGCCAACTCGATCCGCACCCGGCGACCCCGCTCCGTCCGCACCCGGCGAGCCGTCGCCATCGACCTTTGCCCGCTGGGTGGACCGGGTCCTGACCGCCTTTCCATCCATCATCGCGATCAAGTTCTTCGGCGGCGAACCCCTCCTGGCGCTTGGCGTCGTGCGGGCCGTGTGCGAACTCGTCGAGGACCACCGGCGGGCGGGCCGTCGCCTTGAACTCACCCTGATCTCCAACGGGACCAGGCTAACCCCGACCGCCCTAGACCTTCTAGTGCGTCACAAGGTTGCCGTGACCCTAAGCATCGACGGTCCCGCCTCCCTGCACGACCGGCTGCGGCCCGATGGGCGTGGCCGCGCTACCCTGGCTCGGGCCCTCGCCGCCGCCGATCAATTGCGCCGGAGCGGGGCCACGGTGTCGGTGGAGGCGACCTACACGCGGCCGCACCTGGAGAGCGGGGCAAGCGTGACCAACGTTCTGGAGGCTCTAGCCGGCATGGGTTTTGACTACGCCGAGGTGTCCCCCGTCCTGGCGACCGGAAACGACGCGGTGGACTTCAGGCCCGGTGACTGGCCCGCCGTCACAGACTCCTTCGCCCAGGCGGCGTGGGACAGCGTCCTCGCCAGCCGCCCGGACGCCCGCGGGGTCACGGCTTCGATGGTCTCGCCCGGCTCGACCCGATCGCCAATGGCCCGGCTGAGCCTTGTCGCCCGGCGGCTCTACACTCTCCGCGAGCGAACCTGGGACCTCGACTTCTGTGCCGTCTGGCCGGTGTCAGCCACCTTGGATGGGGATGGCTGCCTCTACACCTGCTACCTCGATGGGGCCGAACCGGCGCTGCCCGGCCGGGCCGTCTCGTCGGCCAAGCGCCTTCTGGCCCGCGTCGACGAGGCTTCCTCTCCCGCGGATTTGGCGAGGGAGGTCGGCGCCGCCGCGGCGGCGCTGCCGGCGACCACCAAGACGGGCTCAGCCTGTCGAAATTGCTGGGCCCGGGCCTTCTGCAAGCAGTGCGTGGCCCGCTTGACGCGCGAGGGAGGGAGTCCCGCGATCCCTCCGGAGCATTTGTGCCGGCTGAGCCAGACGGTAACAGCGGCTGTCCTTCTGGCTTTGGCTCACATCAGAGATTACCGGGGCGGCGAGTCGCAGAACTATGGCGGAAGGGAGGGATTGACGTGGACGCGCTTCTCAATGCCGGAACCCCAATCATCGGCCCGATCGCCGGACTGACCGAAGCCACCATCGGAGGCATACAGTAACCGCTCGCAAGGTCGCAGTCGCATGGGGTGACCGCCACAGTCGGTTGCCCGTAAGAAGACCTCCCGCGTGCCCGTCGGGAGGCAGCCGCCCCGGTAGGAGGAGAATTATGGGTGCTTCGACAGCGGAGGTTGACAACGTTCTTGACCGACCCTACCTGATCCGGCGCCTGAAGCTGCGTTACGAGCCGGCCCTGGAGGGCTACCTGTGCACCTACCCGGCCGAGCGCCTGCGTTCGCGCCTGATGACCCCGGTGTCCGCGGCCTTCGTCCGGGCCTTGGCCGAGGGTCTTACCCCGCGCCAGGCCGCGCGTCGCCTGGCCACTCGTTTCGCCTTGCCCGAGGCCGAACTCGAGACGGCCGCCCGGCAGACAACGGCCAGGATGATTGCCCTAGGCGGCATCGAGCCGGCGGCTGGGGCGCCTTCCGAGGCCGGGCCGGTGGGCTCAAACCTGGGGAAGGCGTTCTCAAACCTGGGGCAGGTGGGCTCAAGCCCGGGGACGGGGCAGATGGGCCTGGGCGGGGAGGAGGCGCCCCCGATACCGAGGGCCGGTCGCCTGGCCCGGCCGTGGCGGGCCCAGGTGGCTATTGGCCAGCAATGCGACCTGCGCTGCCGCCACTGCTACGCGGCGCGAGACGAAAGGCGGATGTCCCTGGCCGCCTTCGCCGCCCTGGTCGGGATTCTCGACAGATTGGGTGTCCACGAACTGGAGATTGTCGGCGGTGAGCCGCTCCTTCACCCCGACTTGGAGGCCATGATCACCCTCGGCCTGGAGGCCGGATTGTCGGTGCGGGTTTTCACCAACGCTCAGACTTTCACGCCCGCTCGGATCGCGCGGTTGGCCCCGCTGGTGCGGTTCTGTGTCGGCATCCACGGTAACCCCGGCTATCACGACAGCTTCGCGGGACGGGAGGGCGTGTCCGCGAAGGCCCGCGCGGCCGTGCGCGATTTGATGGCCGCCGGAGGGGCCGTGTCGATCCTGAGTTCCATCAACTACGAGAACATAGACGACGTGCCGGGACTGGTCGAGTTCGCCCGGGCCCACGGAGCGCAGGCCGTTTGCCTGCCAACGATACCCGCCGGCCGGGCGGTGGCCGAGTTCGACCTCGACCTCCGGCGCTGCATGCGCACGACCGCAAGATTGACCCAGATGACGCGGCGGTTCATGGCTACAGGCGCCCCGGTCGTCGAGCCGTCGTTCGCCAAACCGCGGGACTTCAACTGCGAGGGCGGGCGGGGCTTCCTCTTTGTCGGCGTCGATCTCCAGGTCTACTCCTGTCCTTTGCTGACGGGACCCGAGTTTCGCGTCGGGCACGCCCTCCGGGACGACCTCGGGCAACTCTGGCGAACGTCCCCCGTCTTCGACGCCTTTAGCCGCACCGGGCCGAGTTCGCTCGAACCCTGCGCCACCTGCGACGAGGATATGTGCCTCTACGGCTGCAAGGCGACCGTGCACAGCCTGACCGGTTCGATCGACGAACCGCCGCCTCACTGCCCTCGCGTTTTCACGGCCCAACGACGCCGGAGGGTCGGCGCGGCGGGGGACCCAGGGCGGACCGCGCGCGGAGCGGCGGGTAGTAGGGAGACCGAGGGAGGGACCGGCGGGTGACGAGCGAGCCGTTTGATCTGCGCCTGGGCCTGGCGACGTATCGCCTGACGCCCCCCAGGGACTGGACGGTAGGGCGGCTGGGTCGGGCTTTGGGCCTGGCCCCCCTGGGTTTTCTAGCCCTCACGCTGGAGGCCGGCGTCCCGGTCAGCGAGGACACCCCCCTGGCCAGGCTGCCGGGGCTAGAGATCCGGCCGCTACGGGGTGGCTTCCCGCCGGAGCTGCTGGATCTCCTGCCGGCCCTGGGGTGCGCGGATCACTCGCCATCGATACCGCAGGCCGACCGCCGTCCGCGCCCTCTCCACGAAACCTCCGCTCCCCCGACGCCGGCGGCGCCTTCCTGCCGCTACTGCGGCCAGCCGGCCGCCTTGACCTCGACGCTGGCCCTCAGACCCGGGGACATTGCCGTGGAGCGGGTTTGCGGCGACTGTCTTGAGCGTGACCTGACCCGCCGTGTCGGCAACACCCTGGCTTGGTACGAGCTTCTGTCGCCGCGGGAGCGGGTGCTGGTGTCGCTTTCGGGCGGTAAGGACAGCGCCGTGACCCTGCTCCTGCTGACCCGGCTGCTCGGCGAGCGGGGGCCCGAGCGGCAGGTGGAGGCGGTCTTTGTCGACGAGGGCGTGCCCGGTTACAGTGACGACAACGCCGAGGCCTGCGAGAACCTCTGCCGGCGGCTGGGGGTCAAGTTGCACCGCATTGCCCTGGCCGAGGCGGCCGGGGCCGACCTGCCGGCCTTGGTGGCCCGGGCCAGGCTCCATCCCGGCCGCGTCTGCAACCACTGCGGGGGGCTGAAGGGCCGGATCGTGGTCGACTTCGCCGTGGAGCGCGGGTTCAACGTCCTGGCCCGGGGCGAGACCCACACCGACCTTTTGCGCTGGGTCCTTCTCGGCCGCCTGCGTGGCCGCGTCTCCCAGCATTTCGTGCCCAGGCGACCGCTTTCGGGGGTGGCCTTGATCAGCCCGCTGATGGCCGTCGACGATATCGAGACAGCGACACTGGTCGCCACCCTTGGCCTGCCCGGGGGGAAGGGCGCCTGCCCCTACGGCGACGCCCCCGGGTCGACGCGGGCCACGGAGGAGCAGGCCTTGCGGCTTCTGACAAGTGTCGCCCCGGGGACAAGCGCGACCATGCTGGGGGCGGCCTTGCCCGGGCGGCGCGGCGAACAGGCTCAGTCGTGCCTGGAGTGCGGCCTTCGGGCCGGGGGTCTTGAGGGGGGCGCCGAAAGCTTCTGCGCCGCCTGTCGGATCGGCGCGAGCGGGGCCGCGGACGCCCCGACTCTGGCCGCCCATCCCATGCTGCGCCTCTACTTCAGAGGCCCGGTTGGCGCGGCTGGCGCGGGGAGCGCGGGGAGCGCGGCCGGCGTGAGCGCTGTGGTGTGTGACCCCTACGACGGCGGGTTGCGACAGATCCCGGAGCGCACGGCCGATCTGCTCGGGGCCATCGACGGTCGGACCGGGTTTGCCGACCCCCTTGTGCGCACCCTGCTGCGCGAGGGATGGGTCAGGATCGTGGGGCGGAGGAGGGAACGAGAGTGAAGCGTCTTATCAGCGCGGCCTGGCCTCACCGCCGGCAGGCTCTGCTCGGCTTGGGGGCCATCTGGATCACCGTGCTCACGCAGCTCCCGATGCCCTTCATCACCCGCTACCTGGTCGACCGGGTCTTCCCGTCGGGCAGCGTGACCTTGCTCTACGCCCTGGTCGGCTTCTTCCTGGCTCTCTTTGGCACCCGGCTCGTCTTCACTTACCTGCGAAGCTTCTTCTTGGTACTCTTCCGGGTCACCCTGGGCCAGGACCTGCGCATGGCCCTGTTCTCGCGCGTACTCGCGTCGCCGGTGCGCTTCATCCGCCGGCAGCAAGTGGGGGCCTTGATGGCCCGGATCTCCAGCGACATGGACGTGCTGCAGGCCTCCCTGACCGGGGCCATCTACAACCTGGGTGTCAGCGTGGTGACGTTCGCGGTGGGGGTGGCCACCGTGCTCTGGATCAACTGGCGCCTGGGTCTCCTGGCCATGGCCGTCATTCCTCTCTATGCCCTGGTCACGGTCTGGTCGAGCCGGCGCGTGCGGGCGCAGGCGCAGGCGGCTCGCGGGGCCTACGCTCGCTACACCCGGGGGCTACAGGAGTTTCTGGTGCACGCGGAGACAATCAAGGCCTTCCGAAACGAGGACTACGCCGCCACCCGCCTGGGTGAGAGACTGCGGGAGTATCTGGTCCTGGACGGGAAGTCCGAACTCAACGCCGCCGTCGGACGGGTGCTGGCCCTGGTCCTGGGGGCGGTGGCCCCGGTGGCCCTCATGCTCTTCGGCGGGATGGAGGTCATGGCCGGACGCATGACCCTCGGGTGGTACCTGGCCTTCGGCGCTCTTCTCAACTACCTCTACGACCCTGTCCAGAACACGGCCGACGCCATCATCTCGGTCCAGTCCGGGTTGGCCTGTGTCGACCGGATGAACGAGCTCTTTGCCTCCATGCCGGAGGCGGGTCCCGCCGCCGCTCTTGGCGCCGAGGCGGGGGACCCCGGGGCGGGTGAAGTTGCCCCGGCGGAGGCCGCTGCCGTTCTTGGCGCCGCCGGCGACCCGGATTCCGCCGAAGGTCGCCTGTCCTTCGACGACGTCTCCTTCGCCTACGCGCCCGGCCGGCCGGTGCTGTCGCAAGTTAGCTTCGCCTGCGGACCGCGCGATCTCACCCTAATCGTGGGCCGGAGCGGAGCGGGGAAGACGACCCTCCTGCGTCTTGTCCTGGGCTTTGAGGACCCCTCGAATGGGCGGGTCCGGCTGGACGGCGAGGCGGTGGCCCGCATCCCGGGGGACGTCTTCCGGCGCTTGGTGGCCTATGTTCCCCAGGACCCATTCCTCTTCGCGGACACGGTAGCGGCCAACCTGTCCTTCGGCCTCCAGGCGGGCCAGGAGGATCTGGAGTGGGCGGCCCGGACGGCCAACGCCCACGACTTCATCATGAACCTGCCGCGGGGCTACGACACCGTGGTCGGCGAGATGGGTCACGACCTGTCGGGCGGGCAGAAGCAGCGCTTGGCCCTGGCCCGGGCCATCCTGCGCCGGCCCCGGGTGCTGCTTCTCGACGAGGCCATGTCGAGCATTGACGCCGAGTCGCGTCGCCTGCTGGAGGCGGCCGTAGTCGAAATGGCCGGCGCGGCGACGGTGCTCGTGGTGGCCCACGACGTGTCCTTGGCCCAGAGGGCGGCCCGGGTGGTGGTCCTCGATGGCGCCGGCGGCTGCGATGTCGGCCTTCACCAGGAGCTACTGGCTCGGAGCGAGCTCTACCGCCTGCTCTGGGAGCGTCAGTTTGAGGCGCGACATGGTGGGAGCGCGGTGAAGTGACCGTCTCCATCCTCAAGCGGCACCTGGATCCATGCTTTGAGATGCTGCGCGGAGTGATGGATCGCTGCCCGGAGGAGCTCTGGCTCGAAGATGGCCAGGGCTCGCCCTTCTGGCAGCAGATCTACCACGTGGTCTTCTACGTCGAGCACTGGCTCAGGGAGGACTATACGGCGCGGCGGTTCCGATCCGTGGTCTTCGAGAAGCGGGTGAGTCCCGACCTCGGCCGGAGGTCGCCCGACCATCTGACAAAGGCCGAACTCAAGGACTACCTGGCCAGGGTGAGGCAGAAAGTCGACCGCATCTTCGCGGCCCTGGACGACGACCGGCTTTCGGCGCTGATCAGACCGCGGAGCAGGAACACCTATTGCGACGCGATCCTGGGTCAGATCCGCCACATCCAACACCACGTCGGACAGTGTAACGCCATCCTTCGCCGCTCCGGCGCGAGGACGGCGGGGTGGCTGGGGTACGGGGAGGGGTAGCGGCCCACCGCCCTTGCCCTGGACGCGACCCGTCGCCCTTCGCCCTGGCCCCCGGAGGCCGCGGCCGGCACTAGAAGCCGAAATCGACGGGTACCGGCCCCGCGGGAAGCGCCGTTAGATTGAACGCGGCGTGAGCCACGATTGGGAGTAGCAGATTGCCTCCAAACCTCGGTGAGTACATCCATCCCAGCCAAAGGCCCACAATCGCGCCCTGAAGAGGATCGGGATGGAGTAGCCCAAAGACGACACTCGAGACCAAGAGGCCGGGCCACAGCCCTAGGCCGCTGCTGAGTCGGCGAAGAAGTATCCCCCGGTAGAGCAATTCCTCCTTCATCGGCGCAAGTAGATACATGGTGACGGCGCCCGGATGTGTGGAAAACGCCAGTACCTCGGAGATGCGACCGGCACCTCTGCCAGATGGGGCAGAGGTCACCTAGGCCGGCTCGGGAGCCTGCCGAACAGGCGAGCGAGGAGCGAAATGCCCACACATAGGACTACCCCGCCGATGACGCTCCCGAGAATGACGACGGCCATGTCGAGGGAGGGGTGGGGGAGCAGGAGATGTCCGAGGGCCGCCCCGGGCCAGCCGACGGGGTGGAAGAGCCAGACCACGGTCCCCACCATCCAGGCCAGGATGTCGCTGCCCAGCGCTATAGGGGGCCAGAAGAACTTCCCGAGGCCCACCCAGTCGGCTTTCATGAGGTCGATGAACTCGGAGTATACACTTTGAACCTTTCAAGGCGATTAAGGGCGTCGATCCACTTCTTCGCATTCGAGAACCGTGTCCGCTCCTCTGGCGACGGTGAAGCGCTCTGGTACGGAAGGCAGTCGTAACAGTAGACCCTGAACACCTCGTGCCCTTCGGCCGTCCACGCTGCGAACTGCGCGTAGTCGAGGCGTGGCTTCCCGAATGCTCTGAGCACGTTGGTCAGGTATCCTCCGTCGATGAACACGGCAGCGAGAGACATGTCCTGCTCCTCCCAAGCCAGGAGTCGGGATTCTGAAAGGTTTGGAAACAGCGTCTCGGCGTCAGTGGGTCCCTTGGATCTGCCGGCTCATGACATGGTTTCTGAGGGCTAGACCTAGGTAGTCGTGGACTTCGGAGCTTGCGCCTGGCCATTGTCTGAAGCCCTGAGGGCGCTTCCTTGGCCCTGCGTTCATGGTGGGTATTGCCTTGCCGGGGTTCGCCAGACTCCCGGGGCTTCCTGCCACCGATGGTCGCTCGCTCGGATTCCCTTGCTGGCCTGACACGACACGCAGATGGTGCCGGGCGGTATCTTCCGGGCCGTCTGGCTGAACTCAGCCACGGAATGTTCGGGCTCCCGTACGGGCGCCGTCATCGCGAGCTTACCCCGCCGAGGATGCAGAACGTGCTTGTGGATCGGGTCGGCGGGTGTGGCGGCGGGGGCCTTGGGGAACATGGGCGGCACGGCCACGAACGCCCTGCTATTCTTCTCGCTGCGGGGTGACGCCTTCACCGTGGCCGTGGTGGCCTCGCTCCTCACCGGCGCCCTGGGCGGCTGGCTCGCGGCCGTCGTCGGGCGTCGCGTGGCCACGGTCTGCCGGAGGGAAACCAATGCGCCTACACGTGAAGGCCTGGCTGGAACAGAACGGCGGTAGGGCCTTCGGCGACGGCCCGGCCGACCTGCTCCGTCGGGTCGAGCGGACGGGCTCGCTGCGGGCGGCGACGGCCGAGATCGGGATGTCCTACTCGCAGCCCCCTTTCAGATAACTAGGCGGCGTGCCGCTTGCGCTGCTAAGCGCTGTCTCAGCGACACGCCGCCGTGAGCCGTTACCTCGCCCCGTTCAGCGCAATTATCGTGTTCACGATTTGGTTGTCCGGGGCTTCGAAGAAGTCTACCCCGAATATGTTCATGGCGCCGCTGGCCTGACTGTCGCTCGCCCACTCCTTGAACCAGGAAGGGAGGTTGGGGTTAGTCCACGCGGATGCCGCGTTGTAGATGTTGATGGTCCAGATCTCGCAATCCGCCCAAAGGAACCGCTTGGGCGGATTCCTGAGTCCGTCATACACGTGAGGCTTGAGGCGCCCGATTTTTTCGTCCGGCGTGATCCAGAAATCGGACTGGAAGCTGTCCCATGTGCTCTTCATGAAGTCCTCACCGGCGTCCCAGAACAAAACTTCCTTTCCCGGCTCTTTACCTATCGCTGAGATGAGCACGATGTTCTTGCCGGTGGCGTGGATGCTCTCGAGAGTATAGGAACCGTACGGGTTCCAGGCGATAAGCTTGGACTCCAGCCGATCCAGAACGGTCTGTCTAACGCCCGGGTAGTCGTCGACCGTGAGGTCGCTTCCGGCGCCCGCGCTCAGGTTGATGACGAGAACCTCATGGTCGTGCGCGGCAACGAAGGCGGCTATCTGGTCCAGGGCCGGTATGAGATGCTGCGAGTCGTCGGGAGGGTAGTAGATATCGTGATGCATCACGTACGTTCCATGCCCTTTCATTACCCTGATATCGAAAGCTCGGATTCCCCCATCAAGCTGCTCACCGATGTTCTTGTCCTGGTTCCTGACGGCGATCGTGTTCCAGGCCGAGAAGACGCCCGAGTTGTGTGTCCCCGGGAGGATGACGCGCCATATCTCCCGGGATTTGATGTGGTCCCAACACTCCTTCATCCAGTCTGCCGTAGTCACTTGTAGCCCTTCCTTCCGCGTGCCTGGCCTTTCTGTTCGCGCCTCCAGCATCCAACCCTGCCAGGGGTTGGAACCCGGGCCGGGAGCCGGCCTCCGAGGACAGTGGCGGCGCCGGCCCGGGTCAAGGCGCTAGATTACTCGGGGTAGCAGAAGCTAGGGCAGCCGCTGGCCTTCCTCTCCTACGTCGCCCTGGTCATCGAGGCCCTGTTCCTCATCCCGGGGGCGGGGTTACGGGTCACCCCTCGGGCGGGTGGGCACGGTGGTGCCGGAGCGGTCGTGCAGGGCGAGTGGGGCGCGCCTGCGGGCCTGGTAGATGAACTCGAGGTGGCCGAGCCCGGAAGAAGGCGGGGTGGCTAGCGTGGCCGAGACGACGTCATGTGCGGTCCAGAGCGTCTGGTTCCCGGCCGGTGGCGAGTCACCGGAGCCCCGCGGCCCTGGGCGGAGCGACCAACCCCTGGTTCCAGAGGGTTCAGGATCCGCCTAACGCTACCTCTCCGACTGGATATCTGTCCGCGACAGCCTGACTCGACAGGTTTGAAGGTGATGGTCAGCTTGAGGGTGGAGTTGGTCGGCTCACCGGTAAGGCGGTCACCGACGTACTTGGTGGTCGTGTTGTAGGCGATGGTCATGTAGCCCACCCACATAGGCTTACCGCCAAAGGCGCAGTCGACGCAGTATGTCTCGGCCATCGTGCCATGGTCGTGGATCAACGCGAGTGGGCTCGAGCCGGCGGAGTGGTCACCTAGGCCGGCTCGGGAGCCTGCCGAACAGGCCAGCGAGGAGCGAAATGCCCACACATAGGACCACCCCGCCGATGACGCTCCCGAGAATGACGACGGCCATGTCGAGGGAGGGGTGGGGGAGCAGGAGATGTCCGAGGGCCGACCCGGGCCAGCCGACGGGGTGGAAGAGCCAGACCGCGGTCCCCACCGTCCAGGCCAGGATGTCGCTGCCCAGCGCTATGGGGGGCCAGAAGAGCTTTCCGAGGCCCACCCAGTCGGCTTTCATGAGGTCGATGAACTCGGAGTATACAGGCGCGTGTGAGTAGGACGCCATACTTAGCGAATGCCCGACTGCGAGCGTGAACAAGATGCCGGCCGCCGCCCACAAGACCCCGCCGACCAACACCCCGCGCCAGCGTTTCACCCAACGTTTCATCCAGTAACCCTCCCGACCTAGCGGGGCGGTCCCGCCGGAGAGCGCCCTGCAGCGGCAAGAGCGGCGCTCGGGGCCGTGCCCTTCTCTGGCTCACCGGTACTGTTATCCCCAGAAGGCCTACACGTTTGCCGACCCGGAACTGCCGGGGTGTAACTAGAGCGGGCTCGAGCCGGCAGAGTGGTCACCTAGGCCGGCTCGGGAGCTTCCCCATCAGCCGCGCCAGGAAGGAGATGACGGCGCAGAGGACTACCCCGCCGATGACGCTCCCGAAAATGGCGACCGCCATGTCGAGGGAGGGGTGGGGGGCCAGGAGCCGTCCGAGGGCGAAACGGTCGGGCCAGCCGACGGGGTGGAAGAGCCAGACCACGATTCCCACCGTCCAGGCCAGGATGTCGCTGCCCAGCGCGATCGGGGGGAAGAAGAACTTCGCGATGCCTGTCCAGTCGGCTCTCATGAGGTCGATGAACTCGGAGTACACGGGCCGGCCTACATAGGGCCCCATGCTGAGCGTCTGCCCCACCGCGAGCCTAAACCAGATGCCGGCCGCCGCCCACAAGACCCCGCCGACCAACACTCCGCGCCGACGTTTCACCCAACGTTTCATCCAGTAACCCTCCCGACCTAGCGGGGCGGTCTCGCCGGAGACCGCCCCACCGCCCAATCGTTCTCCTCAGTTCTTGATGAAAATGGGGCTCGAGTAGATGTAGTCGGGACCAGAGATGTAGAGGTAGTAGTAGTTGGACCCGCCAGGGAACGTGAAGCTATAGTTACTGCACGGGGTGTAGGTGTTCCCTCCGGTGTATGAGCCCGTGTAGGTGAAAACCTCTGTCTGCTTGTTGTTCCGCCAGACTTTGATCGTGTATGTGCCTGACTCGACAGGCCCAGGCCGCCCATCTTGCTGGCCACGGTCCGCCCGTTGTAGATGGCGCTGTCCACGGAGCTCTTGCTGCTCCAACTGCCCGTTCGCAGCCAGGTCACATAGGTCGGTACCGTGCCGGTGACCCCTCCATGGTAGTCGCCGTCCGTCCGCGAGGAGGCGAAGTACCCGTAGGTGAAGGTGTTCGAGAGAAGCCTCGTTAGCTCCGCCCGCCATTTCACCATGGGCGAGGCGGTGTCAGCGAAGTTCGACTGAAACGCGGCCATGAGCTCCATCCCCCGGTACCTGAGAACGGTCCAGTCGGTCCAGGTGTAGAGGAGGTTGTACGGGTGGGCGATGGCGGGGGAGGAGGGGCCCGACGTGTTGTTGGCCAGGACCTGGTCAATCTCCCCCTGGGGCGTGTAGAACCGGTTCGTGAGCCCCGTGAGGCTGGCCACCCCGTAGGCTAGACTGTGCCCGGCCGCCGTAAAGATGGGGTTGCCGAATTCGTCATAGGTGAAGGTCCCAACCTCTACTTCGGCCCCCGGGTAGAGAGAGATGACCCCAGAGGGTGGCGATGTTGGCCGGGCTGGAGCTCCCGTCGGAGGTGTTCGTATGGATGTGGAGCTCGGCCGGCGACCAGGATGAATCCGAGGGGAGTATCCGGTTGAGGACGAGGACCGTTACTTCTGTGGGTGTACCCGCGACATCCATGGACAGGGTGATGGGGTAGTCCTGCTGGTCGGCGACCTCAAACGGGAAGCTGGCCGTTTCGAGGTATAGCCAGGTCGGAGAGATGCCGATGCAAGCCGCCCGCAAGAGCTCACTGAGATCCGAGAACTCAGCTTCCTCCGCGGGGAGCAACCCGGCGAGGGTCTTTTCACGCAGCCTCATTCAGCGGTCGAGAGCCTTCTTGGTCGCGCCGGGCAGCTTGGTATGACACCCTGGCCCCTCCGGCTTCCGCTTCTGCGGCCTGCGACCAGATCCCTCTACTTCCCGCCATCTGCCAGAGCCTCAATCGCCCTGCGATACGCGGCGAGCAGGGCGCCTTCTTGATCCCGTTGACGGATGAGAGCATACGCCTCGAGGACACGCTGTCGCTTATAGGCCTCCCTCAGCAGGGCTGACGCTCGATCAGGCTGCAGCCGATACAGCAGAGCCCCGCAAGCGACCACGCTCAACGCGGGGGAGAAGGAGCAGATTCCAACGAGGTTCTCTCGTCTCGCGGCGAGAAACACGGCGAGGCACCAGTCGAACAACACCTGGAGCTCTGCGGCCTCATTCCGGAAACGAATAACCAAAAGCCAGACCACCGAGGCGAGGCCGCTATGGGAAGCCCTTTCAGTGTCGCCCGTGCCTTTAGGGACGTCTGCCAGTCGATGCCACACCCAGCGAATGGCCCGAGTCCTGGCCTCCGGGGGCAACTCGGGGAACCGGATATACAGGCTCATCGCTAGCGCGTCAAAGCTGGCAGCCAGCTCATAGGCTTCAGACCGTTCCGCCAGCCTCGTGAGAATCCTCACAATAGGACCAAAGGGGTCCGACTTAAGGAACGGAAGGCCCCAACTGCCGGCCGCCGGCTCAAACTCCCCGGCCTCCGCGAGGGCTTTCGGACTGATCTTGAGGAGAAGCTCCCTCACCATCCTGCTTGGCCGCAATAGCGTCAGGGCTCGGACGATGAAGCCGACTGTCTGCGAGAGAACCCAAGCCACGACCGCAATGACCGCGAAGTCATCCCAACTGGAGCGTGTACCGTCACTCAAGGGGATTTGGAGAAGGCACAGCACGATTGCGGCGACATACGCCCAGGTGAGGATCACTGTCTGTCTGTCCCGCGCCAGTACAGACACCGGGGAGACCTCATAGACGGTGGCCACAACCTGGGAGCTCAAGGCCAGGACTGCCCAGACCAGGCCGAACACGGCCGCAAGGGCTTGAGCTGCTGCGCTGAATAGGTAGAAGCTTGCTTCGTCGCGAACGGGACCGAACGGGAGGCTGAGAAGAACCGCGACAAGGACGCAGAGAGCTAGCGATGCCAGGGCCCTTCCAGGATCCCATTCAGGTCGTTCCCATTCCCTCATGTCCAAGGCTCCGGGCTGCTCTACGTAGGTCCCGCAATTGGGGCAAATCCAGATGTCCTTCCGGACCTCGTGATGGCACTTCGGGCAAAGAGGTGTTTGCACCAATTCGTGCGACCCTCCCGGGGCGTCTCGGCAGCGGAGTGTTCGCCAAGGGGGAGGGCCTTCCTGTTCCCCCACGAACGCTAGTTCGGGGACCCTCGGCAGACCCTGGAAAAGCTGCTGGAGCATCGTGATCGACCTCGCTGCGCAGAGTGATGGATCGCTGCCCGGAGGAGCTCTGGCTCGAGGACGGCCAGGGCCCTCCCTTCTGGCAGCAGATCTACCATGTCGTCTTCTACGTCGAGTACTGGCTCATGCGATCCTGGGTCAGATCCGCCACATCCAACGCCACGTCGGACAGTGTAACGCCATCCTTCGCCGCTACAGGCGCGAGGACGCCGGGGTGGCTGGGGTGCGGCGAGGGGTAACGGACGGTCGCCCTTCCCCCTGGACGATTCCCGCGCCGGCGTAGTGGCCGACGCCCGAAAAGGACAGGCGGAAGGTGGCGCCTCCCCTAGGAATCCTGGAACCATCTGGAGAACCATCCCTTCGTGCCCAAACGACAGAAGGGGCCCCGGTGACCGGCGGCACGGGCGGGGGTCGTATGCTGATCCGCATAAGACCCCGTGATAGGTTGGTGATCCGGCCGAAGTCACTGGCAGTACGAGGTTTGCCGCGAGCCTTTCAGGTGGGCCAATGGCGTGCTATGCGGACAGGAAATCGGCGTTTCGCATCTCATCCGGGTCGGTCGAACCATTGGTTGGGCCGGTAGGGGCCTGCCCCTTAGCCAGCAAGGTGACATCCCCAAGGCAGGAACAGCCAACGGGAAGAGCCGAAGAAAACCTCTGCGGCAGTCCGGTCAGGCCTAGGACACAGGCTAGAAAGCCTCCTGAATGCTACCCATCCGACTGGGAGGCGAGAGTTGGTTGAAGGCGACAGAGTTCCGGCGTGACCATCACTACGTGCCGTGCGAGTACCTGAAGCGGTGGACGAACCCGCAGGGACGCCTATGGACCTACCGCCTGCTCGCGTCTCACCCTGGCGTTCCGCTGTGGAAGCTAAGCTCGCCACGTGGTGTGGCTTACCACTCCCATTTGTACACCCAGGTAGTGGGCGGCCACGAGACTGACGGCTTCGAGAAATGGCTGGACAGTGAGGTTGAGCAACCCGCACAAGAACCTCTGAGTAAGGTGGCCACGGATGCCCGCCTGACCCCCGATGATTGGCGGCGGCTGATGCGCTTCGTGGCAGCACAGGACGTTCGGACACCAGCACGGCTTGAGGAACAGATGACACGCTGGCAGGCCGAGTTGCCGGACCTGCTCGACAAGACGCTCCGGGATTCTGTCGGGCGACTGAAGGAAGCAGGTCGAAGCGGACAGCCGCCGACTCCGCCGGCCGATCCGGAAGAGGTAGGTCAAGCGCTGCCAATCAAGGTAACGAGAGAACGTAGGCCCGGGCAGGAGAGGGCAGAGATCAAAGCGGAGGTCATTGTTGGGCGCGACTTGTGGCTCTGGTCAATCAGACACGTTGTTGACAACCTGGCCGAGGTTCTCCGAGGTCACAAGTGGACCATTCTCAAACCTCCCGAGGGTTGGTTGTGGTTCACCAGCGACAGCCCGGTGCTGAGATTGAACTACGCCGGCCCATCCCACTATGATTTTGGGGGCGGTTGGGGAAGACCGGGCACGGAGATAGTCGTCCCGCTGGGACCGCAGCATCTTCTCTACACCCAGATTGGCAGACGGCCATCCTTGCTTCGCGGTGAGAGGATGCCAATAGCCCAAGCGGAGATCGTGCGCCGCATGATTGCGGAACACGCTCACCGTTTGATCTTCGCGGTAGGCCAAGATCCGCAGGTGCCGCGCCTCCGGCCTCGCACGGTTGATGCCAAGCTCTACAGGCAAGAACGCGAGCAGTGGGCAGCATGGCATGAACAGCAAATTGCGCTGGAGAACGAGTAACCCGGACGAAGGGCCCCTGTCAAGGCCGCTCCGGCCTAACCGGCGGTTCCACCTGACGTCGGCACTGTGAGCCCGACGGTTGGCAACGGCCGGCGCAGGTGAACCGCAAACCGTTATGCCTGAACGATGCCCTTGGCGGAGGAACCGAAAAGCATCTGCCTCCAACCGGAGAAGAGGAGCCATGATGCAAGAACACGATAACCCACGCCCGGCATTCAGGACACCTGATGGAACAGGGTGGCGTGCACTCGCAGTGTCTTCCGAATCAAATGGTGCCGACGAAGCCAAGAAGGCCAAAGATGACCTCAAGCACATGCTGCTCGCATCCTTGCAGATGCAGCACCTCGTTGTCCTTGCCGGCTGCGGTTGTTCACTCTCTGCGGGCGGCCCATCAATGCAGGACCTATGGAACGGCGCCGTCGGCGCGACGCCCAAGCCCGAGGCGCGGGCGATTGCAGAGCGTGTCAACTACGACCTGACCCGCACGAATATCGAAGCCTTTCTGTCCCGAATCGAAGCCTTCCTGCAGGTGCATGAGGAACGGGAGGTCCTTGGTTTCCTTAATGTCTGCAAGAAGGTGATTCTGGAGATGTGTTCGGCATTCCTGAATTCGGCGAGGCTTGAAGACTACAAGACCTTACTGCATCGCCTGTCCCGCCGACGCGTGCGGGACCAGCGCTTGAAAATCTTCACAACCAACTATGACCTCTGCTTCGAACGGGCCGCCAGCGAACTGGGCGGTGTGGCTCTGGACGGCTTCTCGTTCACCCCGCCACGCCGTTACGATCCACGCTTCTTCGGCTATGACATCATTCGGCGACCGCGTGGCGGCGACGACCTGGGGCACTATCTTGAAGGCGTGTTCTTGCTCTACAAGCTCCACGGCTCGGTCAATTGGGCGCGGGGCAAAGACGGAGTCATCCACGAGAAGGAATCTCCGACACCGGAAGAGGCCTGCCTGATCTACCCCGCCCGTGGGAAGTATCAGCAAAGCTTCGTCCAGCCGCACCTGGAATCGATGGCGCAGTATCTCGCCGCCGTGCGCGAACCGAACACCTGCGTGCTTGTCGTCGGCTTCGGTTTCAACGACGATCACCTGGCCGAGCCCCTGCTGGCCGCTGTACGGTCGAACCCGCACCTGCGCCTGATCATCGCGGACCCGAGAGCGGAGGCGAAATCCAACGATGCGAATGGCAACGACTACTGGCGACAGCTTTTCGATCTTAGCGGCCACGGCGAAGATGTCTGGTTTGTCACGGCGTCGTTTACGGACTTCGGCCCGATGATCCCGGACCTGAAGTCGTTGACACCGGCGGATACCCTGATGAGGGCCATCCAAGGGGTGGCGAGGGAGCGATGAGCATGGCCTCCCTCGGCCAGGCATTTCCGCGGGGCCTGCTCCGGCCGGAGCTGTTCGTCGGAGTGACCTCCTCGGTCACGGCCCGCACTGTCGGCGTTAATCTCAGCGAGGCCGGCCGGGCGAGTGCGTCCCATTTCGCGGGCGGACGCTATGGGCGCGGAGAGGTTGGGGAGTTCGTCCTGATCGAAGGCCAGCGAAGTCTCTTGGTTGGCAGGATCGCCGAAATCCAGCTACGGGAGCCGGAGCGCCGTTCCCTCACGCGAGAGTTCGCCGGCAACGACAGCTTGGATGCCCTCGGCCACATCCAGCTTCTGGGCTGCGTCGCCATGGATGACCTAACGGTGACCGCGGGAGTCGATGTCTATCCCCGTCTTGGGGACCGCATCTACGCCGCGCCGCATCGCTTCATTGCCCTGTTGCCCCGCCTTATGGAGGGAGCCGACGATGACCGCGATCCTGTCACCTTGAACCTCGGCGCGATCGACGGGGCACAAGAGAGCACTGTTTCCATCAAGCCCGAGCGGCTGTTCGGTCGGCATTGCGCCATCCTTGGCACCACTGGCGGGGGCAAGAGCTGGACAATGGCGCGGATTATCGAGGAGTGCATGCGGCACAACGCCAAGCTCATCCTGATAGACGCCACCGGCGAGTATCGGGGCTTCAGCGGGGCTGGGGTAGAGCATTGCCACCTTGGCGAACCGGTGAAGATGGCTACCGACTCAGTAGCCTGTTCTCTGCCGCCGACCAGCTTCCTGGAATCGGACTTCGTCGCGCTCTTCGAACCCGCCGGCAAAGTGCAGGGGCCGAAACTTCGGGCGGCCATGAGGAGCCTGCGGCTTGCTGGGCTCAAGGCTGATCTTGCGCCGAACGGGTTCATCGAGAAGATCAACAAGCCCAAGAATGCCGTCGAGTCCGCAGAGCAGATTCCTGAGATCGCCGGCAAACTGGATGACCCTCGGCAGCCGTTCGATGCGAAGATGCTCGTCAAGCAGATCGAACAGGAATGCGTGCACCCAGAAGGATTCGCACAAGCGAGAGGGCAGAAGGATCCAACTAGATGGGGCGGCGAAGATAGCAACTTCTCCCATTGCCTATCATTGGTTGCCCGCATCAATGGTGTACTGATCTCTCCAGCTTTCAAATGCGTCTTCCAAGCCGGTGACCAGCCTCCGCTAACCGAAAGAATCGACGGCTTCATCACCGGAACGAAGGGACTGCTGCGACTTGACTTGAGCGGGATCGCTTACGAGTTCAATGCGCGAGAGATCATCGCCAACGTAGTTGGGCGTCATCTCCTGACCGCAGCCCGCGCCAGGTTGTTTCAGCAGAAGCCGACTGTAGTCATGGTGGATGAGGCGCACACTTTTCTGGGACGCCATATTGGCGCAGAAGACTATGCGACCAAACTGGATGCCTTCGAACTGATCGCCAAGGAGGGTCGGAAGTACGGTCTCTGTATCTGTCTTGCCACACAACGACCGCGTGACATCACCGAGGACGTACTAAGCCAAATTGGCACGCTTATCGTCCACCGGCTTACGAATGATCGTGATCGAGAAGTGGTAGAGCGCGCCTGCGGTGAGATCGATCGCGCGGCCTCGGCGTTTCTCCCCAACCTACGCCCTGGCGAAGCAGCCATCATCGGCACCGACTTTCCGATCCCCTTGACGATTCAGATCCACAAGCCCACAACCAAGCCGGAATCGGACGGCCCCAAGTTTCAAGTGCACTGGGCCACCAACGCACGTGAGCCATCGAAGGAGCAGGAGCAGACACAGTAAGCGACTACCTGCCGCTCCGAGCGACATTACAACCGGTTGCAGCTGTCGGCGCTACGCGCCGCCTCTGAACCGGCACGTTAGGCGGAAGAGAGGAGGTAGAGTCCTTTGGAAGACCAGATGCCCACTAACCCCTACATCTCGGAAGGTCCTCCAGAAATGCGGCCCTCACTGGTCTGCTACGCTGACATCCTTGGCTATAGGTCTCTCAGCAGGTGTGTTCTTGGAAATGGTATGGGAGCTGGGTTCTTGGCTCATCTCCATCGGGCACTCGCAGGGGCCCACCAGAGAGTGCGCGATCACGCTGAGAGCACGGCAAGACGCCTGTGGTTCGCGACCGACGTATTCACCGACCATATAGTGGTTGGCTACCCACTCCTTCGCCCGCAGTCAGACCTCGGTGAGCCGGAGATGTACGACATCCTCGGAATCTTTGCCGAGTTCCAGATAGGCCTTGCGATGGAGGGCTTCTTCCTTAGGGGAGGGATCGCCTACGGCAATCACTACATGGATCAGGATGTCGTCTTTGGCGATGCCCTATTGGAGGCTGTCGAGTTGGACAAGACTGGCGAACCACCGCGTCTCGTGCTAGCTCCGTCTGCCCTCGACCTCGTGCACAAGCATTTGGCCTCCCACTTCAGTGTCGAGAGTTCCTGGTACTATGAGCATCTACTGAAAGACTCTGATGGAGTGACTTTCCTGGACTATCTGTCTCAGGCGTTCATGGCCTTTCCCGACGGAGGAGTGTTCCTCGAGTTGATAGAAGCGCACCGTGACTCGGTGACCGCCGGGCTTCACACCTACCAGTCCAAGCTTGAAGTCCAGAGGAAGTACGAATGGGCGGCACACTACCACGACTTCGTGTGCCGCGACTTCATCGAGCGCCACCCGGTCTCATGCGACCCCGACGGTGACGAGGTATACGGCGCAGCCACTGTGCAGGCTCAGGGCCTGCTCAAGTACTTGATAGACCTTCCACCCTCGCCCTTCTGGACTGAACGAGGCCTCGTTCAGTCGCAGGCGCCATCTCCCAAGTGCCACTTCTCCCGGTACCGCGGCGCCAATCCATCCACCTCCCCCACCCCCTAACCCTTCCCCCTCGGGCCCGGTTCGGCTGTCTGCAGGGCGGCAGGGCTGACGCGCCGAATCCCCAGGCAATGCTTCCCAGTGACGCTGGGCTAGAACGGAGCTACAGCGGACCCCATACGTTGGCCGGTTCCTGCGGCGGGGCCGCTGAACTCCAAGCCGTTGGGCAGGAGGAGCGTGCATGCGATACAGCTTCTCAGCAGAATTCCTGCGGGTACTGCCACCCGACACCACGTTCGGCGACGCGTGGGAATCACTGTGCTTTGAGTTGCTTGCTGCTGAACGCGGGCTTGTTGGCCTCCAGCGTCTTAACGCTCCCGATAGCGGCATCGACATCCTTTGCCGACCAACCCACACGGCATTTCAGTGCAAGACTCACGAGCGTGGTTCATTCGGCTCTCTATCCGCTGCCAAGAGCATCAAGTCGCTGAGAGCTGCAGTTGCTGCACAACCCAAGATCAAGTGGCAATGTTACACGTATGCGACGAACGCAAACTACACAGGCCGTGCCATCGAGAGCATCCTGGCCGAGGCCGCGGCCCTGGGCATCCCGAACGAGAAAATCAAGTTCCTGGGCCCTGAGCACTGGGATGCGATGTGCTCCACACACTTTGCGCGCGTCAAGGACCGCTTCGACTTCCGTGTGGCCGTAACCGAAGCTCAGGTCGTCGAGGCATTTCGCAAGGCACGTTACTTCGATCAATACGTCGACAAGTTCGCAGGACTCATCTCCAAGGGCAACTTGGTGTTGAAGATCAAGAACAACTGGACACCAGTCGAACTGGAGATGCCCTTTTCACCTGACCTCACCGTCAAGAACTGCGTCGATGCGGTCCAGGAGCTGCTGGGCGTCTCGCTCAAGTGGACAAACTTCGGTGATCTCGGGACTTCGACTAGTCCATCGATCTCATTGACTGTCGATCGGCGTGGCCAAGCGTTCAAGCAGACGATTGGCGAGGTGCAAGCGGCCAATGGCGACAAGGATCTTGTGTTCTGGATCACCCTCGTTTGGAAAGACGAGACACAGAGCGATGGTTTGGCGCACGACGTCGTACTGATGTATCTCGCATTTCCTACGCTTGATCGGGCGGCCTTCACTGAGGCTGATCGACGGAAGCACACTCTCCAACGCGCCGAAGGAATGGTTCAGGCAATGATCTGGGATTCCGCACGCAAGCTAAAGAACCCTGTAGCCAGCGTTGGCTCTGCTTAAACAGCGGCTGGCAGCGGACGGCGCTCCGCGCCGCCGCTCATCCGCCCGCCGTTGACCTGCCCCCCGGTCTGTGCTTCGGGGCCCGCGCCCCCCCAGCCAATCGCCACCAAGCCGTCGGCTTCCGCCGCACCCCCTCCCGCCTCCCCTAGGAATACTGGAACCACCTGGAGAACCATCCCTTCGTGCCCAAACGACACATCTCGCAACTGGGGGAGAGGGGGAAGGGGCCCGGGTGACCGCCTACTCCGTCAGTAACGGCGACCTGAACTGGATTGCCAACTTCATCTGGGGGATCGCCGACGACGTGCTCCGAGACCTCTATGTCCGCGGCAAGTACCGAGATGTTATCTTGCCGATGATCGTCCTGCGTCGCCTGGACGCCCTCCTCGAGCCCACCCAGGAGGCCGTGCTGGACATGAAAGCCTCACTCGACAAGGCCGGCATCGTGCATCAAGACGCGGCCCTCCGCGGGGCCTCCGGCCAAGCCTTCTACAACATCTCCAAGTTCACCCTGCGCGATCTGAAAGCCCGCTCCAGCCAGCAGCAACTCAGGGCCGACTTCGAAGCCTACCTCGAGGGCTTCTCACCCAGCGTGCAGGACATCCTTGAGAACTTCGAGTTCCGCAATCAGGTCCCACGCCTCTCCAAGGCCGACGCCCTGGGCACGCTCATCGAGAAGTTCCTTTCCCCGGAGGTCAACCTGAGCCCCAAACCCGTCTTGAACGGCAACGGCTCAGTGAAGCATCCCGGCCTCGACAACCACGCCATGGGGACCCTCTTCGAGGAGCTGGTCCGTCGCTTCAACGAGGAGAACAACGAAGAGGCCGGCGAGCACTGGACACCGCGCGACGCCGTGAAGCTCATGGCCAAGCTGATCTTCCTGCCCATCGCCGACCAGATCGAATCAGGCACCTACCTGCTCTACGACGGCGCCTGCGGCACAGGCGGCATGCTGACCGTGGCCGAGGAGACACTGCAACAGCTCGCCGCGGAACACGGCAAACAGGTGGCCGCGCACCTCTTTGGCCAGGAGATCAACGCCGAGACCTACGCCATCTGCAAGGCCGACCTTCTCCTGAAGGGCGAGGGCGCGGCGGGCGACAACATCGTCGGCGGGCCGGAGCACTCAACCCTCTCCAACGACGCGTTCCCGTCCCATGAGTTCGACTTCATGCTCTCCAACCCACCCTACGGCAAGAGCTGGAAAGGCGACCTCGAGCGCATGGGTGGCAAGGACGGCATTAGAAACCCTCGCTTCATCATCGAGCACGCGGGCGACCCCGAGTACTCTCTCATTACCCGCTCCAGCGACGGCCAGATGCTCTTCCTGGCCAACATGCTGAGCAAGATGAAGCCCGGCACCAAGCTCGGCAGCCGCATCGCCGAGGTTCACAACGGGTCGTCCCTCTTCACCGGCGACGCCGGCCAGGGCGAGAGCAACATCCGCCGCTGGATCATCGAGAACGACTGGCTCGAGGCCATCGTCGCCCTGCCCCTCAACATGTTCTACAACACCGGCATCGCGACTTACATCTGGGTCCTCACCAACCGCAAGCCCGAGCATCGGCGCGGCCGGGTGCAACTGATTGACGCCACGCAATGGTTCACCCCGCTGCGGAAAAACCTCGGCAAGAAGAACTGCGAGCTGTCGTCGGCGGATATCGACCGCATCTGCGACACCTTCCTCAAGTTCCAGGAGAGTGAGCAATCCAAGATCTTCCCCAACGCGGCCTTCGGCTACTGGAAAGTGACCGTCGATCGGCCGCTGCGGCTCAGGGGCATCGACCCGAACCGGGCCTACACGCCCAAGGAGATCAAGGACCTCAAGGACAGTGCCGAGCGCGATGAGTCGGCCCCGGCGGTCATCCGCAAGATCCACAAGCGCGGCACGGAGGCCCACCCGCTGCGCGGCCTGTTCGAAGCGACCGTGGACGGCAAGCGCTGCGTGGTTGAGTACGAACTCGACCCAGACCTGCGTGACACGGAGCAGGTGCCGCTGCTCGAGACCGGGGGCATCGAGGCCTTCCTCCGTCGCGAGGTTCTCCCCTACGCCGCCGACGCCTGGTACGACCCCGCGAGCGTCAAGACCGGCTATGAGGTCAGCTTCACCCGCTACTTCTACAAGCCCCAGCCCATGCGCACGCTCGAAGAGATCCGCGCCGACATCCTGGCCTTGGAGAAGGAGACCGAGGGGTTGTTGGGCGAGATTGTCGGGGGAGGCGGCCGATGATCCGCGACCTCAAGCCCTATCCCGCATACAGGGACTCCGGCGTGGAGTGGCTGGGGGAGGTGCCGGAGCACTGGCAGGTAGCTCGGCTGAAGACGCATCTCGTGCGGAATGATCCGGGCGCATGGGGCACAGATTTCGCAGACGACGGCACCATCGTGCTTCGGTCAACCGAGCAGACCATTGAAGGTGGATGGAGAGTCAAGAACCCTGCACGGAGGCAGCTTTCGCAAGTCGAGAAGGAGACTACACGACTCCATGCGGGTGATTTGGTGGTCACGAAGTCAAGTGGCAGCCCTGCACACATCGGCAAGACAAGCCTCGTGACGGCCCAAATCGAGGGGATGGAGTGTGGCTTCTCCAACTTCATGCAGCGGCTGCGCCCGGACTCAAAGACAGCACCACGCTTCATGTGGGCTTTCCTCAACAATCGAGCCGGGCGTGACCAGCTAGTCTACTACAGCACCACCACGACGGGGCTCGGGAACCTCAATGGAGCGATTCTGGGAAGCCTATGGGTGGCTTTCCCGCCCCTGCCCGAGCAATCCGCCATCGTCCGCCTCCTCGACCACGTGGACCGGCGCATTCGGCGCCGCATCCGCGCCAAGCAGAGACTCATCGCCCTGCTGAACGAGCAGAAGCAGGCCATCATCCACCGCGCCGTGACTCGCGGCCTCGACCCGGACGTCCGCCTCAAGCCCTCGGGTGTGGAGTGGCTCGGGGATGTGCCGGAGCATTGGGAGGTTGTGCGGTCTTCCCGTCTGGTCATGCTAACGACCGGCTTCCCTTTCACCAGTGAGGGCTTCTCCCACGATGAAGGCGACATTCGACTGCTGCGGGGCATCAATATCGCACCCGGTAGGATCCGGTGGGAAGCCGCCGTCCGCTGGCCCACCAGCCAGGCGAGAGACTTCGTTGAGTACGCGCTCCGCGAAGGCGACATCGTGCTTGGCATGGACCGGCCCATCGTGAGGGGGGGTGTTCGCGTCGCGGTCATCGGAAGAGCAGACGTGCCGTCATTGGTTCTGCAGCGAGTCGCCCGCATTCGCACACGGTCAGGTCTTGATGCTTCGTTCGCCTTCCTCCTACTCGGCGGTAAGAGCTTCGCAGACTACCTCGCCCCGATTTTCACGGGGATCAGCGTTCCACACATCAGTCCCGAACAGATCGGATCGTTCCGAATTGCCTTGCCTCCTCCCTCTGAGCAGAGGCGGATTGTCAATTGGGTGCAGGCCAACACTCTCACGCTCAAGGCGTTGGCTGAGTCCGCACGCAGCGAGCTAGACCTCCTCCGCGAGTACCGCACCCGCCTCATCGCCGACGTTGTCACCGGTAAGCTCGACGTGCGCGAGGCCGCAGCCCATCTCCCGGAGGAGACAGACGAACCGGAGCCGCTCGACGACACAGACACTTCTCCCGAAGACATTAGCGAAGAGACCGAAGCCCCCGACCCAGACGCTCTCGAGCAGGCCGCGGAATGACCACCGACACCAGCGAGAAGGGCCTCGAACGACTCATCTGCGTGGCCCTGACAGGTTTGCCCTGTGACCCGGGCGCGCCCCGGCCGGACCTGGGACGGGAGACCCCTGTCCCCTACGGCGGCAGCGGCTGGATCGGCGGGGCCCCCGGCGACTACGAGCGCGAGTATTGCGTTGACCTCATCCAGCTCCGCACCTTCCTCCAGACGACCCAACCCGAGGCCGCCGAGGCCCTCGACCTCGTCCACGATGGCCCCACCCGGCGCAAGTTCCTGGCCCGCCTGGAGGGTGAGATCTCCAAGCGCGGCCTGATCGACGTCCTCCGACGGGGCGTGAAAGACGGGCCCCACCACGTGGACCTCTTCTACGGCACGCCCTCGCCCGGCAACGCGGCGGCGGGGGAGCGCTACGCTCAGAACCGCTTCAGCGTCACCCGTCAACTTCGCTACAGCCGCGTCGAAACCGAGCGGGCCCTCGACCTGTGCCTCTTCATCAACGGCCTACCGTCGGCGACTTTCGAGCTGAAGAACAGCCTCACCAAGCAGACCGTCGAAGACGCGGTGGAGCAGTACAAGCGCAACCGCGACCCACGAGAGAAGCTCTTCGAGTTCGGCCGCTGCGTGGTCCACTTCGCCGTAGACGACCACGAAGTGCGCTTCTGCACTCATCTCAAGGGGAAAAGCTCCTGGTTCCTGCCCTTCAACCAGGGCTGGAACGACGGCGCGGGAAACCCTCCGAATCCCGACGGGCTCAAGACCGACTACCTCTGGAAGCGCCTCCTCACCCGCAAGGGGCTAACCGATATCCTTGAGAACTACGCCCAAGTCGTCGAGACCAAGGACGAGAAAACCGGCAGGAAGAAAGCGGTCCAAATCTGGCCGCGCTTCCACCAACTCGACGTGGTCCGGAAGCTGCTCGCCCACACCCGGGAGCACGGTCCCGGCCGGCGCTATCTCATCCAGCACTCGGCGGGAAGCGGCAAGTCGAACTCCATCGCCTGGCTCGCCCACCAGCTCATCGGGTTGCGCCAGGACAACACACCGGTGTTCGACTCCATCATCGTTGTCACCGACCGCCGCCTCCTCGACCAGCAGATCAAGGACACCATCAAGCAGTTCGCCCAGGTCAGCGCCACGGTCGGCCACGCCGAACAGTCCGGCGACCTTCGCGGGCTCATCGAGAGCGGAAAGAAGATCATCATCTCCACGGTCCAGAAGTTCCCCTTCATCCTTGACGACATCGGCAACGAGCACCGCGGCCGGAAGTTCGCCATCATCATTGACGAGGCTCACTCCGGCCAGGGCGGGCGCACCTCGGCGGCCCTCAGCACGGCCCTCTCGGCCGCCGGCGCCGAAGAGCACGACGAGACCAACGAGGACCGGATCAACCGCATCATGGAGGCCCGCAAGCTCCTCCCCAACGCGAGCTACTTCGCCTTCACCGCCACGCCCAAGAACAAGACCCTCGAGATCTTTGGCGAACCGATCCAGCCCGGCACGCCGACCCAGCCAGGCGTGTCCGCTCAGCCCAGCGCGCCCGCCCAGCCCAGCGGCCCGATCAAGCACCGGCCCTTCCACAGCTACACCATGAAGCAGGCCATCCAGGAGGGCTTCATCCTCGACGTGCTCCGCTACTACACGCCGGTCGAGAGCTACTACCGGCTCGTCAAGAAGGTCGAGGACGATCCCGAGTTCGACACCAAGCGGGCGAGGAAGAAGCTGCGCCACTACGTGGAGAGCCACGACCACGCCATCCGGCTCAAGGCCGAGATCATGGTCGACCACTTCCACGAGCAGGTGCTGGCCCTCAACAAGATCGGCGGACAGGCGAGGGCGATGGTCGTGACGGGCGGGGTGGACCGCGCCATCCAGTACTACCACGCCATCTCCGACTACCTCCTCGAGCGCAAGAGCCCCTGGTGGGCCATCGTGGCCTTCTCCGGCGAGCACGACTACGGCGGGGCGAAGGTGACTGAGGCCTCCCTCAACGGTTTCCCGTCGAACAAGATCGCCGACATGATCCGGCAGGACCCCTACCGCTTCCTGATCTGCGCCGACAAGTTCCAGACCGGCTACGACGAGCCGCTCCTCCACACCATGTACGTGGACAAGGTTCTCTCCGGCATCAAGGCCGTCCAGACCCTCTCGCGCCTCAACCGGGCCCACCCGCAAAAGCACGATGTCTTCGTCCTGGACTTCATGAACCACGCCGACGGAATCCAGGCCTCCTTCGCCGACTACTACCGCACGACCATCCTCAGTGGGGAGACCGACCCCAACAAGCTCCACGACCTCCAGGCCGCCCTGGATGGCCGTCAGGTCTATGCGCCCGCACAGATCGACCAGTTCGTGGATCTCTACCTCGGCGGGGCGGATCGCGACAGACTCGACCCCATCCTGGACGCCTGCGTCGCCGTCTACAGGCGGGACCTCGATGAGGACGGGCAGGTCGAGTTCAAGGGCAAGGCCAAAGCCTTCCTGCGCACCTATGGGTTCCTGGCTTCCATCCTGCCCTACACGAAGGCCGAGTGGGAGAAGCTCTCCATCTTCCTCAACTTCCTCGTGCCCAAGCTGCCGGCGCCAGTGGAAGACGACCTCTCCAAGGGCATCCTCGAAGCCATCGACATGGACAGCTACCGGGTCGAGAAGAAGGCGGCCATGAAGATCCAGCTTCCCGACAAGGATGTCGAGATCGACCCGGCGGTCGCCGGCGACGGCCGCAAGCCGGAACCAGAGCTCGACCTGCTCTCCAACATCCTCAGGGAGTTCAACGACTTGTTCGGAAACCTCCCGTGGAGCGACGGCGACCGCGTCCGCAGGGCCATTACCTCGGACATCCCCGACCGTGTGGCCGCCGACCCCGCCTACAGGAATGCCAAACAAAACTCGGACACGCAGAACGCCCGGATCGAACTCGACAGGGCCCTCACTCGCGTCATGAACGGCTTTCTCAGGGACGACACCGAGTTGTTCCGGCTGTTCAGCGACAACGCGTCCTTCCGGGGATGGCTGACGGAGTGGGTCTTTGGGCTTACGTACGAACGGCCGGGGTTGGGGTGAACACGCACGTCCTTGAGGTGGCAGGGCGCGATGCCCGCCAGCCTCCCGAGCGGGCCTAACACTACCTGGGGTATAATGGCACCATCAAGCGCACCTCGAAGCCCCCAATGTATCGGTCGGAGGGGTAGCCCATGCGGCTTTCACCTGACAACACCCGTAAGTTGGTCAGCATTGCCCGCAAGCACGGCGTGGTAAGGGCCTCTCTGTTCGGGTCCTTTGCCCGGGGAGACGCTTGCCCTGATAGCGATTTGGATGTACTCGTAGAGATGGAACCCGGACGGTCGCTTCTTGACCTGGTTCGTCTAGAGCGAGAACTCAAGGAGGCCCTAGGCCTTGAAGTCGACGTAGCGACCCCCAAGAGCCTCTATCCGTCAGTTCTCGAGCGCGTGATGGCCGAAAGGAAGACCGTCCTATGAGACGATCGCGCGATCCCCGTCCGTACCTACAAGACATGCTGGACAGCATCGAGCGGATTCGGCGGTACACCGAGGGCATGGACCCAGCCGCCTTCCACGAGGACGAAGTGGTGCAGGATGCCGTCGTCAGACGGATCGAGGTCATGGGTGAGGCGGTCGGACATGCGCAACAAGTTGATCCACGACTACGGCCATGTGGATCTGGACCTAGTCTGGGCAGTGGTGCGCAAGGACATCCCTGCGCTCGAACCGGCGCTCCGCCAAATACTCGACGGCGTGTAGGCCAGCGCTATCGGCTCCTCGTCGGCAGCGTACCCCGGTTTTGGAGCAACCCCGAATGCCGGGCACACGGCTGAAGCTGACACCCGAGGCCACGTCAACCTGGCGGGGGCTTCGACCGGCGGCTCTGAGCCGCGGTGCGTCAGTTCACGCGCTCCCTAGGTTACGCACCACGCCGCCTCTCCCTGAGGGACAACTCTGTACCCGAGTCAATTGCCGCAGTGCTGAGCCACTTGGCCTGGGTCATCATTCGCCTTCGTGCTGGCCACCATCATCGCTCTGGCCATAGCCTGGCCAACAGCCGAGCAGCGCACGAGCAGGATCGAGGAAGTGCTAGGTGGTGAATGAGACGCATCCCGAAGAGGACTACTACCCGACCTTGGTCGCCTGGCTGCATGGACAGGGATGCAGAGCGAGATCCCATGTCCCGCTCATGAGCCGCGTCATGGACGTCGTGGCGGTTACGGAGTCTCAGGAGATCTGGGCTTTCGAGGTCAAGCTCAACGATTGGCGCCGGGGCTTGCGACAGGCCGAGCGATACCTCTTGGGGGTCGACAGATCGTACCTGGTCGTTCCGCCTAAGCTGGCCAGCCGGGTTCAGGCTTCTAGGTTCGATCTTGAGGCCCAGGGAGTAGGGCTGGTCTTACTTGCCTATGGCGGTGTTCCAGAGTTCGTCCTGCCGGCCGCTCGGTCCAGATACGCTGTTCCGGACCTGCGCGGTCATGTCCTCAGTCTGGTAACGTCGGAGGCGTAGCGGCCGATGCGAAACGTCAGCGCGGGCGGCGCCAGAGTTTTCGACCTGCATGGCGGGTACTTCTCCGGAGTGCTGGGCAACTGGGGCCTCAGGGCTGCGGAGCGTTCTGGATCTCTGCGACTGTCCCGTCTGCCAGCGAGCTGCCGCAGACGGTTTCTATACCGTCTACGCCTACTCGCCGGAGAGGAAGAAGGGGAGAGCGTACCCGACGTCCGAGACTCTGGCCAACTGCCGCGACCACTTCCTTCATGCCCGGCAGCGCGAGATTGGTTTTCTCAGAACCGCCTCCTACGCGGAGGTCCGCGAGCAGTTGGTCCAGGCTCTTGCGCAGTTCCCCGCCCAGATGTCGACTCACCTCCAGCAGTGGCTCACCGCGCTACCGGAGACGTCCTAGAGCGATGCGTGAAGCTCTCCGTGCAGTTGGCTTCGCCGGGCATCCACTAGGGAGGTCCGGCCGGATGCCATGCGCACATCATCGTCAAACCTCATCGAAGATCACCGGAGGCGGATACATCTCCAAGAAGCTCCTCCACATCCCGCATGGCCCGATCCGCAGGATAGTAGTTCGGCCGTAGCTCGAGGGCTCGGGAGAGACACTCCTTGGCCCGAAGCCAGTACTGACGGGCCTCGCCCAAGCGCGATCCAGGCAGACATTGGCCCACCGCGATGCACGCCTGGGCCTTGCCGGTCAGCGCCTCGACGTAGTCCGGCGCGAGCCGGAGGGCCTCGTCGTAGAACCCGATGGCCTGGGAGTAGAGCTTCTCCGCCTCGTCGGGTAGCGAGTGGGCCAGGAGGCCCCCGCGACTGACGAGCGCGAGGCCCCTGTTGTTGTGGGTCAAGACGTG
>Ga0315287_10000191_pt1 | contig 53421 bp, 47 predicted proteins | sample YL17G11_0_MG_FD_205037 | JGI IMG/M metagenome (GOLD analysis project Ga0315287, IMG submission 205037) | Sediment microbial communities from Yellowstone Lake, YNP, Wyoming, USA - YL17G11_0 | ecosystem: Environmental > Aquatic > Freshwater > Lake > Sediment | place: USA: Wyoming | collected...
GCGCGCCGCGCCCGCCAGCGCGCCGATCTCGCGCTCCGCCTGTCCCGCCTGGCTCTGCGTCTTCTTGCTGCGCAGCTCCTGGATCTCGCGCAGCAGCCCCTCGACGCGCGGTCCGAGGTCGTCCACCCGCGCGCTCAGCAGCCGCGCCAGCTCGCCGGTGCGCTCCTCGAGCACCCGGAAGCGGTCGATCAGGTTGCCGCCGGTGGCCGCCTCGACGCGGCGGGTGCCGGCCGCGATCGAGCTGTCCGAGAGGACCTTGAACAGCCCGATGTCGCCGGTGCGCGCCACGTGCGTGCCGCCGCACAGCTCCGCCGACACCCCCGGCACCCGCACCGAGCGCACGACGCTCGGATAGCGCTCGCCGAAGAAGGCGATGACGCCCTCGGCCAGCGCCTCTTCCATCGACGACCACTTCACCGCCACCTCGAGGTTGGCGAGCACGGCGCGGTTGACGTCGGCCTCGATGCGCCGCAGCTCCTCGGGGGTCGGCGCCTGGAAGTGCGAGTAGTCGAAGCGCAGGCGGTCGGGCCCCACCACCGAGCCGGCCTGCTGCACGTGCGTGCCCAGCACGCGGCGCAGGGCGGCGTGCAACAGGTGCGTGGCGGTGTGGTTGCGCATGGTGGCGGCGCGCCGCTCGGCGTCCACCTCGGCGCGCACCTCGGCCACCGGCAGCGCGCCCGCGAGCACCCGCACCCGGTGGACGACGGGTGAGTCGTGGTCGGCGCGGCGCACGTCGACGAGTTCGGCCGCGAAGCCGCCGCCGACCAGCTTGCCGGTGTCGGCCACCTGGCCGCCGCTCTCCGGGTAGCAGGGCGTGGTCTCCAGGATGAGCTCGGCCACGTCCGGCCCCAGGTCGGGCCGCGGCCGCCAGCGGCGCACGGCGGAGACCGCCTCGGTGGTCTCCCAGCCGACGAACTCGGAGTCGGGCCCCTCGCTCACGACTTGCCATTCGGGACCTTCCTCAGCCTCTCCTCCCTGACTCTTGAACCGCGAGGCGCCGCGCGCCCGCTGGCGCTGTTCCTGCATGGCGCGCTCGTAGCCCTCGCGGTCGATCGCCAGGCCGCGTTCGCCCGCCATCTCCTCGGTGAGATCCACGAGGAAACCGTAGGTGTCGTGCAGGAGGAAGACGTCTTCGCCGCGCAACGACGCGCCGCCGCGCTTGCCGGCCTCCGCCACCAGCTCCTCGAAGCGCGCCAGCCCCTGCTCGAAGGTGCGCCAGAACGCCTCCTCCTCGCGGCGGATGACGCCGTGCACGCGCCGCTCGGCGGCGCGCAGCTCGGGGTAGCCGGCCGTGAAGTGCTCGATGACCTGGGCCGACGCCTCGTCGAGGAAGGGCTCGTGGAAGCCGAGCTGGCGGCCCTTGAGCGCAGCGCGCCGCAGCAGACGGCGCAGCACGTAGCCGCGCCCCTCGTTACCGGGGGCGATGCCCTCGGCGAGCGCGAAGGTCAGCGCGCGGGCGTGGTCGGCGATGATGCACAGGGCCGCCGCCTGGGGGTTGCCGGGATCGCCCAGCCGCGGCAACTCGCGCAGGCCGGCGCGGCGCGCGATCAGCTCGACCACGGGGTGGAAGAGGTCGGTGTCGAAGATGGAGCGCTTGCCCTGGACGATGAGCGCCAGGCGCTCGAGCCCCATGCCGGTGTCGATGCCCGGCTTGGGCAGCGGCTCGAGCTTGCCCCCCGGCTGAGCGTCGTACTGCGGGAACACCAGGTTCCAGAACTCCATGTAGCGGTCGCAGTCGCTGCCCGTCCGGCAGGAGCCGTCGCAAGTGCACGCCTCGGGGCCGAGGTCGTAGTAGATCTCCGAGCACGGCCCGCAGGCGCCGGTGCCGCCGGCCGGGCCCCAGAAGTTGTCCGCCCGGCCCAGCGCCACGATGCGGCCGTCGGGCACCCCGGCCTGCCGCCACAGCGCGCGCGCCTCGTCGTCGGGCGGCAGCCCGCCCTCGCCGTTGAAGACCGACACCGACAGCCGCTCGACCGGCAGCTCGAGCGTGCCGGCGCAGAACTCCCACGCCCACTGGATCGCCTCGGCCTTGAAGTAGTCGCCGAAGGAGAAGTTGCCCAGCATCTCGAAGAAGGTGTCGTGGCGCGGCGTCTGGCCGACGCGGTCGAGGTCCGAGAGCCGCAGGCACTTCTGCACCGAGACGGCGCGCGAGTAGGGAGCGGCCGCCCCGCCCTGGTAGTAGGGCTTGAACTGCACCATGCCGGCGGTGGTGAACAGGAGCGTGGGATCGCCCAGCGGCACCAGCGGCGAGGACGGCACGGCGGTGTGCCCGCGGGCGGCGAAGAACTCCCGGAACAGTCGGCGCAGGTCGTTGGCAGTTTGCATCATCGTCGGAATATACCACGGCGGCCGGCTCAGCCGCCGCCGACGCCACCCCCGCCGACGCCACCCCCGCCGGCGTCACCGCGGCCGGCGCCGCCCTCGCCGCGCGGCTCGGCCAGCACCTCGGCCACTGTGTCGTAATCGAAGCCGCGCCGCGCCAGCGCGGCGGCCAGGCGCTGGCGACGCACGCGCGGCTCCAGGGCGGCGTACCGGCGGCTGATCTGCGCCAGGGCGCGGCGGGCCCGTTCCACCTCGGAGCGGGGCAACTCCGCCTCGGCGCCGGCCGCCGTCTCCTCGAGGGCCTGATCGATGAGGAGGGCCGGCACGCCGCGCGTCAGGAGCTGGTTGCGCACCACTCGCGCCCCCACCGCCCGCCGCCCCAGCCGCTCGCGCAGGAAGGCGCGCGCGTACTCGAGGTCGTCTACCAGCCCGACCCGCTCCAGCCGGTCGAGCGCCTGGCGCGCGGCCGCCGGCTCGAAGCCGCGCTCGGCCAGCCGGCGCTCCAGCTCGCGGCGGGTGCGCCGGCGCCGCTCGAGGGCTTTGAGCGCGGCTTCGTGGGCGGCGGTGACTGAATCGGACATGGCCAGCCGGCTTTCTCGAGCAGTGACGCGCGCGGCCGCGGGCTTACCTACCGGAGAGGTGGTCGCAAATCGCGACCACCTCCCGCTTCTCCTCGCGCGTGAGCCGGAAGGAAACAGCGGCCGGAAACCGACCGCGGTTCTGCTTCACCTGCTCGTTCAGGCACCGGGTGGGCACGCCGTGAATCGACGCCAGGTCGGCATCCACGACGGCCCGCTCGCCGCGCAGCCGGAGAATCCGTTTCTGGATGGCCCCCACGCGAAGGAGGGCATCCCCATCCCCTTCTCTGGTCAATTACGGCTCCCTCTTCGGGGGCGAACTCGAACCGGCCCTCCCTGCGAGCCCCGCGGACAGCCCTACCGCTTCGGCCGCACCGCCGGGGCGTTGCGCCCGGCGCCCGCGCCCGCCCCGGCCAGGGCCGGCTCGCGGCCGGCCGGGCCCGTTGCCGGCGCCGCCCCCGCCGGTGCCGCCGCCGGCCGCGCCGGCGCCAGGCCCAGCGCCTCGCGGACCTTGCCCTCCAGCTTGGCGCGCACGTCGGGGTGCTCCTTGAGGTAGAGCCGCGCGTTCTCGCGCCCCTGGCCCAGCCGCTCGTCGCCGAACGACATCCAGGTGCCCAGCTTCTGCACCATCTCCCGATCGACGCCGATGTCGAGCAGCTCGCCCTCGCGCGAGATGCCCTCGTTGTAGACGATGTCGAACTCGGCGTCGCGGAACGGCGCGGCCACCTTGTTCTTGACCACCTTCACCTTGGTGCGGTTGCCCACGACGCGGTCGCCGTCCTTGAGCGAGCCGATGCGGCGGATGTCCATGCGCACCGAGGCGTAGAACTTCAGCGCGCGCCCGCCGGCCGTGGTCTCGGGGTTGCCGAAGGTGACGCCGATCTGCATGCGGATCTGATTGATGAAGACCACGGAGGTGCGCGATTTGGAGATGGTGCCGGCGAGCTTGCGCAGCGCCTGCGACATGAGCCGCGCCTGCAGGCCCATGTGCGACTCGCCCATCTCGCCCTCGATCTCGGCGCGCGGCACCAGGGCGGCCACCGAGTCGATGACCACCACGTCGATGGCGCCGGAGCGCACCAGGTGGTCGGCGATCTCGAGCGCCTCCTCGCCGGTGTCGGGCTGCGCCACGTGCAGCTCGTCGATGTTGACGCCGAGCTTGGCGGCGTAGGCGGCGTCGAGGGCGTGCTCGGCGTCGATGAAGACGGCGTTGCCGCCGTTGCGCTGCGCGTTGGCGATGATGGTGAGCGCCAGGGTGGTCTTGCCCGAGGACTCGGGACCGTAGATCTCGATGACGCGCCCGCGCGGCACGCCGCCGACGCCGAGCGCCTGATCGAGGCCCAAGGAGCCGGTGGAGATCACATCCACGGGGACGGTGGCCCTTTCCTGGCCCAGCTTCATGATGGCCCCCTTGCCGAACTGCTTCTCGATCTGCTGGACGGCGATCTCGAGGGCCTTGGACTTCTCCTTGCCGAAAGCGGTGTTGGACGAGGTCGGATTCATCTCTTCTCCTCAGGGGGCGTCCGCGGGGGACACTCCGGGTGATCTCGCTCGCGGCTCACGCGCCGCGCAGAGGATACTCCCCCGCCGCCCGGTAGACGGAGCCGCGGGGGTTCAACGTGCTGTGCACCACGGCCAGCGTGCCCACGGTGAAGCGCCCGGGGGCCCGCTCGCCGCTCAACCGGCCGGCCGCCGCGGCGCCGCCGCGCCCGCCCGGGTCACGCACGCGCCCCACCGTGAGGTGGGCGCGGAACGGCTTGTCGGGCGGCCCGAAACCCTCGCGGCGCAGCGCCTCGTCGAGGCTTCGGGCCAGCAGCTCGAGCGGCTCGCGGCCGCTGTCCAGCCCTACCCATAGCACGCGCGGCCGACGGAAATCCGGGAACGCGCCCGGCGCACCGAGCACCGCCTCGAACGGCGCCAGGCCGATCACCGCCTGGGCAGCCGCCCGGCACGCCGCCTCCACCCGCCCCTCCTCGAGCTCGCCCAGGAAGCGCAGCGTGTAGTGGAGGTTCTCCGGCTTCACCCACGAGATGCCGTCGCCCGCCTGCCGCACGCGCTCGACGAGCGCGGCCAGGCCGTCCACCACTTCGTTCGGGGGAAAGACCGCGATGAAGATGCGCAACTCAGTTCGGCCGCGGGGAATCGGGGAGTCCGAGCAGGGCGCGCCGCACCAGGTCGAGGGCCGCCGACACGCTGCGCTCGCGCACCAGCCGGCGCGTCCCCGCCAGATGCAGTTCGCGGTGGCGCTCGCCCTCCGGCGTGACGCACGCGAGGTGCACGGTGCCCACCGGTTTGTCCGGGGTGCCACCCGCGGGCCCGGCGATGCCGGTCACGCCGACGCCCACCTGCACTCCCCTCTTCTTCGCGATTCCTCTCGCCAGGGCGCAGGCCACGGGCCCGCTCACGGCGCCGTGCTTGGCGATCAGCGTCGAGCGCACGCCCGCCAGCCGCTCCTTGGCGGCGTTACTGTAGCACACGACTCCGCTCTCGAAGTAGCGAGAGCTGCCGGAAACGGCGGTCAGCCGGCCGGCCAGCAGCCCGCCGGTGCACGACTCCGCCACGGCGATGAGCCAGCCCCGTTCCGCCAGCAGCCGGCCGACCACCGCCTCGAGCGTGTCCTCGCCCTCGGCGTAGGCGTACGACCCGACGCGCTCGCCGAGCACCGTGCGCGCCGCGTCGCGCGCCGCGTCGACGTCCACGCCCTCGCCGGTCGGCAGCGCGACGCGCAGGTCCACGCCCGGCAGGCCCGGCAGGTAGGCCAGGCCGCAACCCGGCAAGAGCGCCGACACGTCGCCGATGCGCTCGGCCAGCACCGACTCCCAGATGCCCGTGGTGCGCAGCGTCAGGTACTCCACCGGGCCCGCCGCGCGGGCCGCCACCCACGGCGCCAGCCAGCGGCCGGCCATGGCCTCCATCTCCTCGGGCACCCCGGGCAGGACGAAGACCGCCTGCTCGTCCATCTCGATCAAGAACCCCGGCGCGCTGCCCACGGGGTTGGCCAGCGCCTGGGCCCCGCGCGGTACCAGCGCCTGCTGCTCGTTGTTGGCCGGCATGGGCAGGCGCCCGCCGCGCGCTTCCCAGCGCCGGCGCAGCGCCTCGAGGATGTCGGCGTCGAGCGAGAGCGGCCGGTTGAGAGCCTGCGCGACGGCCTTGCGCGTGAGGTCGTCCGGGGTGGGGCCGAGGCCGCCGGTGAGCACCACGAGGCGCGAGCGCCGCAGGGCGGCGAGGAGCGCCGCGGCGATGGCGTCGGCCACGTCCGGCACCGTCTGGTGGGACGACACCTTGGCCCCCGACTCCTCCAAGAGCCGCGCCAGCGACGCGAAGTTGGTGTCGAGCGTGCGGCCGGAGAGGACCTCGTTGCCGACCGTGACGACCTCAGCGATCACGCCGTGCCTCCGCTATCCGCCGGCGAGCAGGCGCCCCAGGGCCGGCCCCCAGAGGGCCGCGGCCAGCAGCACCAGCCGGGCGTACACGCCGGCCAGGACATCGTCGGCCACGATACCCCAGCCCCCCGGCAGATCCTGCGACTCGTGCGCCCCGAGCGGCTTCCAGATGTCGAAGAGGCGAAAGAGCAGGAACGCCGCCCCCACCCAAAGGACGGTGCGCGGCACCATCCACAGGGCGATGAGCTGGCCGACGACCTCGTCGATCACGATCGGGTGGGCGTCGTGGCCGAGCTGCTTCTCGGCCGCGGTCGCCGTCCACACGGCCAGCGGGGCGACGGCCACGATCAGCAGCGTCTCGGCGCCCGCAGACACCGGCCACAGAAGGTAGACCGCGAGCGCCACCAGCGCGCTGGCGAAGGTGGCGGGCGCGACGGGGAAGAAACCGGAGCCGAAGCCGGTGGCGAGGGCGAGAGCGAGCGCGTTCACGCCGGGCAGGATAGCCGAGGCGGAGCGGCGCCGCCAGGCGGGGTGGCGCCGCCAGGTGCGGCGGCGGTTGCCGGGCGCGCCGCATGCGGGCATCCGGCGACTCAGCCCTGGCGATAGACCTCGCGCCGATGCCCCACCTTGAGCACCAGCACCACGAGAATCCGGTCCTGGACCCGGTAGACGATCCGGTAGTCTCCGACTCGCAGGCGGTAGAGCCCTTCGGCCCCCGCCATGGCTCGCGCCCCCGGCGGCCGGGGTTCCTGCGCCAGCGCATCGATGCGCGGCGCCAGGCGCCGCTGCGCGGCCGCCGGCAGGCGGCGGAAGTCCCGTTCGGCCCGGGGAGCGAACTCGATGCGGTACCGGGAACCGGCCACCTAGAGCCCGAGCGAGGTCTTGAGCTTCTCCCAGGAGACGCTGCCCCGGCGCTTGGCCCCGGCCAGCGCCGTCCGGGCATCTTCGAGGTCGATGCGCTCCTCGAGCTTCTCTAGCAGCTCGAGGTCCTCGACCGGCACAATCGCCGCCAGGTTCTTGCCCCGCCGGTGCAGCACGATGCGCTCTCCTCTGTAGGCGACGCGGTTCAGCGTGTCCGAGAAATCGCTCCTGGCTTGGCTGGCCGCAATGCGGGTCATAGGGGCGCCTCCGGTCTGTTGCCGTACAAATTGTACATATTGTCTTCTTGTACGATTATCGGCCCGCGGCCGGCAGGGTCAAGGGGTTTTCCGGGTCGCCCGCCGGTGCCGGGCGAGGCAGCGCCGCCGGGCGAGGGGCGAGGCCGTGCCCGGCCCCTCGCTTTTTGCCCCTATTTCACCATCACGGCCCGGGCGACCGACCGCCGCCCGCCGGCCTCGAGGACGACAAAATAGACGCCGGCCGGGACCACGCGGCCCCGGTCGTCGGTCCCGTCCCAGTCCCACTCGTGCCGGCCTGAGGGCAGGTCCGCCATCCCGCTGCCGCGCTGCACGCTACGACGCCAGGTGCGACGAGTACAGCCCCTCGCGTCGCAGCAGCGCGCTCAACTCGCCGGGCTTCGCACACCCATCCGCCTGGCGCAGCACCCGCAGCTTCTCCGCGGCCGTGAACCGCCGCCGCTGGGCCTTCGCTACCACTTCGGTCTCCAGCGCCACCGGCACGCCCTCCACCATCGTAGACATCCTCGCTTCCCACCTCGCCCTCTACACTAATCTTCCGGGGGGTCGGTGTCCCATCCACGTTGGCAGAGAGGGGGCCGCCCCAGGCATCCGTGAGGTCGAGTGTCGAGCAATGGACGTTCACCGGATTGGACCATGCCGTTACCACGTTCCCCTCGGGCGTGGTCTTCACCCACGCGGGTCCACTCACGGTGAAGCCTCCCGGCGCCGTTCCTGGACACGAGCAGTTCCATGACCACGAGCCCACGAGCGGCGGCGGATCCTCCGCCCGGACGGGATTCGGAGAGAAGACGATGAGCGACGTGAGTGCGATGGCCGGTAGATAGCGGATGGATTTCACGGCGGCCTCCTGCTCGAGCGCAGGCCCGCGGCGGTGGGCCGGGATCCGGGCGCGGGGCGACCGGGGGGACGGGACTCCCCCACGGGAGGGCGGAGATCGCAAGCCTGCGACGACTATCGATGTCACGCCTCGGCATCGGCTGCGTCAACGTATTCGCGACTCGGCCGCTGCCGCGCCCCGCAGCGACCCCGGAGTATGCCCGGAATCATACGCAGCGGATGCGGCCGTCGTCCCCGCTACGCCCCCGGCGCGAACCGCGCCAGCGCGGCCCGGCAGGCCAGGCGCAGCGCCTCCTGCACCCCGCGCCCCTCCACCGCGACGGCTTCGACCTCGGGGACCGCGGGGAAGCCCAGCCGCGCGCGGATCAGGTGCACGGAGAGCGCCTCGCCGAGGTCGCGCTTGTTCATCTGCACGACGCGCGGCGGCGCCTCCGGTCCGGCGGGCAGGAACCCCGGCTCGTCCAGCTCGCGCCACGCCCACACGTTCTCCTCGAGGCGCGGTGGGTCCGAGTCGGCGACGAAGACCACGGCGTCGGCGCCGCGCAGCACGGCGCGGCGGCTCAGCCGGTGTTCGGCCTGGCCGGGGACCGTATAGAGGTGGAAGCGCGTGTTGAGGCCCCCCACCTCACCGAGGTGGAGGGCCATGAAGTCGAAGAAGAGCGTGCGCTCGTCGGCCCCGGCCAGCGACAGGATGGGGCCGCGCTTTTCGGCCGGCAGGCGCTCGTGCAGGCGCAGCAGGTTGGTGGTCTTGCCGCCGCGCGACGGGCCGGCGTAGACGATCTTGAAGTGGACCTCCCGCGCCGTCGGGTGGATGAAGGCCATGCGCGAGCCTCTCTGCTACGCCCGCGCCGGGCGCCGCGGGGGATCCGTCAGTTCGGCTCTCCGCCCAGCAGGTCGTCGAGGGCCGCCGCGGCGGCGGCCCCGAACTGCGCCGGCACTCCCGCCGGCGCCCCGACCACCAGCGGCTCGGGCAGGGGCAGCGGCTCCGGCCCGGCGGGCCCGGGCGATTCGGCCGCCGCCGGCGCCCCGGCCGCCCACGTCGCCGGCCCCTCCGCCACCCCCAGCTTGGCGAACAGGCCGCGGAACAGGGGATCCAGCTTCTCGATGGCCCGACGCATGCGGTGGCGCACCAGGCCCAGGGTGCTGTGCCGATCGAAGACCACGCAGAGCACGAGGCGGTCGGCCACCAGGCTGCTGGCCATGGAACGGTACGTGCCGAGGCACGCCACGCCGTCCACCTGCTTGCCGCCGAACAGCCGCATCAGCTCGTCGTTGGCCGCCAGGTCGGCGGCCGCCAGGGAGGCGAAGCTGTGCAGGTCGTACTCGACGTCGGGGCCGACGGTCATGACGATGCCTCCGCCGCGGTCCACCAGATGCGCCGCCATGGCCTGGGTCCGCTCCAGCAGCTCGAGGAGGATCCGCTCCACGGTGCGGAAGTCGTTCTCGAGCAGGGACCACTGGTCCTTCATGGACATCCTCCGGGGCTCGTGCCCCTGTCTCACGCGCGGGTAGGCCCGCAGCTTGCGGAAAGCGAATCGCAGCCCCTCGCTCGCGGGGCGCGTGACCCTGACGGTGTATCGCCGCCGGCGCGTGCGGGTCAAGGAAAACCGCCGGCGGCGCCGCGGTTTGTGACGCCGAGCCGGCGCGCCGGCTCCGGCGCGGGGTCGGCTCGGCCCACCGCCCGGCTAGACGCTCAGGATCAGCCGCGCCACCGAGAAGTAGACCACGATCCCGGTGACGTCCATCAGCGATGCCACCCCCGGCGAGGAGACCACCGCCGGATCGAGGCCCAGCCGCCGGATGAGCAGCGGCAGGAGCCCGCCGATCGTGGCCCCGGCCATCGCCACGGCCGCCACCGCCACGCCCACCGCCAGGGCGATGTCCATCTGGCCGGTGACCCAGACGGCGCGCGCCAAGCCGATGAGGGCCAGAAACGACCCCATGAGCAGCCCCGTCAGCACCTCCCGCAGGGCGACCCGCCCCGCATCGGAGCCCTGCACGTCGCCGAGGGCCAGCCCGCGGGTGATCAGGGTGGCCGATTGCGAGCCCGAGTTGCCCCCGGTCGAGAGGATGAGCGGCAGGAACAGCACCAGCTGCATGGTGCCGCGCATGGTGCTCTCGAAGAACTCGAGGGCCGGGGTGGTGAGCAGCTGGCCGAGGAAGATGAGCGACAGCCAGCCGGCCCGCCGCCGCGCCATCAGCCAGAAGGACGACTGGAAGTAGCCCGACTCGATCGGCGCCACGCCGGCCATCTTCTGGACGTCCTCGGTGGCCTCTTCCACCAGGACGTCCATCACGTCGTCGGCCGTCACGATGCCCAGCAGCCGGTTCTCCGCGTCCACGACCGGCAGCGCGAGGAGGTCGTACTTGCTGATCAGATGAGCGACCTCTTCCTGGTCGGTCTGCACGTTGGCCGAGACGAAATCCGTGCGCATGACCTCGGCCAGCGGCGCTTCCCCCGGCGAGGTGAGCAGGTCGCGCAAGGACAGCAACCCGGCCAGCCGGCCGCTCCCGTTCACCACGTAGAGCGCGTAGATGGTCTCCACGTCCGGGGCGGCGTCGCGCACCCGGTCGAGGGCGGCGGCCACCTTCTCCTCGGGGGGGAAGGCGAGGAAGTCGGGGGTCATGAGCCCGCCGGCCGAGTGCCGCGGATAGGCGAGCAGGCGGCGGGTCTCCTCGCGGTCGGCCCGCGGCAGGCGGGCGAGCACCGCCTCGGCCGCCTCACGCTCCATGCTGCCGACGGCGTCGGCTCGCTCGTCGGGCGCCATGGCGCGCAGCACACGGGCGGCGCGCTCCAGGTCGAGGGCGGCGAGCGTGTCCTTGAGGAGCCCGGGGTCCAGGTGCTCGATCACCTCGCCGGCGCGGTCGGCCGGGAGGTTGTTGATGAGCACGCCGCGGTCTTCCTGGGAGAGATCCTCGGCGATCTCGGCCAGGTCGGCCGGGTGGACGGTCTCGGTGGCCTCGGCCAGCTCCTCCGGGGCCTCCCGCACCATCTCTTCGATTTCCGGCCCCAGGAGGCCGGCGGTGCCGAAGCGGAGCTTGCGCCCGGGCGTGGTCGGGGTCATGGCGGACTCCGGTCTGATGCGGTGCGAAGTCACGGCCGACCGGGACCGGTGCGATGGACTGCGTCCGGAGCCGCCGCCCCGGCGGGCCGAGTGGCGCGGTGTGTTTGGGAGAATCTACTGCGGCAGGCGCGTCGGGCTGTAGCGTTTTGTGGGGGGAAGACCTGCTAATCCATCTCCTTGCGCCCCTCGAGGGCCCGGGCCAGCGTCATCTGATCGGAATACTCGAGGTCGGAGCCCACCGGCACGCCGCGCGCGATGCGGGTGACACGCACGCCGTGCGGGACCAGGAGCCGCGAGAGGTAGAGCGCGGTGCTCTCCCCCGCCACCGTGGGATTGGTGGCCAGGATGACCTCGCGCACCGCCGGCCGGCCCTCACCGCCGGCCACCCGCTGCAGCAGCTCCTTGACCCGCAGGTCCTCGGGGCCGGTGCCCTCCAGGGGCGACAGCGCCCCGCCGAGCACGTGATAGTGCCCGCGGAACACACCGGTGCGCTCGATGGCCACCACGTCCACCGGCTGCTCGACGACGCCGAGCAGGCCGGGGTCGCGCTCGGGGTCGGCGCAGATCAAGCAGGGGCTCTGCTCGCTGTAGTTGCCGCACTCCGTGCAGAAGCCCACCTTCTCCTTCACGGCCACGATGGCCTCGGCCAGGCTGAGGGCCTCCTCGCGGGAGACCCGCAGCAGGTGGAAGGCGATCCGCTGCGCCGTCTTGCGCCCGATGGAAGGGAGCCGGCTCAGCTCGTCGACCAGCCGCTCGAGGTACTTGGAGGAAAAGGTCACGTCCGGGGCGGTCCCGAGGCGCGGGGCCCCGGGGCCGATCGCGGGCTCAGACGAAGGGGAAGCCGGAGAAGGGTCCGGCCACACGGCTCATGGCGTCGCGCAGCATGTCCTCGGAGCGCCGGCGCGCTTCGTTGACCGCCGCCAGCACCAGATCCTCGAGCATCTGGACGTCGCCGCTCTTGACGATCTCGGGGTCGATCTTGACGGCCACCAGCTCGCCGCGGCCGTTCGCAACCGCGGTCACCATGCCGCCCCCCGCCGAGGCCTCGACGCGCTTCTCGCCCATCTCCTCCTGGATCTGGTTCATCTGCGCCTGCATCTTCTGGGCTTGCTTCATGAGCGCGGCGATGTTCTTCATGGTGCGATTCCCCCCGAATCCGGTCGCCTGATGATCTCTCCTTCAAACCATAGCATAGCCTCCCGAACCTCGGGAGAGAGCGCGGCCCCCTCGCCGCCGTTGCCGCCGGAGGGCGGCGCGGCGGATGGCTCCGGCCCGACGGGCGGCTCCGGCCCGGCGGATGGCTCCGGGGCAGCCGCCGGCGCCGGCGCAGCGGGCGGCTCCGGGGCAGCCGCCGGCGCCGGCCCGGCGGATGGCTCCGGGGCAACCGCCGCCAGCGCGGCTGCGAGCGGGGCGGGCGCGGGCGCCGCCGGAGCGGTCGGGCGGACCACTCTGACGCGCCCGGTCTCCGGCGTGGAGGCAGAAGGAGGCGCGGCGAGCGGAGGCGCGGCGGACGGAGGCGGGGCGGGTGCCAGCACGGCGGCGCGCCGCGCCGCCGCCGGTGCTTCCTTCTTGTCCACGAAACGCACAGTCACCGGGCGGCCGTAGGCGGTTTTTAGGATCTCGCCGAGCAGCTCGCGGTTCTCGCGCGCCTCGAGCAGGCTGCGATGCACCTCGTCGGCGGCCAGGGAGAGCCGGTTGCCGTCCCACCCCACGCGCCGGCTCTCCTCGAGGAAGACGCCGACCATGAGTTTGCGGTCCTTGACGCGGGCGACCACCGCCTCCCACACGCCGGGCGGGTCGCTGTCTACGCCATCCGGGTCGATCCCGGCGCCAGCCGGGTCGATCCCGGCGCCAGCCGGGTCGATCCCGGCGCCAGCCGGGTCGTCCTCGCTGCCGACCTCGAGTACGGCCACCGCCACCTCGACGGCCGCCGCTCGTGAGACGACCGCCTCGACCGCGACCGCCTCGGCCACGGCCGGCTCGCCTCCCGGCCCCTCGGCCACAGCCGCCCCGTTTCCCGCCCCTGCGATGTGCACGTCCGGCCCGTAGACGTCGAGGCCCTTCTTGACCGGCTTGGCCGGGCCGCGCGTCGCCGGCGGAGCGGCCGGAGGAACCGGCCCGCGCGACCGGCCCCCACCACCGCCCCCGCCGCCTCCGCCACCGCCCGACGGCCCCGGCCCGCGCCCCGGACCCTCCAGCACGCCGAGCTTGTCGAGGATCGCGGCCAGCCGCACACCCGGCTCGAGGCACGCCATCTCGACCACGGCGGCTTCCAGGTGCGTGAGCGGCTGCGCGCTCTCGCGCATCGCCCCCAGCGCCTCGCTCACGATGCGCATGAGGCGCAGCAGGTCCGGCGTGTCGTGCCCGGCGCCCTGCGCCAGGAAGCGGTCGCGCTCGCCGTGCGTGGCGGCCAGCAGGTCCTCGGCGGCCGGATCGACGCGCAGCACCAGGATGCTGCGCAGGTGCTCGAGCAGGCCATCGGCCAGGTCGCGCGGCTCGGCCCCGTCGCGGTAGGCGGCGTGCAGGACGGCCAAGGCGCCCTCGGGATTGCGCCCGAGGATGGTGTCGCCGAGCGCGAAGAACACCTCGCGGCTCACCAGCCCCAGCACCTCGTTGACCGCGGCCTCGTCCACCCGGGTCACCCCGGTGGACAGGATCTGGTCGAGCGCGCTCACCGCGTCGCGCATCGAGCCCTCGCTCTTGCGCGCCAGCAGGAAGGCGGCCGCGTCGGTGACCTCCACCTTCTCGCCGCGCGCGCTCTCGCGCCCGGTGATCTGCTTGAGCCGCTCGACCACCGCCGGCAGCGGCAGGCGGCCGAAGTCGTAGCGCTGGCAGCGCGAGCGGATGGTGTCGGGCAGCTTGAGCAGATCGGTGGTGGCGAAGACGAAGACGGCGTGCGCCGGCGGCTCCTCGAGCGTCTTGAGCAGGGCGGCGAAGGCGTCGGCCGAGAGCTGGTGCACCTCGTCGATGATGATGATCTTGTAGCGCCCGCCGGCCGGAGTGAAGCGCACCTTCTCGCGCAGCTGCTGCACATCGGCGATCCCGCGGTTGCTGGCGCCGTCGATCTCCTGCACGTCGAGCGCGACGCCGGCCGTGATGTCGCGGCAGGTGTCGCAGGCGTTGCACGGCACGCCGTCGGTGACGTTGGGGCAGTTGAGGACCTTGGCCAGGATGCGCGCCGTGGTGGTCTTGCCGACGCCGCGCGGGCCGCTGAACAGGTAGGCGTGGTGGACACGGCCGTGCGCCAGGGCGCGCGCCAGGACGGCGGTGACGTGGTGCTGGCCCTTCACTTCGTCGAAGCGCTGCGGGCGGTACTCGAGGGCGAGGGCGCGGTGTTCCATCACTCTTCCGTCATCGGCCCCGCCCAGCGGGACCGGCGCCGGGGCGCCCGCAGGCGTCCCGGGTATCGCGTGCGGCGGGCTGCCGCACGCGCCGGGGGCGCCAAGACGACCAGGGAACCCGCGGCACTCCGAAGGGATTGCTTACCGCTGCTACCTTCCGGTCCTGACGGGGTTCACAAACTCCGGTCGCGCGGGACCTGGCCGTCCTGCCGCCCCTCGCTGCGCACCGAACGCCGGCCGCAAACGTTCCGGGCGGACCGCTGCGGCCCGCCACGGTGGGTTGGTGGAGATGAGCGGATTCGAACCGCCGACCCCCTCGTTGCGAACGAGGTGCTCTCCCAGCTGAGCTACATCCCCACCTTCGAGATCTGCGGGAGAAGCCCGGAGTGCGTCGCCGCGCGGGCCGCGCCGCGAAGGCCCCGGCCCCGCTCCTCCCGTACGACTGGCGGAGAGAGAGGGATTTGAACCCTCGAGGCGGTTTTAGCGCCTACACGATTTCCAGTCGTGCTCCTTCGACCACTCGGACATCTCTCCGCTGGCCGCGGCTCACGTCACGCGCGGGTCACGGCCGAGGCGCAGTGTACCCGCCCGGGGCCGGCCGAGGCAAGGGTGTGCCGGAGGCTCTCTTGCGGGCGCATGGCGCGCCCCGGCGGCCCGGCGGGACGGCGTCCCGGTGGGCCCGCCAAAGTGCTAGTCTGAGGGTCCGACAGGATCCCCGGGAGGTCGGATGGCGCTCGGCTGGAGAGACCGCGAAGAGCAGTGGCAGCGCTTCCACGACTGGGAGGCGGCGCAGCTTCGAGACCTTGCCGAAGACCTCTCCTCCGCCTTGGCCTGGATGTGGGCGGCGTGGGAGACGGCGCGGCGGGAGGATCCCGCATGGCAATCCGAGAGGTCCGCCGAGGAACACTGGCGGCACCTCTCCGAGATTCGCACCGCCCTGGCACGCGCGAGACGCTCCCGATGAACGGGATCGAGACCGCCCTCGTCCGCCTGTCGGCCTTCCTGGAAGCGGCGGGCGTCCCATACATGGTGATCGGGGGCATCGCGAACCTGCGCTGGGGGAGGCCCCGCCTCACCCAGGAACTCGACGTCACCGTGCGCGTGGACCTGATCCTCGCCGGTCTGCCTTATGAAGAAGAGGCCATCGCGCGGGCCGTGGCCTTTCCGATGGGTGGCCGACCGGTGAAGATCCGCACGGCGGAAGACCTGGTCCTGCACAAGATCGTCTCCTCCCGGCCGCGCGATCGCGAGGACGTCGCGGGGGTGATCACCCGCCAGGGAGCGCGGCTGGGCCGGGGCTACCCGGATCCCCGCGTGACGGAGATGGCGACGGGCCTGGAGCGACCGAAGATCCTGGCCTTCTACCGCGGCTGCCTGCGGGGGGCGGGCGCGACCTAGAAAGCCGGACGGCCCCATCGCGTTCGCACCCCGCTGTCGAGCGAGAGGACATGGGCGAGACCAGAGTCGATCTCTACCACCTGCTGGAAGACCTCCGGGACGCCTACCCCGGCTCCCTCGAAGAGACCATCCTCACGGAGATCGTCGCCAATTCCCTCGACTCGGGAGCCGACCGGATCGCCTTCACCACCGACGGGGCGACCGCCACGCTTACCGTGACCGACAATGGCCGCGGCATGCAGCGGCGCGACCTGGCCCGCTATCACGACATCGCTGCCAGCTCCAAGACGCGGGGCGAAGGGATCGGCTTCGCCGGGGTCGGCATCAAGCTCGCACTGCTGTTGTGCGAAGAGGTCGTGACCGAAACCCGCCGGGGCAAGACGCACGTGGCCACGCGCTGGCACCTGGCCTCGCGCCACCGGGCCCCGTGGAAGTGGATCGAGCCGCCGGACGCGGTCGCCGAACGCGGCACGGCGGTGCGCTTGCGCCAGGCCAACGCGCTCTCGCCGCTGCTCGACGCCGGTTTCATCGAGACCGCGGTGCGGCGCCACTTCGAGCCGCTCTTCGACGCGCGCTTCGACGAGTTGCTCGCCACCCACTATCCGCGGGGCGTGACCTTCTCCGTGAACGGCACCGCGCTCGTCCGGCGCGTGGACGCGGCGGGCGAGGAGGCGCCGATCGCCATCCGGCTGGCGCACAAGCGCAAGCCGTCCGCGCTGGGGTATCTGGCCCGCAGCCCATATCCGCTGCCCGAGGACCGGCGCGGCGTGGCCGTCAGCACCTACGGCAAGATCATCAAGCGCGGCTGGGACTGGCTGGGAGTCACTCCCCAGACGCCGGAACGCTGCGGTGGGCTGATCGAAGCGCCGGGTCTCGCCTCCACCCTGACGCTCAACAAGGCCGACTTCATCCGCACCGGGCCGCGCGGCGCCGCCTATCTCGCGTACCGCAAGGCCGCGCAGGAGGCGGTGACCCAGCAACTGGCGGCGTGGGGCGACGCCCGCGATGCCGACGAGTCGGCGCACCGCCGGGTGGCGCGACCGGTGGAGCGCGATCTCGAACGCGTGCTGGTCGATTTGGCCGCCGACTTCCCGCTGCTGGCCGCGCTCGTCGAACGGCGAACCGGCGGGCAGCGCAAGCTGCCGATGGGGTCGGGAGCCGGCGAGACGGAAGCGCGCGGGCTCGTGGCCGCTGCCATCGCGAAGGCGAGCGGCTCGGCCGAGCCCGGGTCGCCCGTGCCGCCAGAGACGACCGACGCGGGCGACTCCGGCTCCCCGCCCGGAGAGAGCGCACCGCCGCCAGCCGTCGACCGCGACTCGCCCCCGGGCCCGCTCCTCCCCGATGGCCGCGGGCCGCGCCGGCCGGGCCGCTACGGTCTGGCCATCCAGTTCGAGAGCCGCCCCGACGACATCGAGCTCGGGCGCCTCATCGAATCCACGGTCTGGGTGAACGAAGCGCATCCCGCCTACCGGCGCGCGGTTGAGTCGCGCTCGGAGGGCTACCACGTCGCCCTCGCGGTGGCCCTTGCCCTGGCGCCCCTGGCCGTCACCCCGCCCGAGGAGCATGGCTTCGTCACCAGCTTCCTCGCCGCCTGGGGCGAGCTGCTGGGACGGCCGCCAGGCTCGCGGCGGCGGGCGCCGCGGCCGGTTCCTCCGGGCCGCCGCTAGCCCGCGGGGCGATCCCTACTTTCGGGTTGCCGCGCTCCGCCCCGACTGTTAGCCTGTCGGCGCTTGATCGGTCCGCGTAGGCAGGCGCCCGCAGCCTCGGGCGTCGCGCACCGTGGGCCGCGGCCCCCGCCGAGCTCAGGAGGCAGTTGCCAGGGATGGCTCCCTTCGCGCCATGCCCCGGCAGCCCTCGCGACGAACGCAGGACGGACTCTGTCGTCACCGCACCCGGAACGCGGTTTCCGGGGAAGGGAGCTCAAGGATGAAGGCGCTGCTTCGCAATCTCATCGCCGGTGAGGACGCTCAGGATCTGATCGAGTACGCGCTGCTGACGTCGCTGCTCTCGATCGTCTCGATCGTGGCGCTGACCACCCTCGGCCAGCAGTTGCGGGACCTGTTCACCCTGCTGCGGCTGAGGGCCTTCCCGGCCAGGATCTAGGCCGCACCCCCGCGGGACAGCGACTAGCCCGCCGCCCGCGGTCCGCCCGCCCACACCCGCTTGACCAGCCGGGAGCCGTCCTCGAGCAGCGTGTAGAGGCACGGCACCAGGATCAGGGTCAAGAGCGTCGAGGCCACCAGCCCGCCGATCACCGTCCGCGCCAGCGGGAAGTAGAGGATGTCCCCCACCCGGTTCTGCCCGAAGGCCAGCGGCATGAGCCCCAGCACCGTGGTCAGGGTGGTCATGAGGATCGGCCGCATCCGGTTGCGCGCCCCCTGCAGGATGGCCTCGCGCCGCTCCAAACCGCGCTCGCGCAGCTGGTGGATGTGGTAGACGAGCACGATGCCGTTGTTGACCACGATGCCCACCAGGATGAGCAGTCCGATCTGCGCCATGAGGTTGAACGGCGAGCCGGTGAGGAAGCAGATCCACGAGATGCCGACGAAGGCGAAGGGCAGCGCCAGCATGATGGCGAACGGGTGCAGCAGCGACTCGAAGAGGCTCGCCATCACCAGGTAGACGAGGACCAGCGCCAGCAGCAGGTTGATGAGCATCTCCTTCTGCGTCTCGCTCTCCTCCTCGAAGCCCTGGCCGAACGACCACGAGTAGCCGGGCGGGAAGCCCATGGTGTCGAGCGACTGCGATACCGCCTTGCGGATCTCGCCGCTCTTGCGCGAGTCGTAGGTGCCGTTCACCGACAGCACCGAGCGCCGCTGCTGGCGCTCGACGCTGGCCGGCGTGCGCACGCGGCGGAACTCGGCGACCGCGCCGAGCGGCACCACCTCGCCGCCGGCGGAGAGGATGGGCATGTCCTTGAGCTGCTCGAGGCTCGAGCGGTCCGCTTCCGCCAGCCGCGCCTGCACCTCGACCTCGCCCTCGGGCCCGCGGTAGCGCGACAGCGGCCGGCCGCGGAAGAACATGGCCACGGCGGTCCCCACCTGGGCGGTGCTCAGGCCGTAGCGCGCCGAGCGGTCGCGGTCCACCACCACCTCGACCTCCTCGCGTCCGTGCTCGCCGCCGATGCGCAGGTCCTCGAGACCCGGCACGAGCGTCAGGCGCCGCTGCACTTCCTGGCCGAGCTGGTCGAGCCGCGGCCCGGGGTCGCCGAACAGGCGCACGCTGAGCTCCGTGGCGCCCTGGCCGCCGCTGTCGCGCCCGCCCAGCTGCAGCTTGACGCCGGCCATCGGCGGCAGCCCGTCGCGCAGCAGCTTGCGCAGCTCGGTGGCGCCCTCGTCGTCGGCGTGGCCGCTCGCCAGGTAGGCGCGCGTGAACCCGACGTTGTTGCTGAAGTACGAATAGGTGGACTTGACGTGCAGCGAGTCCTTGCGCGCCAGGATCCAGTTCTCGACCTTCGTGACGTAGCGCTCGACCTCGCGGTAGTTGAAGTTGTCGATGAAGTCGTACTCGATGGTCACGTTCTCGACGCGCGTGCCGGTGAAGGCGCTCTTGTCCACCTTCATGAACGGGAAGATGGCCGAGACGACCACGCCGAGCGCGATGCCCAGGGCCGCCACCCGGTGGCGCAGGGTCCACTCGAGCACGCGGCGGTGCAGACCGGCCACCCGCTCGAGCAGCGGCCAGGGCTTGGCCTGGGTCACCGGCAGGAAGCGGCCCATGGCCAGGGGGATGGCGGTCACCGAGAGGAACAGCGAGCAGACCAGCGTGTAGATGATGGTGCGCCCGCACTCGCCGATCCAGGTGGTGATCTCGGTGCGGCCGCCGAGCACCAGGGGCAGGAAGACGATGATCGAGGTGGCGGTCGCCGCCGTCACCGCGGGCAGCACCTCCTTGGAGCCCTCGAGCGCGGCGCGCAGGCGCGACTGCCCGCGCTCCCGCCGACGGTAGATGCTCTCCAGCACCACCACCGCGTTGTCCACCAGCATCCCGACGGCCAGCATCAGGCCCATCATCGACAGGATGTTGAGCGAGTTGCCGGTGAAGTAGAGCAGCGCCAGCGCCGCCAGCACCGAGAACGGGATGGCCGCCGCCACCACCAGGGTGGTGACGAGGTTGCGCAGGAAGAAGAGCAGCACGGCGGTGGCCAGCAGGGCGCCGATGATGCCGGCCTGCAGCAGGCCCTCGAGCGAGTTGGTGATCTCCTCGGCCTGGTCGGTGAAGGTCAGCACCTGGATGCCGCGCAGCACCGGGTCCTTCTCGATCTGCTTGAGCACGGCGCGGGCGTCGCGCGCCACCCGCACCGTGTTGGCCCCCGACTCCTTCATGACGTTGAGGCCGATGGCGCGGGTCTCGTTCAGGTGGCGGCCGTAGTCGAGGTCGGGCTCGCGGTGCGACACGCCGGCGACGTCGCTGAGCTTGAGGCCGCGGTCGTTGATCGGGAAGTCGCGGATCTCCTCGAGGCTGGCGAACTGGTTGACGACGCGCAGCGGCCAGGCCTCGCCGGCGCGGCGCAGCTGGCCGGCGCTGACGCTGCGGTTGGCGGCGTCGACCCGCGCCAGCACCACGCCGGCGTCGAGGCCGTGGCGGCGCAGGGCGTCGAGGCGGAACTCGATCTGGACCTGCGGCCGCTCGACGCCGTAGAGCTCGACCTTGGCCACCCCCGGCACGCGGCGCAGCGGGTCGGCGACGTGGCGGTTGAGCAGCTCGTAGTCGCGGGACAGGTCGCGGTCGGCCGAGACGCGGCACTCGAGCACCGGGATGTCGGAGGAGCGGAAGCTGTTGACCAGGATGAGGTCGACGTCGTCCGGCAGGTCCTCGCGGATGCGGTCGAGCTTCTCGCGCGCCTCGACGCGCAGCGGCGCGATGTCCTCGCCCCAGTCGAACTGGATGGAGATGTTGGAGCCGTTGGGCGCCGAGTACGACGAGATGCGGCGCACGCGCGACAGGGTGGCCAGCGCCTCCTCGGCGGGGCGCGTGATCTCCTCCTCCACCTGGGCCGGCAGCGCGTTGGGGTACGGGATGTTGATCTCGAGCCCCGGGAAGTCCACCTCGGGCAGGAAGGCCAGCGGCAGCCGCGGCCCGGTGACGAGCCCCACCGCCACGACGCAGATCAGCACCATGCCGGCGGTCACCGGATAGCGCAGCGCCCAGCGCGACAGGTTCAAGGTCGCCCCTCCCCCGCCCCGGCCCTATCGCCGCCGGTCCAGGGTGACGTACACGGCCGGCACCACGAACAGCGTCAGGATGGTCGCGCCGGCCACGCCGCCGATCAGCGTGATGGCCAGCGGCGCGCGCAGCTCGGCCCCCTCGCCGATGCCGAAGGCCATGGGCAGCACGCCCAGCAGGATGGTCAGCTTGGTCATCAGGATGGGGCGCATGCGCACCACGCCGGCCTCGACCACCGCGTCGATCTTGGGCATGCCCCGCTTGCGCAGCCGGTTGGCGTAGTCGAGCAGCACGATCCCCTGGCTGACCACGATGCCGGCCAGCACGATCATGCCGATCAGCACCATGACGCTCACCGGCGTCCAGGTGACGACCAGCGCGGCGACCACGCCGACCACCGCCAGCGGCAGCCCGAACATGATGACGAACGGGTGCAGCAGCGATTCGAACTGGCTGGCCATCACCAGGTAGACCAGGAAGACGGCGAGGATCAGCGCGAAGCGCAGCGACGAGTAGGACTGCGCCAGCTCCTGGTTCTGGCCGGCCAGCACGACCCGGACCCCGGAGGGCACGTCCATGCCGGCGAGCGCCTGCTCGATCTCCTTCGAGGCCGAGCCGAGGTCGCGGCCGACCAGGTTGGCCGACACCACCGCGGCGCGCTGCTGCGCGATGCGGCGCACCTCGCCGGGGCCGCGCGCGACCCGCACGTCGGCCACCGCGCCGAGCAGCACCGGCTTGCCGTCGTTGCGCCCGACTTCGAGGTTGGCCAGCTCGGAGACCACGGAGCGCTCGCGCTCGGTGGCGCGCACGCGCACGTCGAGCTTGCGGTCGAGGTCGCTGAACTGCGTGGCCGCCTCGCCCTCGACGGCGTTGCGCACCAGTCGGGAGGCGCCCGCCGGGTCGAGGTTCATGGTGGCCAGCCGCGCCCGGTCGAAGGTGACCTGCACCTCCGGGTCGCCCAGCCGCATGCTCGACTGCACGTCCTCGAGGCCGCGCATGCCGGCCAACCGCTGCGACACCGCCGTGGCCACCGTGCGCAGGGTCTCGAGGTTGTAGGCGTAGACCTCGACCTCGATGGGGCTCTTGAAGGTGAGCAGGGCCGGCCGCTCGAACTCGTACACCAGGCCGGCCACGCCTTCCATGCGCCGGCGCAGATCCTCGGCCACCGCTGCCTCGGCCTTGCGGTCGGTGGCCTGCTTCATCACCACCGCGATCTGGCCGCGGTTGGCCTCGCGCGCCGAGCCGGCGAAGGCCGACAGGTCGAGCTGCCCGGTGCTGACGTAGACGAACTTGACCCGCGGGTCCTTGGCCGCGGCGTTGGCCAGGCGGTCCAGGGCGCCGTCGGTGACGTGCAGGGCCGTGCCCTCGGGCAGGCGCACGTTGAAGTGGAATTCGCCCTGCGAGAACGCCGGGAAGAGGTTCTTGGGCCACACCACGAGGATGGCGATGGCCGCGGCGAAGGCGCAGGCGGCGAAGGTGAGCGTGCGGCGCGGCCGCTCGAGCACGCGGCGCAGGCGCACCGGGTACCAGGTGATGAGGGCGTGATAGGCGGCGTCGAAAGGCACCAGCAGCCGGTCCACGAGAGGCGAAACCCGCAAGCTGAGCCAGCCGTAGGCGCGCGTCGCCAGCCGCGGCACGAAGAGCAGGACGAAGAGCGTCCAGCGGAAGGCCACGGCCAGGAGGCCGGTGCGGGCGGCCGGCCCCGGGGAGCCTGCCACGGGCGCCTCGCTCCCCGCCGGAGCCGCCGCCGCGGCGGCCGTCGCCAGCGCCGCCCCGGCGCGCTCGGCGACCGCCGGGCTGCGTCCGACCGCGCTGCGCTCCTCGCGCTTCGACCCCAGCGCCGCCAGCGTCGGCACGATGGTCAGCGCCACCGCGAGCGAGGCGACGAGCGAGAACGAGATGGTCAGGGCCTGGTCGCGCAGGAGCTGCCCGGCCAGCCCTTCCACGAAGATGAGGGGCAGGAACACGGCCACCGTGGTGAGCGTCGAGGCGGTCACCGCCATGGCCACGGTCTTGGCCCCCTCGCTGGCCGCGTAGGCCCCGGTCAGCCCCTCCTCGCGCTTGCGGAAGATGCTTTCCAGCACCACGATCGAGTTGTCCACCAGCATGCCCACGGCGAGCGCCAGCCCGCCCAGCGACATCAGGTTCAGCGAGATGCCGAAGCGGTACATGATGATGAAGGTGGCGAACACCGACACCGGGATGGACAACGCGATGATCAGCGTGGTGCGCAGGTTCTTGAGGAAGGCGAAGAGCACGAGCACGGCCAAGAGCCCGCCCAGCCACGCCGAGTTCACCACCTCGTCGATCGAGCTCTGGATGAAGCGCGACTGATCGGCGACGGTGACCATCTTCCACGACGAGGGCAGCGTGATGCGCTCCATCCGCTTCTTCACGGCCCGCGCCACGTTCACCGTGTTGGCGTCGCCCTCCTTGTAGACGGAGATCTCGACCGACTCGCGGCCGTCGACCCGCGCGATGACCTCGCGGTCCTTGGCGCCGCGCCACACGCGGCCCACGTCGGAGACGCGCACCACGCCGTCGGGGCGCACCGCCAGGATGACGTCGGCGATCTCGGCCGGGCGCAGGAACTGGTTGGTGGCGCGGATCAGGTATTCGGCCTGCCCCTCGGTGAGCGAGCCGCCGGCCAGGTTGACGTTCTCCTCGCCGAGGCGGCGCGTCACGTCGGCCAGGGTCAGCCCCACCGAGGTGAGCCGCCCGGCGTCCACCTCGACCTGGATCTCCTCCTCCTCGCCGCCCACCACGCGCACCGCCGCCACGCCGGGCGTGCCCTCGAGGTCGTTCTTGATGGTGCGCTCGGCGATGCGGCGCAGGCGCTGCAGGTTCTCGTCGCCGGAGAGGCGGAAGCGCAGGATGGGATCGAGCGACGGGTCGAAGCGCAGGATGGCCGGCCGCTTGGCCTCGCGCGGCAGCACCACCAGGTCGAGTTTCTCACGCGCCGACAGCGAGGCGAGGTCCATACGCGTGCCGGAGGTGAACTCGAGGGTCACCTCGGACTGGCCGGGGCGCGAGATCGAGTGCAGACGCGTGAGGCCGGGCACCACGCCCACGCCCTCCTCGACGGGACGCGTGACGAACTGCTCGACGTCCTCCGGGGCGGCGTCGGGCAGGTCGGTGCGGATGGTGAGCGAGGGATAGGAGATGTCGGGCAACAGCTCGACGGCCAGCCGCGAGGCGGCCACCACGCCGAAGAGCACCACGCCGAACGTGACCATGAACACGGTCACCGGCCGCCGCAGGGAGACATCCACGAGGCGCATGAGACCTTCCCTCCGCCCGGCCCGGGGCGGGGGCCGTGCGCCCCGGCGGTCGCCCGCCGCAGCCACGGCCTCCCGGTGTCCCGCCCCGGCTCTCGCCCGGAACTAGAAAATGACCGGCTTGATCTTGGAGCCCTGCTTCAGGCCGCCCTGGCCCACGGTGACGACGCTGTCACCCTCGGCCAGGCCGGTGAGGATCTGCGCGGTGTCGCCCGAGACGGCCCCGAGGCCCACGCGCACGCGGTTCACGGAGTCGGCACGCGCCACGAACACGAAGTCGTCGCCGTCCTCGCTCACCAGGGCGCGCCGTGAGATGACCAGGGCGGCCTCGAAGGTCCCGGTGCGCAGCCGCACGCGCGCGAAGCTGCCGGGGCGCAGCGTGCCGCTGGGGTCGCGCACCTCGAGGGTGACCTTGAAGGTGCCGTTGGAGCGGTCCACGGCCGGGTTCACCAGCGACACGATGGCCGGGAACTCCTTGCCGGGCTGGGTGCCCAGCTCGAGCAGCGCCGGCTGGCCGACCTTGATGCGCGCCAGCTCCCGCTCGGGGAAGTAGACGCGCGCCAGGAGCGGATCGAAGTCCGAGACCTCGAAGCAATCCTTGCCCGGGGTCACCGTCTCGCCCAGGTTCACCATCCGCCTCACCACCCGCCCGGAGAAGGGCGCCACGACGCGCGTCTGCGTCAGGTCGTACTTCGCCTGCTCCATCTGCTGCCAGGCGGTCCGCTTGGCCAGCTCGCGGTCGTCCAGCTCCTTCTCGGAGATGAGGTTCCGCTCTTTCAGTTGCTTGCCGCGGGCGAGATCGCGGTCGGCCACCTCGGAAGCGAGCTTGGCGCGGTTGAGGGCCAGCTGCGCCTCGGTGTCGTCGAGCGATGCGAGGGTCTGGCCCTGCTTCACCCAGTCGCCCTCCTCGGCGGGCAGGGTGACGATCTGCCCCTGGCGGCGGGCCACCAGCACGGCGGTGTTCTGCGGCTCGAGCGTGGTGGTGGTCTCGAGGAAGGTCGAGATGTCGTCGCGGCCGACGCGGGAGAGCTCGACCGGGGTGGCCACGGCATCCTTCCCGCCGTTCTTCTTGCCCTTGGCCGACCCGTTCCCGCGCGCGTTCTGCGCGGCGAAGACCCCGACGACGACCGCCGCCGCGACGGCCACCCCGATGGCCGAGAGAACCCAGACCTTGCGGGGGCGGCGTTTGTGCTCGTGGGAATCCATCGGGGACCTCCGGGGAACGGGATGCCTGGCCTTCTCAGGCCCTCATGAACGCCCCTACGGGCGCGCCTACGTGCGGGTTGCAACGCGGGGTCGCGACGGGAGGAACGCGGCGTCGGCGGGGACCCGGCTGGCGGCTGCGCAGAAAGTGTGGGCGGCCGACGGCCGGGCGTCAACGGAATGGCGTCCGGCAGGCGTCAAGGTCGCGAAAATGGCCCGAGGCGCTGCCCGCCGCCGGCTCCCCAGGAGCCGGGGAGCCCCCTCATACATGACTTCCGTCACACTCCCGCCCATGAAACGCGGGCACCCCCTGGTATTTCGCCTGTTTCCCGGCACTTCCCCCCCCGCCGACCGGCCTCCGGCCTTGAGCCCACCTCCCAGGTCTGCTAGACCCAATCCATCCCTGGGCCCTTCCGCCCCGTGGCGATCGCATCGTTCCCGGCCGCCCGGCCGGGACGCCGAATTTGGCCTACCTTGCCGCCTCGGGCTGCGCCCACGAAAGGAGTTGTGAGATGAAGCGATTTGGCCTCCTGGCGATGGTCCTCGCCGTCGTGCTGCTGCTGCCCGCCTGCGGCGTGCAGAAGAAAGCCGCCGAAACGGCCATCGCCGGTGCGGAGACCGCGCTGGCAGCGGTGAAGGATCAGGCGGTGAATGTGGCTCCGGATGAGGTGAAGGCGATCGAGGACGCGATCGCCGCCGCCAAGGTGAGCGTCGAGAGCGGTGAGTTCAAGGCCGCCATCGACGCCACCAAAGACCTCCCCGCCAAGATCCAGGAGATGCAGGCCGGGCTGGCCGCCAAGACCGAGGAGCTGCAGAAGGGCTGGGATGGCCTGAATGCGACGCTGCCGGGGGCGGTCGCGGCGCTCGACAAGAAGATGGGCACGATGAAGAAGGCCCCGGCGGGGATGGAAGCGGCGGCGTGGGATGGGATGAAGACTTCGGTCGCCGACGCCAAGACCAAGTGGGGCGAGGCGCAGGCGGCCGTGGGGACCGGCAATCTGGCCGAGGCGATGGCCAAGGGCACCGAGGTGAAGACCGCCGTCGCCGACGCGATGACGAAGCTCAAGATGCCGGGAGCCGACGCGCTGAAGTAGGCGGCGACCAGGCAGCGGCAGGCGTTTCGCGGGGGCGCCCGGGAGGACCGGGCGCCCTTCGGCGTTTCAGTCGCGTCTCCAGGCGGCCCGCCGCCGGAAAGCGAACAGCCCCGGGGAGGACCGGGGCCGCAGCGTCGGCGCCGCTATTCGGCGCCCAAGACGGATGGCGGAGAGGGTGGGATTCGAACCCACGGTGGACTTGCGCCCACAACGGTTTTCGAGACCGTCCAGTTCAACCGCTCCTGCACCTCTCCAGTCCTGCGACCTATAACAACTTAGGCCGCTTTTCGCAACCGACCTGTTCACGCTCAAGGACCGTCCAGGCGCCACGACCTACATGCTCTCTTCTTCTCTCGCCAGCACCTCCTCCTGTTCCTCCGCCGTGAGCTTGGGCGCGAACCACCGCTGGGCGATCACGGTCGGGACGATGGCGCTGGCGATGACCACGCTCACCAAGACTGAGAACTGCGTCCGGTCGATGTGGCCGGCCTGGAGACCATAGATGGAGGAGATTGTCCCGAAGGTGAGCCCCGTGCTCATCAGCAGGGTCGTGTAGGTCGCGGCTCCCGGCAGGTGTAGGCGGGCGAGCGGGAAGACGCCGGCGCCCTTGGCCACCAGCTTGACGGCGAAGAGGGCGCCGAGCAGCCCGATCTCCGGCCGCAGCGCGGCCAGCGACACGTTCATCCCGCCTTTCAGGAAGAAGAACGGGGTCACCATGCCGAAGGCCACCACGCGGAGCTTGCGCTGCAGTTCGGGGTGGCGGTGGAACATGGGCGCGAGCACTAGCCCCAGGACGAATACCGGCAGCACCGCATGGCTCTTGCCGAGGTGCGCGAGCAGCATCAAGCCGAAGAGGATCGCGAACAGCAGCTTGATCTCCGGCTCGATCACGCGCGCTCCGTAACGCTCGAAGACGGGCGGCAGGACGCGCGGTGCGATGACAATCACAGCCGCGGAGACGGCGAAGAAGACGGCTGTCGCCGGGCTTACATCGATGAACAGCACCGAAAGCGCCGCGGCCGTGCCAATGTCCGTGACGAAGGTCGCCGCCATGATGAGCTTGCCGAGTTCCGTGCGATTGAGGCCGGTCTCCACCAGGACGGCGTACACCACCGCGAGCGAGGTCGTGGAAAGGGCCACCCCAGCAATCAAAGAAGCCTTGGGCGTCCAGTGCGCGACGTAGGCGGTGTATCCGGCGGCGGCAAGAAACGGGAGCAGGAACGACGCGCCCCCGATCGCCAGGCTCGCCTTCAACTTGCTTCGCAGGAGCCCCGGGTCCACTTCCGCCCCCGCGAGGAAGGTGAGCAGGATGCCCCCGAACTGCGCCAGGAAGTCCAGCCAAGCCGGGGGTTGGATGCCAAACACATTCCCGGCGACCACACCCGCCGCGATCTCGATGATCGCAACCGAGAGTGCCGCCTCGACGGCGATGGCGCTCGCCGCGAATACGAGGAACGCGATCAGGGCCGTCACCGCCAGCGATTCCATCGTTCACCTCCTGGTGAGTCTGCCGCGGCGGCAGGAATAGAGAGACTCCTGCCGCCGAGGAGCGCGATCGGCAGGAGTCATCAGCCCTGACGGGCGGTTGAAGGCGAACTCCATCGCCACTCGTTCTGTAGGCCGCGGGGACCGGGCGCCCGGCGCCCCCACGCCCGCGCCCGCCCCTGTGCCGGTAGGACGGCCAGGCAGTCGGGGAAACGAGGAGGACGCTCTGATGCTGCGTCGTCTAGGAGGCCTTGAACGCACCCGCCTGTGCGTAAGCCTTGCCAGCGTACTTGGCCTGCGCGCCAAGTTCCTCCTCGATGCGCATGATCTGGTTGTACTTGGCCACCCGCTCGCCGCGGCACGGCGCGCCCGTCTTGATCTGGGCCGCCTCCGTCGCCACCACGAAATCGGCGATGAAGTCGTCCGGGGTCTCGCCGGAACGGTGGCTGACCACGAGCGTGTAGCCCGCGGCGCGCGCCGTCGTCATCGCCTCGAGCGTCTCGCTCACCGTGCCGATCTGGTTGAGCTTGATCAGCGCCGCGTTGGCGATGCCCTCCCGGATGGCGCGCGCGATGATCTTGGGATTGGTGACGAAAATGTCGTCGCCGACCAACTGGATGCGGTTGCCCAGGCGGTCCGTGACGATCTTCCATCCCGCCCAGTCCCCCTCGGCCAGCCCGTCCTCGATGGACCAGATGGGGAACTGCCGCACCCACCCCTCCCAGAAGGCCACCATCTGCTCGGGCGAGAGCCGGCTGCCGTCGGACTTCCGCAGCACGTAAGCACCGTCCTCGAAGAACTCGCTGGCCGCGGGATCGAGCGCGATGACGACATCGCCGCCGGGCTTGAGGCCGACCTTCTCGATGGCCTGCAGGATGGTCTCGATCGCCTCCACGTTCGCCTTGAGGTTGGGCGCGAAGCCGCCCTCGTCGCCGATGGCCGTCGAGTAGCCCTTGCCCTTCAGGATCGCCTTGAGCGCGTGATAGACCTCGGCGCCCATGCGCACCGCCTCGCGGAACGACGGGGCCCCCACGGGCGCGATCATGAACTCCTGGAAGTCCACGCTGTTGTCGGCGTGCGCCCCACCGTTGAGGATGTTGAACATTGGCACCGGAAGGACGTTCCCCGGGCGACCGGCCAGCCCGGCGAGGTGCCGGTACAGCGGCACGCCCTTTGCCGCGGCGGCAGCCCGCGCAGCAGCCATGGAAACGCCGAGAATCGCGTTGGCGCCGAGTTTGTCCTTGTTCTCGGTGCCGTCGAGGGCGCAGAGCTTCCGATCGAGTTCGGCCTGCGCGCTCGGGTCGGTGCCGGCGAGCGCCGGCGCGATCGCCTCGGCCACGTTGCGTACGGCCCGGAGCACGCCCTTGCCGCCAAAGCGGGACTTGTCGCCGTCGCGCATCTCGAGCGCCTCGCGGCTGCCGGTAGAGGCGCCGGATGGCACCGCTGCGCGTCCACTTGCGCCGCCCTCAAGCTGGACATCGACCTCGACCGTCGGGTTACCCCGCGAGTCGAGGATCTCGCGTCCCTTGATGCTCACGATTCTCGTCATACGCCTGCGTCCTTTCTCTCGGCAACAAGTGTCGCTCGGCCCCGCCTCTGAGCAACAATAAACTCCTGGCCCCGGAGGAGGTCAGGAGTCATCAGCCCGTGCGCTGCCCGGGCGGTTCACGGCGAACTCCATCGCCTTGCGAATGGACAGAAACTATGCGTGCCGGCCTTCGCGGTCAAGGGGCGGCGCAGGCCGGCGTGCCGGAGCCGATTTGACACCCCCCCGCTCCGGGGTTAAACTGGCCGGCAAACAGAGCGGCGATGAAGCTCGCCGAAACCACCCGCTTGCGGGTTGATGGCTTCTACCAGACGGTAGGAGTCATTTCTACTTATGACGCAAACCGTCGGGTCTGTGCACCAGCAACTCCAGCGGATCCTCGACCGGCTTCGGACCCTGGCCGAGGGCCGAGCGGACCGCCGCATCCTCGCCGACCTAGACGCCGCCGACCGCCGCCTCGCCGAGATCAACTTCAAGCTCGTGGTTCTGGGTGAGTACAAGCGCGGCAAGAGTACCCTGATCAACGCGCTCCTGGGCGAGCCGGTTCTGCCGACCGGCGTCGTCCCTTTGACCTCCGTGATCACGGAAGTCACGTATGGCTCACCGCCTTCGGCCCGCATCGAGTTCCTCTCCGGCGACGTTATGCCCGTCGCAATCGATAGCCTGGCTCAGTTCATAACCGAACCCCACAATCCCGGCAATCGCAAACGCGTGGCCCGTGCCGTCATATGCGTCGAAGCCGCGCTGCTGCGCCAGGGAGTAGTCATTGTCGACACCCCGGGCGTTGGCTCGGTGTTCTCGCAGAACACCCAGCTGACCTACCAGTTCCTCGGCGAGGCGGACGCCATGGTTCTGGTCCTGGGGGCGGACCAGCCGCTGAGCGCCGAAGAGCACCGCTTACTTGCCGCCCTGTCCCAAGTCACGAGCCGAATCCTCTTCGTGATCAACCGCGTCGATGTCCTCTCCCAGGCGGAGCGCGAAGCGAGCGTGCAGTTCATTCGTGAGCAGCTCGCCGAGATCGATCCACAGGCCCGCCCTGCCCTGCACGCACTCTCCGCCCGGCAGGCCCTCGAGGCGCGCCAGCGGGGCGGGGCCGTGCCTGCCGCGTTCGCGGACTTCGAACTTGCCTTGCGTGCCCGGCTGATCGATCAGAAGAGCCAGATCCTTGCCGAGCGCGCCCTGGCCCTGGCAGGACGCGCCGTGGACCTCATCGCTCTCCACATCGGCTCCGAGAGACGGGCGCAGCAGCTCACGCTGGCGGATCTCGATGCAGCGATTACTCAGTTCGACGTCAGTGCCGATGCCATTCGCCAGCAAGCCGATGAGGCAGCCGTGCTGTTGCGCCACGAGACGTCCCAGATCTACAAGGTGGAGTTGTCGGCTCTGTCGTCAAAGGTCGCTGAGCGCCTGTCGGCCGAGCTCTGGCCGCGCGTGGAACAGGAGCTTCAGGCCCGTAGCGGCGAGAGGCTGCGCGCCGTCGCGTGGTCGCTGGCCGCGTCCATCGGCACCTGGGTCGTCGGTGACCTGCGCGCCTATCATCGCGAGACCGAGCAGGTGGTGCCTTCGCACTTCGCCGCTGCCCTCGATCGCTACACGGGCCGCGTACAGGCGGCCGCCGAGGAGACCGTCGCTCTGGCGAACCGCTTGCTCGGGATGGAGTCGCCCATTCCGCGGATCGTTGCTCCGATCGGGGACGACACCCGCTTCTACTTCCACGACTGGGACTACGCCGGCGGCCCCTTCCGGGGCCCGGTGTGGAGACTTCGACTGCCCCGCCGGTGGGCCGCGGCCGCTGCGCGACAACTGCTGAGGGAGCTGCTGGAGCGGCGCATCCACCAGAACCTGGAAGCCATCCGCTGGGACTGGATGACCCGCCTCGAGGATGCCGTGCGCCGGTTCGAGGCCCCCAGTCGGGACCAGCTGGATGCGGTCACGGAAGGCATCCGCGAGGCGCTCGGGCGCACTCGGGATCTGCAGACCGCAACCGCCGTCGATGAAGCCCGCTCCGCCGCGCGACTCGGCGAACAGGTAGCAGAATTGCAGGCGATGCGGCAGGAGCTGACGCGGATCTCGTCGGCCGAGGGCGTCATGCCGAACGATGAGTCGGTGCCGATGTAGCCAACCACGCGTCCATGAGCATCGCCCTCGTCTTGAGCCTGATCTTCAGCCCCCTGGCCGCGATGATGGCTTTTCTCATTACCTACGACGATTACCGCAGGCACTTCCCCGAGCGCGGGCGGGCCCTTCGGGCCGGATTCGAGGCGGCAGCCTTGACGTTCGCGGTGTTCCTGCTCCTCTCGGTCGGCGCCATTCTCCTCATGGAGAGGATGGCCAAGTGGTAGAGTCGACTCGCCTGTTCCCGCTCGGGCACCCCGTCGTGGACGCGCTTCCCACTCGCCAAGGTGGTGGTCTGACGGACGCGCCCTCAGCGTGGGCCCGTATCCCTCGGTGCGTTCGGCAGCCGCAGCCACCCCCGCCGGGCAGCGTGCGCCACCAGCGTCCCGGCGACGAGCCCCACGATGTAGCCGTTGGGCAGGCCGATCACCGCTGCACCCACGAGCAGCGCGATCCACAGCTGGCTGCGGTCGGCCGCGATGTCCCCGACCAGGAGCATCAGAGCCAGGGCCTCGAACAGGAGGACGACACCGAGGATCGGCATCGGGAAGACACGCACGACCGTGGCGAATCCCGGCGCGAACACCAGCCCGAGGACGACGTACATCACTCCATAGAGGACCGGCGCCCCGCCGGTACGAGCCCCGAAGGCGTGGAAGCCTGCCAGACCCCCGCAGCCGTGGCAGACCGGGACGCCGCCGAACCAGGGCCCGATCAGGTTCAACAGGCCATAGGTGAAGCCGATCTTGCGGACCCCCACCGCCCGGGCCGGGAACAGGTCGCGCGTGGCCTGGCTGGTCGCCAGCACGGAGTTGCCGAGCGAGAGCGCCAGCTGGGGCAGCGCGAGCAGGAGCGCGCCGCGCGCGAATTCGGTCGTCGTCGGCACCGCGAATCTCGGCAGGCGCAGCCCGATCAGGCTGCTCCAGGGCTGGGAGTCGATGCTGTAGACGACCGCGTAGGCGATGCCGATCGCGATCACGACGAGCGGCCCCGGCACCCGCCGCTGCTTGCGCAACAGGAGCAGGGCGACCACGGCGACGGCCCCCAGCACATAGCCCCGAATCCCATCCGCCCCCGCGTAGTCGCCGAGCGCCAGCCGCGCGAGCGACAGGCCCAAGCCCAGCTGGATGCCCCGCACGACGGCCATGGGGACCATCTTGGCAATCCAGTCCAGCGAGCGCGTCGCCGCTAGGATCAGCATCGTGGCGCCGATGACGATCCCGCCGCCCGCGAGCGTGCCGGGCGAGAGGCGCTGCGCGAGCATGATGACGGCCATGGCCTTGAGCGGCTGCACGGGCATGGGAATCCCGTAGATGAGCCCGGTCGCCATCTGGAGCACGCCGAACACGATGCAGACGCTCGCCGCGTCGAGGCCGCAGAAGGCGATGAGCCCGACGAGCAGGGGCAGATCAGTGCCAATGTCGCCGAAGGCGCCGGCCACCTCGTGGCGGTCAAAGCGGACGCGTGGCGCGCGAACCGACTGGGACATGGTCCCGCAGCCTAGCACGCGTTGTGGCAATGCGGGAGGTACTCCCGGATGCACCTCTGCTGGACCCCTCAATGTCCTCTCGCGGCCTCTCATGTCCCCCACTTTCCCAAACGACAAGCCCCGGACCACCTGCTTCCGGGGCTTCTTTGTATTCTCGCAACGTCGGTTGCGAATCGAGTCGTCAGGTCATTCGCGTCTCAGAGGGATTGCCGGGCACCGCGCACATCTGGCCAGCTCTGACCGGCTTACCGTGCGTCATCGCCCACGCCGCCCGGCCGCCCGGGTCTCGCGCATCGGGTAGCCGTCTTCACCGCATTGTCAGGGGATCAGAGCCCCGCGGGTGCCGGGTCCTCCGCCACGCACCGTCCCTCCTCCAGGCGTATGTGCCGGCGTCCCGCCTTGGCCGCTTCGGGACTGTGCGTGACCAACACGACCGTCCGCCCCTCGTTCTCGTTCAGGTCCCCGAGGATGGCCAGGATCTCTGCGGCCAGGGCCGGATCGAGATTGCCGGTCGGCTCATCGGCCAGGATGACCTCGGGATCGTTGACGAGGGCGCGCGCGATGGCGACTCGCTGCTGCTGACCCACCGAGAGCTCCCGCGGCAGGTGGTCCATCCGGTCGGCCAGCCCCAAGCGATCCAGGAGCGACTTTGCCCGCTCCTTTCCCTCGCCGTTGGTGGACGCGCCGAGCATCGCCGGAACTAGCACGTTCTCATAGGCAGTCAAGTACGGGATCAGGTTGAAGCTCTGCAGGACAAACCCCACGCTCCGATTCCGGTACCCCGCGAGGCGCTTCTCGTCCAGGCCACCCAGGTCGGTTCCACGGAACATCACCTTCCCGGAGGTCGGCCGGATAAGTCCCCCGAGCGTCAGGAGAAGCGTGGTCTTCCCGGATCCCGATGGACCCGTGACCGTGATGAAGCTCCCCCCTTCGATCGGCAGGGAGACGTCCCGGAGGGCATGGACGACCCCGCGGCGGCTGGCATAGGACTTCGTGACCTGCTGAAGCGCGAACATCGCTAGAACTCCTGGAGGATCGAGGCGGGATCGAGGCGTGTCGCGCGATAGATGGGATACCAGCTCCCCAGCACGGCGATCACCAAGGCGATCAGGACGGACCAGATGAGGTAGATCGGGATCGGCTGGACGGACAATCCGGCAAGCTGGGGGCCGAGGATCATCGCCGAGAGCGTCCCGAGGAGATAGCCGCAGATTCCGCCCAGGACACCCAGGACGATCGACTTCGCGAAGAACAGCCGGTAGATGCCGCCGCGGGTCGCGCCGAGCGCCAGGAGCGTGCCGATCTCGCGCCTGCGCTCCTCGACATTGGCCCATATGTAGTTCGCGATTGAGATCGCGCCCACGAGCACGATGATCATGAGCAGAATCACCGAGATCTTGCTCATCAGGCGATTCGTCTCGATCTGCGTGTTCACGATCTGCCCGATGGTTGTGATGCGTGTGTCCGGCAGGATGTTTCGCAGCTTCCCGAGGAGCCCGTCGGAGATGGCGGCGCAGCATCCCATGATCTCGATGGCGCTGACCTGGCGCCCTGTCCCAAGAAGGTCCTGCACCACGTGCAGGTGGGCGAAGACGCGATCATCATCGATCGTGCCGGTCTCCGGCAGGACGCGCGCGACCGAGAACTCGCGCCCCTGGATCGCGAGACGGCTCCCATCCTTGAGACTCAGGCGTTGGGCTGCAACACTCCCGACGAGCACCTCGGTCGGGGCGAGTGAGTCGATCGCCTTGCGCTGGAGCCGTTCGTCCACGTAGGAGGGGCCCTTCTTCACCTCGGGGCTCGTGCCGCAGGCCGCGGCCAGCTCCGCTCCGGCCAGCCCGGCGCTCTGCCAGATCGGTTTGGACGCGAGTTCGCTGGCCGGCAGGATGCCCGTGAGGACGACCGGGACGTCGCCGACCTTGACCCGTCGCGTCAACTTAGGCGACAGGTTATCCACGCCGGCCAGCATGGAAGTCGCGATTCGCTCCACGTAGTCTTCCGAGAACGTGGGAGCATCAATGTCCGCGGTGTAGTAGTCGTCCACCGAAGCTGCCTGCGGTAGGACGAGGATGTTGGCGCCCAGGTTGTCGAGCTTGATCTTGACCGCGCGTTCGGAGACGGCCGCGATGGACTGGATGCCGACGATGACCGCGATCCCCAGCGTGATGGCCAGGAGACCGGAGATCATCTTCGACTTGCGCAGCCACAACTCCTTCCAGAGGACCGAGCGAAGGTTCAAGAGGGCATGTCCTCACTTCTTCGCTGGGGCGCAGGCCTTGCTGCCACTCTGCACGGTCGAGGGGCAGCACCCGCCCGCCTTTCGCGTGGCGGCCTGCACGAGGTTCGACACGTCCGTGGCGCCTTTGTAGGTTGCCGTGACTTGCCCCTGGGGGTTCACGACGACGGTCACCGGCTCGGTGGCAGCGGTGTTGACCTTGAGTTGAGTGAGGAAGGCCGTCTCCGCAGGGTCGGCCATGTCAATCTGAACCATGACGCACTTGTCACTCATCTGATTGCACGCCGCCGCACACGTTGCCAACGTCCCATCCTGCGAGCTCATCTCCTGACGGCTCGCCGCGATGAACACGGACTTCCCATCCTCCAAGGCGAGGAGGACATCGGCTTTCTTCGGTGAAGGAACCACCCCGACGAGGGCTTCCGGAGTGGCTTGGGCTGCGACCAGCCCCCCAGCAATCGCTCCGTTTCGTGCCGCGACCAGAATCACGGGAACTGGCGCACCGGCCACGCCAAGCTTCTGAACGAGCTGGGCGTTAGCCGGATCCGTGCGAATCAGTTCGACGGATGTCGACTTGGGAACCCGCTTGACGGCTTGGCGAATGACATCCCGGGCCTGATCGACGCCCGGAGTGCCTTGGTCGGTGACGAGGATGAATGCGACCTTGTGATGCTTGGCTGCCGACGTCAGGTCCTGTTGCGAGGAGGCTGTCGCCGTGGATCCAAGGATGCCAAGCAAGAGCACAGCTACACCGAAACCACGCCCGAACATTGCAACCTCCTGCCGTTGAAGGTGGCCCTTCCCAACCGACCGGCGCGACCCGCCAGGTTCTCTCACTGCGAGTCTGCCCCAGGGCCTCGAGAGTCCGGAGATCGTTGGCGCCGGCTCATTGCGGGCAACAACCACCGGACTTCCTGAGCTTCGCGGCCCGCTTCCGGTCGGCCACGAGCCCGGGAACATCACCAAAGCAGTCCCCAAGGCATTCGAGCAGCTTGTGATGGAACGGCGAACGAGGCGGGCTGAGCTTGTAGAACATCCAGAGCCCTTGCTTGCGAGCCTCCAGAAGCCCCGCTCTTCGCAAGTAGATGAGATGGCGGGACGCCTTGGCCTGCGGCACCTGGAGGATCGTGATGATGTCGCTGACACAGAGTTCCCCATCGCGGAGGACGTGGAGGATCCGGAGCCGGGTTCCGTCGGCAAAAGCCCGGAACATCTTCTCGGTCCCGTCCGTGGAGCGTGTTCGCGGTACATTCATCTAGGCGATTATATTGAGTCGCCGATCCGGCGTCAATCCGAAATCTCCTTTGCTCGTGCCAATCATTGCTCGCACCTGGGGTACCTTGACCCTGTGACCAGCCGTGATCTGCTGCAGGCGCACCTCGCGGGCGTTGGCGACCCGACCTCGGTCGCCTCGCGTGTACCGTGACTACACTCGGCCGACCGGGTGTCTGGTTCGACGGTTCGGGGAAGCGCGTCGAGGAGATCGCGCCGCCGCCACTCGAGGGCGCTTGGATCTTCCGCGGTCGAGAGCGGTGTGATGGCCCACCAACCCATTGAGCACCCAACCTTTGCCCGCCTGCCGCCCGCCCCGGGCGACCTCCCACGAGCCGCGCCTGCCGTCGCCGAGTCCGACCGGGGCCCAGCCTGACGTCAGACCTTGACGAGACCGGCGGACACACCTACACTTCGCCATGTGACGGAATGACAGAAGGAGACGAACCCATGCGTGACCTTGAACTCGCACTCAAAGCGGCTGGCGACCCGACCCGGACCCGTATCCTCAAGCTTCTGGAGGGCGGTGGCCTCTGCGTCTGCCAAGTGCAGGCGGTGCTCGCCCTTGCTCCATCCACGGTCTCGAAGCACCTCGCGATCCTCAAGACAGCTGGTCTCGTCGAGGATCGGCGTGACGGCAAGTGGATCGAGTACGCCCTCTCGCACGACGGGCAGAACCCGTACTCCAAGGCGGTCCTCGCGCTGCTTCATGGTTCGATGGACCGCGAGCCTCGCATCGTGGCGGACCGCAAGCGCCTGCGCGAGGTGCGGGCCGTGCCCCTGGCCGATCTGTGCAAGACCACGCCTGGCCGGCTCGCGACCCTTCCACGCTCGCAAGCGCGCCGGATTCGCCGCGGGGAGCGAGAGCGTGCCTGAGAGGCTTCCCCACCTCCTGTTCGTCTGTATTGAGAACTCCTGCCGCTCGCAGATGGCCGAGGGCTTTGCGCAAGCGCTCGGCAGTGGCTGCGTCGCCGCGTTCAGTGCCGGCTCTCAGCCATCAGGGATCGTCCACCCCAGGGCCCTCCGCTTCATGGCTGAGAAGGGCATCGACCTGCGTGGGCAGTCCTGCAAGGGGCTCGACGACCTCCCGGCGGGCGTCCGCTGGGACTATGTAGTGACGATGGGCTGCGGCGATGCCTGCCCGTACCTACCGACCCGACATCGGCTCGACTGGGATCTGCCTGATCCGCAGGGCATGGACGACGCCGGCTTCCGGAGCGTTCGTGACCGCATCGAGCGGCTGGTCCGCAGTCTGATCGATGAGGCGACGCGGCCTGGCGACGCCGCGAAGGAGCACGAGCAATGACGCATGGCGCTGCAGCAGGGAATCTCTCCATGATGGACCCCGCCAGGCACCCGAGCTCGGGCGGCATCGTCCGCAAGCTTTCCTTCCTGGATCGTTTCCTCACGCTCTGGATCTTCCTCGCCATGGCCGTGGGAGTCGGCGGCGGCTACCTGTTCCCGGGCGTGGTGCCGTTCCTGAACCGCTTCAGCGTCGGCACGACCTCCATCCCCATCGCCATCGGCCTCATCCTCATGATGTACCCACCCTTGGCCAAGGTGCGCTACGAGGAGATGGGCCGCGTCTTCCGCAACCGGCGCGTGCTCGTCCTGTCGCTGGTGCAGAATTGGGTGGTCGGACCCGTCCTCATGTTCGGCCTCGCGGTGCTCTTCCTGAGCGACAAGCCCGAGTACATGGTGGGGCTCATCCTGATCGGCCTGGCGCGCTGCATCGCCATGGTCATCGTGTGGAACGACCTGGCCAAGGGCGACACCGAATACTGCGCGGGCCTGGTCGCCTTCAACTCGATCTTCCAGGTGCTCTTCTTCTCGGTCTACGCCTACGTCTTCATCACGCTTGCGCCCCGCTGGTTTGGCCTCCAGGGCGTGGCCGTGAACATCACGATCGGCGAGATCGCCAAGAGCGTCTTCATCTACCTGGGCATCCCGTTCCTCGCCGGGATCGCCACGCGCTTCACCCTCATCCGGGCTAAGGGCAAGGACTGGTACCACCGCCGCTTCATCCCGAGGATCAGCCCGATCACGCTCATCGCCCTGCTCTTCACCATCGTCGTGATGTTTTCGCTCAAGGGCGAGAAGATCGTCCAGCTCCCCTTCGACGTGGTGCGGATCGCCATCCCGTTGCTCATCTACTTCGTGGTCATGTTCGTGGCCTCGTTCTTCATGAGCAAGTGGGCGGGCGCCGACTATCCGCAGTCGGCGACGCTGTCGTTCACCGCGGCCTCCAACAACTTCGAGCTGGCGATCGCGGTCGCGGTCGCGACTTTTGGCATCCACCACGGCGCCGCCTTCGCGGCGGTGATTGGGCCGCTGGTCGAAGTGCCGGCCTTGATCGGCCTGGTAAACGTAGCGCTGTGGTTCCGGCGAAGGTATTTCCACGTCGAGGATGCGGCACCCGCGCTGGCAGAAGCCGTGACTCATGAGTCGCGCTGAAGGAGCCCTTGGATGAGCGATCTCGCAGCGAGCCCGGCGATTCCGAAGCCCCGCACCGTCCAACTGGCGCGGTTGCTTCCCTTCGCGCTAGTAGCCTGGATCGTCGCTTACTCTCTCCTGGGCCGCATCTCCAACTGGCTGAGCCGAGACCTCCTGCACCTCTCCCCCGCGACCCACCTTGGCAGCGCCGTGGCGTTCTTCATCTACGAGGCTCCCAAGGTGCTCCTGTTGCTGACCCTGGTGGTGTTCGGTGTCGGCATCGTCCGCTCGTTCTTCACGCCCGAGAGGACGCGCGTGATCCTCGCCGGCAAGAAGGAATCGGCGGGCAATGTCCTCGCCGCCGCGCTCGGCATCGTGACCCCGTTCTGCTCCTGCTCGGCGGTGCCGCTGTTCATCGGCTTCCTCACCGCCGGCATCCCGCTCGGCGTCACCTTCTCGTTCCTCATCTCGGCGCCGATGGTGAACGAAGTGGCGCTCGCCCTCCTGTTTGGGCTGTTCGGCTGGAAGGTCGCAGCCCTCTACCTCGGTACCGGCCTCGTGGTCGCCATCATCGCGGGCTGGATCATCGGCCGCCTGCACCTTGAGCGGCACGTCGAGCCCTGGGTTTACAAGTTGGTCTCGGGGGAAAGCGACACGGTCGAAGAACGGCTCACGTGGGAGGACCGCCTCCGGCACGGGCTCGCTGCGGTGCGCGACATCGTCGGCAAGGTGTGGCCCTATGTTCTCGTCGGGATTGCCGTCGGCGCCGGGATTCACGGTTGGGTGCCGGAGAACTTCATGGCCTCGATCATGGGCAAGAGCGTCTGGTGGTCGGTGCCCTTGGCCGTGGTCATCGGAGTCCCGATGTACTCCAATGCGGCCGGCATCATCCCGGTGGTCCACGCCCTGCTCGAGAAGGGCGCGGCGCTCGGGACAGTCCTCGCCTTCATGATGGCGGTGATCGCGCTGTCGCTTCCCGAGACCATCATCTTGCGCAAGGTGCTCAAACCCACGCTGATCGCGGTGTTTCTCGGGGTGGTGACGATCGGGATCATCGTCGTCGGCTATCTGTTCAACTGGTTGATCTGAGTCCCGTCGTATCGTCAGGAGAACTGGAACACCCAGCACAAAGGAGCCAGCACCATGAACAAGACCCGTATCGAGATCCTGGGCCCCGGCTGCGCCAACTGCAAGACGCTCTATGAACGAGCAGAGTCGGCTGCGCGGGACCTCGGTCTCGATTACGAAATCGAGAAGATCGCCGACCTGAATGTCATCCTTGGCTATCGGGTCATGTCAACACCCGCCCTGGTCGTCAATGGCCAAGTGAAGGTGTCGGGGCGCGTACCCTCGGTGGCCCAACTGAAGGAGATGCTCTCATGATCCTCGATTCTGCGAGCACCCATGTCGCGGGGGAAGCGGCTCGCCCCCACTCGTCGCTTTGGCCGCGGCGGCGAATCGCCTCGGTCGCCCCCCTGGTTCTCGCCGCGACGGCCAGCCTCGTTCTCCTCGTCGCGGCGCAGGCGAAGCCCCCGGCGACCGAGCCGGCAAAGCCGGCTGTGTCCGCTCCAGCGCGTGCGGATACGACTGCGCTCAAGCACCGCGTCATCGCTTACTACCTGCACACCACCTACCGGTGCGTCACCTGCAAGAAGATCGAGGCCTATTCTCGCGAGGCCATCGAGACCGCCTTCGCGAAGGAACTCGCAGACGGACGCGTGGTGTGGCGGGTCGTCAACATCGAGGAGAAGGGCAACGAGCACTTTGTGAAGGACTTCGAACTGTACACGAAGTCCCTGGTGCTCGTGGACGAAGTCAAAGGCAAGCAGGTGCGCTGGCAGAACCTCACCAAGGTCTGGGAGCTCCTGCCTAAGAAGGCCGCGTTCTTCAGCTACGTTCAGGACGGGGTGCGGGGCTATCTGACGGGCAAGTCGTGAGCGAGCTCCTGGCGGCGGTTGCATCGGCGCTCTGGCTGGGCATCCTGACCTCGATCAGTCCGTGCCCCTTGGCTTCGAATGTGGCCGCAGTGTCATACGTCGGCCGGGACATCGAGAATCCGGCGCGCGTGCTGCTGGCCGGACTGGTGTATTCCCTGGGGCGGGCCCTGACGTACGTGTTGGTTGGGGCCCTGGTCGTGACGAGTGTCCTCTCCGTGCCCAGCGTCTCCTTCTTCCTCCAGCAGCGGATGAACCAGATTCTGGGACCACTGCTCGTTCTGATCGGGATTGGCATGCTCGGATGGATCCCGCTGCGCCTGCCCTCGACCGGGTTCAGCCAGGGCATTCGCGAACGGGCCGCAGGGCGTGGCATCCTGGGCGCCGGCGCGCTCGGGATCCTCTTCGCACTTTCATTCTGTCCGGTCTCCGCGGGACTCTTCTTCGGCGCGCTCATTCCCTTGGCCGTCAGCGCCGACTCGCGAGTCACTGTGCCTGCTGTCTATGGCGTCGGGACCGGCCTGCCGGTCCTCGTCTTTGCCGTGCTCTTGACCGTCGGGGCGCAATGGGTCGGGCGCGCGTTCCATGTTCTCACGAAGATCGAGCGAGCGGCGCGGCCGGTGACTGGCGCGATCTTTATCCTCGCGGGGGCCTATCTCGTCGCGACGCACATCTTCGGACTGAGCTTCTGACGGTGAGGCGCATTGCGCCCCCGGAGGCCTGCCATGCCAGTCGGCCACAAGGATCCCTGCCCCTGCGGAAGCGGGAAGAAATATAAGCACTGCCACATGAAGAAGGACCTCGAGAAACACCAGCATGGCGGTTGGATCCTGGTAGGCACGGTGGTCGTGCTAGGTGTGGCGGTGATCTACTTCGCGAACAGCGGGGGGCTTCCATGGGGAGGGGACCGGGTGAGGACCCCGGCTAGCTCAAGCCTGCCGTTCACACCGGGGACATTGCCTATGACGGGCCTCACCCCGGCCACCGATACCGCGGCCGCCGGTTCAGTGGCATCACAGGATCAGTCGCCCCTGCCCGGAGGCGTGACTCCGCAGCCGTGGCAGTACGACGCCCCGCGCAACCGGTTCTGGTATCCCGAACACGGCCACTGGCACGACGGCCCACCGCCGGATCCGAGCCAGCGCGTGACGACGCCCGCCACCGCCACGACGGGGGCCGCAGCCGCTACCTCGGGGGCCTCGCGGGATCAGTCACCCTTGCCTGGAGGTGCAACCCCACAGCCGTGGCAGTACGATGCGCCGCGTAACCGGTTCTGGTATCCCGACCACGGCCACTGGCACGACGGGCCGCCGCCGGACGCAAGTCAGCGCGTGACGACCGTGACCACACCCGCCAGCTCGGGGGCGTCGCAGGATCAGTCACCCCTGCCCGGGGGCGCCACTCCCCAGCCGTGGCAATACGATGGGCCGCGTAACCGGTTCTGGCATCCGGATCACGGGCACTGGCACATTGGGCCGCCGCCAGACCCGAGCCAGCGTGCCGCGGCAACGGCGACCCAGACCACCACTCCGGCGGTCGATCAGAGCCCACTGCCCGGCGGCATCACGCCGACGCCCAACTACTACGACGAAGCGAAGAACCGCTACTGGGTGGCAGAGCACTCCCACTGGCATTCCGGCCGCCCGCCGGCCGCCACCGGCACGACAGGGACCACGACGGCCACCCCAGCTACCCCAGCCGCCCCGACGCCTCAGCCCGCCCCGGCGCAGCCGGAACCGACGCCAGAACCGACGCCCGCGCCCTGAGCGGTGGCTTCATCGCAGAACCATGCCTCGGTCCGGGTCAGGCCTGGGCGGGCCAATCAACCGAGGCGCTTGCGCCTTGCCCGTGGGCGACGATCAGGCGACACATCCGAGACCGCTGTCGCGTAGCTACCCCGGAAACCCAAGGCGGGTGTCATGCTACGGGCATGCTCTCGCGGGTCGGGTGTGGCATACTGGGCGCATGCGCCAAGCCCACTTTGAGTCCCAGAAGCTGAGGGAGTACATCGCTGCGCGGGGCGGGACGCTCTGCGTCTCGGTCCAGGCGACTATGCACGGCTGATGAAGGGTCGAACGCGGCCCGGTCGGGTCGCTCGAGACCCCTGAGGACGTCGCGGCGTACGAGTGCATTCAGGCCGGCGGGGTCGCCGTATACGTCCATCACGACGTGCTGGCCTCAATGGATTCGGGGCGGCTGACCTTCGCGTTCGGCAAGTTCGGTCGGTGCGCCTTGGTGATCGGTCCTGAGCCACGGACAGGGCCTGCCTGAGCAGGTCATCCAAGCCGACTTGGGGGATACCAGAGAGCAAATCTCGGCCCCGAGCGATTGGAACCCTGGGTGACGATTGGGTGACACACCAGAGTCCGCTCCTGTCCTCTTCTGTCCGCTCCTGTCCGGTTCAAGCGAAGGGCCCCCGCCGGTGCTAACCGACGGAGGCCCTTATGATTCAACGTCTTCCCGGTCGAGGCGGCAATTGGGGGTCTTTGGTTTTCGAGACCGTCCAGTTCAACCGCTCCTGCACCTCTCCAGGCGCAGCATTCATAACAGCTTGCGGCGTTTTCGGCAACGGCCCAAAGGGGCGTCTGCTGCCGTTTTGCACCTCTATCCGCTCGCGAGCCGCTCTGCCTCTGCTCGGATGTGCGCCTCACCGAGGTGCCCATGCCGCTTGGGCGCCATGAATGTTCGTCGACAAGCTCCACCCGACGACATACAAACGCAGGTGGAGGCCCACAAGGAGCTGGCGCGGACCGGCGGCACGGTGCTCGGGATCGCCGCGTCGATCGGCACCGTCTTCATGACGGCGCTCGGCGGCGAGGATGTGCCGCTCACCGACACCGTGGGTTGCCGGTTCATCGACAACGCGGAGACGCTGCACGAGGACGTCGAGGGCACGCCGCTCGTGCTTGGCCGCGAGTAGTGCCGGGGGTGCCGGTGCCGGCCACCGGCTTGCCGCGCTGCGGTCTCAGCTCGCCGCGCGCGCGATCGGCAGCCCCGCCTCGCGCAGTGCGATGACCAGCCGCTCGATACGCTCGGGGCCCAGCCACAGCGCCAGCTCCCTGCGCGCCTGGCGCAGGAAGTCTGGATAGATTTTGAGCAGGCGCGCGAGCGCCTCGGCCGCCTCGTCCTCCATCCCCAGCGCCGAGTAGGCAAGCAGGTGCATCCCGTGCGTCCAGTAGAAGTCCGGGTTCTGCGAGCGCAGCGCCATCTCGAGGGCGTCGTCGAACTCGCCCCGATCGAAGTGCCACGTGAAGAACGGGAACCAGTACCAGTCCGGCGGCTCCGGGTTGAGCGAGAGCGCGAGTTTGAGCAGGAACAGGCCACGGCTCCATTCGTCGCACATCGTGAGATGTAATCCAAAATCCGCTAGGATGTCGGTGTTGTACGGATTCAGCTCGAGTGCGCGGCTACCCGCGTCGCGGAACGCCTTCACGTCACCGTTGGCGAAGTGCGCCAGGAAGCGTGCGTGATACCCGAGCGCATCGCGCGGATCCAGATCGACCGCGCGCCGCGCCGCCTCCAGTCCCTGCGCGCGCGCGGCCTCGCGTGACGGCGCCACATTGAAGCCGAAGCGCCAGGTGTCGATGTGGAGCATCGACAGCGCCGCCCACAGCGACGCCACGCCGGGCGCTTCACGCGTCTCCGCATCCACGACCGTGCGCACGGCGCCGTGGCGCTCTACGGAGCGATGGGCCGTATAGTCATAGAACAGCATCAGACAATCGTAGGAATGCAGCCGCTCGGGCGCCTTGCGCCGCGCGCTGGCAACCCCGGGGCGCGAGATGACCCCGTGCGGCGGCGCGATGGTCGTCACCACCCGGGTCGCGATCTCGTCCTCGATCGCGAACATCGTGCCCGCGCTGAGCTCGCGATCGAAGCGCTCCACCCACAGCAGCTGGCGATCCGCGGTGCTCACGAGCTCGGCGTGCACGCGTACCCGCTCGGCATCGCGCCGGATGCTGCCGCTCAGGACGTAGTTGGCGCCCAGGTTGGCGCGCAACTGGACGACGTCGCGCTCGCCCCGGTATCCGAACGCCGTGCCGCGGCCCAGCAGTCGGAACTCGCGGAAGCGTGACAGCGCCGTGAGGATCTCAATGCTGATGCCGATGCCGAACGGCTGGTCGCCCTCGCCGCCCAGGTTCTCGAACGGGAGCACCGCGATCGCGGGCCCACCCGGCAGCGTAGGCGCGAAGTCACCGGCGCTCGCGTCGAGTTCTCTCGTCACCTCGGCGAGGTGGTCGCGCAGGTGCAGCACGTCCGAACTGCTCTCGAAACGCGGCACGTAGCCGCCGCGCGGCAGCTCGATGAGCACCGGGTCGTCGCGCCCGAGCGTGAGGTAGTAACGCTCGAGCCGCTGGCGCAGACGCCCCGCCTCGACCCGCACGGCGGGACTCAGCTTGGGATCGAACGACGCGTCCCGGCCGAAAACCTCGGTGGCGAGCGTGTATTCCTTGAGCGTGTCCGCACGCCCGGCGAGCGTTTCCTCGACGACGAAACGCAGGAGTCGGCGGGCGCCATCGGAGGCCGCGAATTGCGGGCTGGCGAGGATCCGCTCGAGTTGATCGCGAATCGCAGGCTCGCTCGGGGAAACCGACATCCCATCGGGCCCCGTAACGTCGTCGGCCAGGTCTGCCATGGCGGTGGCGGCTCCCGCGCCGGTAACGAGGCGTGTCGCGCGCCGAACGGCAGGCGGCACATGAGACTCCAGGCGCCGCATCAGGCGTGGACGATGCGACTGGCGGGAGGTTACCTACCCCCTGTTACTCCCGTCAACCCTTGCGCGTGCCTAGGCTGCTATCAGTGAAGGCAGCAGTGGGCGCACGGGACCACGCAGTGGCCGGGTGAGCGGTACTCCCGGACCACCGCGCGCTCGGGAATTCGAAGATCAGCAACGGGACCGTGCGCCCCGGTCGAGCAGGACCCGGCCTCTATCCTGGCTAGGCTCCAGTGCGATGGGCCGCTGCTCACCTCCGTGGAGTACGGCGCGCTCCTCTCGCTCAACGTCACCGCGCTCCGCCAGTTCGTGCGGACCGTGGACGGGAGGCTCCAGAAGTTCCACCTCGGAAAGCCGGCCGGGGAATGAACATGAACTCAGGACGCTCCTCCCGTCTCCGGACTTGCCACGCGGGCCCGGGTGACGATTGGGTGACACACCAGAGTCCTCTTCTGTCCTCTTCTGTCCTCTCCTGTCCACTTCAAGCATGAAGCCCCCGCCGGTCTAACCGACGGAGGCCCTTGCGATTCAACGTCTTCCCGATCGAGGCGGCGGTTGGGGGCTCTCAACTTTCGAGACCGTCCAGTTCAACCGCTCCTGCACCTCTCCAGACGCGTGATTTGTAGCAACTTGCGGCGCCGGAGACAAGTTGACGGGACGATCCGAGGCCGCCAGCCGACCCAGGGATTCCGCCCGGCCGTCCGGCTCCGCGTTACGCCCTTGGGTCGGCGCGCGGAGTCACGCGGGTTGCGCCTCGGACAGCAGACACTTGCGGACGCTGAGTGTCTCACGAAATAGGGGTCATAGCAGCGCACTTCGCTCGCGTTACTCCAACACCACCACCCGCGCCACTCGCATGTTCGCGCTCTGCCACAGCCGCACCAGGTAGAGCCCGGGCGCCAGACGACGGCCCTCGCCAAGATCGAGCGCGTGCCGGCCCGCGCCCAGCGAGCCCACCTCGCGCCCCGCGACCCGCCTCCCCCTCACGTCCAGCAGATCGACTCGCGCCGGCGCAGCACTCGGCAGCACGAAGTGCACGGTCAGCGCGCCGCCCCGCGTGGGATTCGGGCGCACGGGATCGAGCGCGAACCCGAGCGCGGCCTCCCCGGGGACGTCGGTGGTGCCGCCGCTCATCTTGGTCGCCACGTCCAGCTCCGTGGTCCCCGGGCTGACCGTGGACCAGATGCTCGTCCACACCATCACGGTCTTCCCGGCATCGAGGACTCCGCGGGCCGTGCCCGATCCCGCCAGCGTGACCACACCGTCGGGCGAGATGCTGAAGGTGCCGCTGATCGGGCCGCCGCCGCCGTTGCTCTCCAGGGTCGCGCCGGTGAAGCTGCCGTCGGCGGCGACCGTGAAGTGGCCGCGACTCCACCAGGGCGCGCCGGGTCCGGTCGCCAGGCCGTTGATCTCCCACCTGCCGACGAGATCCGCGAGGCTGTACGTCCCCGCCATCTTCACGCCCACTCCCAGGTCGGTCGTCCCGGGACTGCCGCCCGCCCAGGTGCTGGTCATCACCAGGACGGACCGGCCGGCATCCATGGCCCCGCGGGCGGTGCTCGACGCGGCCATCGTGACGATCCCGTCCGGGGTAATGCTGAACGTGCTGGCTTGCGGGTCCGGCTCACCCTGGTTGTCGATCAGCGTGCCCGAGAAGCTGCCATCCGCCGCGACCGTGAGGCGACCCCGCGTCCACCAGGGGGCACCCGGGCCGGAGGCGATGGAGTTGAGCTCCCAGGCGCCGCGAAGGTCCGAGAGACCGTACGTCCCGGCCATCTTGAGGGCCACCTTCAACTCGGTCGTCCCCGGGCTGCCGTCCGACCACGTATCCGTCACCACCAGGACCGTCTTGTCGGCATCGAGGACGCCGAGGAACGTGTTCGACGCCGCGAGCGTGACGATCCCGGTGGGCCACAGCGTGAACCAGCCCTGGAACGTGCCCGTCTCGCCACTGCTCTCGGTCGTGGAGGCGGTGAAGCTCCCGTCGGCCGCGACCGTGGTGCGGGCCCGTTCCCACCAGGGTGCGCCGGGGCCCGATGCGAGGCCGTTGGACTCCCATATGCCCTGGAGATCGGTCTGCTGGTACGCGGCGGCAGCGGGCGGCGGCAGGAGCGCGAGGCACAGGAGCCCCGCGCAGACGAAGAAGAACGAGCGAGCGCGGTTCATGTGCGACCTCCGAGAGGTGAGCGCCGCTGGTAGAAGCAGCGGTTGTCGCTGATCCTGGGGCCTGCCCCCTGGAACCCGTGGCCAAACGTTCTGGCCGCGTGGTCCTGGTCTTCCTGGCTCGCGTCACACGGACGGATGAGAATCTGCTTTCGCGCCCCTCCGAGCGTAGACCCCTCCCGGACACCGGGCAATGGCCTTCTCCCCCGCTCCGACCCGTCGCATCGCTACCGGCGCTCCTCGGCGACCGGAGCGACCGCCCGGAATCGTCCTCCCTACGCCACGGACGCCCTCGCATCGGAGTGTCCCCCTCGTGAGACGCGCGATGACTGCAGGTGCGCGCAGTCCGGAGTGGAGACTGGGCCCCGGGCTTCATCGGCTGCGACGGGATGAACGCGCGCCATCTCCGGGTCGCTGTGGCGCGGAGGTCGAGCGCCGGGCCGAGGCCACGGCGGGCCCCCGGCGCGTGCGCACCCCGGGTGACGATTGGGTGACACACCAGAGTCCGCTCCCGTGCTCTTCTGTCCGCTCCTGTCCGGATCACACGGAGGGCCCCCGCCGGTGCTAACCGACGGAGGCCCTTGTGATTCAACGTCTTCCCGGCTCGGGCGGCGAATCAGGGTCGGTGGATTTCGAGACCGCCCAGTTCAACCGCTCCTGCACCCCTCCAGCCCGGCGGTTCGTAGCAAGTTGCAGCGCCGCAGGCAAGTCCGGGGGCCGCTCCGCGATCGTCCCCCGGTCCACGACGGTCGCCCGATCTCCCGGCTCCCCATCTCGCCCAGCGCTGGGCATGCGAAGCTCGCCCGAATCTCGCGCGAGCAGCAGACTGATGCAGACGCCGCGTCTCTCATGAAATAGGGGTCGAAGCAGCACCTGGGAAGCTCGGCCTCCTGAGCTTTGGTTTCTGTCACCGGCACCCTCTACTCTGATATGCGGATGACAGCGCCGGATTCCCGAGCGGTCTCCGGTCGCTGCGTCCAGGCGCGCCCCCGAGGAGCGGACCTGCCTCATGCGTGCCTACACGCTGACCCATCTCGACGACGCCGCCCTCCTGCGCGCTCTGGTCGAGCTGGTGGCGCAGGAGCGCGCCACCACCGCCGCCCTGCTGGCCCACATCGCCGAGGTCGATGCGCGACGGCTCTACGCGCCGGCCGGCTACCCGTCGATGCACGCCTACTGCGTCGGGGCGCTCGGGCTCTCCGAGGACGCGGCGTTCAAGCGGATCCAGGCGGCCCGGGCCGCCCGGGGGTTCCCGCTGCTCTTCGAGGCGGTGGCCGACGGCCGGCTCCATCTCACGGGGCTGTGCCTGCTCGCGCCCCATCTCACGGCGGACAACGTCGACGAGCTGGTGGCGGCGGCCAGCCATCGGCGCAAGTCCGAGATCGAAGTGCTGCTGGCACAACGCGTTGTCTCGCTGGACGCGATGCTTCGCCCACTCTCGCAACTTGCGCCGGCGCAAGTTGAGGCCGTCGGTCCGGGTGCATTGGCGTCGCTTTCGGGCTGCGAACTTGCGCCGGGGCAAGTCGGAGCGACAGCCCCGGGGGCGCCGCGCGCCGCCTCCCAACTTGCGCCGGCGCAAGTTGGGGCGCCTTCCGAGAGCTCGCCCGACTCGGCCGTCCGCTACGCCCTGCAGGTCACCATCGACCGAGACACCCACGACAAGCTGCGCTACGCCCAGGCCCTGCTCAGCCATGCCCTGCCCTCCGGCGACGTCGCGCAGGTGCTCGATCGCGCGCTCGATGCCCTCATCGGCCAGCTCGAGAAGCGGAAGGCAGGGGCCGCCACGAGCCCTGCGAAGCCGCCGCAGGCCTCGGCCAGACGGCGCCACGTGCCGGCGCCGGTCCGGCGCGCCGTGTGGGAGCGGGATGGGGGCCGCTGCAGCTTCGTCGGCGAGAACGGTCACCGCTGCGAGGCCCGCCGGTTGCTGGAGTTCGACCACGTGGACCCGGTGGCCCGCGGCGGCCGGGCGACGGTCGCGGGCGTGCGGCTGCGCTGTCGCACGCACAATCAGCTGGAGGCCGAGAGGGCGTTCGGGGCCGCCTTCATCCGCGCCCGGCGTGAGCAGGCTCGGCGCGAGCAGGCTGGCCGCGCCCGGGCCCGGGCGGGGGTGCGTCGGCCTTCCGGCGCGACCATCCGGCCCCCCGGCGCCACGATCCGGCCCGTGGGCTTGAAGGCTCTCGCGCGAGCCGCCCCGAGCGACCCACCCGACGAGTCGAGACTGCGCCACCGGCGGGATGTGGCATCCGCGCTGCGTGAGCTGGGAGTCCGCAGCCACGTGGCGCGCCAGGCCGTGGAGGTCGCGGACCGCTTGCCCGACGCCACCCTCGAAGAGCGCCTTCGCGCCGCCTTGCGCTGTCTTGCACCAGGCGGAGCCCGGGCGGCCCCGGCGAGTGGCGCCGTGTGAATCTCCTGGCGCGCACCCAGGCTCCCTCCTGCCTCCAGCCACGAATAGACAGGAGTGTGCCGCATCTGGTGGGGATGGAGCCGACCGATTCCCGGCTGCCTGCGCACCTGTTCAGTGAAGTCCCAGGAGTCCCGACGATGGCCGGGGCCGCCTCGGCTGGGGCGCCCCATGCCGTGGTGCAAGAGCATGTCCGGAGGCTCACGAGCGATCGCCGATCCCGCCGGGGCCTTGTGCATCATCGCCAGGTCACCGGCAGATCGCCGCTCCGATATCCTCCCCCCCCCCGCCGCCTCCAGACCCCATGACGAAACCCCGCTCGCGGCGTCGGCCACGAGCGGGGTTCGCAGGACACGGTCTTCGTCGGGCGACGGCTTCCGCGTCTACTTACCCGGGGCCTCCGGCGGAGGCACCACCTGGTAGTACGGTCCCTGGTCGCTCTTCTGCTGCTTCAGCCAACTGGGTCCGCACTGGTAGACGGTCTCGCCATTCACGTCGACCTTCAGACAGCCCGACGGAAGCTGCCACATCGTGGCGTCGATGGGCAGCGGAGTGGTTACCGCCGGTGGCGGCGGGGCCGACGGCGGCGGCGGCGGGGTCGGCGGCGGCGGCTTGGACACCACCGCGACGACCACCGCGACCGCCGCGACGGTCGCCACGGGGCGGTAGACCGGGTGACGGACGACCACGACCGCCGCAGCCGGACCTGGGTTGGCCAGGGCCACCAGGAGGGCGGCGGCGGCGAGATGACGGGTACGCATGCTTGCCTCCTTTACCGGAACGAGTTGGCGGCGTCGCGGAAGCTGACCTCGGTGGCGCCCTGTGGCTTGGGCAGGGCGAAGGTGGCATCCGGCAGCTTCGGGTCCACCTTCCATTCGCCGAACTCCACGGCGAAATGGGGCCGCAGCGGGTGATCGACGTAGACCACGAGCGAGCGCGCCGGCAGTGCCGTGTCCGGATCGATCCAGTACTCCACCCTGAACTGCGCACTCGCCAGCACCATGTGTTCGACCTTCTTCCCCTGGACGGTGGCCTGTCCGGCGTGCACGACCTCGGTGACCCCGGCGGTGACGGCGGCGTAAGGGTCGGCGACCAGCAGTTCGTCGAAGGGCATGTTGAGGCCGCCCTGCTCCCCCGCGGCGAGGAGCATCGCGTCGATGGTGGCGGGGGCGCTGGTGGTGCCCCACTGCCCCGCACCCGGCGCGTAGGCGGTCATGGCCTTCCCGTCGAAGGCGAAGCGGAACTCCTGCAGGTCACCGACCCGATGTGCCGCCAGGCCGTCCGGGCGCCGCACGGCGATGTCGAAGTCGTTGAAGAAGGTGGCCAGCTCCCCGCCGGCCACGGGCAGCTCCAACGAGGCCCGGCCCCGGAGGGTGAAGGTCTTGGCCGCCTGCAGGCGATCACACATCCGCTTCAGGAGAGCCAGGGCCGCCGGGTCCTTCGCCGTCGCCGCGACGACGTCCGGCGGTGGGGAAGCGGCTGGGGGCGGTTGCGCGAACGCCGGCCCCCCGCCCGACGCGAGGAGCAGCACCGCCAGCCCGAGACCGAGAACCACGGTGAGCAATGCCGCACGGCCGTGCAGCCCGATCGTGAACATGGCGCCTCCCTGTGGACGGACCGCGGTGGGACACCGGGACCGGCGCCCGGCTGGCCCCGCACAAAAGTGTCTCAGTCTATCCCCCTGTCGCGCCCAGAGGTCAATAGGAAAGTTTGCATCCGGGCGCGCGCAGGAGGAGGGACGCGTGACTCGCCCAAGCCGGCTGCTTCTGCGATTCAGGGGACGGAGGGGGTCCGGGTCGCAGCCCCCAGGCGTGCGGCGATGCGCGCCCGGTCGGCGTCCGGCAGGTCTCTCGCCTCGAGCGCGCGTCGGAGCACGGCCTCCGCCTCGGCGCCCCGGCTCTCGTGCTCGAGGACCTCGGCGAGGAGCAGGGCGGCGTCCGCGTGCGCGGGGTATCGGCGGAGCAGGGCCTCGAGCGTCCGCGCCGCGCCGTCTCGGTCCCCCGATCGCGACTGGTAATAGGCCAGCGTCCACGCGTACTTCGGCTCGTCCGGGCGCGCCTCCGCCGCCCGCCGAGACAGTGCGAGGGCCTCGGCCGGCCGGCGCTCGGCGACCAGCACCGCGAGGTTGTAGGCGGCGCCGGCCATCCCGGGATCCGCCTTCAGGGCCGCGCGCAGCGACCGCTCCGCCTCGGCGGTCTTCCCTTCTTCCGCTAGGAGCAGCCCCAGGTTGAACGCCGCGGTGGCGTCGGCCGGCTGCGCCGCGACGACCTCGCGCAGGAGGAGAGCGGCTTCAGCGTTGCGGCCGAGCCGGCTGAGCAGCAGCGCCAGGTTGCTCTTGGCGGCGACGAACTGATCGTCGATCTCGAGCGCGCGGCGGTAGTGCCGCTCGGCCTCGGCATACTTCCCTTCGACCATCTCGAGGTTGGCGAGATTGTAGGGGCCGGACGGCATGTCCGACATGTAGCGCTGGATGGCGACGTAGTCCGCCCGAGCCGCGGCCTGCGCCTGGCGCTGCGCCGGGCTGAGGAGCTCCGGCGGCAGCTCGGCGAGGCGCGCCGCGGCCTCGGCGCGCACCGCGAGCGTCGGATCGCCGAGCAGCGGCGCGAGGGCCTTCGCCAGCCGCCTCGCATCGGGAGGGGCCAGATTGCTCGCGGCCGTGTGGCGGACCAGGGGATCTTCGTCCGCGAGCGCCCGCTCCAGGGCCGCATGCGTCTCCTCGCCCGGATAGCGGGCCAGGAACGCGAGCGCCGTGGCCCGGGCGATCGCGGGCCGGAGCGGGTCCTGCGCGAGCTGCGCCAGTTCGCGCTCCGCCCCGAGCCGCCGCACGCT